>Ga0315284_10003055_pt1 | contig 23826 bp, 20 predicted proteins | sample YL17G09_16_MG_FD_203696 | JGI IMG/M metagenome (GOLD analysis project Ga0315284, IMG submission 203696) | Sediment microbial communities from Yellowstone Lake, YNP, Wyoming, USA - YL17G09_16 | ecosystem: Environmental > Aquatic > Freshwater > Lake > Sediment | place: USA: Wyoming | collected...
GCGCGCCCGCAGGGTCATGATCCTCGGCGGCGGGCCGAACCGCATCGGCCAGGGCATCGAATTCGATTACTGCTGCGTCCATGCCTCGTTCGCCCTCCGCGAAATGGGCTACGAGAGCATCATGGTCAACTGCAACCCGGAGACGGTCTCGACGGACTACGACACGTCCGACCGGCTGTACTTCGAGCCGCTGACGCTGGAGGACGTCCTCGGGATCGTCGAGCGGGAGCGGCCCGAAGGGGTCATCGTCCAGTTCGGCGGGCAGACGCCGCTGAACCTCGCCATTCCGCTGATGCGGGCGGGCGTCCGGATCCTCGGGACGTCGCCCGACGCCATTGACCGCGCGGAGGACCGGAAGCGGTTCACGTCGCTCCTCAGGAAACTCAACCTCCGACAGGCCGAGAACGGGACCGCCCGGAGCCTGGCCGAGGCCAGGCGGATCGCCAAGCGGATCGGCTACCCCGTCCTGGTGCGGCCGAGTTACGTCCTCGGCGGGCGGGCCATGGAGATCGTCTACGCTCCGGAGGACCTCGAGAAGTTCATCACCCGGGCGGTCACCGCGGCGCCCGATCACCCCGTCCTGGTTGACAAGTTCCTCGAGGACGCCGCCGAGATCGACGTCGACGCCGCGAGCGACGGCCAGCGCACCGTCATCGCCGGCGTCATGGAGCACATCGAGGAGGCCGGCATCCACAGCGGCGACTCGTGCTGCGCGCTGCCCCCGTTCACCCTGGCCGAGAGCGTCGTCGCCGAAATCGAGGACCAGACCCGGGCCATCGCCAAGGAACTGAAGGTCCAGGGGCTCCTGAACATCCAGTACGCCGTCCGCGGCGACGCCATCTACGTCCTGGAAGTCAACCCGCGGGCGTCGCGGACCGTCCCGTTCGTCGCCAAGGCGACGGGCGTCCCGTGGGCCAAGGTGGCCACCAAGGTCATCCTCGGCAAGACCCTCGAGGAACTTGGTATCACCAAGGAGGTCCACCCTGCACACTGGGCGGTCAAGGCGCCGGTGTTCCCGTGGTCGCGGTTCCCGGGCGTGGACCCCATCCTCAGCCCGGAGATGAAGTCCACGGGCGAGGTGATGGGGCTGGATGAGAAGTTCGGCGTTGCCTTCGCCAAGAGCCAGATCGCTGCGGGCAACAACCTGGCCGTCAAGGGACGCGTCTTCCTCAGCGTCAACAACCCCCACAAACGCCACATCGTCTCCATTGCCAAGCGGCTCGAGGGGCTGGGCTTTGTGCTGCTGGCGACGCGCGGCACGGCGTCGGTGCTGAAGCGGAACGGGATGACGGTGGTCGAAGTTCCGAAGGTCCAGGAGGGCGCCCGCCCGAACGTCCTGGACCAGATGAAAGACGGCAAGATCGATTTTCTCATCAATACGCCCAGCGGACACCACTGCCGCGACGCCGAGGTCAGCATCCGGGCGACGGCCGTGCGGCTCGGCATCCCCCTCGTGACGACCATCAGCGGCGCAAACGCCATCGTGCTCGGCCTGGAGGAGATGGCGCGCGGCCCGCTGAGCGTGCGGTCGCTCCAGGAGTACCACCGCAGCATGGCTGCCGCGCGCTAACCCGCCCCCGAGAAGGGCGTGCCGCCGCGGCCGGGCGCCCTTTTGGCCGGTTCGCGGGCCTCCCTGTGACGCCCGGTTGTCACCACCCGCCCGAACAACCTGGTTAAGGGTTCGGCTTTCGGCAGATACGAGGGTATGGAAGGAGTCACCTTTCTTCCCCCCGCGCTGGGGTGAGGCTCTGTGGTGCCGGTGCCTTGCACATCGGCGCCGCAGGCAGGAGCGCTGGTCCGGCACCGGACGCGGCGCTCCTGCCTTTTCCTCCGGCCCCGGCGGCCGTTTCAATTGACCGCCCCCCGCCTCTCTGGTAGCCTGCGGCAGGCGACACGTAAGGTCGCGGCTTGACGCCGCGCACGGTTAAGCGGCAAGCCGCGCCGCTTGCGGCTTCACCGTTTGCCGGCGAAGCCGGCGGCGCTAAGGAAGGAGGCCGCACCATGGGCAAGACACTCGTGGGGTTGATCGGTGGAACCGGTCTGGGCGACGTCCTGGCGGCGCAGGTCGGCGGCGAGGCCGTCGAGGTGGAGACGCCGTTCGGAAAACCGTCCGCCCCGATCATGATGACCGAAGTCGCGGGCCAGCGGGTCGCGGTCCTTGCGCGGCACGGACCGGGCCACCGCTTCAATCCGTCGCAGGTCCCCTACCGGGCCAACATCTTCGCCCTGAAGAAACTGGGTGTGACCCACATCCTGGCCTCCGGCGCCACCGGCAGCCTCCAGGAATCCATCGAGCCGACGCACCTGGTCGTCGCCGACCAGGTGATTGATAAGACCCTGCGCCCGGGACGGACCTTCTTCGACTCTGGGCTCGTCGCCCACGTCGAGTTCGCCGAGCCGTTCTGCGGCTCGCTGCGGAAACTGCTCCTGGAGTGCGCCGGCGAGATGCGCGGCGTAACCGTCCACCCGAAGGGGACGTACGTCTGCATGGAAGGGCCGCAGTTCTCGACGCGGGCCGAAAGCCTGCTGCACCGCCAGTGGGGCGCCGACCTCATCGGCATGACCTCGATGCCCGAGGCGAAACTCGCGCGCGAGGCTGAAGTTTGCTACGCTCTCATCGCCATCGCCACCGACTACGACTGCTGGCGCCCCCACAAGCCGGGCGAGTCGCCGGAGGCTGTCCTCGAAACCATCCTCGCCCATGTCAAGCAAGGCACCGAGAACGCCATCGCCCTGATGAAGGCGGCCGTCGGCCGCATCGCCGACCTGCCGGACGACTGCCCCTGCCGCCGCGCCCTGGCCCTCGGCATCTGGACCGACCGGGGGGCCATCCCGCCCGAGACCCGCCGCCGTCTGCAACCGCTGCTCGAAAAGTATTTGAAATAGACCATCGGGCATCTTGCAGGCACGAGGCATCAATGGTCAACTATAGAATGCTGCGAACCCCGCCGGTGCGTGGCCGGCGCCGCCAGGCGGCAGGCCGACCGCCGGCCCGCGCACTGGAGCCACGGTGCCGCCGCTGCGGCCGGGTGGGGCCACGACCGCTTCGAGAATGCGACACAGACGCTCAAGACCACGCCCCGGTGTTCGTTGGCCTCGCCTTTTCGTTGACGCGCCGCACGCGCTGCCTATAGTGATTCTGCGCCGAGGACAAGGGGCCGCCCCCCGGCGGGGCGAACGACAGGATCCTGCCATGAAACTCGCCGTCTCCAGTTGGTCTTTCCACAGGGAACTTCCGAACACGCATGGCATCAAGGCGTCCGAGAGCACCGACCTCGCGGGCTTCATCCGCCTGTGCCGCGACCGGTACGCCGTCCAGGGCGTCGAACTCTGGAGCGGCCACATCCTGCGGCCCGGCAGCCCGGACTACATGGCCGACCTGGCGGCGGTGATCGCCGACTCGGGCCTGGCGCTCGTCAACATCGCGTGCGACGCGGCCAAGGTCGGGATCGCCGACCCGGCCGCCGGCCGCGAAAACCTGCGGACGCTCAAGCGATGGGTGAAGACGGCGGCCTCGCTCGGCAGCCGCGCGATCCGCGTCAACACGGCCGCCGCCGACGGCCGCACCGTTGACGAGACGCTCCGGGCGGTGGTCGGCGACTACCGGCGCCTGCTGGCGGCGGTCAAGCGGGCGAAACTCCTGCTGCTGCTTGAGAACCACGGCGGCCTCTCGTCCGACCCGGAGCAGGTGGTCCGCATCTTCAAGGGCGTTCGCGACAAGCAGTTCCGGGCCTGCCCGGACAACGGGAACTTCGCGGCCGAGGCGCGCGAGGCCGGCCTGCTTGCCATGGCGCCCTACATGTCCATGGCGCACTTGAAGATGCTTGCCTTCGGCCCGGACGGCGGCGAGACGACCTTCGACATCCCGGCCATCGTCGGCCTCTATCGGCGAGGCGGCTACGACGGCTTCCTCTCGATCGAGTTCGAGGGTAAGGGCGACCAGCACGAGGGTGTCGAGAAGAGCGTAGCCCTCGCTCGTCGCGCGATGGTTGGCCCCCGGTGAACACACCAGGGGCTATGGCCCCACCGGGCCGTTTGCGGTTCTCGGCCCCGGGGGTATTCACCCGGGGCGAACCGGGGCGCTCAGCGGCGGAAGTGCGGGAACCGAAACGCCGACGGGCAAAGGTCGCTCACGGCGCACGCGTCGCACTTCGGCTTCTTGGCTTCGCACACGCGTCGGCCGTGAAAGACGATCGTGTGGCTGAAGCGGCCCCACTCGGCTTCCGGCACGAGGTCCATGAGGTCCCGCTCGATTTTCACGGGGTCCTTTTCGCGCGTCAGGCCCAGTCGCTCCGACAGGCGGATGACGTGCGTGTCGGTGATGATCCCGGGCAGGCCGAACGCCGCCTCGCGGACCACGTTGGCCGTCTTTCGCGCCACGCCCGGCAGTTTCACCAGGTCCGGAAGCGCCTCGGGCACCTTGCCGCCGTACTCCTGGAGGAGCATGCGGCTCATGCCCTGGATCGACTTGGCCTTATTGCGGAAGAAGCCGGTGGGACGGATGCGTTCCTGAAGGGTTTCGAGGCGCATCTTCGCAAAGGTCTCCGGCGTCGAGGCCTGCCTGAAGAGGTCGGCGGTCACCTGGTTGACCTTGACGTCGGTGCACTGGGCCGAGAGGATCGTCGCGACGAGGAGTTCGAACGGGGTCGAAAAGTGGAGGGCGCACTTGGCGTCCGGGTGCTCCTTCTTCAGGCGGGCGAAGATTTCGCAGGTCCGCTTCTTGAGGTCCGCCTTCGATTCCCTGGGCACGCCGGGCTCCTTTCCGCGCGACGACGGGCCATTATAACGCGCCGCTTCGGGGTATAATGCAAAAGGCCAAAGGCAAGAGGCTTTAGGTGCGGCAATGCACATCGACGAGTACCGTTTCGGCCGCATGGTCGTCGACGGAAAGGCCTACGAGAAGGACCTCGTGCTGCTGCCGGAGGGGGTGCGGCCCAACTGGTGGCGCGAGGAGGGCCATTCGCTCTCGCCGGCCGACCTCCAGGAGGTCCTCGAGGCGAAGCCCGAGGTCCTCGTCATCGGCACCGGCGCCTACGGCGTCATGGGCGTCCCCGCCGAGACTTGCCGCGCAATCGAGCAGGCCGGTATCGAACTGGTGGCCGAGAGGACGGCCCGCGCGGTTGACCGGTACAACGACTTGGCGGCGTCGGGCCGGCGAGTGGCGGGTGGCTTTCACCTGACCTGCTGAAGAGCGCCCCTTGTCGCGCGGCCCGCCTGTGTTACAATGCTCACCGCGCCGCACCCCGGCAGCGCCGTGCCGGGGCGTTGGGCGCGCCAGAGCAAACAAGGTTGTACGATGGCCGTCAGCAGACCGACAATCGAAGAGGCGCTGGCCGACCGGCTGGGCAAGCTCGATGCCCGCGTCGAGGAGATCGACCGGCTCGTCTCGCAGCCCGAGACCGCGCGGGAGCCCGGCCGCGTGGCGGCGCTCGTGCGCGAGCGGGGCAGCCTCATGCACATCGTCGAGCCGTACCGCCGGTGGCGGACCACCCGGGCCGCGCGCCTCGAGGCCGAGGAGGTCCTTGCTTCCGCACCGGGGGACCAGGAGATGCGGGCCCTGGCCGAGACCGAGATCAGGGTGCAGGGGGGCCTCGAGCGGTCGCTGCTGGAGGAGATCCAGGAGCGGATCCTGGAGCGCGAGGAGGGGACCGACGCCACCCGCGTCATCCTCGAAATCCGCGCCGGGACCGGCGGCGACGAGGCCGCGCTCTTCGCCCGCGACCTCTACGAGATGTACGGCCGGTGCGCCGACCTGCACGGCTGGAAGCGCGAACTCATCAGCGCCAGCCCGACCCCGCTCGGCGGGTTCCGGGAGATTATCTTCGGCGTCGAGGGGGCCGACGCCTTCCGGCGGCTCCAGTTCGAGTCCGGCGGCCATCGCGTCCAGCGCGTCCCCGAGACCGAGGCCCAGGGCCGCATCCACACCTCTGCCGCCACGGTCGCCGTCATGCCCGAACCCGAGCAGATCGAGATCGTCATCCGCGAGGAGGACCTCGAGGTCGAGACCATGCGGGCCGGCGGCCCCGGGGGCCAGAACGTCAACAAGGTCTCCAGCGCCGTCCGCATGCGCCACAAACCCACGGGCATCGTCGTCAGCATGCAGGACGAAAAAAGCCAGCACCGCAACCGCGAGAAGGCCCTGCGCATCCTGACCGCCCGCGTCTACGACCTGCACGAGTCGAAAAGGCGGGCCGAGCGGGCCGCCGACCGGAAGTCCAAGATCGGCTCCGGCGATCGCAGCCAGCGGATCCGGACCTACAACTTCCCCCAGAATCGCGTCACCGACCACCGGATCGGCTTCACGGCCCACAACCTGGACCAGGTCATGCTGGGCCACCTCGACGATCTTGTCGAGGCGCTCCTGGAGAGCGACCGGCAGGAAAAACTGGCCGGCATGGATGTGCGGCAGACGTGAGGCTGGTTTGGCCGCGAGCCGTTTAGCCGCGGGCCTTGGCCCGCGCGAGTGGTTTTTCGAGGGCATCATGGCCGAGGATGACGCAACGTGGACCGTCGGCCGCCTCGTAGAGTGGACGCGCGGCTTCTTCGAGAAGAAGGGCATCAACCAGCCGCGCCTCGAGGCCGAGATCCTCCTGGCCCACGTCCTCGGGGCGGAGCGGATTGACCTGTACCTGGGCTACGCGCGGCCGGTCGGCGACCCAGAGCGGGAGCGCCTTCGCGACCTCGTCCGCCGGCGCGCCGCACGCGAGCCCGCACGGTACCTGACCGGCGAATGCGAGTTCATGTCGCTGGCGTTCAAGGTGACGCCGGCGTGCCTGATCCCGCGGCCGGAGACGGAACTGCTGGTCGAAGAGGTGGTGCGGCGGTGCGGCAGGCGGCCGACGCTTTTCGAGCCCCCGGCTTTGACGGGGGGTACAGGCAAACAGGGCGACGTGCCCGCCGGCAGCCCCGGCGGCTTGAGGGCCATTGACCTGTGCACCGGGTGCGGGTGCGTCGCCGTGAGCCTTGCGGCCCACCTGCCGGCGATGCGGGTCTTGGCGACCGACATCTCGGCGGCGGCGCTCGATGTGGCGCGCACGAACGCCCAGGCCCATGGCGTCGGCGACCGGATCGAGTTTCTGGAGGGCGATTTGTACGATGCGCTGGATGCGGCCGGGGCCGAGCCGGCGGACTTTCTGGTGGCGAACCCGCCGTACGTGGCCGAGGCGGAGTGGGCGGGCCTCGAACCGGAGGTCCGCGACTACGAGCCGCGCGGGGCCCTCGTCGCCGGGCCCGAGGGGACCGAGATGATCGCACGGATCCTCAAGGGCGCGCCGGCGTACCTGCGGCCCGGCGGGACGCTCCTGGTGGAGATCGGCGCCGGCCAGGGCACGGCCGCCAGGGAACTGGCGGGCCGTGTGCGCGGCCTGGCGGACGTCGAGGTGCGGAAAGACTATGCGAACCTCGACCGGATGCTGGTGGCGCGCAAGGCTTGAGGCCTGAGGCTTGAAGTACAACAGCAACAACGGCATCAACGCCCCGCCACTGCGGTGGCGGGGGCCTCAACGGCAGGCGACGCCAACCTTTGCGTAAGGATTGAAAAAATGGATGAAATGCACATCACGGGCGGCCGGCGGCTCGAGGGACGCGTCCGCGCCTCAGGCGCGAAGAACGCGGCCCTGCCGCTCATGGCCGCGGCCATCCTGGCCGATTCGCCGATGCGCCTGCGGAACGTGCCGGACCTGGCAGACATCCGGACGATGACGCGCTTGCTGGCCGAACTCGGCGTCGTCGCCCGGCGCGAGCCCGGCGGCGACATGGTGATCGAGACCCTCGACGAAGGGCCCGTCGCCGCCCCGCACGAGATCATGAAAACCATGCGCGCGGGCATCTGTGTCCTCGGGCCGCTCCTGGCGAAGCGCGGCCGGGCCGACGTCAGCATGCCGGGCGGGTGCGTCATCGGCCAGCGGCCGGTCAACATCCACCTCAGGGGCCTGCGGGCCCTCGGCGCCGACATCCGGGTCGAGCACGGCAACATCGTCGGCAAGTGCGGCCGCCTGCGGGGCGAGGAGATGTACCTGGGCGGCCCCTTCGGGTCCACCGTCACCGGGACAGAGAACATCCTGATGGCGGCCGTGCTGGCCGAGGGCGCGACGGTGATCGACTGCGCGGCCTGCGAGCCGGAGGTCCAGGACCTGGCCCACGCGCTGAACAAGATGGGCGCCCACATCGAGGGGATCGGGTCGCCGCGCCTCCGGGTCGAAGGCGTCGAGCGCCTGGCCGGCATCGAGCACACGATCATCCCCGACCGGATCGAGGCGGGGACGTACCTGATTGCCGCGGCAGCCGCCGGCGGCGACGTGACCGTCGAGGGGGCCCGGTGGGACGACTGCTTTTCGCTGATCTCGATCCTCCAGGAGATCGGCGCGCGGGTCGAGCGGTCCAACGGCCCGCCCGCTTCGACTGGAGGGAACGGCCCGGGGGGCGTCCGCATCCGAAGCGCCGGCCGGTTCGCCGGCGTTGACGTGACGACGCTGCCGTTCCCCGGGTTCCCGACCGACCTTCAGGCCCAGATGATGGCGCTGCTGGCGAAGGCCGAGGGCAACAGCATCATCATCGAGAAGGTCTACCCGGACCGGTTCATGCACGTGGCGGAACTGAACCGGATGCGGGCCGACATCCGCAAGGAAGGCAACGTCGCGGTCGTCCACGGCGTGGACCAACTGTCGGGGGCGCCGGTCATGGCGAGCGACCTTCGGGCCTCGGCGGCGCTGGTGGTTGCCGGACTGATTGCCGAAGGCGAGACGAAGATCGAGCGAATCTATCACCTCGACCGGGGCTACGAGCGGATGGAGGAGAAACTCGCGCCCCTCGGGGCCGATGTCCGCCGCGTCAAGGCCGACTGAGTTTAGCCCCCCCGTGAATGCACCGGGGGGACGGCTTGCCCGGCGCGTCCCCCGGCAGCGCCGTGCCGGGGCGTTAAGGGCTACTTGTTTGCGCCGGGCGGCGACGGCGTGGGCGGCGGAGCGAACGGCTGGTCCGGGGCGGCTCCCGGCTCGCCGTACTTGACGAAACTCTCGAAGGTCGGCTCCGCGACGATGCCCGCCAGGTGCCACTCGCCCTCGGGCGATTGTTCGAAGACCACGACGACTCGCAGGATCCGCCGCTCCAACTCCACCCGCATCTCGGCCGGCGCGATCACCACGCCGCGCTCCTCGTCCTCGATGAACCTCAGGGCCCGCAGCGTGCGCGACCGCATCGGCCCCGCGCCCTCGAAGACGCTCTGGAGCCGGTCGCGAAGCGCGTCGGGGCTGCCGCCCCACATCTGCTGGTACCGCGGGGCCAGCCGCTCGTAAACCTTGTCCCATCGGTCGGCAACGACGTCGTCGGTGACGGCGTAGGCGCGCCGGCTCAGGTCCTGGAGCCGGCGGTTATCGAGGACCGCTCGCGTGACGTGCCAGGCCGAGGCCAGAAGGGCGAGCGCCGCACCGAGGACCATGCCGGCCATCGCCAGCCGGCGGCCCGTCAGGACGCCCTCCGAGCGGCGGACCTCGGCCAGGCCCCAGGCGCTCAGGAGGGCGCCGGCCACCGGCGCAGCCACCAGCGGCCACGGGAGGATGAAGGCCGAGACCCCGAGCCCCGAGAGGATCAGCCCCAGGACCGCGCGGACCGAGACGGCGGCGTATTCCGGGTCGGTCGCCCGGTCCAGACGAACGTCGCTCGGGAGTTCGGACACGGCGCGCTTGGCCTTCCTGTCGGGTTACCCGATGCGTTTGGCCACGACGATGGTCCGGTCATCGCGGAACTTTCCATCCGGGCTGACGCGCTCGGTCAGGTCCTTGAGCGACCGGATGAGGTCGTCGGCGGACCCGCCAAGGTGTCGGCGTGCTTCCTGGAGGGCGGGCTCGACGCCGAGGTCGCCGCTCCGGGTCTCGCACTCGAAGATGCCGTCGGAGGCGACCAGCAGGGCCTCGCCGGGCGCGAGCGCCACCGGCGGGCCGCAGGAAATCGGCGCCTCTGCCAGGATTCCCAGGGGCAGACCCGTGCTGCCCAGTTGCTCGCTGGCGCCGCCGGCCCGCAGGACGAACAGCGGGCCCTGGCCGGCACTGGCGTAGGAGATGATCCCCGCCTTTCCGTCGGCCAGCGCGAGCAGGAGCGTCACGAACCTGCCTTCGGAGACGTCGGCCGACAGCAGGCGGTTGGCGTCCGAGAGAATCTTGTCCGGGCGATCCTCGTGGAGCGCGAGGGCCCGGACGAGCGCCCGCGTCTCGGCGGCCAGGAGCGCCGGCCCGACGCCGTGGCCGACGGCGTCGCCGAGCATGAGTCCTGCGCGGCCGTCGCCCCAGGGGAACAGGTCGAAGAAATCGCCGCCGGCGTACTCCGATGGCTGGCTCCAGCCCGCCAGGTCGAAGCCCTGGATCTCGGGGGCGGACTGCGGCTGGAGGCCGATCTGGATGTCGCGGGCCAGTTGCATCTCGTTCTCGAGCCGGCGCTTCTCGAGGAACTCTTCCAGGAGCCGCGCCCGTTCCAGCGCCACACCGGCCTGGGCGCCGAGCGCACGGATCAGGCTGCAGTCCTCCTCCGTAAACCCGCCGCCGCGCTTGTTCAGCGCCTCCAGGACCCCCACGAGTTCGCCGTCGAGGTTGCGCATGGAGGCCGCCAGGATGTTGCGGGTCCGCCAGCCGGTCTGGAGGTCCACGCCGCGGTTGAACCGCGGGTCGGCGTAGACGTCGGCGATGTTCAGGCAGGCGTCACCTTTGGTGTTGGCGGCGGCTCCGGCGATGCTCTGGTCGCTGACGGGGATGCGGATCTCCTCGACCTCGACCTGCGTCACGACGCGGCTGTAGAGTTCGTTTGTCGCGGGGTCGTAGAGGAAGAGGGTCGCGCGCTCGGCGTCGAGGAGGTTGCAGGTTTCGGCGGCGATGGATTCGAGCAGGGGGTCGAGGCGCGGCTCGGAGGCCAGCCGGCGCACGATCTCCAGGACCGTCTGGAGTTGTGCCTGGTACTTGGGCGGATAGGATGCGGCGCCTTCGGGCATTGCACGCCTTCCGTTTCGGTCGGGTGCTGCCGAGGCATCATAGCCGCCGCGGTGGCGCTTCGACAAGGGAAATTGCGGGCGGGCCCCCCCCCACAACACAACCGGCGAGCACGACCGCGTGCCGCGCTATCGCGTTTGAGCCCGCCGCGCCTTCCTGGCCAGCCGGCTCGCCTTGCGGAGATTCGTCAGCGTGCGCCATACATCGTGTCGCGTCATGGTGCGCCCGCTCCGGGCAACGAAGGCCGTGTACAAGTCCTCAAACTCATCCGTGTAAGGCAGGTCGTCCAGCGTCTTGCTGGTGCGCGTGTAGAGGTCTAATAGCATGTCGTCGTGTGCCTTGGAGAGGCGGGTCCTGCGCATGGGCCTTATCCCTTCTTTGCCTCCGGCCCGGCCCGTCCGAACGACGGTTCCTCAATGGCCTTCAGGATGCCCTCGGCCAGGAATAGCCGATTGCGTTTTCGTCCGGTTACTTCGCGGAGGATGCTGGCCTGCATAAGCCGGTCAATGTGGCCTTGGGCCGTGTGCGCCGTGACGCACAGGTCTTTCATCACACGGGCTACGTTGACCATCGGATGACTGAACAGGTTCTCAACGAGTTTCGTCACCAGCGCCGAGGTCCTGGGTGTCCGAATCCGCTCGACGTAATCGGATTGGAGGTCCTTCAGACGCCTCGCACGGTCTACGGCGTCCATTGCCTCGCTGGCTACTCCGCGCGCAAAGTAGATCAGCCAGTCGTGCCACGTTCCCGCCTGGCTGACGCGCCGCAACTGCTCATAGTAGTCGCTCCGCGTGCGGTGGAAATAGGCACTCAGGTACAGGAGCGGCATCGGCAGAATGCCTTCAAGGCAGAGCATCAGCGAGAGGAGCAAGCGTCCGACGCGGCCGTTGCCGTCGCGGAACGGATGGATCGCCTCGAACTGATAGTGTACGAGCGCCAGCCGCACCACCGGTGGCAGATCACTCGGTTCGTGCAAGTAGCGTTCCATCGCCTCCAAGAGGCGAAGCACTTCCGAAGGCGGGGGCGGGACGAAAGTCGCTTGCTCAATCCCCATGCCTGGCGGCCCGATGTGCACCTGACACGTTCGGAACTCCCCCGGTGCGCCTTGCTCGCCACGAACCCCTTTGAGAAGTATATGGTGTACCTCGCGGATGAGCCGCAGGCTTAGGGGTAGCGTCTTCACCCGCTCCAGGCCGTACTCCAGTGCCCGGACACAATTCACCACCTCGCGCACGTCCGGCACATTCTGCTGAATCTTCTTGTCCACCGCAAAGAGGAGAACGTCGGGTATGGACGCCTCGGTTCCCTCAATCTGGCTCGACAAGACGGCTTCGCGGTTGAGGAACGGCCGGATCAGAATGTGCGGGTTGGGCATATCCTGTCCAAGGCCAGCCAAGCGTCCCAACGCACGGTCGGCAGTGCTGATGCAGGAGACCAACTCGGAGGTCCACACAAGTGGTGGTGGCAGATCGTTGGGAACGTAGGCCAGTTGCCCACCCAGAGTTGGAACCAAGCGGCCAGGGCTATTTTTCGTGAAATCAGAGGCTTGCATCAGGTTCCTGTCGTTATTGTACTATAACATCATCACCGACCGCCTTGTTGTAGGAAGGGGCCGGAAAATACAATAACATCTCCGCTCACCCAGTCAATGCCCTTGTAAAAATACCGGAAATGCCCACAGCCGTACCCATCAAGGGAGGCCCCCCCAGACTATGGCGCCTATTCGCGTTGTGCAGGCCGGGCACATTTCGCCGCTCGATTTGCCGTGGCGGCCAGGCCCGCCGCCCTACTGGAGCGCCTTCGGCGGGCCGAAGATCTCGGACATCACGAACGCCCGCGCCAGGTTTCGCGGGGCAAGCAGGTTGCCCAGGAACCCGCGGTGGGCCGACGGCTCCTCGACGACCTTCAGTTCGACCTCGCCCACAATGCCCGCCTCCATGTGGCCGGTGTCGAGCCGGTGGCCGACCAACGACGAGACCTTGTGAGCGTCAAGCCCGTGGAGATGCCGCGCCCCGAGGGCCCCGACCTGTTCCAGTGGCGGCGCAGGCGCCTCCTCAGCGGGGGCCTGTGCAGCAGACGGCTGAGCCGGCCGGCGGGCGGCTTGGCGGTGGGCGGGGTGCTGGGGCGCGGGGCGGCGCGGCGTGCCGCGAATCGGCGTCGGGCGCATCGCCCCCGGCCGCTCGCTTTCGTATTGCGAAGCCGAAGGGACGGGCAGCGCCGGCTGGGCCGGCCGGACGACCGGCGCCGCTGTGGCATGTGGCAGCGCAGCGTCCTCGGCAGGCGCCGCCGCGGTGGCTTGGGGTCGCCCGTAGAACGTCGGGGGGCGGCCGGAGAGCGTCTGGCCCTGGCCCGGCCCGGGCGATTGTTCGCGGCGGGCCTCCTCCTGCTCGCGCTGGACCTTCTCGAGGTAGCGGCGGAAGAGCGCCCCCGCCCCGGCCAGGGCCAGCACGATGACGAGGAAGACGATCTGTTCCATGGCATGCTCCGGCGCGGGCGGGCGTGCGTCTGCGCCTGCTTGCTTCGTGCGCGGCGGGTCTCCGCACCCGCCGCGCTTATCGGCCTTCAGGCGCGGTCGGTACGGAGACCGACCGCGCACAACCCATACGTTCGCTTACGCCCCGGTGTCCGGCCCCTTTGACGGAGGTGCGGCGCTTCGGCCGATGCCGTCTCGCATCGACGTATCGGCCTGGATGTTTTTCAGGCGATAGTAGTCCATGATGCCGAGGTTGCCGCTTCGGAAGGCCTCGGCGATGGCCTTGGGGATCTCGGCCTCGGCCAGGACGACCTTGGCGCGGTTTTCCTGGATGAGGGCGAGCATTTCCTGCTCGCGGGCGGCCGCCGCGGCGCGGCGCTTCTCGGCTTCGGCCTGGAACATCCGCTTGTTGGCCTCGGCCTGGTCGGCCTGGAGGCGGGCGCCGATGTTGTCGCCGACGTCCACGTCGGCGATGTCGATCGAGAGGATTTCGAAGGCGGTCCCGGCGTCGAGGCCCTTCTCCAGGACGCGCTTCGAGATCATGTCGGGGTTCTCCAGGACGTCCTTGTAACTCTGGGCCGACCCGATCGTGGTGACGATGCCCTCGCCGACGCGGGCGATGATGGTCTCTTCGGTGGCCCCGCCGACGAGGCGCGGCAGGTTGGCCCGGACGGTCACGCGGGCCTTCGCCTTGACCCCGATGCCGTCCTTGGCGACGGCGTCCACCGTCGCCCGGCCGCGCTCCGGGTTCGGGCAGTCAATGACCTTCGGCAGGACCGAGGTGTGGACGGCGTCGAGGACGTCGCGGCCCGCCAGGTCAATGGCGGCGGCGGTTTTGAAGTCGAGTTCGATGTTCGCCCGGTCGGCGGCGATGAGGGCCCGGACGACGTTGACCGGATGGCCGCCGGCGAGGTAGTGGCTTTCGAGGTCACGGGTGGTGATCGGCAACCCCGCCTGGATGCCCATGATTTTGCAGCCGACGATGACCCGCGGATCGACCTTTCGCAGGCTCATGGCTATCAGGTTCAGCAGACTGATCTGGGCGCGGGTTGTCACACACTGGATCCACAGGCCGATGTATCGGGCCGCCACGATAAACAGCACGAAGACCACCAGACAGGCCAACACAATGAGGCCGATCGCCCAGGGGGGCATCGCCAGGGGCAGCGCCAGGGCACTCGAGGCCAGAAGGGTCATTGACTTCTCCTTTCGGTTTGCGGGGTCGCAGGCTTTGCTTATTGTACCATGTAAGCGCGCCGGGCAAAGCAGTGTTTGCGTCGGTGCGCCCCCGCGAGTGCCGTCGCGGGGCGTTTAGGCATCCTCCTCGGCACGAACGATGACCCTGGCGCCCTCGACGGCGATGATGCGGACCTTGTGGCCGGGCTGGACGAGGTCGCCTTCGGTCAGGCAGTCGAGGGCGCGGCCGTCCACGGTGATCTTGCCGGCGGGGCGGAGGAGAGTCTTCGAGACGCCGATGCGGCCGACGTAGTCGGCGGGGTCGAGGTGCGCAAGGTCGCCGGCCTTGCCGAAGCCCGTCCCTTCCTTGAGGATCAGGCGCTTGGCGACGGGCGTGTGCGGCCAGACGCGGATGGCGGCGTACAGAATGAACGGCGCCAGCAGCGCCACCGCCAGCAGCGTCAGGAACCCCGCCGTCTGCCCGACGAAGAACGCCATGACGATGGCCGTGACGAACGAGCCGGCCGACAGGACCGTCAGGAACCCGTGGCTCGGGATCAGGAGTTCGGCGATGGCGAAGAGTATACCGACGGCAAACGCCAGGCCGACCCACCACCACGAGGGCTCGAAAGCCGCCAGGATCAGCATGATGCCGTTTCCTTATGCCTTTGGTCCGCCGCCGTCCGCCTCTTTCGGGACGACGAGGATCCGGTTTCCGCGGACTTCGACGACCTCGACGGCGAGTCCGGCGTCAATGAAGTCGCCCTCGGCCATGACGTCGACGAGCCGCTCGCCGAACATGACCTTGCCGGCGGGCCGGAGTTTCGTCGCAGACCGGCCGACCTGGCCGACGCGTGCCGCCGCCTCGACGCGCGCCGCCGCGGCCCGGCTCGACCCGTCCGACACGATGGAGGAGGCCAGCACGAGTTTCCCGAGGACGGGTACGCGCGGCAGGAACCGCGCCAGGACCGCCACCGAGATCACGAAGACGGCCAGGACGACCGCCGTCATGCCGAGGGCCGCCATGAGTTCGTCGTACTCAAACGGGCGCCGGGGCAGGCCGCTGAAACTCGGAAGCGCCAGGATGATTGAGCCCAGGAGGAGCAGGATCCCCGCCGTTCCCATGACGCCGAACCCCGGCGTGACGAACAGTTCGATGGCCAGGAGCGTCGCCCCCACGGCGAACATGATGACCGGCAGCCAGTTCGGCCGCCCCGCCAGGAACGACGAGAGGAACACCAACCCGAACGCCACGAGCGCAATCGTGCCCGGCACGCCGAACCCCGGCGTCGTCATCTCCACGTAAATCCCGATCAGCCCCACGAGCACCAGCAGCGCCTTCAGGACCATGTTGTTCAGCCAGAGGACGAGCGTCTCGGTCCACGTGACGGGATACTCGCGGATGCGGCCGGCGATCGGGTACAGGTCGTAGAGGTCGTCGAATTTGGAGACCAGGTGGCGGGCCAAGCCGATTTCATTGGCCTGCTTGCCGCCGACGGTCAGCAACGTGTCCGGCCCGTCGAGGACGCCCTTTTTCTCCCAGTTGGCGGCATCCGGCAGGCCGGCCAGGTCGTTCTCTTCGATGTAGCGGACGTCGTGTGTTTTCTTGTTGACGATCTTGATGACCGTGATGTCGAGGCTGACCATGGCCTTGCCGATGGCGCGCGAGATGCCGTGCTCTTCGCATAGGTCGCCCATCTGCTGGCGGAGGACGGTCTCGAACTTTTCGCCGGCGGGCTTGACGCCCTCGGGGCTGACCATGATCGGCTGGCAGTCGCCGATGGACGCCCTGGGGGTCATGACGATTTCCTGGCAGGACATCGCCGCCAGCGCGGCCGCGCTGATCGCCTTCGAGTCCACGAAGGCGACCGTCCGGACGCCCCTCTCGGGAAGGCCGTTGATGTCGCGGCTGAGGTCCAGCCCTGGTGTAAGTTCGCCGCCGTAGGACGAGATGCCGAAGATGAGGATCTTGCAGCCGTCGGCGATGGCTTCGTTGGCGCGCCTCATGGCCGAGACGTGAAGGGTTTCGTTGATCTCACCGTCGAGTGGGATCAGCGCGGCAGAGACGCGCTCGGGCTCCTTCGGGGCCTCGGTCGGGGCGCCCCCGCCGGCCGTCATGCCCCAGAGGCCCAGGGCCGCCGCCCCGGCAAAGACCACCAGCCGAAGCCCTCGCCATCGCATCGTCATGAATCTTTGCCTTATTGGTGCGCCAGGCCCCTGCGAGCGCCGTCGCGGGGCGTTGGTGCCGGCGACGGCTAAACGCGCGGCGCCCCCAACCTTATCCTACACCCTCGGCGCCCGGGTTATTCATACCGCGTGATGCATTCGGGCGGGATCGGGTCGGACAGCCACACAATCGGGCTGGCCTCGTAGAAGCGGACGCCGGCCTTGGCGGCACAGGCGGTGTCGATGGCAAGGATCGCCGGGTGACTGCTCCGGCGCCGGCCCACCTCGCGGGCGGTCGGGGTGTCCACCGACAGATGGACGTGCTGACGCTGGCCCGGCTTCAGGCCCTCGGCGAGCATCGCTTCGACCGCTTCGGGGGTGGTCCCGTGAAAGAGTTGGGGCGGCGGTTCGGCCGGCTCGTAAACGACCGGCTGCGCGAAACTGTGCCCGTAGCGCGCCCGGATGCGACCGCCGGAGACCGCAAACCGCGACGACTGCGGGCCTGCCACCAGCCGCTCGATCTGCTCGCGCGTGACGTCCTGCAGGCCCGGCCGCGCCCGCACCGCCTCGGTCATCTGGTCCAGGTCCACCGAACCCCGCTCGTCCATGTCCAGGCCCGCCTCCTCGGGGTGGTGGCGCAGGACGAAGGCGAGCAGGCGGCTCAACCGCTCGTCGAGCGACAGGGCCGGCCCGCGCGGGCCGGGCCTGCGGCCGGAGGGGCGGTCCTTACGCGGGTAGGCCTCCCTGCGTTCCTGCATTGCGGTGTCCTCCGCTCAGATATGTGCCCCGCGGGGCTTACCAGAAAGCCAACATACCGGCCGCGCGCCCGAACGGGCAAGGAAAAACGCCCCCTTCCGGCTGTTTCTCAACGGCGCCTGGCAGCCTGCGATCCGGCAATTCTTGAAGCGCCTTGCCGTTCCCTGCCCATGCACGCTAAGATGATTGGAAGACTCGGAGCATGAGGAGCCGTCGATGCCGAGACGCGACCCGCACGGCCTGATCGAACGGCCCTTTCAACTTGTGGTCCTCCAGGTCCCTTCGATCCTGGAGAGGGCGGAGGGACTGGACCGGTCCGAACTGTGCGAACGGATCGAACGCCTGCTCGATCAGCAGGTCCGCATTGCGGTCTGCGGCACCTCCGATGCCTGTGCCATCGGCCTTTGCCGCAATCTCGACGGCCTGGCCAGGGTTTTCCTTTTCGTATGGACCGCCAAGTCGGAACTCGTGGGGTTCAATCAGTGGGGCAAGCCGGTCCGCCTGGCCAAAGGCGACTCCGGCGGCGAGGCGGCCGGGGCCCGATACATCATCGATGCGATTGCCGAGCCCGCGGAGATCCCCATGGAAGACGTCCTGGTCATTGCCGAGACGTTTGACGAGGGAACTCCGGCGGGCGGATTCCTGGCGCCGGGCTTCGAGGGGGCGCAACTCGTGGCCCTCACCCAGTCGCGGAAGAGGCAGCCGCCAGGCGTGCGGCGGGCGGAAAGCGGACCGGCGGTCCTCGTAGCCTTGATGGACTCGCTGCTCTGGCACTTGGCGTGAGAAAGGCAGGCGTGTTCCGGAGGGTTGTTCCAGGCGGCGGACACTATGACACCCGGTGTGTCGGCAGAGAGGTTCCGGCAGGGGTTGTCGGCGCCTCCCCGGACGGCACCACCTTGGTAGGAGAACTGTAATGCACGGCATGCGGTTACTGGTAGTGCTTCTGGCGGCCTTTGGGATATTGGTCGGTGCGGGCATTCTGGTGCCGATGCTGACGGGATGGGTGGCGCCTCCGTCGGAGCGGCCGGAGGCCCAGGCGACGCAGGCGACGCAGGCGACGCAGACGCCGCCCGCCGACGCCACCGCGATCGCCCAGCAACTCTCCGTGGCGTTCCACGACGTGGCCAAGAGGGCCGGCCCGGCGGTCGTGACGATTACCACGACCCAGACGGTCGAGGTCCAGGAGATGCCGTTCGGGTTCGGCGACGACTTCCTCCGCCGGTTCTTCGGCTTCGAGCCGGACCAGTCGCCGGACCAGACGCCCAACGCTGCGCCGAAGGGCCCGTCCGTCCGCAAGGTCCCCCGCCAGAGCCTGGGGTCCGGCACCATCATTGACGCCGAGGGCCACATCCTCACGAACAACCACGTTGTGGCTGGTGCAGAGGAGATCAAGGTCATCTTGGCGGACGGCCGCGAGTTCACGGCCAAGATCCTCGGCCGCGACCCGCCGACCGACGTCGCCCTGATCCAGATTGACGGCAAGGACCTGCCGGTAGCGGCCCTCGGCGATTCCGACCAGGTGGAGGTCGGCGACTGGGTCCTCGCGATCGGCGCCCCGCTGGGCTTTCAGAAAACCGTCACCGCGGGCATCATCAGCGCCAAGGGCCGCGCCAGCGTCGGCATCGCCGACTACGAAGACTTCATCCAGACCGACGCCGCCATCAACCCGGGCAACTCCGGCGGCCCGCTGGTGAACATGCGCGGCCAAGTCATCGGCATGAACACCGCCATCGCCAGCCGCAGCGGCGGCTACATGGGCATCAGTTTCGCCGTCCCCAGCAACATGGCCCGCGACGTCATCGAACGCCTCCAGAAAACCGGCGAAGTGGTGCGCGGCTGGCTTGGCGTCGGCATCCAGAACATCACCGACGACCTCGCCCAGTCGATGGGCCTGAAGTCCAAGAAAGGCGCCCTCGTCAACCAGGTATTCGCGGACGGGCCCGCCGGGAAAGCCGGCATGGAGACCGGCGACGTCATCGTCGAGTACGGCAAGAAGCCCGTCTCGGACGTCGTTGACCTCAGGACCCGCGTCGCGTGGACGGCCCCGGACACCACCGTCGAGGTCGTTGTTCTGCGCGGCGGGGAGCGCAAGACCCTCTCGCTCAAGATCAGCCGGCGTTCCGAGGCGCCCGAGGCCCAGGGCATGCAGCCGGCCCAGCCGCAGGAACTGGAGACACTCGGCCTCAAGGTCGGGCCCGTCACGCCCGAGGCCGCCAAGCAGTTCGGCTACGAGGCGGGGCAGGGCGTCCTTATCACCGACGTCGATCCCACCGGCCCCGCCGGCCGGGCAGGCCTCGAAGCGGGGATGCTCGTCCTTCGCGTCGCCGGCAAGAAAGTTGCCACGGTCGCCGAGTTCAAGGAAGCCATCAAGGGCGCCGACCTGGCCAAGGGCATCCCGATGCTCGTCCGGGCCCGCGACCGCCAGATGTTCATCCTGCTGAAGAAGTAGTGTGAAGCCAGAGATCGCGAGCCCTGCGCGGCCATCGGCCGCAAAAGGGCTTCCGGCACAGAGGTGCAAGGGGCAGGGGGCGCAAGCGCCTCCTGCCCCCTTTCGTTTCAATTGTGCCCTGCCCGCGCGCCGGCCAGGGCGGGTGCCTCCGGGCTCCACCGGAAACTCCAGGAACTTGAACCCCGCCCCCCGCGGCGGTATCCTATGCGAGATGGTTCCAGGTTCCAGGTTCAAAGTGGTCCCGGCGCGAAGACATTGAACCCCGCGGGGCTGTTACCTTGAACCTTGAACCTTGAACCTTGAACTTTGAACTCTAGGAGACTCCCGATGGCCGGCATGGACTTAAGGCCCCTGATTCAGCCGGGCGGCAAGATCGTCCTTTTCGTCTGGGACGGCCTGGGCGGCATCACGAGCGGCCCCAATGGCGAGACCGAACTTCAAGCCGCACGCACCCCGAACGCCGACCGCCTCGCCCGCGAGGGCGTCTGCGGCAGGCTGGTGCCCGTCTATCCCGGCGTGACACCCGGCAGCGGCCCCGGCCACCTCGGCCTTTTCGGGTACGACCCGATCGAGTACCAGATCGGCCGCGGGGCCCTCGAGGCCGCCGGCGTCGGCTTCGACCTCCAGCACGGCGACGTTGCCGCGCGCCTCAACTTCTGCACCCTCGACGCCCACGGCCGCATCAGCGACCGCCGCGCGGGACGCATCCCGACCGAAGAGTCGAAGCCCGTGGTCGAGAAACTCGCCCGCGAGGTCCGCGAAGTGGACGGCGTCAAGGTTTTCTGGGCCCCCGTGAAGGAGTACCGGGCGCTCCTGGTGCTGCGCGGCGAGGGGCTCGGCGACGGCGTCGAGGACACCGATCCGCAGAAGACGGGCGTCGCGCCCCTCGCGCCGAAGGCCTCCGACGATTCGGCCGCCAGCGCCCGGACGGCCAGGATCGCCGCGAAAGTCCTCCAGAAGGCCCACGCCTGCCTGGCCGGCCAGCCGAAGGCCAACGGGGTGCTCGCCCGCGGTTTCGCCATGCGGCCGCACTGGCCGACCGTGACCGAGCGGTTCGGCGTGAAGGCGGCCGTGGTCGCCGGAACGCCGATGTATCGGGGCGTGGCGAAACTCGTCGGCATGGAGGAACTGCCGGCCTGTAACGAGGTCGCCAAGGACGTCGCGAGCGTCGCCGCGGCCTGGGACAAGTACGACTACTTCTTCCTCCACTACAAGCACACGGACAAGGCCGGCGAAGACGGCGACTTCAAGGCCAAGGTCCATTACATCGAGGAGGCCGACGCCGCGATCCCGGCCATCGAGAAACTCGGGCCGGACGTCCTGATCGTCACGGCCGACCACTCGACGCCGTCGGCGATGAAGGCGCACTCGTGGCACCCGGTGCCGGTCCTCTTGTGGGCGAAGACGGTCCGGCACGACCGGGCCGAGCGCTTCGACGAGATCTCATGCATTACGGGCGGTTTGGGCCTCATGCCGAGCGAGCACCTGATGCCGCTGGCGCTTGCGCACGCCGGCCGCCTCGCCAAGTTCGGGGCCTGACGGCATAACGGCTTTCACCGCAGAGACCGCCGAGAACGCAGAGATAAACATTAGGTTATACGTGCGTCATTCTCCGCGTACTCTGCGATCTCGGCGTTTTAATCACCCTTTCAAGAGTCGATGGCCATGGCCGACGACCCAGCCGATCGCCCCGACGTCCCCGCCTTCTGGTGCGACGCGATGTGCGGGGGCCTGGCGCGCTGGCTCCGGGCGGCCGGCTACGACGCCGCCTGGCAGGAGGGCATCGACGATGCCGAACTCGTCCGCCGCGCCCTCGTCTCCGGCCGTGTCCTCCTGACCTCTGACACGGGCATCCTGGAGCGCGGGGCAGTCCGCTCCGGCCGCGTCCGCGCGCTCCTCGTGCCACACGGCAGGGACAAGATCGCCCAGTTGCGGTTCGTCCTGGGGTCGCTTGGCCTCGGGCTGCTTGAGCCGCGGTGCATGGCATGCGGCGGGCGGCTGGCGGCCATTCCGAAGGAGGCGGCCCGGCCGGAAGCCCCTCCGAAAACCTTCGGCTGGTGCGAGGAATTCTTCCGCTGCGACCGGTGCGCCAAACTCTTCTGGCGCGGAACACATTGGACGAAAATCGAGACGAAACTGCGGTCGCTTTGAGACAATCGCTGTGCGCAGATACAGTCAGTGACTGCGGGCGCCCACCGGCAGGGCCAGGCGGGCCTTGCGTCCGTCTCGAAAACGGTTTTGCTAATGCGTCAACCGCGCTTCGACCGATGATTTTCCCGATGGTGATTCGGTCCTCTGGTCCCAAGGTGGCGCTTGTGGGATGGGGCTTGGAGGGTTCGTGGATGCAGCAGCCGTTTCCGGCAGCCTGTTACGCCTCGTGGTCCTATTGGGCGCCCTGGTTTGGGTGCCGATCTGGAAACGCCGGGCAGGGGGGCGGGCTCGGACCTACTTCGTCATCGCCGCCGGCCTCGTCCTGCTGATCGCCAGCGAGGCGATGGAACTCTACCAGATCGCCGCGGCGTCGGCTGTCACGACCGAACTTCTGGCCTGGCCGGACGTCTACGTCCACGTCACGGGGTACATCGCCATCCTGTCCGCGTTCCTGCTCTGGGTCCGCGACGTCCACGACTCGAAGGAAACTGCGGCGACAAACCTGGCAACCGAGCGCGAGCGCCTCAGCGAGGTCCGCCTGAACGAGGCCAAACTCCGCGCCATCCTGAACTGCGCCACCGAGTACTGCATCATCGTCACCGATGCCGACCGCCGGATTACGTCGTATTCGAGCGGCAGCGCGAGGTTCCTGGGCTGGGAGGCCGAGGAGGTCATCGGCAAGATGGACGTCTCGGCGCTCCATCCGAAGGGCAAGGCGCCGGACCTCGGCGCGATCGATGAGGCGATCCGGGACCGCGGCTATTTCGAGGCCGAGGTGCCCTACCTGCGAAAGGACGGGACCGAGTTCCCCGCGCTCCTGACGGTAACGGCCTTGAAGACCCCCGACGGGGCCCACGCCGGATACGTCGGCATCGCCAAAGACATTACCGAGATCAAGAGCACGCGGGAGCGCCTGCGGCGCGAGCGCGACTTCGTTCGCGGCGTCATCGAGGTGAGCGAACTCTGTATCGTAGGCGCCTCGCTTGAGGACGGCCGCATCACGATGTTCAACCGCGGCGCCGAGCGGATCACGGGGTACGAGCGCGACGAAGTCATCGGCCGGCCGTACGCCGAGACGTTCCTGCCGCCCGACATCCGCCAGGAAGTCATCGAGCGGATCATGGGCACAATAAAGGACGCCCCGGGCGACGGCGTCAGCTACGGCGAAAACCCCATCCTCACGAAGTCCGGCGAACGGCGAGTCCTCTCCTGGACCAACAGCCTGTGCTTCGACGAGCAGGGGCGGGCGGTCCTGGTGGTCTCGTTCGGCTACGACGTCACCGAGCGGCGCCAGATGGAGGAAAGCCTCCGGCAGGCGAAGCACGACCTGGAGGAGGCCAACGCCGAACTGGCGCGCACCGCGGCCACCGACTTCCTCACGGGCCTCGTGAGCCGCCGCCAGGCGACGATCCAGTTCGAGCGCGAACTCGCCCGATGCCGCCGCTATCACACGTGCCTCGGCGTCATCATGATGGACCTGGACCGGTTCAAGCCCGTCAACGACCGCTACGGCCACCAGGCGGGCGACGCGGTCCTCGCCCAGGTCGGCAGGATTCTCAAGAGCCGCGCGCGCTCCAGCGACATCGTGTCACGCTACGGCGGCGAAGAGTTCCTGCTGATCCTGCCCGAGGCGAGTCTCCAGGACACCATCAAGGTGGCCGAGGACCTCCGGGGACTCATCC
>Ga0315284_10003056_pt1 | contig 23820 bp, 24 predicted proteins | sample YL17G09_16_MG_FD_203696 | JGI IMG/M metagenome (GOLD analysis project Ga0315284, IMG submission 203696) | Sediment microbial communities from Yellowstone Lake, YNP, Wyoming, USA - YL17G09_16 | ecosystem: Environmental > Aquatic > Freshwater > Lake > Sediment | place: USA: Wyoming | collected...
CCTACATGCTCAATACCGCCGATGCTTCCGCCGTCCTTGTGGGCGAGCGTTACCTTGAGCTGGTTGAGTCCATCAAACCCAGCCTGACCACAATGAAGCACTTCATCTCGGTGGATAAACCGCACCAGGGCATGCTGTTTTATAACGACCTGCTGAAGTCGGGTTCTCCGGACGACATTTTCACGGAGATTGGCGACGACGACATGACCATTCTCATGTACACGGCGGGCACCACCGGCTTCCCCAAGGGCGTCATGCTCACGCACAAGAGCTTTTCCATCTACGTGCTGGACAATGTCACCCCGCCTGACACGGACACAATTGAAAAGAACATCCTCACGGTGCCGCTCTACCATGTCGCCGGCATCCAGGCAATGATGGCCGCCATCTACGGCGGGCGCACGCTCGTCATCGAGCGGCAGTTCGAGCCGGCGGACTGGATGGGCCTGGTGCAAAAGGAAAAGGTGGGCCGCGCTATGATGGTGCCCACCATGCTGAAACAACTTATTGACAATCCCGATTTCAAGAAATTCGACCTGAGCAGTCTCCAGGTGATCACCTACGGCGCCGCGCCCATGCCGCTGGAGGTCATTAAAAAAGCCATCCAGCTTATGCCCAAAGTCAGCTTCATCAACGCCTTCGGGCAAACAGAAACGGCTTCTACCATCACGGCGCTCAGCCCCGAAGACCATGTCATTACCGGGGCTACCGAAGCCGAGCGCGAAAAAAAGCTGAAGAGGCTGTCGTCTATCGGTAAGCCCATGGCAGACATCGAAATGAAAGTCATCGATGAGGTCGGGAAAGAAGTGCCCATGGGACAGGTAGGCGAAATCGTAGCCCGCGGCCCGCGCGTCATGACCGGTTACTGGAAGGACGAAGAGAAGACGAAAAAGACAATCGATAAGGACGGTTGGGTGCATACCGGCGATATGGGCTACAAGGACGAAGCCGGCTACTACTTCCTTGCCGGGCGCGCCACCGACCTGATTATCCGCGGTGGGGAGAACATCTCGCCGGAAGAGGTGGAGAATATCATCTTCGCCCATCCCAAGATTGACGATGTGGCAGTTATCGGCGTGCCGGACGACGAGTGGGGAGAGGTGCCCAAAGCCATCTGCGTCGTCAAGAAGGGCTGTGAGGACTGCACGCCGGAAGAAATCATGGAGCATTGCCGGAAAAACCTGGCGAGCTACAAGCGGCCGCGTTCGGTCATCTTCATAAAAGAGCTGCCGCGCGTCTCCATGGGCAAGGTGCAGAAGAAGGTGCTCCGCGAGCAGTACGGTAAGTCCTGATGAGATAAGGACAGGTTACTGGCAAAAGGCAGCGATGTAGTGTGGAACTAAAGCAGTTTGTCCAGGGTATTTTTGACCGTCTTGCTGCGGAACTGGAGATGGCGGTTACAGGCCTGACGCCTGAAGATTTGAACCATCAACCCAGGCCAGAATCAAATAGCATCGGGTGGCTCATCTGGCATGCCACGCGTAGTCAGGATAGAATGAATGCAGACCTTTTCGGCGAAGACCAACTCTGGGTGAGCGCCAAATGGCACGCCAAATTCAACCGCTCGCCTGACCAAAAAGATACTGGTTTCGGTCACACGCCAGCGCAGGTGGCGGCCTTCCGCGCGCCGGGCGCACAGACTTTACTGGACTACGCCCGCGCCGTTTATGAGCGTACCAGGATATACATTACTACCCGTCTCACTGAAACCGATTTGCAGCGCGAAGTCAAAAGTCCTACTCTGGGGACAACCGCCACAGTTGAAGAGCGTATATTGACGACAATCAATGATTTTCAGCACATCGGGCAGGCGGGATATGTGCGGGGAATGCTGAAGGGCAAAGGGTGGTACGGAAGATAAATAACAGCGGATGAAGTACAAGCCCGGGCCGACCTGACTCATAGATTTGCGGAGGATAGATATGGACTTTTCGTTCAGCGAAGACCAGAAGATGCTCAGGGGGATGGTGCGGGAGTTTGCGGAGAAGGAACTGGAGCCAATCGCGGCAAAGACCGACGAGGAATCGCGGTTCCCGGCGGAAGCGATAAAGAAAGCCGCGGGAATCGGGCTGATGGGGACCGGTTTCCCGGAAAAGTACGGCGGCAGTGGCGGCGGCGCCACCGAGCAGGTTATCGTTTTTGAGGAGGTGGCGCGTGCCTGCGCCGCCACCTCGGTCATCCTCATTGTCACTGCCGAACTCGCCTCCTACCCCATTTACGAATTTGGCACCGAAGAGCAGAAGCAGAAATACCTGGTGCCCCTGCTCACCGGCGAAAAGCTTGGCGCCTTCGGGCTGACGGAAGCCGGTGCCGGTAGCGATGTTGCCGCCATGTCCATGACCGCCGCGAAAAAAGATGGCGGCTATGTGCTCAACGGCAACAAAATCTTCATCACCAACGGCGCGGAGGCGGAAACCGTGGTCACCTTCGCCACGGTGGATAAATCGAAGGGTTACCGTGGCATAACCGCTTTCATCATCGAAAAAGGAATGCCCGGCTATTCGGTGGGCAAGCACGAGCGCAAACTGGGCATCCGAGGCTCTTCCACCACCGAGCTTATCTTCGATAACTGTTTTGTTCCGGAAAAGAACCGCCTGGGACCAGAGGGAAAAGGGTTCCGCATTGCCCTCGAAACCATTGATGGCAGTCGGATAGGCATTGCGGCGCAGGCGCTGGGCATCGGGCAGGCGGCGCTGGAAAAAGCGCTCGCTTATGCCAAGGAACGCCAGCAGTTCGGGCAGGCGATTGCCAATTTCCAGGCAATCCAGTGGATGCTGGCGGACATGGCCATGAGGCTGGACGCGGCCCGCCTGCTCACCTACCGGGCGGCGTATCTCAAAGACCAGCACCAATCTTTTGTCAAGGAATCGTCCATGGCGAAAGTTTTTGCCGCCGAGGCGGCCAGCTTCATTGCCACCAAGGCGTTACAGATATACGGCGGTTACGGGTTTGTGAAGGACTTCCCCCTCGAACGGTACTTCCGTGACGCGCGCATCACCGAAATCTACGAGGGCACCTCTGAGATGCAAAGGATGACGATTGCCCGGCAGATGATAAGAGGGGAATGAGCGACTTTCCACACACATGATCAAGCGCTGTTAAAAAGCATGCGGGCCTGTGTTAGAGGGGCGCAGCCCCTCTAAATAAAAAATCTCTTCCCCGCGGGAAGAGAACAAGAGATGGGGCGATGTGGAGAAACTTCGTTTGCCCGGCAGATGATACGGGGCGAATAGCTGTTTACAGGTCCATTTCCAGCAGGACAGCGTCTTCATCAAAACCGCAGGCTTTATAGAACCGTCTGGCGGCGGCATTACTCTTTTCCGTGCTGACTTCAAGCTCACAACAGTCAAGCTCGCGGCATTTGAGGGCGGCGGCCTGCACCAGCAGTTTCCCCACCCCGTGACTGCGGGCTTTTTGTGAGACGACCAGCTCATCTATCAGACCCGACGGGCGGGAGTGCATTACCGATTGTCTGGTCATGAAATTTATGAAACCCACCACGCCGCCGGCGTCTTTTGCCACCAGAATGCAGTGCGCCGGGTCATTAAGTAAGGCACGGCAATTCTCGATGGCACGGTCTTCGTCCAGACCTTCCTTGTCCTCCACGGCACTTAGCAACTCCATGAGCAACGGTTTTATGTAAGGCAGGTCGGCTTCGGTGGCCGGACGGACTTTAATTGTGTCTGTCATTCCTCAACTCCTCCTGTTCTAAAAGCCCGAACGACACAGGCGTCAAAGCAGAGTATAACACGGACTGTGGTCAAACCCGTTAACTCAGGGATGGAGATCTTGTGCTAAAATAGCATCTGTCGACTTCCTGTGAATTCACACGCGGGAGCACAGCGATGAAAAATGCCGTGAATATCGGGCTGATGGGCGACTTCGACCCGGGAAAGCCGTCGCACATCGCCACCAACATGGCGCTTCAACATGCCGCCGACCGCCTTTCTTTACAGTTGAAAGTGCGGTGGATCCCTACGCCAACCCTTTTGAGCATTGACGGACAAAAGACCGCAAAAAAGATGGATGCTCTCTGGGCAGCGCCGGGTTCTCCGTACATGAGCCAGGATGGCGTCCATTGGGGCATCCGCCACGCGCGGGAAAACAAACGGCCGTTTTTTGCGACCTGAGGGGGCTTTCAGGATACTCTGGTAGAGTATGTGCGCAACGTCCTCGGTGTCAAAAACGCCCAGCATGTGGAATACGATGCCTATGCTCCAAACCTCGTGATTGTCCCGGCTTCCTATCCGGTCATTGTCCGCCCGCAGGACGCTCCCCGGCTGACGGGCGCGATGAAAATCCGGGTCCGTCTGGGTTCCCTGGCCTACCGGATTTACCGAGCGAAAACTGTGAACGAGCGGTTTCACTGCAACAACGAGTTGAATCCTGACTTCGAACGCGCCATCGAGGAAAAGGGCATGACTATTTCGGGCAGAGGCGAACACGGCGAAGCCAGGATAATTGAGTTGAACGACCACCCGTTCTTCCTGGCGACCGGCTTCCAGCCTCAGCTATCGTCAGAGGAAAACCGCCCGCACTCGCTGATTATGGCTTTCCTGAAAGCCGCCCGGGAAGCATCCGTATGAATGCCGCGTTACCCCGAGCGAAGCCGAAGGGTTCAGAATGACGAAATGGGTCTTTTTGTTTTCGTGACGATTACATGAGGAGCGGTTGGGGGAAAAGGGGCGATGCTTTGGTTATTGGTATTGGAAATTGGCTGTTATCCAAGATTTCGCATTTAGGATTTCGAGTTTCTGTGCTAATATATGCTATTACCTTAAGGTGGGTGAACTATGTCATCTAGAACCGATCGCATCTCACAACAACGTCTCCAAAAACTGAACAACATCCGGGCGATGGGCATTGACCCGTACCCGCCCCGCTTTAAGCGCACCCACACCGCACAGCAGACAATCGACCTGCTGGCCGCGCAGGAGGAGTCCGGCAAGGCGGAGACAATCACAGCCACCGTGGCCGGCCGCGTCATGGCGCACCGCAGCATGGGCAAGGTCTCTTTCGTGGACCTGCGTGATGAAAGCGGCAAAATTCAGGCGATGGTGGGCAAAGACCGTGTCAAAGAAGCCGACTACAGCCTGTTCAAAGAAATCGATATCGGCGATATTATCGGGGTGACGGGCAGGGTATTCCGCACGCGCACCAAGGAGCCGACCATCGAGGTCAACACCCTGACCCTGCTGACCAAGGCTCTCCAGCCTTTGCCGGAGAAATGGCACGGGTTGAGCGATGTGGACATCCGCTTCCGGCAGCGCTACCTGGACCTGATCGCCAATGAGGAGGTGCGGAGGACTTTCCGCACGCGTAGCCGCATTCTCACCGCCATCCGCGCTTTTATGGACAAACGGGGCTTTATAGAGGTGGAGACGCCCATCCTGCTGCCGGAAGCCGGCGGCGCCACCGCCAAACCGTTCATGACGCACTACAACGCCCTTGATGCGGACTTCTACCTGCGCATTGAAACAGAATTGAGGCTGAAGAGGCTGATCATCGGTGGGTTCGAAAAAGTATATGAGATGGGACGCATCTTCCGCAATGAAGGCGTCTCTTTCAAACACAACCCTGAATTCACCACGATGGAAAGCTATGAGGCTTACGCCGATTATAACGACGTGATGAAAATGGTCGAGGACATGGTCTCGACAGTGGCGCAGGAGGTTCTGGGCACGACCGCGATCGAGTTTGAGGGTAAGAAAATCGAGCTTAAACCGCCGTGGCAAAGAATGACGCTGCGTGACGCCATCACAAAAGAAAGCGGCATCGATTTCGTGCAGTATCCGAACGCGGACCTGCTGCGCGCCAAAATGCGGGAGAAGGGTATTGAAGTGGACCCGCAGAAAAACTGGGCGCACCTGGTTGATGAGTTGCTTTCCACCTTTGTAGAGCCGAAGCTGATTCAGCCGACTTTCCTGGTAGACTACCCCGTTTCACTCTCGCCACTTGCCAAGCGGAAACCGGGAGAGGCGCGCGTGGTCGAACGGTTTGAAGCCTTTGCCGGCGGTTTCGAAATCGCCAACGCATTTACCGAGCTTAACGACCCGCTGGAGCAGAGGGAGCGGTTTGTCCAGCAGGCGCGGGAGCGGCAGCCTGATGACCCCGAATCCGCCATTGACGAGGACTTCCTGCTGGCGCTCGAGTACGGCATGCCGCCGACGGGCGGACTCGGCGTGGGCATCGACAGGCTGGTGATGCTGATTACCAACAACCAGTCTATTAGAGAAGTGATACTATTCCCTCAACTGAAGGAGAAGTCAGAATAGCCCTACCTGTCATTCCGTACTTGTTACGGAATCCAAATGAGTCTTATGGATTCCCGATCGGGTCGGGAATGACAAATTGTATTGAGGTGATTCTGTTCCCGCAACTGAAGGAACGAGGCGAATAGGGAGCAGTCAGCTATCAGCGATCAGCAAACAGTTGTCATTCTGAGAGCACGAAGTGGCGAAGAATCTAGTAGTCTGAAGGAGACAGGAAATCAAACGAATGTATGAAGCGTTAAAGCAGATAATCGACAACATCGTTGACAAATCCCGCTCAGTTCGGATTTTATTCAATGCCGAAGAATGGACAAGCACTATCCCATCAAGACCGGGATGGTACTGGATAAAAACGAACACACCAATTCAAGTATTAGAAAATGTAGGAGCGCCTTCTTCAAGAGCGCACGTGAATATTCCTGTCACGATTGGCAGTACGCTCAGATTGGCAGGGATGGCAATAATGCCGCCTGGGGATAGAAGCTATGTAATTTATAATGGTGAAGCAACAAATCTAAAGGCAAGAGCAAGAGAACACGTTGAGGGACACTCTGCCACATATTGCCTGGGGCTGTTGGAATATGATTCTCTTCAAGAATACGATTGGACTTTCAGTTACATTACACTTGCAGAGCTAGGTCTAGCAGACTCAACGAGTAAGCAATTACGAATAATTGTGGAACAAGCATGGAGAGCAGAATATGGTTGGCCTATTTTGTGTAAAAAATAGCCAAATGCATGAGAGGAAAAAACAGAACAAATTTCGGATGATATGCACGGCATCTCTCCCGCTTTCGCGGGAATGACACGACGGTGTGAGTTCGCCACGTCACTCCGTTTCTCGCAACGACAAACAGGGTGGCAAGACAGGGCAAGAATGACGATGGTGGGAATCACTTCACTGTCATTACCTGGATTGACCGGGTAATCCATACAAATTATGGGGGATTCCGCGAGCAAAGTTGACCGAGGATTTAGGATTTAGTGATTAAGATTTGTATCATGAGGGTAAATATATGTTAGACCTGAAATTTATCCGTGAAAACACAGACACTGTCCGTAAAGCAATTGCGGACCGGCATGACAGCGCGCCGCTCGATGAAATCCTGCGGCTGGACGGCGAACGCCGTCAGAAAATCACCGAACTGGAAGAAATGCGGCGCAGTCGCAAGCAGACCTCAAAAGAGCGCCAGGCGGATGCCGCCGAAGAGGGCCGCGCCCTGCGGGTTAAAATCAGGGAGCTTGAGGACAGCGTCAAGTCCACCGTGGACAGGCTCAACGACCTGCTCCTGCAAATGCCCAATATCCCCGCCCCTGATGTGCCCATCGGCAAGGACGATTCGGAAAACCCCATCGTGCGCACCTGGGGCGAGCCTAAGCCATTCCCCTTCGAACCGAAGGCACACTGGGATATCGGCGAGGCGCTGAAAATCATCGATTTCGCCCGAGGCGTAAAGCTCTCCGGCTCACGATTCTATGTCCTGCGCGGCGCCGGCGCCAAACTGCAGAGGGCGGTCATCGCCTTTATGCTCGACCTGCATACTATGGAGCACGGCTACACGGAAATCTACCCGCCATTCATGGTCAAACGGGAGTGTCTGGTGGGCGCCGGGCAACTGCCCAAGTTCGCCGATAACCTCTACCATGACGCCGAGGAAGACTACTGGTGGGTGCCCACCGCCGAGGTGCCGCTGACCAACCTGCACCGCGATGAAATCATCCCGCCGGGGCAACTACCTTTCTATTACGTCGCCTATACCGCCTGCTTCCGCCGCGAGAAGATGTCCGCCGGAAAGGACACGCGGGGCATCAAGCGCGGCCACCAGTTCGATAAGGTGGAGATGTACAAGTTCACCGAGCCGGAGAAGTCGATGGAAGAGCTTGAGAAGATGCTGGCGGATGGTGAAGACGTATGCCGCAAGCTGGGGTTGCCCTACCGCATCACCCAGCTATGCACCGGGGATATAGGCTTCGGCTCAGTAAAGTCTTTTGACATCAATGTGTGGGCGCCGGGCTGTCAGGAGTGGCTGGAGGTCAGTTCCTGCTCGAATTGCGGGGACTTCCAGGCGCGCCGGACGAACGTGCGCTACCGCCCGGCTCCTGACGCGAAGCCGCAGTATGTCCACACTCTGAACGGTTCGGGGCTTGCCCTGCCGCGAATTATGATCGCCATACTGGAAAACTACCAGCAGGCAGACGGCACGGTGGCGGTGCCCGAAGTTTTGCAGGACTACATGAAGACGAAGGCGATTGGCAAGTAGGCAACGGGTTGCGGCGGGTTCAAGACAAATGCGAATCAGGCTACTTGACTTCCATGGTCACATCGCCTACTATAGATTCACCACGGTGAACATATGTTCATGCAGATGAATTTTGCAGATGAGGTCTCTCTAAAAATCCTCACCGTTTTGGCGCAGGACCCTCAGAAAGAGTACTACCAGCGTGAAATCGCCAAAACGGCAGGGGTCAGCGCTGGCGCAACCAGCCAGAAACTGCGTGCTCTTGTTGATTCGGGGTTGGTGTCGGTCAAGAAGTCTGGCAAGATGCTTTTTTACCGCTATGATCTTGATAATCCAGTAGCCCGCCAGTTTAAGATACTGCTCAATGTAAATGCGCTCCAGAAGTTGATAAGGGAGTTGCAGGATAAAGCCAGACGCGTAACTCTGTTCGGCAGCGCCGCTGAAGGTACCAACGTTCAGGACAGTGACATTGACTTGATGGTGTTGAGCGAAGACGGCAGGGAGATACGGAAATTGATCGGCGACTATAGCGAGTTACTCGGCAAAAAGATTTCGCCGATTGTTGTAAATGCCGGCGGACTCCGTCAGATGCGTGTGCGGGACAAACCACTTTACGAAAGAATTGGCAGGGGAATTGTGCTGTGGGAGCGGAAATAAGCGGGGAGCTACAAAAGCTCCTTGAAGACCGAAAAATACTGAAGATAAGGCCCGATAAGAAACTGATCAGCAAAGAGTTTTCCGGAGCAGAGTATGATTTGGCCCGCGCAAGGAAATCCGCAGAGATAGGTGACTACAAGTGGGCAACCGTACAAGCTTATTACGCGATGTTTCACGCTGCCCGTGCCTTGCTGTTCAGCGCTGGCTACCGTGAGAAGAGCCACACTGCCTTGCGTATTGCCCTGAAAGAATTGTTCGGTAGGTCAGGCAAAATTAGCGCGCAAGAACTCCGCAATTTTGAGGAGGCAATGGAACTCCGCGAGGATGCGGATTATCGATTGGATTTCACCGCCTCTGATTCCACCGGCATTTTGGAGGATGCCGCAGAATTTCTTGTTGTCGCCAAGAGTATCTTGCGCATGAAGTAGTTGTTCACCCACGTGAACATTAGTTCACCCACGTGAATTTTGCCGAAGCCCTCCCCGCCATCTGCACACCGCTCCATTTGACACACTCCCCGTCACATCGGTATGCTGTCTATGATTTTATCATGAGAGGTGCATTTTGGCTGACCTGACCGCTTTCCAGCAAGAGCTCGGCGTAAGTTTCAACCAGCCGTCGTTACTGGTGCAGGCGCTGACGCACAGCTCCTACGCCAATGAAAACCCCAACCTCGCCCACTCTTCAAACGAAAGGCTGGAGTACCTGGGCGATGCGGTACTCGGACTGATGGTCGGCGAAAAACTTTACCGCGATTTCCCGGACCTGAGTGAGGGGGACATGACCAAGCTCCGTGCCTACCTGGTCAAGCAGGAAACTCTGGCACTGGTGGCACGGAACATCGGGCTGGGGAGCGAGCTATATCTGGGAAAGGGGGAGGAGACGAGCGGGGGAAGGGAGAAGCCCGCCAACCTGGCACGCGCGCTGGAGGCGGTCATCGCCGCCGTCTACCTTGACCAGAGCGCCAAAATCACCGAGTCGCTCATCTGGAAACTGCTTACCGCGGAACTACAATCGGCGCTCAGTCAGGGCGTGGTTACGGATTTCAAATCGCGTTTGCAGGAGTACCTGCAGGGGCAGACGCAATCGCCGCCGGGCTACCACCTGGTGGAGACAATCGGGCCTGACCACGACCGCACCTTCGTGGTCGAGGTGAGGTCGGGCGGCGACGTGCTGGCACAGGGCACCGGCAAGAACAAGAAAACGGCGGAGGCTGAGGCGGCACGGGTGGCACTGGAAAAGCTGACCGGGCAGAAGTTCGAGCTTGACCGGTGAACAGGTGAATCGGCAAGGTGCTCCAGGGAACCTGTCATAAACGCCATGTATATGAGATTTGGAACCACGGCTATTTCCTGAATTCCCGCCCCCCGTATCGGGTACGGGGAAGGCTGCGCGGGAATGACATTGCTGATATGGACTTTGTGGTGATGGCAATCACAGCGACAAACTGCCCCCTCGCAACGTGTTGTTGTCTTTATCATGCGCAGACGCTATAATCTCACAGGAAGTTGAATCAGGAGGCTGGCAATGAGCGATGATGTCTATATTATCGGCATAGGAATGGTGAAGTTCGGCAAGTTCCTGCAGAGAAGCATCAAGGAGATGACAGGCACTGTCCTTGAGGGCGCGCTGAAGGACTGCGGCCTCACCCGTGAAGATATTCAGGCGGCCTGGTTTTCCAATACGGCCTGGGGCATCTACTCGTTTCAACACTCTATCCGCGGGCAGGTGGCATTCACCGCCAACGGCATCCAGGCTATTCCCATTACGAATGTAGAAAATGCCTGCGCCAGCGCCAGCACGGCGCTCCATGGCGCTTGGGCATCCATCAAGGCGGGGCTTTACGATTGTTGTCTTGCCGTCGGGGCGGAAAAACTGTACGACGAAGACCGCGCCAAGGTGATGGGTAGCTTCATGGCGGGCACGGATGTCGAGGTAATGACCCGGTCAGTGGATGCACTGCGGGAACAGGAGCAGAAACGCCGAGAGCAGGAAGCCAAAGACAAAGGCATGCAGGTGCAGGAAGAGAAGGCGGGCGGGCATTCGGCGTTTATGGACTTCTATGCCGCCGGAGCGCGGGCGCATATGCAGAGGTACGGCTCAACCCAGCGTCAGCTTGCCGCCATCGCCGCCAAGAACCACAACAACTCGACCATGAACCCGCTGGCGCAGTACACCTTCCCGCAGACCGTGGAGCAGGTGATGAATGACCGCGTCGTCTCATTCCCATTGACGCGGGCAATGTGCGCCCCGATTGGCGACGGCGCCGCCGCGGCGATTGTGGTCAGCGAGGTGTTCCTGAAAAAGCACCCATCGAACCGGGCAATCAGGATACGGGCGTCCATCCTGGAAGGCGGCCGGCGGTTTGGGAGCAACGATGTCGCGGAACGCGCCGCAAAACGGGCATGGGCGGCGGCATCGATGGGACCCGAAGATATCGATGTGATGGAGGTGCATGACGCCACCGCCTTCGGAGAAATTGCGGCAATGGAAGGGCTGGGTTTTTGCAAACCGGGCGAGGGCGGCCTGATTGCGGAGCGGGGTGACACGGCATTAACCGGCAAGATACCCGTAAACCCGAGCGGCGGCTTAATTTCGCGCGGGCATCCCGTGGGCGCCTCCGGGCTGGCCCAGATCTACGAGCTGGTCACGCAGTTGCGGGGAGAAGCCGGACAGCGGCAGGTAGCGAAACACCGCATCGCCATGACGGAGAACGGCGGAGGCACGGTGGGTTCCGGCGAAGCCGCGATGACGATACATATATTGGAAAAGTAACAGGTATCAAAGACCAAGTAACAAGCCCCTTATCCCCACCCCGGAAATATCATTCGCGGCTCTTTGCCGGATTTGGGAGCTCGGCACCGGTTGTCCCGCTTGCTGGCACGGTCTCCTGCGCACTGTTGGCTGTTTTCTGGCTCTCGATGTTTCAGGTGTTTCACAAGACCCCGGTGCCACCCACCATTCCAGCTTTCCGCCATTTACTCCGCGTAAATACGCACGGTTTCAAAGTCGGAATCGACGTTTATCTCGCTGTCACACAAGGCAGATATCAGTCCCTCGATGTCCTCTTCCTTAATGTGGCGGACGTCAAAGTTAATACCCTTGTCCCGCATCGCCCCGTTTACTTTGTCGGCCGCTTCCGGCGGAATCAGTGAAGTCAACTTCATGCCGGCGCGTATTAGCCCGAACGGCACGCGCACGTGCACCCGGCCGTGATAGTCGTATCCGCGGTGCACACCCGGGCGACCGGGTTCGGGAGGAGATGGGGGCTCCGGTGGTTCGCTTGCCCAGTGCGCACCCGGTTTGGGTTCGACGACCACGTAGAGGTATTTAGCCCCGGTCTTGGCGCCACCCCGTACGTTTTCCGCAGACTGGTCATCGGTTTTTCCCCCGCCGACCAGGGAGAGCAGGCGTTGAGCCTCATCGACACTGATTTTGCCGGCGGCAAGCATTTCCAGGATTTTTTTCTGATTTTCGCCCATTTCAGTCTCCTTTGTTTAATAGAATTCAATTCGCAATTGCCTGATTGCCCGAGTGTTGAATCATACTTTGCTCTGGGAAGGGCGATTGTCTTCGCGGTTCATCACCATTCTTTTTGCCTGAATGATTTCCCTCTCGTGCTCTGTTTCCCGCGTGAGTTCTTCCCGATGGTAATTCACGTATATTTCAGTCCCATAAACGTCGTGCATGTTAATTCCCTTTGTCGTTCAGTAGAAGGCGACAACGAAGCGTTCGTTTTTATCTCCTACGTCCACCCGTGTTCCGGGCAGAGCACAGAGAATCCGGACGAATGCCGGTACTGAAAGCAGCACCGTCCGCCACCATGTCCACCGCCAGGTGAACAGGAATGAAAGCAGGACAAAGGGCAGGGCAATCAGGCACAGTGCCAGCAGGATGATGAGAAAAACCGGCCCGAGGATAAAGAGGGGGAGCCAGATGGGTCCAAAGGAATGCCTGCCATTACGGAACCAGAGTTTCAGTAGATAGGGCGGCCATTTCATTTCGATAACCTCTCAATCGCTTCCTGCGCGTTTATTTCGCCACGTTCCAGCGCGGCGATGGTGTCTTCTCTCGGTGACGAAATAATAGTTTCGACCATCTGCAGTTGCCCGGCGATGCGGCTCAACCGACTTTTAACGGTGGGATAGCTGATGCCGAAAGCCCTCTCCATTTCCTTGATTGAGCCATCGGAGCGGACAAATGCCATGATGAACACCTGGTCTTCGGCGGGGAGGCGTGCCAGGGGCGGCAGTTCGAAAGCCCCCTCGATGGCGATGCCGCTGTCCGCCAGCCGCACCCGTTCGATGATGATGGGCGCGCCCTGCGTGAGACGGGTAAGCTCCTGCCAGTCTTTAGGTTTCATTTCTTTCACTTCCTTTGCCAGAAACATTAATATAGTTAATAATATAGTTAACTAATTTAATATATCATAAAAAAAGTGGTGTTTGTCAATACCCCAACTCGTTTTGTCATGCTGAAAGAAGTGAAGCATCTCTGTCTGTTTCTGAGTACAGATGCGGAAAAGTTAAGTCGGTCGAAATGGATTCCCGCCCCCGTGTCAGAGCCTGCCCCGTACTTGATACAGGATGATTTAGAATCCAGAAAAGTCAATAACTTTGCCAGAAGTAATTCAGAGATGTATAATGCCGTAACAAAAGGACTGAGGTTTATTCAACATTGATAATAAAGACAATAAAATCGTTAAACAAGGGGTAATTAATATGTTTAGCCCAAGCCATTTTAGAGACTTATTTCAACCTAACTATTGTGAGCGTCGTATCTGGTTAGCTGTTAATAAACCTGATTTGGCTATCCCCGATATTGATTTCATTCAAATGATTCAAGAAAAGGGTATCGTTGCAGAAGAAGCCCATGTGAAAACGATCGGTACATTCGAGACTCCAGAGTACCCTCAATTTGAGTTCCATACCGGCTTTGAAGAAACCCTAAAAATGATAAAATCTAAGGTTCCAGTAATCTATCAAGGCGTCTTGATAAGTAACAATAAACAATGGATGGCGGTTCCCGACCTTCTAATTTTAGATAAAAAAACCAAAAAGTATACATTACGTGATGTCAAACTGGCAAAGAATTTGGATGCCCACCCAGAAATCGATATGGGTATGGGATTATGCGGATTAATAGCTCGGGAAGTTCTTGGGTATGAGCCGATAATAGAAGTAATGAAAGGTGATGGAGAACTAATGTCTCCATATTTAGTTCCAGAGAGGAATAAAGTATTGGGGTGCATAGAGTTGATTGAAAAATTACGAATGCTTCCAGATGAACCTTTGGAGATGTCTGGATGGTCAAAATGTAACCCCTGTGAATTCTTCAATTATTGTTGGAGTGAGGCATGGGAAGGTCGCCACGTATGCACAATTTCTGGAATAGAACAGGGGATGTCGAAGGCTCTAGTGGCGAGGAAGATAAATACATGGGAAACTTTACTCAAGAAAAGTGATGATATTGCCGATGTTGCTTTTCAAAGAGGTTCTCAGACCCAGCGTATCGGGGCTACTAGGGCGGACAAAATTCTCCGCCAAGCGCGATCATTATCAAAGAGCAAACATGAAAAAATAGCTACACTAACGTTGCCAAACAATTATTCTCCAGGTGAAAGACCAATAGTCATTTTTGACGTAGAGAATAATATGCCCATTTTTGAGGAACTAGACATACCGGTTGACGTATATTTGTGGGGATTGATGACAGTTACTTCCAAGGGAACGAAACAAGAGTTAATTATAGCGCCGAATGGTCCGAAAGCAGACCAAAAAGGCTGGCAAATGTTTTTATCAACTATGTCTAAGATATTCGAACGATACGGTGATATACCGATAGTGCACTTCAGTTCACATGAAAAAACAAAAGTCTCCAATTACATAAACATATTTGGAGACTCACACTCAACGGGACAGCGAGTGCTTGATAATCTTTGGGATCTTTATCGCGCCATAATAAATTGTGTTATATTGCCAGTTCCTTCATATGGCCTTAAGGAACTTGAGAAATTTGTAGGATTTGAAAGAACCCAAGAGGAATATGGGGGGGCTTGGTCAATAGTCCGATATAACCGCTACCTTGAAGCTCCTACCCAGAAAGAAGCAGATAGAATCCTGGATGAAATTAGGGTCTACAATGGTGAGGATTTGAAGGCGACATACGAAGTGTACAAGTGGGTTGAGAAGCATTGTTGTTAGTAGAGTAATTTCTGACTTTTGAGGTTTTACCTTTTGACTTTTACTTATTTTACCGTCTTCATCCCCAAATGTTACAGCGTTTTGCTTTTTGCGACAAAATCCCCTTGCCTTTTCATCTTCCGCCATCCTACAATTATCTTACCTTTTGCGTCTAGAGCAGGATAAAGACGCCGTCTGATTCTGGCCCCTCTGGTCAATTTGGGCAACTGGGAAAACCCTTACTTTATGACCGTTCAGGAGTGGCAATGTACGTCAGAATCCACCCCCATAGCATCCAGTAAAGGATTGATACGACATCGCAATGTCGTCCTGAGTCCTTCACCTGAAGGACGAATGGATCTCATCGAAGTACTTGTACTGAGCATTTACACTGAGTAAATCGAAGTGTAGTCGACGTACTTGTACCGAGCGAAGTCGAGGTATTGGTATCGGGATACCAATTACCTCTCATTATCCCCTGGAATGAGAATGCCCGCGCACATTAACAATGATTTGTTTTTTAGTTTGACATCGCAATGTCATACTGAGTAAGCCTTAAGCGAGCGAATGTATCTGACGTTTCCAACGTCATCCCGCTAATTGCGCTCAAAATAGCCAAAACAAATCCCCCGTTTCCCCTCTCCGTCGACGGAGAGGGAGTTAGAGGGTGAGGTAACTCCCGCAGAATCGCTGCATCATTTGTGTTAAAATTATGGCGGAAGGTAGACTATGCCCCTGGATTCCATCGTCGTCAAAGGCGCCCGCGAGCACAATCTCAAAAACATCGATGTCGTCATCCCGCGTGACAAACTGGTGGTCATCACCGGCGTCTCCGGGTCGGGGAAAAGCTCCCTGGCGTTCGATACCATCTACGCCGAGGGCCAGCGCCGCTATATGGAGTCACTCTCCGCCTACGCCCGCCAGTTCCTCGGCAGGATGGAGAAGCCGGACGTTGACTACATCGAAGGGCTAAGCCCGGCCATTTCCATCGACCAGAAGGGTCCGGGGCACAATCCGCGTTCCACAATGGGCACCGTCACCGAGGTGTATGACTACCTCCGTCTTCTCTTCGCCCGCGTGGGGCATCCCCATTGCCCCCAGTGCGGCCGGGAAATCACCAGCCAGACCATTGAGCAGATTGTGGACGCCGTCAAGGGACTGCCTGAAGGGAGCCGTATCCTCATCCTGGCGCCGCTCGTGCGCGACCGCAAGGGTGAATACCAGTCCGTATTTGATGACCTGCGCAAACAGGGCTATGTGCGCGTGCGCGTCGATAAAACTATTCACGACCTCTCGGAACCGCTCACTCTGGACAAGAACAAGAAGCACAGCATCGAAGTGGTGGTCGACCGGCTCGTCATCGGGCAGAGCGATAGCCAGAGCCGCCTGGCGGATTCCGTGGAGACCGCCCTGAAGCTGGGCGCCGGCGTGGTGCTGATTTCCATTATCGATGGCGATGAACTGCTCTTCTCCGAGCATTTCGCTTGCGTCCATTGCGAACTCAGCATCGGGGAAATCGCCCCGCGGACCTTCAGCTTCAACACTCCGTATGGCGCCTGTCCCGCCTGCACCGGCCTGGGTTTCAAGCTGGAAATTGACCCGGACCTAATCATTCCCAACAAGATGCTGTCCATCTCGCAGGGAGCCATCAAGCCGTACCTGACGCACTACTGGTACTTCTACCGGATGGAAGAAACGGCACAACGCCACAATTTCTCGCTGAATACACCCATCAAGAATCTGACCCCGACGCAATTTCAGGTCGTTCTGTATGGAGAAGACCACGAGCGCCACAAATACCGCAATCGTTTCGGGCAGGTGCGTGAATACTCCGAAGGCTGGGAAGGCGTTATCCCGCGCATGGAGCGGCTCTACCGTGAAACAGAGTCCGAGTATTCGCGGGCGGAAACCGAACGCTATATGGTCACCAGACCCTGTCCCGTCTGCAAAGGCAAACGGCTCAAACCGGAAGCCCTGGCGGTGACAATCGGCGATAGAAATATCATGGACATTTGCGCCCTGCCGGTTGTCCAGACGCTGGAGTGGGTGCAGGCGCTCGCCGGGGGTGAGAAGCCGGTTCTCTCCGAACGGGAGCAAATTATCGCCCGCCAGATAAACAAGGAAATACAGGCGCGGCTCGGGTTTCTGCGGGACATCGGGCTGGACTATTTGAGTCTGGACCGTCCGGCCGCCACCTTGAGCGGCGGCGAAGCCCAGCGCATCCGCCTTGCTACCCAGATTGGCAGTGGGCTGATGGGCGTGCTGTACATCTGTGATGAGCCCACGGTGGGACTGCACATGGCAGACAGTTACCGGCTGATTGAAACCTTGAAGCGGCTCAGGGATATAGGCAATACCATCCTGGTGGTGGAGCATGACGAATCGGTGATGCGCACCGCCGACCACATTATCGATATGGGACCGGGCGCCGGTGAGCACGGCGGGCGGATTATCGCCACCGGCACCATTGAAGAAATCATGAATAACCGGGAATCTATCACCGGGCAGTATTTGAGCGGCGCGAAGGAAATTCCCATCCCCCGCAAGCGGCGCAACGGCAACGGCGCGGAGCTTCTAATAAAAGGCGCGCGCCAGAACAACCTCAAAAACATCGATGTGCGCATTCCCCTCGGCAGGTTTGTGTGCGTGGCGGGAGTATCTGGCAGTGGCAAAAGTACTCTCGTCGACGAAATCCTTTACCGGAAGCTAGGGCAGATATTATTCGGCAGTAAAGAGCCGGCCGGTGAATGCGATGGAGTTCTCGGGGTGCAGTACATTGATAAGGTAATTAATGTGGACCAGTCGCCAATCGGGCGGACGCCCCGCAGTAATCCTGCCACCTATACCGGCACTTTTGGTCCCATCCGTGAGCTTTTTGCCAGCGTGCCTGATGCCCGGATGCGCGGCTATGCGCCGGGCAGGTTTTCGTTCAATGTCAAGGGTGGGCGATGCGAAGCCTGCCGCGGCGAGGGCTACATTGAAATCGAGATGCAGTTCCTGCCGGATGTGACCGTGCCCTGCGAGGTCTGCAAGGGCAAGCGCTATAACCGCGAGGCGCTGGAAATCAGGTTTAAGGACAAGAACATCGCCGAGGTGCTGGATATGACGGTGGAGGAATCTCTCGCCTTCTTCGAGCACTTCCCGAAGATCAAGAAGAAGCTGGAGACACTGAGCGATGTGGGGCTTGGGTATATCCGGCTGGGACAGCCTGCCCCGACCTTATCCGGGGGCGAAGCCCAGCGCGTCAAGCTTGCCACGGAACTGGCGCGGCGCGCCACCGGCCGGACCCTCTACATCCTTGACGAACCGACTACCGGCCTTTCCTTCGATGACGTGGCGGCCCTGCTCAGGGTCCTACAGAGGTTGGTGGACACCGGGAATACGGTGGTGGTCATCGAGCACCATCCGGATGTCATGAAAACCGCCGATTACATTATCGACCTGGGGCCGGGGGCGGGCGAAAAGGGCGGCTACGTGGTGGCTACAGGCACGCCGGAAGAGGTGTCGCAGGTGCCGGAGTCACTGACGGGGCAATACCTGGCTCGCATTCTGCGCGGACACAGGGAGCAAGCCCTGACCGACGGGCCGGTTGTCAGTAGAGAAAGGTAATAATGGGCGGGAAAACTGCCCGGATTTATTACGGCTATGTCATAGTCGCCCTGTCCTTCGTCATCGGGGCACTGGCATGGGGCAGTCAGCGCACTTTCGGCGTTTTCCTTGACCCGCTTCTCAAAGAATTCGGGTGGTCGCGGGCATCAGCTTCACTGGCAATCACCATCCAGATGTTCGTTACCGGCATCATGTCCATCCTGGCGGGCCGCCTGAGCGACCGCTTCGGACCCAGGGCTATTCTGACTGCCTGCGGCATATTCATCGGCGCCGGTTATTTGCTCCTGACGAAGTTAACGGCGCTCGGTCAGCTTTACGCCCTGCACGGCGTCGTCATCGGCATTGGCATGGCGGGCATTTCCGTGCCGCTAACTTCCATGGTCATACGCTGGTTTTCCCGCCAGCCGGGGTTGATAAATGGCGTCGTCCACGCGGGCCTGGGTTTTGGCATCACGGTGATTCCGCCACTGGCAACATGGCTTATCGCGCAGTACGAGTGGCGAACCGCCTACCTGATAATCGGGGTAATGACCGGCATCCTGATTATCGCCGGTTCCCAGTTCCTGAAGCAGGAGCCACCGCAGGCTCAAATTACAACGGCCGGCAACGGGCCACCGGCAAAGGCTTTCGCCGATAGCCCTAGCCTGGATTTCAGGCAGGCTCTCCGCACGCGGGCGTTCTGGTTGCTCAGCCTGCTCTTTTTCATCGACATCTACAACATAAACACGGTGATGGTACATATTGTCATCCACGCCGAGGATGTGGGCTTGCCGCTGGCACTCGCGGTATCGGTGCTGTCCGTCACGGCGGCAGTGAGTATTGCTGGCCGGATTGCGGCGGGCGCGCTCGCGGACAGGGTCGGTCGGAAAATGACAGTGGGGATTGGCATGGGGCTGAACGCGCTGGCTTTTGCCTGGCTCCTTCTCTCGCACGGACTGTGGGCTTTTTACCTGTTTGCCGTCATGTTCGGGCTGGGCGGGTGGTCCGTGGGGGCAGTCATGTCCCCTTTTATCGCGGAGTATTTCGGGCTGAAATCCCACGGGGTTATACTCGGCGCGGCGACATTTGTGGGAACAGTTGGCGGGGCAATCGGGCCCTGGGTGGCGGGGCAGATATTTGATACAATGAAGACCTACAATCCCGCTTTCATTTCGGGAGCATCTCTGGCGGGTTTATCCATTATCCTGCTGGTATTTCTGAAAAAGAGCGAGGGAGGGCAACAATGAACAGGGAAGAGGCGCTAAAAGCCATCAGGGAAAACGTCAAGAACGAAAACCTGGTGAAGCACATGATTGCCACGGAAGCCATCATGCGGGCGCTGGCGCGGAAGTTCGGGGAGAACGAGGAGGAATGGGCGCTGGCTGGCTTACTCCATGACATCGATGTGGAACTGACCAACGCCGACCTGAAGGTGCACAGCAAACCGGGGGCGGAAATGGCGAAGAAACTGGGCGCCAGCGATGCCGCCTGTCATGCCATCCTCGCCCACAACGAAGCCCACGGCGAACCCTGCATAAGCCTGATGGACAAGGCCCTGTTTTGCGCCGACCCTCTGACGGGTTTGATTACCGCCGGTGCACTGGTGCGTCCCGATAAAAAGCTGGCGAGTGTGGAAGCAAAATCGATACGCAAGCGGTTCAAGGAAAAGAGCTTCGCCGCTGGCGCCAACCGCGAGCAGATTGCCAAATGCAGTGACATCGGGCTGGAACTGGACGCCTTCATTGAGCTGGGACTGGACGCGATGAAAGGGGTGGCGGGAGAGCTGGGGCTGTGACAAACTGACTGTCATTCCCGCACAGCCTGCCCCGTACTTGATATGGGGGCGGGAATCCATGTCAATTGTCCTTCATTCAGACCGGCACTTTTGGATGCCCGTGCTATAATGTGACCAGAGGTTGTTGAGGCTATGAAGAAAAAGACTACTATCGAGAGCTTCGAGGTTGTGCTTGAACCAGAGGAAGCGGGCGGATATCACGTATATGCTCCCGCCCTCAAGGGGTGCCATTCTTACGGCACGACCAAAGAGCAGGCATTGGCAAGCATCGCCGAAGCTATTTCACTCTGGTTGGAAAGTGCCGGGGAACTGGGGATTCCAATACCAGAACGAGACACCGTCACTGTAAAGACCGGATGAACCCTCAAGTTCCCAATCTGAAACCGCGTAAGGTTGTTGCAGCCTTTCAAAAAGCGGGCTGGAGTGTGCACCGGCAGAGGGGTAGTCACCTCATAATGCGCAAAGCTGGTTCTCTCAATCTACTGGTGATTCCCATGCATGACCGTGATGTTCCGAAAGGGACTTTGCGTGGCATTATCAGTGATGCCGATCTGAGCGTCGGAGAATTTATCGACCTGCTCGGGCGGTGATGTCGCAGGGTGCGTGTAACGCAATATCAGAAATCGGCATATGTTAATTCAAGGTATCTTGTCTGCCACGTGTCTTTGAAAAATAATTCCCAATTCGCTTCTGCAACTATCTGTGGATAAACAACCTCGTTTTTCAGCTCTTCTTTTGCGTACCATTTGGCTTCTATGATACCTTCGTCGATTGCTCCTTGAGTTCTTTCTAACTCGCCACCTATCATCCGGCAAAGAAACCAGACCTTGCTGATTCTATATTTACGCCAATATAAATCTTCAACGCAGAGTATTTTCTCTTGGACTACATCAATACCCGTTTCTTCCTTTACTTCCCTGACCGCCGCTTGAGAAAGCCCTTCTTCTATTTCCACACCGCCGCCTGGTGCAACCAGATACGTCTCCCCTGGAATATCACTACATCTCACGAGCAATATCCTGTCGTCATGGATAACTATTGCGCCGGCAGATATCCTGTGTTTTCTTTCCATATTTCCCTCAACATTCCTGATTCAACACGAGGGATTGGCATATCACATTACTTAAAAACAACTGCCACTCTGGACTCTTCATAGTTATTCCAGAAACCCGCTGCCGTTCTTTCCACCTTGAATCCCCATTCTTTTAGTTGTAAATCAACCCATGGCTTGATATCAGGGTGTTTACTGGATGTATAACCGGCCACCAGCAATCTGCCTCCGTCTTCCAGGTATTCATCGATAATTCGTTGTACGTAAGCTTTCTGCAAATGTTCGGGAACATAGACAAGCTCGGTGCGTACGTAGTCAAACCGCCGCGTGTTTTTCCAGTCCCATGCATTTCCCACATACAGATTGTCCTGGTATTCAGGTAGACGTGCCTTCGCCAGTCCCACCAGCTTCTCGGAGATGTCCAGACCGTAGGGAATGATGGTTAGACCTCTCTCCGCCGTCCATTTCATTACGCACTCCAGCAGGTAGCCGTTGGCACAACCGATGTCCAGAAACGTGCCCGGCTCATCGACACAATCGGCGATTGGCTTTCTGACCCTTACCCAGCGCTCTTCCGGGCCGCTGAAACCTGATTGTTTCCACGGTTCGCTGTGCTGGATGTAAGCGGTTTCCAGAGTTTCCTTGATTGAGGAGAACCAGCGGGCGAGTTCTGTCTCGTTCACGGTCTTAACCTCCTCTGGATTCCAGCTTTCGCTGGAATGACACGTTCGGGTGCTACCCCAAACTTATCACTGACCCGTCCGGCATCTTTACCACGTCAATCCGCGCCGGGAAGGCATCACGCAGTTCCTCAATATGGGTAATCACCAGTATCTTCTCGAAGTCGTCCTGGATGGCAGTGATGGCTTCGCGGAGCTTCTCGATGCCCACCGCATCCTGCGTGCCGAAACCTTCATCGATGATGAGGGTGGGCAGGGGCGCGCCGGCCCGTCTCGCCAGCAGTCGTGATAAAGCAATCCGGATGGCGAAGTTAATGCGGAAGGCCTCGCCGCCGCTGAAAAGCTCGTAGTTACGCGTGCCCAGCTCATCGGCTATCTTGATGTCCAGCGCCTCGATTAAATCGCCCTTCTGGGTTTCCCGCTGGGACTCGAACTTGACGTTCATGCGGTTGTCCGTCATCCGCGCCAGCAGGTGGTTGGCTTCGTTTTCTATCTCAGGCAGAGCCGTCTCGATAATGAGTGCCGGGACACCCTTGCCGAAAGCCTCAGCGAGTTCTGCGTAGACCTGGGCCTCTGTTGCGGCACGGTTGAACGCCCCTTCCCGCTCCTTTTTCTTCAGGGCGAGTCCGTGCAGGTATTCCAGCCGCGCCCGGACGCCGCCGACTGTTTCCTGTGCCTGTTTTTGCCGCGCCGCCATGCTTTTTAGGTCAGCTTCAGCGCGCGCCAGGTCGGCGGCAACCGCGGGCAGTACGGTCACCTCCCGGGCAAGCTCCTGCCGTTTCTGTGCATCGGCTAACAGGCCGGACTGCAACTCCTGCGCCAGCACCTCTGACCGCTCCAGGTCTTCCCGCTCGCGGCTGATGAGACGCTCCGCCTCATCGAGCTTCTGCCGCGGGCTTTCATACTTCCTGCCCTCTTCATAAAGCCGCTGCACCGCTTCGTGCTTCTGACGGTCATATCCCAGCTTCATGACCGCCTCATCGATCTGCCGGACCTGCTCCCGTTCGGTCGCCGCAAAGTCCAATGTGGTCAGATGCTCTTCGATTTCTTTGACAGCGGCCTGTTCCGCCCCGAGCAGGTTACCCGCTTCTTCAGCGCGGGCGATTTCATTTTCCAATCGCCCCAACAATGCCTGCGACCTGCCCCTTTCCTGTGTCAGGGCTCTTTCATCGAGCCCGTTTTGTTCGGCGAGCCGTTTCAGTTCGCCCTGCTTTACCGCTGACTCCGCCTGGCTGGCTTTCACAGCCTCCGATTTCGATTGCCGCTGAGTGGCGTACTCCGATTCGATGTGCTCAATGCCGTCCTCACCTAGCTCACAGCCGCACAGGGGACACCGGGCGCCTTTCTGCGCGCGC
>Ga0315284_10003057_pt1 | contig 23820 bp, 18 predicted proteins | sample YL17G09_16_MG_FD_203696 | JGI IMG/M metagenome (GOLD analysis project Ga0315284, IMG submission 203696) | Sediment microbial communities from Yellowstone Lake, YNP, Wyoming, USA - YL17G09_16 | ecosystem: Environmental > Aquatic > Freshwater > Lake > Sediment | place: USA: Wyoming | collected...
TCGGTGCAGTACATGCAATACGCAGAGCACTTCAGTTGGCTGACCCTGCCCGCCCTGGTGCTGCTGGGCCTGGAGATGCTCGCGGGCTGCACGGTGTTCCGGAAGATACCATGAATCTTGGCAATGACAAGGCGTTGTGGCTGCTGTTTGCGGTGCCGGTTGTGCTGATCCCGGCGTACGCCTGGTGCTTCTGGCGCAAGGCCCTGGCGCTTCGCATCCTGGCCAGCAACGAGATGCTCCGCAAGATCAACAGCGGCGTCAGTCTGAGAAAGCAGGTGCTCAAAGCCGCTCTGCTGGTCCTCGCCTTCATCAGCATCGTGCTGGCGCTGACCGAGCCGAAGTGGAACCCGCAGCCGCAGCAGATCCGCCGCCAGGGCCGTGACATCGCGATTCTCCTCGACACGTCGCGGTCCATGCTCGCCGAGGACATCAAGCCGAACCGGCTCGAACGCTCGAAGATCGCCATCTCCGACCTGCTGGATATCCTACGGGGCGACCGCATCGCCATTATCACCTTCGCGGGCAACGCGACGGTGAAATGCCCATTGACACAGGACTACGCATTTGTTCGGATGGCGCTGGCGGATATCTCGACGGAGAGCTCCAGCCGGGGCGGAACGATGATCGGCGACGCCATCCGCAAGGCTATGGAAGAGGTGTTCGACAAGCAGAGCCGCCAATACAAGGACCTGATCCTGATTACGGACGGCGAGGACCACGACAGCTTTCCCGTCGAGGCGGCCAAGAAGGCCGGCGAAGAAGGGATTCGGATTATCGCCATCGGCCTGGGCGACGACGCCACCGGCTCGCGAATCCCGATCACCGGCCCGGACGGCGAAAAGATGTTCCTGAAGTACAAGGGTCAGGAAGTGTGGTCCAAGCTGGACAGCGACACCTTGCGTCAGGTGGCTTACGCCACGAATGGTGGGTACTTGTCCGTGACGCCGGGGACGATGATGGACCTGGGGCAGATCTACGAGAACCAGATCGCCTCGGCCGAGAAACGTGAGCTCGAATCGATGACGATGATGAAGTACGATGAGAAGTTTCAGATCTTCGTCGCTCTTGCCATTGGCCTGCTGATTGGTGAGGTGCTCCTCAGTGAGCGGAGAAGGGCGGCATGAAAAAGTCGAATATGGAAGACCGGATATCGTGGACTCGCCTCTTCTGTAGAGACGCAAAAACTTGCGTCTCTATGACGGTGGTGGTCTTGTCTTTTGCCGCGACGGCACGGGCGGATTCTGCACGGGAAGCGCTGCAGCAAGGCAACCGGCTTTTCGGCGACTCGAAGTACACCGAGGCCGTCAACAAGTACAATGAGGCCCTGGTGCAGCAGCCGCAGGCCCTGGAGCCGAAGTTCAACAAGGCCAACGGCTACTATCGCATGGACGACCTCGGCGAGGCGATGGACCTGTACCAGGAAGTAGCAGCGGGCAGTAAGGACATGGCCCTGGTCGCCAGGGCCAAATACAACCTCGGCAACTGCCTCTTCCAGCGGGGTGCCAAGCAGCGGGACTCCGACCTGCAGAAGGCCGTCGACGACATGAAGACGAGCATCACGTACTGGCGGCAGGTGCTCGATATCGATCCGAAGAATGAAAGGGCCGCGAGAAACATCGAAGTGGCCCGGCTGACCATCAAGGATATCCTGGACCAGATCAAGAAGCAGCAGGAGCAACAGAAACAACAGCAGGGCCAACAGGATCAACAGAAACAGCAGCAGAAACAGCCGCAGCCTCAGAAGGCCCCGAACCAGCCGCAAGACCCGAATCAGACGCAGAAAGGAACTCAGCCGAAAGACCCAAATCAGGCAAAGGACCAGAGACAGCCTGATCAGCAACAGGGGCAACAGAAGGAACAGCAGGAGCAGCGCATGGTTTCGGATGCGACGGCTCAGGAAATCCTGGACAGGGAGCAGCAACAGAAGAAGGATCGCGAAACCCTGCGAAGGGCGCAGTATCAGCAGGTGGACAAAGACTGGTAGCATGAATCGTCTCTTCAGATACACATGTTGGACAGTGCTTATCACGCTGTCGGCGGCGGCGAGCAGCCCGGCGGCGGTGCGCGTCTACGCGAAAGTTGGTGCAGAGACGACGATCTATCCCGGTGAGGAATTCATGTATTCCATCGTCGTGGAAGGCGGGGGCAGGCCGAGTAAGGTGGATTTGTCACCGCTCGCCTCGTTCAACCCGCGCCAGGCGGGCAGCACCAACTCGATGCAGATGGTGAACGGCCAAACCACGGTCAACTATTTGGAGAATTACGCCATCACGGCGGGCAAGGCCGGCAAGATGAGCCTGCCACCGGTAACTGTGACCGTGGACGGCCGGACGTACACGACCAATCCGGTGGAGGTGACGGTTTCGCAGCCGGGCACCACCGACCGGATGCAGGTGGAGTTCTCACTCTCGGAGAAGCGATGCTATGTGGGCCAGCCGCTTGTGATGACGGTTCGGTGGATCATCTCCGTGAGTTGGGAGGGTGCGGGCTTCGATGTTCCGGTCTTCAAGTCGGACGGTTTCTACATTGAGGATGCGTCCGATCCTGCCGCCGCTCAGGCCGCACAGCAGATCGCCATTCACAGTATCCCGGTCGCCATCGCCGCAGAACGCCAGCTCATCAAGGGCACGGAGGCTCAGATCATCTCGTTCCGCAAGGTCCTGATCCCGAAACATGCCGGCCGCATCCGGCTCGATCCCATCACCGTCTCGACGAACATGGCGGCCGGCCGCGTGCGGACGAACGATTTCTTCAATCCCATTCAGACTCAATATAAGCGCGTGTCGGTGCAATCCGATGCGGTCGAGCTGGAGGTGCTGCCGCTGCCGGAAGCGGGCAAGCCGCCCCAATTCTACGGCCTCGTCGGGCAGTACACGATCTCCGCGTCGGCCGCTCCGACGAACGTTGGCGTGGGCGATCCGATTACGTTGACCGTGCGCATCGGGGGTAATCCGTACCTCAAGCCGGTGCAGTGGCCGCAGCTTGAGCAGATTCCGGAACTGGCGGACAATTTCAAGATTCCCGCTGAGAAAGCGTCGCCCGTCGTCGAGAACGGCGTCAAGGTCTTCACGCAGACGATCCGGGCCGGCAACGACCGCGTTGCCCAAATCCCGCCGATTCCGCTGGCGTGCTTCGACCCGCAGAAGGGCCAGTACGTCGTGGCCAGGACCGATCCGATCAAGGTGGAAGTGTCGCCGACGAAGGTGCTGACGAATGCCGACGTGCAGGGGACAGGCCCCGCGTCGGTCAATCGGGAGGTGGAGGCGATTCAAAAGGGCATCTCGGCGAACTACTACGGGCCGGAAGTCTTGACCAATCAGAGTGTCTCGCCGTTGGCGGCCATCGTCAGCCCCGGCTACGTGGCGCTCTGGTCGGTCCCGCTGGCCGGTTTGATTGTCAGTTCGGTCATAAGGCTCGCCGGTCGGACCAGCCCCGAGTTGCTCGCCCGCAAACGCAGACGCCAGGCTCGCGGCACGGCGGTGCGACAGTTGAAGAAGATAGCGTCGGCCGAGGGGAAGGGAAGCCACGAATTGTTAGCGTCGGCGATGAAAGGATACATCGGGGACCGTTTCGATAGGATTGCCGCCTCCCTCACGGCCGATGACTGTTATCAGATCATTGGGGAGGCCACCGGCGACACGAAAGCGGCGACGCACTACAAAGAGCTGGTCGCCGCGTGTGAGGTCACCCGGTATGCGTCTGTCGGCGCTGATATCGGGGCGGATCATGTGACTGAGGCGATCCAGCTCATTGGGCAGGTGGAGAAGAAATCGGGAAGATGAAGGCTCACAAGGTCCTTGTCATTCTGTTTGGTGTGATCGTGTTTGGGATGACCGCCCGTGCATCCGCTCCGTTGCCCCGCGAGCAGCTCTACTCGCTGCTCAACGAGGCGAACACCACGTTCCAGCAGGCCAATGCCGCCGCCGACCGTCCCGATGTTGCTCGCCAGCTCTACGAGAAGGCGACTCTGTTGTACGAGAAGATCATCGACCAGGGCAAGGTGCAGAACGCCGGGCTGTACTACAACCTCGCCAACGCCTATCTGCTCAAGGAGGATATCGGCCGGGCGATCCTGAACTATCGCCGAGCGGAAAAGCTCGACGGCGCCGATGTGAATATTCAGAAGAACCTCGCGTTCGCGCGCAGCCGAAGAGTGGATACGGTGGAGGTCGGCGCGGAGAAACGCGTGCTCGAAACGCTGTTCTTCTGGCACTACGACATCTCGCTCACGACGAAAGTCCTTCTGGCATGCCTGTTATTTGCGGCTGTATGCGTGAGTCTGACCGCCATGGTGTGGCGTGGCCGGGGCCCCGTCGTTCTCACCGCCGCAGTGCTCTCGGGCGTGCTCCTGCTGTGCTTCCTCGCATCGACCATCATCGAGACGAGCCGCCAGATGAATAGCCGCTACGGCGTCATCACGGCGAGCGAAGTTGTGGCCCGCCAGGGCGATGGTTCGAATTACCCGCCCAGCTTCAAAGACCCGCTCCACGCCGGCACCGAATTCAGACTTATCGAGCACCGTCCCGGCTGGCTTCACATCGTCCTGTCCAACGGCTCCGAAGCCTGGATCCCCAACGACACCGCCGGCCTGGTGTAACGCCGATTAGGGCCGCAAATCTCATATCGGGTGGCAGCGGCAAGCGGAGCCTGCGGAGCTTGCCGATGGCGAACGGGCAAACCATCGGCAAGCTCCGCTTGCCGCTGCCACCCGGAGATGTACGGCAGGCTACGAACGGTCTGATACGGATTCTGATTAATTCGTACGCGGTATCCATTCCGTGCGACAGATCGAACATCATTGTTCGGGCGTCAGATGTCAGATGCTGGCAATACCCTATTTTAACAGGCGCGCAAGAATTTTTCCGAATCCGTATGACGTGTGACCCATGTGATTCAGTGCGATTTGCTCTCCCAGGCCGTTTGGCCGCGGGCATCGAGGCACCAGATGAGCTTTTGGATGTAGAAGAGATCGGCCTTGCACCAGGGGACATCGAGGAAACGAGCCAGTGTCTCGGCCGGCTCGTTGAGAATCCACGCCCTTGCGGCGAAAATCTCGGCGGGCATAGTCGGAAATGCAAATGGCGATTCATTGCGCCACATCGTCTCGACGCCCCATGCCAGGAACCAGGTCGGCCGATGATAATCCACGTACACATTCATGAGGTGCTTATGCGTCGGGCCGACGTACTGAGCCAGAAGGCGACCGACCTCGGGCGTCAGATGCCGCCAGCGGGCGAAGATGCTCCGCAAAACCGGCACTTCCGAGATGAGCCCTCCTTCAGTGTGAGCGAACTCATACGTCAATCGCTCGCGAAGAGCTTTGCGCGCAACCGGCAGCGTCTTTTCGACAGCCTGCTGGTTTTTCATGTGGTCCGCAATCCTGCAATAGGCGATCAGTCCGGCTACGTAGCCATTTCGGCAATCCTCCTCCATCTTGCCCGGCGGCTGATCGACCAGCCCTTTCAGTTGGCCCCAGTTGCTCTCGATTCGCTGCCAATCGCCCGTCACGTGGGCCCACAGCCAGAGCGGATACAGGCGAGCTATGTCGCCGCGAGTGATATCGTCCCTCAGCCGGAACAGCTTGTCGGGAGCGATATCGTAGAACGAGCGGATCGCACCGGCGGACGGATCGATGGTACGCCTGCCCACCGGGCCCTCCAGCGGACCACCAGGACGGCTCAATTGTTCCACGTATGCTCTGACACTTCTGCGGAGGTCCTCATCGAGGTGGTTGTACGCGCGCGCCAGCGTGAACAGGGTCTCTGTCGGATCGGCGAAGATGCGATAGGCCTCCGTGGGATGTTTGCCGGGCGGGAAGACAAGCGGCTGCCATTGCCGGGAGATCAACTCCTGGACTTGTGATTCCAGTTGTGCCTTCAAATCGCTGAGCTTGCCACCATCGGAGATTGTCACGACCGGGACATCCCAGATGAAACGGTCCAACTCGCCATCCGTGATCTGTGCGACATTGGCCTGAGCCTGCTCGGTAAGCGGGCTCTGGGTGGTGCCCGGGACCTTGCCGGGCAGGGCGTCGAGGACGTGGCTGAGCCTTTGGGACCGCAGAGTGTCCCAATCCCAGGGCAACTTCTGAACTCTCTCCCATTCCTCATCCGTCAGCTTCGCGGAGGGCGGATCGGATTCCTTGCTTGCGTTGCCGCCCGGCGCCATCTTGTACGCGATGACGGCAACGCCCGCGTTCATCTCGTGAGTCGGGATGTAGTAGAAGCTGTCGCCGGCGACGGAGACGGCGGTGTCGATCACGGAGCCGCCCCCGTACACGGCCGTGCCGCGGGCGAGCCATTCCTTGCCGGCGGGCAGGGACTGTCCGCGAAGGACCGTCGCCCAGATGCCGACGGCCTCGCCGCCCTTGGGCTCGTGGATGCTCCGGCAGAAGGGCTGGCCGTAGCCTTGCAGCGTGTCGAGGTCCATTGCGTTGACATTGTCCTGGTGCGTATTGATCAGCACGCGTCCTGCGGCCGACAACTGGCACTGCTCGTCGTGGACGAGAAGAAGGCTGTCGTGCCAGCCGTAGGTCCGCGACTGGTCCATAATCGGCGTGATATGCCCGGTGGCCGTGTCGAGGTAGCCGACATTGAGGAACGGCGAGTAATGCTCGTACCGGCTTCGCAGCAGGGCCTGGAATTTCACAATGACTTTCCCATTCGTGGTCACCACGGGCGGCGCCCCCGTGCCGTTCATGCTCTCGGCGTAGACAATCGGCGCGGTGAATTTCTGCTGGCCGGTGTTCGGGTCGAGAACGAAGAACGTCTGATAGATCGGCTCATCGGTGAGGCGCTTGCGGATATAGCTCAACTGAGTCTCGTACGTTCCCGGCTCGGCCATCTTCTTGAAGTTCGCCTCGCGCAGGCGGTCATTCTCCTCCTTCGTATGCCGCCAACTGGCGAAATCGCCGAAGATTTCTTTGACCATGCCCATCAGAATCGGCTCGAACGAGTCCAGGTTGATGGACGGCGACGTGGTGACCATGACCGAGCCGTCGGGGGCGACGACCGGATGATACCCCCGAAAGCTGACGCCAGGCAGTTTCCGGCTCTGCCATGCCTGCTTCCCATCGCTGAGATCGAACGCATACACGCGCATGTCCTCGCCGGCGATGTACACTCGCCCCCTGGCGGCATCCAGCGCGGGACTCGAGAGCAGTGGCCCGCCAGTTGGGGCCTTCCACTTGACGGTCCCGGCGTCGAGGTCGATTGCATAGAGACTTGAATCGCGACTACCGATTACGGCGAGGCTTTGGTGGATCAGCGGCGCGTTCCAAACCGCCTGGCCGGTCTGCACGGACCATGCCAGTCTGCCGTCGCCGATGTTCAGGGCATAGACCTTCCCATCCGCACAGCCGAAGACCACTTTGCCCTCGCCGACGGCACATGCATGCAGAATCGCCCCGCCTGCCGAGTATGCCCACACGTCCCTGCCGGTCTCGCTGTCAATGGCATGGAGCGTCCCCCGCATCGTGCCGATGAAGACCTTGCCGTTGGCGACGACAGGTTGCACGCCGGCCATCAGCCCCTCGTCCGCAAACAGCCTGTGCCAATTGCGAATGAATGGCGGCCGGATCTCCGTGCCCGTCGCCCCCGACCGAGCGCAGTCGTGTCCCAGCATGGGCCAACTATCCGCGGGCGTGACTTCGGCACGACCCGGCAGCGTGAGACAGACGGGAACGACGATCAGACTCGCACAGAGGCCCCACAACGTCTTTGATGCGCCTCTCATCATGTTCTCCTGTACATAGTCCCAGAGCAATGAAACGCGGCTCTATGATACCTGTCGGGATGTGGCAATTCCATCATTCGGCGGACTTGCGGCCGCAGACGATCTCTTCGATGACACAGGCTACGATGTAGTCGGGCAGCTTCTGAAGTGTGGGCTCGGGGTGGTAGGCCTCGATGATGCTTCGGTCAGGGAAAGCGCCGGCGCGGCGGATCAATTCATCGGCGAGGCCCGGCAATGCTTCGTCTGATTTCGCCCCTGCGGCGAGGGACCGGGCCGTCGCCACAAGCTCCGTGAATTCGGGCCGGCTGTTGTACCAGTTGAGTTGAAACTCCAGTTCCGCCGCCAAGCGTGAGGACGGGCGGCCAAACGTGTACTGAATCCCGATGGGATTGTAGCTTTCCAGCCGCTCGTCGATGAACGCGATGCAGGCCTCGCGATAAGCGGCGAGCTTGTCCGCGTCCATGTCTGCGAAGCCCTGCTTCGCGACCTCGGCCAGCAGCAATTCGTTCATGCGCGAGGTGAGAAGCTCACGGCCGGCTTCCAGCCGCTCATACAGACGCTCGTAATACGCTTTCAGAAGCAGTTGTGCAAGACTCATGGCCCGTCACACGGATAGAACGAGAACCTGATCATGCCTCGTACTATACCGCACGGGTCGCCTGCCTGCTATTGGGCCGCCACTTTCACCGGCGAAGATCCGCCTGGTCTTCTCAACCGTCGGGCCTGCCATCAGTTAACGACAAAGGTCGCAGAGGCTTCTACCGATCCGCCGGATGGGATGTCAGCCTGCACCGCGTGGGGGCCCACCTTCATAAGGGGCACTGCCAGGGTCGTCGAAAACGTGCCGTCCGACGATGTCGTCACCGGCTGGCTCGCACTTCCAAGAGTCACATTGCCTGAGATGCTTGCCGCAAAGCCACTGCCCGTAATGGTTATCGTCTGGGGGTAGTGTCCACTGGTAGGACTTACAGTTATGTGTGGTGTCACAGTGAAGGTGGCCGACGCATATACACATCCGTCCCACTGGATTCCCGCCTGGACCGGTAGATTGCGCGCCGACAGGGGGGAGGGCACGTCCATGGTCGTCGAAAACGTTCCGTCCGACGATATCGTCACCGACTTGGGCGCACCTAAACCTCCAAAAGTCAAATAGCCTGAGGCACCTGGCTCAAAGCCGCTGCCTGTGATTGTTATCGTAGTGCCTGGGGGCCCGCTGGTAGGACTTATGACTATGCTTGTCGCTGGACCCCACGTTGTTATTGTGAAGCTTGCGGATGCCTCGATTGACCCGCCGGACGGGAAATCGGCCTGTACCATGTAGTCGCCCGACGGTAGCCAGGGCACTTTAGTGAGAACCCAAAACGAGCCTTCCTGCGGCATCGTAAACATCCAGTCGTGGCACCCAAGAGCTACCTTGCCTGAGGTGCCTGGCGCAAAGCCGCTGCCCGAAAGCCATATGCTAGTGCCTGGGGCCCCACTGGTAGGCCATACAACTATGCTTGGAGTTGGACCGGAGGTCGTTACTGTGAAGCTTGCGGACGCACCATTGTGCCCATCGGATGCTTGGACCTTCTCGTTGCCCGCCGTCAGGGAGGGCACGTCCATGGTCGTCGAAAACGTGCCAGTGGGCGATGTCCGCAGGTTCGCTAAGTGGGGCCAAAGCACCACCTCGACTTCTGTGTCTGGCAAGAAGCTGCTGCCGGTGATCGTTATCGTAGTGCCTGGGGGTCCACTGGTAGGGTTTACGGTAATCCTGGCGGGCGTTACGGTGAAGGTTGCCGAGGCTTCCTCCGGCCCGCCGAGCGGGAAATCCGCTGCGAAGGGGTAATCGCCTCCCGGCGTCTTCTCGGGCACGGTCACTGTTGTCGAGAAGGTGCCGTCCGGGGTCGTGGTCAGCAACTTGGAGACCCACGGGGAGATCAGATTGCCGGAGGTGTTGGCCGCAAAGCCGCTACCGGTAATCGCTATCACAATACCCACTGGTCCGCTGGTCGGGTTCAGCGTCATGCTTGAGCTGCCAGTACTTGTGCCACCACCTGTACTTGGCTCCGGCGGATGCAGCTTGGCGGAGGGAATCACCTGCTTTGGCGTGGAGGGACTCGACCAGCGCAGCTCACAGGTCGCGCTTAGGGTGTTGTCATACCATTCCAGACGAATGGGATACTTCTGTCCGGCGACAAGCGGGATCGGCTGGCCGGCGTGCTCGGTGGCACCCTGGTCCCACCACGCATCGATAATCAGGTTGCCATTCAACCACAGGCGGGCGCCATCGTCCGTGTTCACATGGAACCTATACGGTTCCGTGAATGCCGCCTCCACTTCACCGGTCCATCGGACGGAACATTGGTCCCGAGTGCCCGGGAAAACCTCCCCTTCGCCCCAGTTGAAGTGGATTTGAGGATCGAGACGGATCAGGGCCGGATTGCCGGAGAGGGTCATGTTGGTGAAGTACTCGCCTCGCACGGCGTTGACCAACGCTCGGATCTCGGCGGCTGAGAGACCACGGTCGTAAATGCGGACATCGCTAAGCCACCCTCGCCAGCGTTCCCCGCCGGTGTCACCGCCCATGAAGAACGGGTTCTCATCCATCGTCTTGGTCAGGGTTCTGGTACCGGCCTGGACCCCATCGCGATAGTACGTGAGCGTCGCCCCCTTCTTGACCATGGCATGATGGACCCACTGCCCGCCCGGCAGGTCCTGGTAATCAATCGCCATTAAGTCGTAATCGTTGAAGTACTCGAACTTCGTGGGGGTGAACTTGACGAACTGCAGGGGAGTCTCGGTGCCGCCAAAACGGTTGCCCAGCATGACATCATTACCCCCACCGGGTATGGCGGTCGATTGGGCCGCATCCTGCCTGGCCCAGAAGGTCCAGGTGAAGCCGCCGGCAAGGTCCATGGCCGGAATAGTCCCGGCATCGACGTAAGCGCCGGCGGCGTCATTGCCATCGAAGCTCAGGACAGTGCCACGTTCGGGGTCGCTGACCCAAACGGCGCCGTTCAGGCCCAGACCGCCAGTATAGTTGTAGATAGTGCCGTGCTTGTCGTGACCGGAGGAATCTTGTACTATGGTGCCCGAACCTTCCTCCATCTTCCACCAGCCGATAAGGTTCGGATCGATCACGTCTTGCGGCCCAGTGATGGGGGACAAGTATTCGCTGGTGATGATGCTTCGGTCGCGAATGCGCGGCCCTTGCCACGCCACGGCCAGGTTGTCGCCACCAATACCTTCGGCGTGCAGGACCTCGATGTAGTACCTCTTGCCGGCCGTCAATGGGATGGGACTGGACTTCTGTTGAGGACCGCCGAATCCGCCCCCGGTATTGTCGAAATCGCGGGCAGGTGTCCAAACCAGCACGCTGGCAATCTGCACGGCATGACCAGGGCTTTCATCCTTGCTCAGCCACAGTTGGCTCTGGTCGTCGCTGGCGATCCAGAAGGTGTAATTGCCCGTCCCGGGGGGATAGAGGTAGCCGCGCACGTAGGTGCCATAGTGGTCTCTCCAGTCCGTCGGACCTTCCAGACTGGCGCGCCACTCCCTGTCGTCCGGGTAGTTCGGGAAGGTGGGCAGGCTCTCCAGCGAGCTTATGGTGCCGTCAGTGCCCCAATAGTACTCGAAGAGAATCGTGCCTCTGTCAACCTCGGCCCCTTCAGCAGCCAGCGCATACTCCGCTGCCGTGTCGTCGGGGCCGGTCCCGTCGCTCGGCGCCGGCCAGGCATCCCGTGCGAATTGTCCAGCCCAGAGACAAACAGAGACGAATAGAACTGAACTCACCGCGAGAAATGCGTGCTTCTTCATTCACCTTCTCCTTTACAGGTTGAGACAGACTAAGTACGCACGGTCTAACCAGCCCGGCGAGGCCGGAGCCGTGCGTGTTCCTTGGTAACCCACAGCGCATGAATTTTATCCGCATTCTGTCCTGAAAGTCAAGAGGAAAAGGTCACGCTGTGACGGAAACTGCTGTGTGACCAGACGGGGCTACGAATTGGGCTCGTTGAGGCGGCTCGGCAGTGTGAAAGTGAAGGTGCTGCCGCCGGTGGGGTTGTTCTCGGCCCAGATTCGGCCGCCGTGGCGCTCGACCACCTGTTTGGCGAAGGCCAGTCCCAGTCCCGTCCCATCCCGCTCGGTCGCGCGTGCGTTGTCGGCCCGGTAGAACTCCTCGAAGATTCGCGTCAGGTCGGCGGGGGGGACGCCGATGCCCGTATCGGAAATCCTCACCTGGACGAACGCGCCGTCCTGCTTGGCCTCAATTTCCACCCTTCCGCCGGAAGGGGTGTACTTGACGGCGTTGAGCAGGATGTTCGTGATCGTCTCCTCGATGAGGACGGCTTCCCCATCGATCACGTCGATCGCCGGATCGATCTCGTGACGCAGGGTGATGGACTTGCTCTGGGCCCTGTTCTGAACGAGGGCCAGGGTGCTGAGGAGGGTCTTGCGCAGCGAGAACCGCTCCGTCTCCAGGTGTCCCGTCAGTTTCATGCGGGTCAGCTTCAGCAGGGCGGTGATGAATTCCATGCACTTGGTCGTGCGCCGATGGGCCCTGCCAACCATGTCTTTCTGTTTTTCGTTGAGCGGCCCGACCATCTCGCTGATGACGGTATCCAGACAGTTCTGCACGGCCGCCAGATGTCCCTTGATGTCGTGCGTCACGCGAAGAACGTACTGGTTCTTGACCCGGTCCTTCTCCTCGAGTTGGGCGTTGGCCCTCTCCAGGTCTTCCTGCTGGAGGCGGAGCTGCTTGCTGATGGAAGTGGTCATGTAGACGACGAGATAGAGCGTGACGATGAAGGCAAAGAGAAAGCCGAAGACAAACGTGCCGCTTCGGTAGAGCTCGTGCCCGGCAAAGCCCACCAGGCCGTAGTGCCGGATGACTCCCGCGCCTTCGAGGATGACCATGCCCCCGAACAGAAGCGCCGCCAACGTCGCCTGCAGGTAGCTTTGCAGCTTCGGCCGCAGGATGCTGGCGATGATCATGTGAAAAACGAAGAAGAACGAAAACGGGTTCTCGATGCCTCCGGAGAAATGCAGGATCGTCGCGAGGATCAGCAGATCGGCGGAGATCTGAAACGTGACAATCCCCTCGACCGGCGAGCGGACGGCAGGCGATGGAGCCATTCCACCGCCCTCTGCCCCCTGTTCGTCTCGCCGCGTCCAGTACCGCAGCAGGCTGTGGAGAACGAGGTTATAGACAACCAGTGTGGCGGCGAGGGCATACAGCGCCGGGGCGGCAAGGGACACGCCCATCAGCCCGTGAGAAACGAACGTGGCAATCGTTAACGTTGCTATCGCCACCCATCGCAGTTTTATGAGCCAGTAGGCCCTCTGGGTCAGGCTGGGGCTTTTCAGAAGGTTTTCCATGTGCGATCTACCATTTACGACTTACGATTTATGATTGTGGGCGGGCAGAGCCAAATCGCAAATCGTAATTCGTAAATCATAAATGTGTCGCGCTCTACGAGCGTGACAGCAGGTCTTCGACCTTGGCCAGAAGCACATCCGGCTTGACCGGCTTGTCGAGGTACTCATCCACGGGAAGCCAGGATTCATCGCCGGCGGTCGTCTTGAAATCCAGCCCCGTCTTCTGCTTGACGCCCGTCAGCATGAGGATGGGGATATCCTTGAACTTCTGGTTGTGCTTGAGCTCCCTCGAAAGCTCGAACCCCTCCTGCGAGGTTCTCATCATCACATCGAGGATAATCAGGTCGGGTTGGGCCTCCTTCAGCCGGTCCATGCCCTCGGCGCTATCCTGCGCACTGCGGACGTCATACCCCCTGTTCGTCAGAATCACCGACATGGCTTCCGTGATATCAGGATCGTCATCGATAATGAGAATCGAGCTCTTTCCCATGGTTTCTCCCTTGGCAACGCGTGCCTTAAATATCCAATCATCCCTCCAGTTCTTGCAGAACCAGAGAGACGTATTCATCCATCCTTTCCATCAGCGTCGGGCTGAGCCCTTGCACGAACTCGACCCGCTCCGGCTGAATGCCGAAGATGACCATCTGCTCAGGGGCCTGCTCAAGTTGCGCGGCCATTTCAATGATCCGCATGACGTCCGCCTCGTGAAGAGACTGGTGCGCGAACACCTTCCTGCTGCGGACCTCCTCAGGCGTGAATCGCCTGATGGCGCCCGGCTCCTCGTCCATCAAAGCACAGTCGATGAACACCGCCTTGCGCCGGCCCTCGATGCAGTGCAATACCGATAGCCCGCCGGTCCCCGCGTCGAGAAAATCGACCGACGAATGGTCCGCGGCGGAACCCGCGAGCCGCTCGATGAGATATACACCGATCCCTTCATCGCCCATAAGCGGGTTGCCCAGACCGAGCACGACAACGGGCCTCTTCATGGATTTACCATTTACGATTTACCATTTACTATTTGGTTTCGCTCACGGAACGGGATCACGCCGACCGAATAGACCCAGCTTGTGCACTGTCATCTCCAAATCATAAATCGCAAATTGTAAATCGTAAATCATCGGAACGTCACGTCCAACATATGCGTCGAGCAGGAAACGCATGGATCGTACGCGCGAACCAGCATCTCCAGTTTCAGCCGGATCGAGTCCTCACTCTCGTCAAGGATCTCCGGCACGAGCTTCTCAAAGTCCTTCTGGATGTTGGCGTGATTCTGGTTCGTCGGGATGCAGACATCGGCGCCGACGCAGTTGCCCTTGCGGTCGAACTCGTACTCATGGAACAGGATGCCGCGAGGCGCCTCGACGGCGCCGCTGGCCTTGCCGGCCCTGGGATTGACCCGGACCGTCTCCTGCTTCAATCCCTTGCTCAACAGATCATCGATCAACCGGATGGCCGTCTCCGCCACGTGGACCGCTTCGGCAAGCTGGGCGATCGTATTCATGTATGGGTTGCAGCAGCCTTTCTTGAGGCCGAACATCTTCGCGATGGCTTTGGCCGTGGGCGACAGCATCTCGGCATTGTTGTTGAATCGGGCCAGCGCCCCGACGGCGTACGAATCGCGATGCCACTTCGTCCATTTGGCCGTCGATTGATCGTTCACGTACTCATTGGCTACGGTCTTCCACGCGTTGACGGGCACCGTGCCGGCGTAGTCGGTCGAGCCGATCTCGCCGTGGTAAAAGGTGTACGTCGGCGGAGTATCCTGCCTGAGGGAGATGTATTCGGTCGGCCGCTCGAAATTCGGGATGTTTCCCGCGACGGAAAGCACCACGTCGGCCACGACTTTGAGACTGGGCATGCACTTTTTGATCCGGTCCTGCAGCTCGCGAAGCTGCGTCTCGGTGGGGATCTTCGTCATTCCGCCCGGCCGCAGCGTCACCGGGTGAGTCGTCCGCCCGGCGATCAGGTCGGACCATTCGTTCGCGAGGCGATGCAGGCCGATGATCGTCTTGACGGCATCGGGCGCCTTCGCCACAAGGGGCACGACGGATGGAACGCCGAAGAAATCCGGGGCCGCCAGGTACCCGACGTGCAGGACGTGGCTCTGGAATTGTTCCGAGAAGTGCATGAGAAGACGAATCTTGTCCGTCTGCTCGGAGACCTCGACGCCGATGGCGTTCTCGACCGCCTTGGTCGCCACGAGCGAGTGGGAGATCGAGCAGATGCCGCAGATTCGGCTCACGATCGTCTGGATGTCCTCGTAGCTGCGTCCGCGGACCATGGCTTCGAAGAAGCGGGGGGCCTCGGGCACCTGCCATTCGAGCTTCTCGATCTTGCCGTTCTTCGCATTGAGGACGATGTTGCCGTGCCCCTCGATGCGGGTCACGTGATGTACGTTTATGTTGACTGTACGATTACTCATAGATCGTTGGCTCCTGTTTGCTGCCAAAGAGAACCATCTTGGTCTTCAGGTCATCGATGTTCAGGCCGTACCGGGTGACCACGTCCTTGGCCGCGTCCACGTTCGGGGCATCGATGTAGCCCCGGCAGCCGAAGCAGCGGAACCCGCTCGACGGGCACCTCGCCCCGCAGCCGGCCCGGATGATGGGCCCGAGGCATACCTGATCGTATTGCCACAGGCATGGATTGCCGGCGGCCTTGCACTCCACGCAGACGGGGTACTCGGGTATCTCCGGCTGCTTGCCCATCAGCAGCGATCGCACGATGCATGTGAATTCCTTCCTGTCGATCGGGCATCCGTGCACGTAGCAATCCACCTGCACCACTTCATCGACGGCTTTCGTCGGCCCGGTGCGCAGGTGGGGTCTGCCGGCGGCCTTGCCATAGACGCATTTCTTGACCTCATCGAGATCGAAGTTGTTCTTGAGCTTGTTGATTCCGCCGATCGTCGCGCAGGCGCCTAGGGCGATCAGCACCTTGGCGCAGCCTCGGATCATCTTGAGCCGCTCCTCATCCTCCAGGCGGGTGATCGACCCTTCGATGATGGCAATGTCATACTCGTCGCTCTTTTCACTCATTGCCTCGCGCCACTCCACGACGTCCGCGCCGCCGAGGAGATCGAGAATCTCCTCTTCCAGGTTGACGATCTGGAGCTGACAGCCTTCGCAGCAGGCAAAATCGAATATCGCAATTTTGGGTTTCGCCATTGTTAAATCGCCTCCGGCAGAGAAGCCAAATCAGAGTACCGAAACACAGGGCCGGACATGCAGACATACGCGTTGTTGATCTGGCAATGCCCGCACTTGCCTACGCCGCATTTCATTTTCCGTTCGAGGTTCAGGAAGATGTTCTCACGAGACACGTCACGGTCCGCGAGAGCCATCAGCACGAACTTGTACATGATCGGCGGACCGCAGACCAGGATCGTCGCCGACTTGAGATCGGTCTCGACCTTGGGGATCAGCTTGGTCACGACGCCGACGTTGCCGTTCCAGCGTGCGTCCCCCTCGTCGAGCGTTTCGAGCATTTGCACGTCGCCGCGCTTGCTCCAAGCGTCGATCTCCGAGGTGAACAGCCTCAGGTCGTAGGATTTTGTACCTTGGAGGATCGCCACGTCGCCGTAGTCGCCGCGATTGTCGAGCACGTAGTTGATGAAGGACCGCTGGGGGACCATGCCGATGCCGCCGCAGATGAAGACCAGGTTCTTGCCCTTGGCTTCCTCGACGGGGTAGATGCCCTTGCCGAGCGGCCCGCGAATGCCGAGCTTGTCACCGCGTTTGAGGCCGTGGATGGCGCCGCTGACGCGGCCGATCTTGCGAACCACCAGCTCAAAGCTGTCCGCGAGCGTCGGCGACGAGCTGATCGTGATCGGGGCCTCGCCGAAGCCGGCGATCGAGACCTCCACGAACTGGCCGGGGGTGAAATCGAACTGGCCGTCGTCCATGGACAGCCGCAGGTACTTCTCGGTGACGTTCATCTGGCTCACGTCCTCGACGGTCGCCAACTGCGGCAGGTAGATATCCTTTTTTTCAGCACAACACTGACACATCAGTCAACTCCTTCGTACTTACGAATTACGATCTTTGATTTACGATTTCGGTAAGGGCGAGAGCCAAATCAGAATTCATAAATCGTAAATCATAAATCCTTATCCGATTCCCAGGTCGTCGATCAGGCGGTTGTATACGCTCACGGGATTTGCGATGTCCGGCAGGCACGCGCCGATGCAGCGTCCGCAGCCGACACAGGCGATCTGGCCGCCGATCTTCTCCGGGACGTACTTGGCCTTTCGATACAATCGGTGCCGGAACCGGTCGGCCCGGGCCTTGCGGAACTCATGGGCCGGCGCCACCTTGGTGAATCCGTCGAGCAGACAGCCGTCCCAGGCCCGCGATCGTTGGCCCGTCTGGAGGTCCCAGCTCACGTCATCCTGCACGCTGAAGCAGTAGCACGTCGGGCAGACCTGGTTGCACGAGCCGCACGAGAAGCAGGTCGTGGCCCTTTCCTCCCAGACCGGATGCTTGTACGCCTTGGCCAGAAGCTTGGGCAGATAGGCGGGATCGCACTTGAGCTCGTGTTTGTTCAATGATTTCCTGTTGCGGGCCCAGACATCCTCCCTCTTCTTGATCGCCTGCGGATCGGCCTGGCCCCCCTTGGCCTTGGCCAGCAGTTGCTCGCCCTTGGCGGTTGCGGCCTGGGCCACGTAGCTGTCGCCGACGTCCGTCAGCAGAATGTCGTAGCCTTCCTTGACGACCGCGGTCCCCATCGAGGAGGCGAACACGTTGTTGGATGGTCTTGCCACGTCGCAGGCGATGATCGTCGCGTTGTTGCGCCTTGTCATGTAGTGCGTGTCGTAGTTGTCCTGCCGGAACAGCTCATCCATCTGGTTGATGGCGATCATGTCGTACGGGTGCACGCCGAGGAGGATGAACTTCTGGCCGTCGCATTGCGACTGATACGGGCCGCCGACCTCGTACGTCAGGAGCACTTCCGACGGGGGCTGGAAGAATTTCTTGGGCGGCTGAAGGGTCACATCGTAGTCCAGCCGCAGGTCCTTCGCCGATTCCAGCGGGGCATAGTCAAACCGGTCGCCCTTGGCCTGTACGCCGATGGTCTTCTCCGTCTCGATCAAAGCATCGACAAACGTCGCAAAATCGTCCTTCGTTATCTTCTTTACACTCATGTGACAATCCCGGCTCCCAAAAGCCTCAAAAACCATTCCCGACCATTTCACACAACCGCGTTTGCCACTGCCGGCCTCGGCCGCTATGGCTCATCCATCCGCCCGGCCCGCGGAATGTAGTAGGGCAAACGGGCAAGCTCCATCGCGATGTCCAGCGTGATCACCTTGACCCGCCTGGGGATGCTGACCTTGCACGGGGCGAAGTTCAGAATCCCCTTGATCCCCGCCGCCACGAGTCGATCGACGGCAAGCTGCGCCGCCGCGCGGGGGACGGCGATGATCGCCAGGCTGATGTCACGCTGTGCCACCGCATCGACCTGAGCGAAATCCTCGATCGTGACTCCGTTCATGCTTCTGCCGATTTTGTTGGGGTCGATATCGAAGGCGGCCACGATGTCCAGGCCGTACACGCTAAAACCCGGGTACGCCAGCAGCGCCGAGCCCAGATCGCCCACGCCCGCCAGAACGGCCCTTCGGATCACGTCCAGGCGGAGGATCTTCTTGATCTCCCGGGCGAGCTTCTCGATATCGTAGCCGACGCCGCGGGTGCCGAAATCGCCAAAGTACGAGAAATCCTTGCGGATCTGCCACGAGTTCACGCCCACGAAATCCGCCAGGGACCCGCTGGAGATGTACTGATCCCCCTGGTTTGCCGAAACCATCAGGCCTCGCAAGTAAACGGGCAGCCGCCGTACCGTCTCATCCGGAATTCTATGATAACGCATATCGAGCACTATGGATACTTCGTGCTTGTGTTCACATTCACAAAACAAACCGGGTCACTATATGGGATGCCGCGTCGGTTGTCAATACCCGGCGGCGATATTTTGCGCGCAGTGCACGCCTGCCTGCGACGCAAGCCGCGCTCCAATCACAGGTTAAGTTCGTCTCGAAACCACTGTAAAAATCCGGGGATACGGCGTGTCCGGCTCCAGGGCGATTCGTTTCAGTTGATGGCTATGCATTCGGGGCTGCCGTACTTGTTTAGCTTGAAGTCATGGGTGGCACGGGCAAACTCGTTTGCCCGTGGGGTCTCGGGTAGTCATGTCCGATCGAATCCGCACCGTCAAACGAGTTTGGCGGTGCCACCCGGCACACAAGAGACTCCAGGCTATCCGCGTGTGGGATATCAATCTCCGACCAGGCGTCTGGCCTGATCGACTTTGAAGCGCACGAGGAATTTCTTGACGTGGCCGTGATGCTCTCTTTCCGTTCTTTTCGTCGCACGGCCTCGATCTTCTTCGGATCGGTCTGCTCCCCCGTCGTCTTGGTCAGGTACAGCCGCAGGCCATTATAGCCCTCGGCCCCTTCGCCCCGGCCACGCTCCAGGAACAGATACGCCGCGTGCGGGTTCGATTCGAGGTTGCTGTGGCTCAGATGGTCCCCCATGATGAACGCTACCGTGCCCTCATCCAGCACGTGCCGACGAGCATAGATGGCCGAATCCACCTTCCCTTCGGCATCCGCGGTGCTCAGGATTCCAATGCCCTCAACATGCTCGAAATACTCACCCAGACTCATTGTCCTCTCCTCGAATAATCGCATCCAAAGCGTTTCTCAAATCGGCATAGTTGAACTTGAACCCTGCTTCCACGAGTCGCTTGGGAATGGCTTGCTGGCTGGCGAGGAGCACCTCGTCGGCCATCTCGCCGAACGCCAGTCGGGCGGCAAAGGCGGGAAGCATCGTCCATGCCGGCCTTCGAAGGACCTGCCCCAATGTCCGGCTGAACTCCTTCATTGTGACCGGCCTGGGCGAAGTGAGGTTGAACGGCCCCTGCAGGCTCCGATTCTCCATGAGGAATCGGATCGCCCGGATGTCATCCTGCAGACTGATCCATGAGACCCACTGATTCCCGCTGCCCACTCGTCCTCCAAGAAAAAAGCGGAAGGGTTGCATCAGCCGGGGCAACACACCTCCGTCTCGCCCCAGCACGATGCCCGTGCGGAGTTGCACGTGCCGGACATTCTGCCGGCCGACTTTCGCCGCGACCGCTTCCGTCTTCCTGCAGACCCCGGCGAGGAAGCCCTCTCCGGGCGGCGAATCCTCCGTGAGTGTTTCATCATCGCAGGAGCCGTAATAGCCCACGGCGGAAGCCTGGATGACTACGCCCGGCTTGCTCCTGGCCCCTTCGACCGCATCGGCGATTGCACTGGCGCTGTTGGTCCGGCTCTGCAAGATGCTCATCTTTGTCGATGGCGTCCAGCGGCCCTCGCCTAAATTCTCCCCGGCCAGATTTATTGATGGCGCAGGCGCCTTCCACCTGGTCCGCCCAGCCGCTTGTGGTCCTGGCGTCCCACTCCACGACCTTTGCGCATTCTTTCACAATAGAGGCGCCCCGCCTGGCGTCCCGCGTCGGAGCGACAAGCTCATAATCGCCGCGAAGCTCCCGGCATAATGCCCGGCCGATGAAGCCCGTGGCCCCGGAGATGATCACTCGCATCGTCATATCCTCGTACCCGGCGACTTTTCCGCCGCTCAGTCCTTTATGCACACATCGGGTCGCGTTTGCGTTTGGGCCCGGCGGCATATGTGTATCGGACCTTCGCACAGACTCGCTCTTGTGCACGGGCCCATTCCTATCCTGTGATGCGCAAACGCTACCCGGCACAGGCTGTTCATTCAGATACCTGACTGCCCGCCGGTGAGCCCAAAGACGCATCCCCCGAAATGATGCCGTCCTTCCACAGGCCGACCACCGGTGGAGCAGGATGCCTTTCAGTTTATGCCGTCAACGATCATAAGTCCAGCCGCAATGGCCTTTTCGGACTTGTGCCGGCTTTGGACCGCGTCCGCATCCCTCCAACGCCTGCACGCCCGCCGAGCGCTTGTATTCTGCATGGCAGCCAGACGCTGTATCCGCGGGCCTCATGCATGCAATCGAGAGAGGTCTGGAGCGGCTTCTTGGACGGCCCCGTGGCTGTCCTGTCGGCAAAAAAATGATCCATGACACTTGATTTCTTGGCTCCGGAAGTATATATTATAGGAACCAACCGACCGGGGGGGTCTCTACGGACAGAGGCCTCGTGCACTGCAACTGATTTTCTGGAGGAGTGTCAATCAAACGCCGATGCCATACAGGCAGGCGCACAGGATGTGTGTCTGGACAGCAGAATGGGTCTTGCCATGGACGGGAACATCGCCCAAGGGAAAACTACCATACAGGAGCTTGCTCATGAACAAGTTGCAATCCAGACCGCTGCCGAAATGGCCGCTATTCGTCATTCTCGCGCTTCTCTGCTCGACCGTCTGGGCAGATTCGCGCGACTTGATCTTCGAGATAGACCCGAGCGCATTTCCCGGCTCCTTCTACCGCATTGTCCTGGACCAGAACGGCGATTACGTGACGGGCCAGGGCGACGGCTACGGCGGGGGGACATGGTACTACTATCCCGCTACCGGATGGTGGCGCCAGTGGTTCTACAACGAGCCATACAGCCCCGACAGGGAAGGGTATCTGTACTACAGGGTGTTCATCACGGCCAATGACTACGCCAGGAGTGTGTCCTTCGATGTCTATTTCAATTGGGCGACGCCGGAGTGGTCCAAACTCGGCCGCAACCGACCTCCATTGCCGGGCGATGCCCCGACGGCAAGCGATGAAGACAAGTACATGGACAGCGAGGAACTCCAGGCCCTCGATAGTGTGTTCCTGGGATCGCCGAGCTCGCCCGGGTCCATAGAGCCCAACAAAAGCTACACGATCCGCCAATACAACCCTGACTGGGTCTCAATCGATATCCGTGGGCGGAACGTCGATATCCATCGGGGGGCCATGCGCGAATGCCGAGCCAAAGACGGCGTCTCCGACGGGGGGGGCACCCAGCCGAAAACCCAGTCGGATTTCGGCGATGCTCCCGACTCCTACGGAACGACCCTCGCAAGCAATGGGGCCCAGCACTTGATCTCCGCCGGGGTCTACCTGGGAGCCGGCGTCGATAGCGAGTCCGATGGCAGGCCGACCGCCTCCGCCACCGGCGATGACGACCAGGGCGACGACGAGGATGGCGTTCGATTCACCAGCGCCCTGTCGCCGGGGGAATCCGTCACGGTCGAGGTGACCGCCTCTGTGCAGGGCTATCTCAATGCGTGGATGGATTTCGATGGGGACGGCGGTTTCGACGGCAGCGATGAGCAGATATTCGATGATACGAGGCTGGCCAGCGGTGTGAATCGCCTGTCCTTCCGCATTCCCGCAAACGCCGCCGACGGCGATACGTATGCCAGGTTCCGTTTCAACACCCGAGGCCTGTTGCCCTATTACGGTCCGGCCCAAGACGGCGAGGTGGAAGACTACAAGGTTTCCATCGGACGCGGCGTCGAGCTGCAGCCCAGCGCCGGCATAGGGGGCCTGAAGTGGAGCCAGCCGGTGCAGAGTTCCGATGTCGCCACGCCATTCATCTTCAAGGGGTGGGACGAGGTTTCCGGCCTGCATCTGCATCAGATCAGCGCGGACGATTGGCAGTGCACCGACGAGCGGCCGATCACCGGGTTCCAATGGTGGGGCTCCTTCGAAAGCTGGACCAAGCCCTTGCTGCCGCCCACGCAGCCGCTGGCCTTCCATATCGGTATTTGGACGGATGCACCCGGCAAGACGGCCGATTCGAATCATCCCGCTACCCTCGTCTGGGAGACCTACTGCACGCATTGGACGTGGAGCTTGGCGGGACAGGATGACGACCCGCGAGGGATCAATCGAGGCGAAAGCTGCTTCCAGTTCACCTGCCTGCTGTCTCAGGATCAATGGTTCTATCAAAGCCCGACGACCGGGGCCGACGGCAAGACGACGCCCACGGTCTACTGGCTGAGCATCGCCGCCGTTTACGACACGGCTGCCCCCTCGCCTGCGAATCCGTGGGGCTGGACGACCCGGGCGTACTCGTTCAACAATGCCGCAGCCCGCGTCTCGCAGGTCGCGGGCTCCTGGCCTCCGGCCACGGGCGCCCGATGGTCGGCGGGCGAGTCCGTCGAGTACCCGAGAGGCACCAAGTGGGACCTCGCCTTCGAGCTGCTGACGAACCAGGGCGGCAGTCAGGGCGGACAGCCGCCCGTCGATTCGGACCTCGCGCCCGTCTATCGGTTCTGGGCGGAGAAGCTCAATACGCACTTCTACACGATCAGCGCCAGTGAGAAAGACATGCTGGTCCGCGACTTCGCTTACGTGTGGAAGTACGAAGGTATTGTCTTCTACGCCTACCCGCCGGAACATCAACAGGTTGGGACGAAACCCGTGTATCGTTTCTGGTCCAACAGCCTCAATCGCCACTTCTATGTCATGAGCGATAGCGAGAAGAAGAATCTGGAGAGCCAGGGCAAAGTGTGGACGCTCGAAGGCGTTGCTTGGAACACGTTCGAGAAACCCCCGGCCAAGTAATAGTAATAAGACGATAAGGGCCCGCACGAGTTTTGCGGGTCCAAGCCGGATACGCATCGTGCCGCCGGTCGAGGTGAGTCAGACAGTCGCTCGCCTCGACCGGCGGCGTCTTTTGGCTTTGTCTTCGCAGACGCATCAGCCGCTCTTTCTCCCATAACCCATTTTCCAGGCAACAGTTAGCCTTCACTCCTCCGGCGAATTGGCTTTGTT
>Ga0315284_10003060_pt1 | contig 23813 bp, 26 predicted proteins | sample YL17G09_16_MG_FD_203696 | JGI IMG/M metagenome (GOLD analysis project Ga0315284, IMG submission 203696) | Sediment microbial communities from Yellowstone Lake, YNP, Wyoming, USA - YL17G09_16 | ecosystem: Environmental > Aquatic > Freshwater > Lake > Sediment | place: USA: Wyoming | collected...
GACCTTTTTGTCGCAGTTTCTAATTTTGCCACTGTCACATTTTTTTTGGGTGTAGTTTTTTTACGCATAGTAGGCATAGCCCTTTTTCTTGGAGGTGACCTTCGAGGTGATGACTTTGGAAGTGATAATCCCCATTCATCATCATCGTCCTCATCTTTTTCTTTTAAAATCGGTTCGGGCACCTCAGTTTCTTTTTTTCCTAAAGTTGTTTTTCTATTTTTATAAAATGACATTTAGTTGATGATTGGGAACTTATTGGTTGATTAGTATGTATATAATGTGAACATATAATATTATATATATTGTGTACATGATATAGAAACAAAATTTGTTATTATAATAGTTTATAAAAAAATCGCCAAACCATACATCATGTTCAACATGCGCCACATTTTAACAAAAGGAGATGGGAATGAAAAAGAGTATAATTTGTTTCGAGTATTGGAACCATCAACAGAACAAGAAAATGAAAATAATAGTGAGAATAAAGAGACTGAGCTCGATATTGTAGTTGTTGCACCCGAAATAACAAGACAGATATTGGTAGATAAATATGGAGAACACGACTGGCTTTATGCGGATTGGAATGTGCGGGGTATTTTGCCGAGTCCGATGCGTCTAGTAATGTTTTGTCCAAGCATGTGTCAGTTGTGCGGAGTAGTTGATGATAGCATTCGACATGACCAATTTTATAGTGGATATGTCTATGAGCACATGGGATTCAATTATTGTTGTCATTGCAAAGACAAGTTTTTTAGCGCATTAAAGGCGCAAGCAGAACCCATATGGGAACTATTACAATGTGAAACAGTGCGTGAATTTTGGGGACCGAGGACGCGCCGCGATTCTGCGACAAATGAACGATTGTATTCTGGAAAATACAAATATGAAAAATGGAGAGCCATTTCAAAATATGTTTCCCATGTTGTTGACAACACGAAAGGATTTCCGGGGATTAAAAATGTACCATTTATCTCTTGTGAAATGATGGATTCGTGTGTTGGCGAAATTACAAAATTGATTTCTATATCGGATATTTTAAAATCAAATTATAATGCGTGCAAGAATGGTTTTTTTGACCCGTCTTATGACCCGAATAATGATGACCCTATTAACACATTAGAACTTTCAGGTGGTACAAAGATTGTGCTCTCGAATGTTCAAGTAGTTCAACAGTAATCATGCAATGTCTACAAGTTTGTAATTGTCCGTGTTGGGAATAATGTCGCGAATTTTATATTGAGGCCCACTTTGTCCGAACCATTGATTCGGAGCAATTACGAGTTTAGTTGGGTTACTATTTACATAAGATGCCCACCAGCTGTAAGAGCTGTTTGCAATGATGTTGTGAGTGCACGCAGACATTAACCAAAAACAGAATTCGTCGTCTGGATTTTCGACAATTATTTTATGGGGAAGGTTTTGAAACAGCGGTTCATTTTGAATGAAGGTGACATCATCAGAGAATATAATAAATATACTATTCTCTGTTGAAAAATGTGAAATTGCATTTGAATAATATTCATATGAAAGGTTAAGGTGAATGTGTGATAGTGATAAGTAATCGGTTCTTCTTACGTGGATTGAAATGGGAACCAGGGCATTATCTTGTTTATATTGTTTAAATTGGTGAATGGTAGATTCAACCATTTGGGAATAAGGGTTGTGTAACATTTTAACGAATTTGGTTTTACAACTTTCGAAATACTTGTAAGATTGAAAGTATCCATAAATGCAGTTGTTTATGCAAGAGTCGAGACGAATTGTTTCATAAAAGAAATTATTTTCACGATAAGTGATGTTATAATTTCGACTTGTGTTCAAGTCTAATTTAAAATTTTTAAACATGTTGTATTTAATAATATTTTTTCTTTTATTATCGTTCCACATTTTAGTATAAAATTTTAAAGTTGATTTATTATTTTTAGATAATGCATAACAAGTCGCCAAAATAAATAGTAAATTTCCTATTCCACCCATCAAGTGTCCAGTTATTTCTTTTTTTCCGCTTTGTTTTTGCATTATTTTTATTTTTTATTATTTTTTGTTATATTAAATTTATATATAAATATCTTTATGCCATTGCGTCATTATAAGTTAAATTCCAGATTTAATATTGTTTTTTTATTTTATAAAGAATAAATAATAAAAAAACAATACAAAACAATACAAATGAATCAAATGAATGTGAATAATGTAAACAACGTGGATGCAGCAGTAATCGATGCAAATAAAAAAAAGTTAGTTGAAGAAATCAAAGAGTTGCCTGGGTGTTGTGTTATTGGATTATGTGTTTATAATAACGAGCCTGGATTACCGAGTGTGCTATCAAACATTGTAAAAATTATAGAGTCGTGTTTATTTGAAAAAATAACAGTGATTGCATTTTACGATAATTCTTCAGACAACTCGCATTTGATAATGGAAGTTTTCAAAAAAAAATATGAAAGCGTGTGCGCAAACACTTTTAAAATGATTATTGTCGTAAACAAGCCAAATGGTCGAAAAATGCGCATGGATTTTGGCGGCGGAAGCAATGCGGTTTCTAGAGCGATGGACACTAGCAGAACTGCAAGAATTGCCGTTGCAAGAAATGGCATTCTACATGTCATTCGAGATTTGCACAACAAAGGATTTCGAAACAAGTATTTTATTATGATGGACAGTAACGAATATGCGTGTGTCGGACAAATTAATATCCCGACATTGCGTAGCGCTTTAGAGCGTTCAAACGAATGGGATAGTATATCATTCAACAGAGATGCTGGATATTATGATTATTGGGCGCTATCTTATGACCCGTATATTTATAGCACATTTCATGTTGTGAATAGAAATGAAACAGCAAATAATATGAGGGAAGATTTTGAAAAAAAATTAAAATATGCAAATTCAAAAAATGATAATAAAAAATATGATTTTATACCCGTATATTCTTCTTATAACGGTTTTGCTGTATATAAGACTGATAAGTTTTTGAATTGCAGTTATAGTTCAAACATTGACATCAGGTTGTTTCCAAAAAACTTACTTCCTCGACAGATAATTAATAAGTTTACAAATGATTGTGAGCATAGGAAGTTTCATTTAGAAGCAATAAAAAAAAATAAAGCGCGCATCGTTGTTAGTCCGCTTTCGATATTTTATAAATTGCCGGTTCGAAATCCTGCATTGCGAGGTCCAGCTTAAATTTTAGGATTCTTTTCCTTTTCAATACCTTTATTCATTTTGTAAGCTCCTTAATTCCGGTTTCAAAATTAACAGTTATATTCCATCCTAGTTGTTTCAATTTGTCATTGCTAATGTAATAACGTTTATCATTAAATGGTCTGTCTTCTACATATTCAATATAGTCGTTGAAATCAATACTGGCGTTGTCGTCAACATTTATAATTTTTGTAATGAGTATTTTTGCAATTTCAAAAATACTGTATTCCATGTCTTCGTCACAACCAATATTGTAAATTTCGCCAACTTTGCCTTTTTCCAATATTGCAATAAATGCTGTTGCGGTATCATACACGTGTAAAAAAGCGCGCATGCAGTTTCCATTTTGGATTGTAACTTTTGAGCCACTTTGAAGTTGATGTATGAATCTTGGTATAACTTTTTCAGGATACTGGTTTGGACCGTACACGTTATTTCCTCGCGTTATAATAATAGGAATTTTAAATGAATGATAATATGATTGCGCTATTAGTTCAGCGCTTGCTTTAGTGGCTGCATAAGGATTGGTGGGACACAATATTGACGTTTCAGTTTTAATGTCTGCGCACTCATTTTCGCCGTACACTTCGTCTGTTGAAACGTGAATAAACAGTTTCAATGTTTTGCAATACATTCTTACAGCTTCAAGTAAGTTATGTGTTCCTAGGATGTTATCATTTGTATACGTGATTGCATCAGTAAACGATGTTTGGACGTGTGACTGTGCGGCGAAATGGAGAATGTGTGTTATTTTGTTTTGTTGAAATATATAATTCAACAAGTCAGAGCTTTGCAAGTTGCCTTTTATAAACGTATACCTGTTGGAACATTGGCGCACCGATTCATTTACATTATTTTCATTTGCACAATAGTAAAGCGCATCAAAATTTATTATTTTAATTTTTTTATATTTCAAAAAAATATTATTTATAAAATGAGAACCGATAAAACCTGCTCCTCCAGTTACAAATAAAATGGTTTCACTGCTGTCTTCAAAATGTGTTTGCGCAGTATGTACCATATTATTTTCCACTTTTTTATTATTATTATTGTTATTTTCGTTTTTATTGGCACGTTTATAATTTTTAATGGTGTGTTCTATTGCATCTTTAATGCAGCGCACTTCTGGTGCAAACTTTTCTAGCATGGTTGTATCCAAAAAGTTATTAGAACGGTCGCAGGCTAAAATTTTGCGCTGTTCTTCAACGCTAAAATTATTCCAGGTAAATTGTGGGTCAACATGTTTTTGATACATTTCTAATATTTCATTGTGTGAAATTACGCCGGGATTTGTGAGATTTATTGTACCGATAAGACGCGATTTAAGCATTTTTATGACAATGGGTAATAATTCATCAAGAACCGACATGGAGTTCGGAACAGAACACACTTTTGAATAATTTACAATTTTTGTAATAAAATTTCGAGGACACTCACTTGCAACGATTGGCATTCTGATTCGCAGATTTAGTACATTTCCTGACAGTTGGTGCATAAGTCTGTCTGTAAAACCTTTTACAATTGAATAACCTGACCCAAAAAAATTGGGAATGTCGTCTTCGTTAAAGCCTTTATCTAAATTTAAATCTGAATGATTTGGGTGTGTATTGGGGTTTATAATCGCCTCTATATTATTATAACTAAAAATACACCCAGTTCCCAAGTATGTATAATGAATATTTCTTTCTTTGCATGCTAGCGCGAGCGAAATGGGACTGAATAGATTATCTTTAATATTATCAACTATTTTTCCGGGCTGTTCTAAATAATCAATGGTTGTATACTTGGTGGTGCCGATTGTGCCATGCGTTCGTCCGATGAATGAAATTACGTGAGAAGGCTCAACTTCGTCGAGTTCTTTACACAATTCGGGAGTATCATCAACACGTGACTTACCAAGAATAAAGTTGAATGCATCAGTTTCTTTTTTTTTTTCTTTTTGTAATAATTCTACAAATTGTGTTCCTATCCAACCTGCGTGACCATATATAATAATTTTCATTTTTATTTTATATATTTTAATATAAGTATTATATTTATTACACTAATACGTAATTATATTTATAACCACGTATAAAGTAAATCCGATTTTTTAAAATTTATAAAACTGTTGACAATGCATCAATCTGCTCTCTCGTCAGTTTATCTGGATAAATAATTTTAAAAACAATAATTAAATTTCCACAATTTTTATTTTTATCCATCATTCCTAAACCGGGTATTGTTTTTGTTGTATTATGTTTAATAATCGTTCCATCTTTATGTTGCAAATGGAAACTTTTATTATTAATGTGTTTTATGGTGAATTCGAGTCCACACAACGAGTCTTTGAGTGATATTTCTTTTTCAAGAATCAAATCTATATCATTGCGTTTGAAGATGGAATGTTGTTCAATGTTTACGATAATATTAACTTGTGAAAAATTGAATGATGATGTTGTTGATGTAACGTTGGATAATATTAAAACTTCTTTATCGTTGATTCCGGGTGGAATGCACACAGTAATTGTTGCATCATTATGAAATTCACTTAAATTTACTGACAGATGTTCAATTCCAAAATATGCATTTTCAAGCGTTATGTTAACATTTTTGGTTATGGGTTCGCGCGATTGCGATGGCATTGATGACATTGGCTGCTGCTGCATTGTTTCATAAAAAAATTGTGGTTGTTGCTGCTGCTGCTGTTGCTGCTGCTGCTGCTGTTGTTGCTGCTGCTGATGCAAAAAATGAAAATGCGGATGGTTGTGCATTTGATGCATCGGTCCTCCTCCTCCCGACGAATTAATAATGTGGATGCCCATTCCGCCAAGACCCATGCCCATCGGCCCCATTGAACCGATTTGAATTGGACCCATTCCGCCTCTTATAAATGAAGGAGGTGGAAACCCGTGAATGTGCTGCTGCTGCTGCTGCTGCTGCTGAGGTGCCCCCATTGAGCTAAAAATCATATTGAAGATATCAAATGGATTTACATGTTCAAAATCTCCAAATGGACTGCCATTTCCACCCCTTATGCCCATATCGTATAATTTTTTTTTATCAGGATTTCCTAGCGTTTCATAAGCGCTTGCGAGTAGTTTAAATTTTATAGTTGATTCTTCGCTATTACAATTTTTATCTGGATGATGAATCATTGAAAGTTTTCGGTATGCTTTTTTTATGTCTTCAGACGATGCATCGCGAGTTATTTCTAATATTTTATAATAGTCTTCTTCGTCATTTTCGCATTTACCTTGTTCTTCGCGCGCGTTGAAATTAAAGTTCATATTTTTAATTAAATATTATATATTTAAATGTATAATTTTAAATAGATTATATACGAATTAATATTTAATAATTAATATTTAATTAAGTTAGGATAGATAAACAATATAAACAATATAAAAAATCTAACAAACTACACAATAAATATGAATAATAATAATGCTCCATTTATACACAAGTACCAGCCAATATGTTTCAGAGATTTTGAGCAGCTAAACCCAACCACTATAACATTAATGCAGTCATTAATATCGTTGAATAATTTAAATGTTTTAATCATTGGTGATTCGGGAACAGGAAAAACTTCAATTATAAATTCAATAATTAAAGAATATTATGGAAACGATTATAATTCTGACAATGTGTTGGTTTTGAACAGTTTAAAAGAGCAGGGAATTCAATATTATAGAAATGATGTTAAAATATTTTGTCAAACATGCAGTTTAATAAAAAATAAAAAGAAGATTGTTTTGCTTGATGACATTGATTTAATTAATGAACAAAGCCAGCAGGTTTTTAGAAATTGTATGGACAAGTATAAACATAACATTCATTTTATTTCGTCGTGCACAAATATTCAAAAGGTTATAGACAGTTTACAATCGAGAACAATATTGGTTCAAATAAATCCGTTGACAATATTGTGCTTGAAGAAAATTATGAATAAAATAAAAATAAACGAAAATTTAAATATGTCATCGGAAGCAGATGAATTTATATTAAGCGTTTGTAATAATTCTGTGCGAATTTTAATAAATTATCTAGAAAAAATAAAAATAATAAATTGTCATGTTGACAAAGAGTTGGTTCATAAATTGTGCACAAATATTAGCTACACAATATTTGATGATTACACCAATTGCATATTGAATAAAAAATTAATAGATGGAATAAAAATTTTATATAATTTGCATGATGAAGGTTATTCAGTGATGGACATATTAGATAATTATTTTCTTTATATAAAAATTACCAGTTTGTTAAGTGAGAATATAAAATATAAACTTACGTCATTGGTTTGTAAATATATAATATACTTTCATAATGTCCACGAAGATGAATTGGAATTGGCATTATTTACAAATAATTTCGTGAATTTATTTTGATTCAATTTGAAATTGTTCATTTTATAATTTTTAAACATGTAAATATTTTATTTTATTATATATTATATTATTTATTACTATTAATTACTTTATTAAATAAAAATAAATAATAAAAAAAGAGATAATCAATAATCCATCTTATCATTGATAAAATAAATGTCTCAGTTATTCAAAAAAACCATTCCAAAAAATGCATTGTTTGATTTTTTAGAGAAAATAGGTTGTAAAAAAACAGATAAGTTTTACATTGTTGATATTACTGCATTTAAAAGAGCAATTTATAACAATGATTTAGAAATATTCATTAACAGTATTAAAGAATATTATTATTTGTCAAAGCTCCATTACCTTGATACAACCCATGTAACTCATAACAAATTCAACACGATTATAAGACAGTTATGCAAGTGCAATGCTATTGCATTTTCCAAGTATATAAAGTATGATAAATCTACGTACAGTGTAGTATACAGCGTGCATTATGCTGACAACAATGATGGCGATTCGTAGTAATTCAAATGTGACCGATTGAACGAACCAGCTGTCCAGGGGGTCCATTCCACCCGCTTTGCATTGTCATTACGGTTCCGTCCACAACATATAGTAGCGTGGTCAATATGCCGACGGTTTTGCCCATCAAATCTTTTATTCCCATTGTTATCTTTTGAAATTCAACCAACATGTTCAAAAAGACGCCGAATATTCCTGTAACGATTCCAGTAATAGAGTCTCTGATATAGCTAAACATGTTTCTGAAATTATTCAAACTACCACTAATGTCGCCCAAACTTCCGGCCGTAACCGAAGTCATGTAATTGATGGGTTCAAGCAAATATCCCATGTAGTCGGTCTGCATATTTTGTATACAATATGTGAAATTTTCGCCTGCGTCATGACCAAACATACTGCTAAACGGCATCACAGTGGGATTGCATCGATATAACGACCAATGGTCTTGAATGTACTTTGTCCCAATTACCAAAAATGAAAGAACGTATAAACCAATGAATACAATTATAATAAAAATTGCCGAAAGCAAGTCGCTTGTTTTCATTATTGAATATTAATTATATTGAATATATATTTTTATTAAAATGTGTTATATAGTATTATATAATATATAATATTATGTTTTAATATTTTCATAATTTTTTCATAAAAATATATATATTGTAATTTTGTAATTTAATTCAAAATTTATAAAGAGGACACTATTTTGAAACTGGTGCTGCTGGCAGTTTTACGTCGCTGTCAAATGAAGAATATGCTACAGTTTGTGCATGATTTGATGCAAGTTGATTAATGATAGAAGTTCCGTTTGGCGAAGTTTGCGAAAATGACGGGATTGTCATGGTGGCTGCCGCTCCACCTTTGCTGAACTTTTTATTTTTATGTTTATTTCGCCGCCGCCGCCCCAACACACTTTTGCGCGAACTCAATCTCAATTTTGATAGACTTTTTCGGAATTTACGAGAAAATTTTTTTCTTGATGACATTCTTGACATTCGTTTTGACATTCTCATTTTTTTACTTTTTTTCATTTTTGATTTTGATGACGTTGTTCCGCCGCCTGCAACACCACCTTTTGATACATTAACCAGTTTATTTTGTAAAATATTTCTATCTATACTCATGTTATATGCGGTTTGACCTGGGTTGGGGTCATTCACAATGTGAGGTATCACATAAGGGTTTATATTTGAAGAAATGGTTGCCATATGTATATTATGTTGAATATTAATATAATATCATTAGAAAATAAAAAATAAAATAATAATTTAATAAAAATATTTATTCGTATTATTATTTAGATATTATTCGTGTATTAAAATATAACATTTTAGCATTTATCCAACGCATCTACATATAAAATGAATTCCGCAGAGAGAATACAGTTGGAAAAAATGATTCAAGTAAACGGCGCAGTTGATAATACAGAAACAATTCGCAGTTTAAAACACAGCGAAAGAATAAGAGAGGATGTTTTAACCATGGTAAAACTTAAAAAGGATTATCAAAGGTTATCTAAATCAAATCCTTCTCAATTTGATGCTATGTGTGTGTCGAGGTGTTCGTTTTTGTTCAACACGTATACGGATTTGTTTAACCGTTTGAAAAAGGATGAATTAGATTTGAACATCATGGGACAGCTCTTAGGACTTTTGAAAATGATTGAAGATGATAAAATAGACCAACATACCGCGTCGTTTGAAGTTGGGAAATTATTGAAAAGCATATACATTGATAGCGCTTTGAAAAAGTCGCAACATCTGGACGATGCACACAAGCACGATAAGGATGGTAAAAAGAGTTCGCATCTTCCAGCGAAGAAACTGTCATGGTCTGAATACAAAAAAGCACATTTAGTCGACCATGACAGTAAATAAAAATAAATAAATAAATAATAATGTTATATTATTATAGCAATAAATATTATTTATTTATTATTGAATTATAATAATGTCGATTGAGTACAATCCGAATGATAATGATAATAATGATGAAATAAATAACATTAATAATAAAATTTCTCCAGTTGTTAAGTTGTTTTTAAAAAGAGTTGAACAAAATGTTCCAAATGTAAGCATTCGTTTATTTGGAAGTATAACGAATTTTACACATTTCAAAAATAAAAGTGATGTAGACTGTTGCATTATTTATCCTGACGAATACACGAGAATGAAACTTTGCGCATTTATAGAGGAGGATTCTGTTGAGTTTAATAAAACACGCATTAAGTTTCGAGAGATAAAATATAGCCAACCGGGATATAAGGATGAATTTATTGGATTATACTATATTTGTTTTGATGACAAATATAAAATTGACATTGTTTTGGTAAATGGCGAACGCGGAATTGGACCGCTTCAACATTATCAACATGATGTAGGAGTGGGATATAGTTTGCTTTTATACATTATAAAGTGGTTATATTATGAGGCGTCGGTCATTTCAAAGGATTTATTTATTTATTTGAAAAAGTTTGTATTTTATTTTAGAAACATCGCAATGACGATTGTGCACTCAAACCATCGTGACATTTTAGGGGAACCCAAGGTTCCCCCATGACCCCTCCAAAGAGAACCTACGGTTCTCCTTTAACCTCTCTCTTAAAGGAGGGGGTCGTAGGGGGGTGCTCGTCGCCCCCTACTCCCCTACACTACATTCTGTATTGTGCCGGTGTGCGCAGCGAAAGCGTTCGAGCCATTTCATCGCGATAACAATCAAATGCAAGAGTAAAGCTGAAATCGTTGCTAAAATCTACAAGTGTGCCGTCGTGGTATCTAAATTTAACTTTTATTTTACTAAGACGTTCAAGGGGTGGAAAGAATGTGGTAAGATTTTGAATAAGTCCATTTCGAGAATCAAAGTACTGTGTATTGGGACATCCTAGTATCGGTATTTTGGCAAAAAATGAATTTACAATTCCATTATATGAGTTATTGAACGTTCCATTTGTGTTGAGCGGATAAGGTTTTAGCTCGTCGGCTTGATTGCATTTATCAAGTTCCATGTAAAAATTTGTTTCTCCGATTACATTGATTTTATTTGGCGCATTGCAAAAATAGTATGGTCCACTAGTTCCAAGCCAGTAATAGTTTGAGGTGTCTGCAATATTTATATAAGTTAAATTATTAAAAGATGGGTCGGATAATGGTATAGCCGAAGGACTAACTATTACAGACGAATTGTATGTTTTTTTTTCAAATCCTAAATAATAAGGAAGACCCCATTTTCCATTTTGACACACGGGTGTAGTTGGCTGTGCGCACGAAACATCGTATGAAATGATTGCATCAAAGTTTAGCTCAAATGGCTCAGAATAATTTCCGAATTGTAGTTTTTGAGTTGCTTCGTTGTAAACAACGATAAAATTATTATATGGACCACCAGTTTCAGATGCCGTGTAATAATTCATTTTATTTCTAAGTTCAAATGCTAATTGTCTGGGTGAATAAAATCCTTCATTTATTGTCAATTCTATGTAATTTGGCCAACTTGGAATTTTAAATAAAAATTTGGTATTATAGTAACTATTTTTAAAAGTATAATTATTTGATGGAAAATTGCATTCAACTAGGCGAATCGTTTCAACATTTAAAAGTTGTTGAGGGAGCGTGATTTCAAAATGTGCGCGATTTTTCCAGTTACACTTGTCTCTGTCTTCGGAACATACAGAAACGAGCTTGCGGTCAAGCATGTACGTTTGCTGACGCTGTATCAACTGGTGGTCTGAATGAGTGTTATTAAACATTTTGATTTGTTTTGTTTTGTATATTGTTAATAAATATTATATATTATATTTAATATTTATTCATACTTATAATTTATTCATATTCCTAAATTAAAATTTTACACATATTTTGCATATTTTACACATGTTGTAAAGTTTTTTCATTTTATTTTTTTTATTTATTTATATTTGTTTGATTTGTTCAAATAAAAATATAAATTGAAAAATTGAAACCTGTGTTTACATTCTTCAGCTTCCTAGCACAAACATACGAACGAAAGATAATGGCAACCGCAACCGCAAATCAATCAGCTCAGGTCCCTATGATTCAGGGTGTTTCATTTCGCCCTGATACTGATGTGAAATATTCAAAATGTAAGGCGAATTCAAGTGGTGGAAAGAGTGTTGGTGTTGTCAATGCTCACACGGGTCAGACATTGTACATGGGAACACCTCTTCTCATGACGTGGGGAATCCAGGAATTTACCGACGAGAAGACAGGTAAGGTCTCGTACGACATGGCGCTTCAGTTTCCGAGCGAAGAATATCAAACGCCAGATTCAAGGGCGTTTTTGCAAGCAATGGTGGCATTTGAGAAGAAACTCAAGGCAGATGCGCTTGTCAATTCGAAGGAGTGGTTTGCCAAACCAAAGATGACGCCTGATGCCGTCGATGCATTGTTTACACCTGTTCTGAAGTATCCTACTGACAAGGCAACTTGTGAGAAGGATATGTCAAAGGCGCCCACCATGAAAATCAAGGTTCCTTTTTGGAACAACAAGTGGGAGGGAATTGAGGTTTATGATGCAGACAAGGTGTGCTTGTATCCTTCTTCAAATCCGAGTGTTTCTCCAAAGGACTTGATTACAAAGATGTCGCATGTTGTCACAATGATTCAGTGCGGCGGTGTCTGGTTTGCAAATGGCAAATTTGGAGTCACGTGGCGTCTGGTTCAGGGAATTGTACAGCCCAGACTTTCGATGCGTGGAAGGTGCCATTTGTCGTTGACTCCTTCTGAGACAGTGAAGCTTCATTCCGAGGCTGACAAGCAGCAGCAGCAACAGCAACAGTTTTGCGATGATGATGATGTTCCTTCTTCCGCCGTTCCGGTTTCTGTCACAGAGACTGCAGATTCGGATGATGGTGAAAGCGAGGAGGAGGATGATGGTGGTTTGTCTCGCTTGCCATCTATTGCTGTACCTGCTCCTGCTCCTGCTCCTGCTCCTGTGGAAGCGCCAAAGAAGAAGATTATCAAGAAGACAGCTTAGACTGCAAGTGGTGTGGTGTGGTGTGTGGTGTGTGTGTTTAATATAAGCGCGCGTTTAAATAAAATAAAATAAAAATACTAACACTTTTTTTTATGTTTTTTTATGTTTTATGAAAGTAGTTAAAAGTATATACCTATATAATATTATGTTTTGGTTAAAATTATTCACTGCTGTCAAATGCCATCAATGCCAATAATTAAAAAAAATAAAAGCGCCGTAAAGAAAGGTAGTAAATGTAAAATGTTTCCTGTTAAAAAAGATACAACACTATTAATCGTTGAGTCTCCTTCAAAATGTGCAACCATTATGAAATATTTGGGAGATGGATACAAGTGTGTTGCGACGTGCGGGCACATTTGTTACTTGGACGGGTTAAATGCAATAGATGTGAATAAAAATTACAAACTAAAATTTACAATCATGGATTCAAAAAAGACACAAATTGCGAGGATTACATCAGAAATAAAAATGGCAGGTCGGGTTATAATAGCAACAGATGATGACCGAGAAGGAGAAGCAATTGCGTGGCACATATGTGACATGTTTGAATTACCGATTGAAACCACAGAGAGAATCGTGTTTCACGAGATAACAAAAGATGCACTGGAAAAAGCAATGGTTAGTCCAAGGAAAGTAAATATGAACATTGTTACTTCAGCACACACCAGGCAAATTTTAGATTTATTAATTGGTTACAAAATCTCTCCTTACATTTGGAAACATATTTCATCGACGGGGTTATCAGCTGGGCGTTGTCAGACGCCTGCGCTGCGTCTTGTTTATGATAATCAGAGAGAAATTGAAAATAGATTAATGCATCTAAATAATAATAATAAAAATGATAACAATAATAATAATAGTAATTCAAATGAAAATATATTTGAATATTCAGTTTGTGGTTATTTTACAAAATTAAATATACCCTTCTCTCTAGAAAAAAGATTCAAATCTTTTTTTTTGAAACAAGAAGGTGAACTTGAATTAGAGTTGGAAACATTCTTGCAGAATTCCACGCAATCTGACCATGTTTTTATGTGTGTCGAAAACGATACAGGTGTGCGCCACTTATCGCCGCCGGTACCATTTTCAACGAGTCGACTACAACAAACAGCCAGCAACGAGTTTTCGATTTCTCCTAGTGAAACGATGAAGATTTGTCAGACGCTTTATGAGCGTGGTTACATTACGTATATTCGCACAACGGGCAAAAGCTATAGTGAAGAATTTATAGGTCAGGCAAATGATTATGTGCGAGAAAAATGGGGAGTGAAGTATATTAAAGGTGACGGTGACAAGGGCGACACCGCCGAATATCAGGCGGCGCATGAAGCAATTCGACCGACCGATGTTACCCGCATTTCATTGAATAACGATTGTCATGCGCTAGAACAAAAAATGTATAAACTTATTTGGAAAAATTCACTAGAAAATTGCATGTCAGACTATACATTTTTGCCAATGGTTGCAAAAATAAATGCAAATATTGCAAATGCCAACTATACATATAAGTTTTCTTGTCAAAAGCCTGTTTTTTTGGGATGGAAAGCGGTTCAAGGATTTACGCCAGAACAGCAGCGCCACCATACAATGATGGATTATTTGCACAATGTTCGAGAGAATTCCGTAATTCCATATAATAAAATAGAAACGAGTGTTGTTAATACGTCATCTCTCGGCGCGCATTATACGGAAGCTAGATTAATACAGGCATTGGAAGAAAAGGAAATAGGACGACCGTCGACATATTCCACAATTATTGAAAAAATTATGGAGCGCGAATATGTAAAAAAACAAAACGTGGTGGGAATGAGGATAGAGTGCAATGACTACACACTGGTTGATAAAGTTATTTCTAAAACAAAAAGCTGGAGAGAATTTGGAAATGAAAATAATAAATTAATTATTACACCAATTGGTAAAAATGTTTTAGAATTTTTAACATGTCATTTTCCTGTTTTATTTTCGTATGATTATACGAGAGACATGGAAATGCGCTTGGATAACATTGCTGCTTCTCCCGCAAACAGCGGCGACCCAAAACATCATTTAAAATTAGTGTGCGATGAATGTCTTAGAGAGATTGAAGAATGCACAAATAAAATAAAAAAAACAAAAAAAGATGAAACTCAATATAGAATAGATGACCATCATATTTTTATAATTGGTAAACATGGTCCGCTTGTAATGTATTCCGAGAAACCATTTCCTACAAATGAAAAAGAGGATTGTTATGATTGTTGTGATAAGTTTTTGAATGCTGGTATAAATTCTGAAGAAAATGAAAGTATAATATTTAAAAAAGTAAAACCTGGACTAATTTTGGATGATTTAAAAAAAGGTAAATATACAAATCTCTCTGATATTATTGTTGAAGACTCTTCTTTAGAACGAGTTGTTGGAACCTATGGTGGTTTCAGTGTTACTTTAAAGAATGGACGATTTGGAATGTATGTGGTATGGGGTAAAAATGGAGAAAATAGAAAATCTTTTAAATGCGGCAAAAATATTTCTGACATTTCTTTCGAAGAAATCATTCGTTATATTGAAAATGATTCAAATGATTCAAATGATTCGGAAAATTGTACCACCACCGGTGATGCAGAAATGACAGCAACAGCTACAACAACAGGTACAGTTAGAATAGTTAATGATGATATCAGCATTAGAAAAGGTAAATATGGAGATTATATATTTTACAAAACATCTCAAATGAAAAAACCAAAATTCATTTCTCTCAAGACATTTAAATTAGATTATAATAAATGTCCATTAAATGACATTGCATCATGGGTAAAAATGCACATTTAATATATAATATATGTCAAAAGATACTTAAAAAGACACTGCTAATATGAGTATAATCAAATACAATGGTTAAGACAAAGACTTCCTCCACCCTTTCGGCCGATTCTTCCGCCGCCGTTTCCTCCACCACTCCCGTTGTTTCTTCTTCTGCTGAAGACGCATCTAAACTCAAGAAACTTCCCAAACCCAAATCTGTTTCCGCTGCTAAATCATCTGATTCATCATCTTTGAGTTCTGCCGCTCCTGCCAATGTCGTTACTTCTTCTTCTTCAGATGCTCTCCCCGCTAGTGTTGCTGTTGCATCTTCTTCTTCCGATTCTTCCTCTGCTCTTTTGAGTTTGTACTCTGACTATTCTAGCAAGCTTCAGGCTGCTCATGCCACATGGAACACTCTTCGCAGCGAGTTCCGTCTTCTCGAGCGCCAGACTGTGCGCGAGCTCAAGAATGCTCAGAAGGCTTCTCAGAAGAAAAAGCGCAAGACTGGCAACCGCGCACCTTCCGGGTTTGTGAAGCCTACTCTGATTTCCAACGAGCTTGCCGGATTTCTTGGCAAGCCAGAGGGTTCTGAGATGGCTCGTACCGAGGTGACTCGCGAGATTAACAAGTACATTCGCACCAACAACTTGCAGGACAAGGAGAATGGTCGCAAGATTAACCCCGACAAGAAGCTGACTTCTCTTCTCAAGTTGAAGAAGGGAGATGAGCTCACTTATTTTAATCTTCAGCGTTACATGTCGCCCCACTTTGCCAAGTCTGCCGCTGCTCAGGCTGCAGCAGCAGCTGCTCCTGTCGCCGCATCTTCCTAATTTACGGTACAAAATACACAAAACACAATGCATAAAAAAACCTAAAACAAAATACAAAAAGTAAAAAAACTAAAACAAAACACAAAAAAACACACCGCCAAGATACACATCTTGCGTTGTGTTTTATACGCTAGGCCGAATATTCAAATACTTATTTACTCCATCTACATTTATCGATTTATCCAAACATTGACCGCATTTCGCTATACGTCATATTTCTCCCATTTACATTTTTGAATTCATCATTTCCTTCATTTATAATATTCAGTAGAGAATCTTCTGTGACATTGTTTGTTTTGAATAATTCTTCAACTTTATTCATTCCATCTTGTTCCAAATTCAAGTAGTTGACTGGTGGTGTTTGTTGGGGGGTTTGGGGTTCCGACTGTGCCGATTTTTGTTGATTCATGTGAGTCATTGGAATATATAACAATGATTATTATATATTTAATATGTTTATAATTCAATTTATAAAAAATTGATAAATATATATGATTAGTATACTATACTTAGGGTTGAATACAAGGAAGAATGCCACCACGTTGCGAATGTGCAATCAACAATGTAAAGAATTGGAGACCAATAGGAGAAACATATTTCAACCATGAAGTTTACTTTTGTCCAGGATGTTCAGGACTTTTTACACTAGTTCATATGGGAACTGTTGAACCTGATGTTGAACCTGATGATGAATAATTAATTATAAATTGAAAGTATATTGGGCAAATATGGACAATTGCGGATGTTGTCATCACGTTGATGTGAAATTAGTAAAAAAAAAAGACGAGACAGAAAATGATGAATACATTTTACCCTACATTATATAAATAATAGTCGCCTTAACGTTTATTATTTATATTTTTTATTTGTTTTATTTTGGTTTATTTTGTTTATGAATTGCACGGTTTGGGTCCGCAGCCGATTTCAAGAGGGGCACGGAAGGGGTCGGGTTCAATGGTGGTATTCATCCAAGGGCTAACCTGAAGTTGAGGATTGGGGGGCTCGGAACGAACTTGCAAGTTTGCATTGCGCAAAGAACTGCCAATAGTGTCAACGCCAATCAAGTAACCGGCATTCAAAAGATTAACACCCAGGAAATCACCCGAACCCATTGGTTTCATGTTCCACGAACTGTTGTTATCTTTGGGCAAAAGGTCTGCCGGGTTAATATTTGCTTGGCCGGAACAGTTGGGAGGAAGACCCATCATCTTTGAAGAACCGTTGTTGACTGAATCAAGCTGGCTGTAAATAGTACTGTCATCTACTGGCGCCGGAGGTCGACCCGCGGCGGAACCATTTCCCGCTCCTGCCCCTTTGCCTTTTTTATTTGACATGTATTCGGGAAACATTGACTTACTACTCGAATAATTATATACTGCATAAAGTAACACGAGAGATGCCAAAATCGTTAGCACCTGGTGGCTTTTTACGTACTGTTGCAAATTTTTTGGAATCATCGTTTCTATTATATAAACTATTATATAAAATAAATGATAAAATATTTTTATAATTTTATATTAATTGTAATTAATAATAATAATAATAGTAATAATTAATAATTGATATAAATTTGCTAATGGTTGGTTAATAAAATATTTTTTTAAAAAACTAATGCTAAAATAAAAATACTATTTACATTATTTTTACATTATTGCGTTCATTTTTTCTAAACAACTACAATTTACAATTGTCATTATTGTCATTATTGTCATTATTGTCATTATTGTCATTATTGTCATTATTGTCATTATTGTCATTATTGTCATTATTTTCATTATTGTCGCCGCTGTCACTACTATCGCCGCTGTCACTACTATCGCTACTATCTATATTATTCAAATTATATGTAAGTTTTATTTCTTCAGCAGCTAAATATGCTTCAATTGCAATATTTTTTGCAGCTTTTGCTTTTTCTTTTGCATCTTTATATATTTTATAATAAACATCATCTGGGGTTTTTAATTTTATTTTTTCATGTTCATCTTTCTCTAAATCTAAAGTTACTTCTATTAACTCTCCGCTGTTATCGTTTTTATGTGCACTTTCTGACAATGACAATGATGACGAAGATGAAGAATCTTCTAAATGTTCTAATTGTTCTCCTTCCACCTTTACTACTAAAGGTTCTAAAGGTTCTAAAGGTAAAGATTCTACTAAAGGTTTTACTAAAGGTTCTAAAGGTTCTAAAGGTAAAGGTTCTAAAGGTAAAGGTTCTAAAGGTAAAGGTTCTACTAAAGGTTCTAAAGGTTTTACTGTATCTTTATCTATTTCAATATTTTTATCTTTTTCTTGTTCAATAACTTTTGTGGAAACGATGTTGCCATCTCCGAAGTCGTCTTCATTTTTTTCACCCTTTTCATTTTGTTGTTCATTATTATTATTATCATTATGCTGTTGTTTTTTTTGCTTTATTAAACACGCTTTAAAAATTGGTTTTTCATTTATAATCAACATTTGTTTAGCATTTATTTCAAATTGAAAGCTTTTAGATGTGAATTTTATTCCTTCAAAGTCAATAATTGTAATTAATGAAGTTTCTGGTTTTACGCTGTCAAATAGAAGCGTGTTGTTATCTTCATCAAAAATGAAACAGGATTGAACGCCTCCAATATTATTGAATTTTGGATTGTTATTATTACCGTTGTTTATATTTAATCTTAATGTGTGACTTGTTCCATTTTTATAAGATTTAACTAATGATGCAAATGCAGTTTCAATGTCAGTTTTTTCCAAGTCATCATTAAACCATAAGTGTCTTTTATCATAAATAATGTCTATACATTTTTTCTCCAAATTTTCCAAAAATGATATAAATTCTCCATCTTTTTCGCTTGTAATTACCAAGTCAATGTATGTTTTTTTACCTGAATGCACTATTCCTTGTTTCGAAATGCAGGTGGGAGACTGCATGTATAGCGGTTTTTTAGAATATTGCATTTTCGTAAAATATGACCCGCCATTAATACTTGAAGGCATACACAGTGTAATGTTTGAATAATCTATACTTTTATCATCATAAGATAGTATTGCATCGTCCATTATTTACTTGTATTTATATTTATTTATTTATGTAATATTAATTTATTCTTTAATTCGTTTTAATTCATTTTATAATAACAATGTATATAAATGTATAAAATTGCGGAAGCAGCGGAAGCGGCAAATATACCATTACCAAATAATTTTAATGAGTTGTGTATTATGTTTGATGAAATTTTTAAGTTTAATAATATTTTATGCATTCGTCATTCAACAGGTGGAATGTTTTTACGTGATTTATTTTTAAATAAAAGTAATGTAACAAGAATATCTTATGAAACTAATAATGTTGAACAACCAAAATGTATAATTGGTTTGAACGGCTGTTTTGATTATTTAGATAAAGATATATATATCTTAATACAACATAATGATTTAAAAAATGTACTAAACACTCTAAATAAAAAATTTGATTTGATATGTTTAGACCCTTTTCATGAATATGCTGAAAGCACTAGCGATATATCACTATGTGCATCATTTCTATCTGAAGATGGTATTTTAATTTGTCATGATTGTTGTCCTACTACAAAAGATTTAGTTTCAAGTAATTATAAACATGGCGACTGGTGTGGTGTAACTTATTATTGTTTTATAGAATTTGCATATAATAATCCTGATTATTTTTATAGTGTTATAAATAGAGACTTTGGTCTTGGTATAATAAGTAAAAAAAAAATACCATTTGTTAAGAAAATAATATTTAATGAAATGCAACAAAAATTAATACATATTTATAATAATAGTCCAGATGAGGCATTTGATTATTTTATAATCAACTCTAAAGTGCTTATTAATTTAATTGATGAATAAATATGGAATATTATAAAATTAAATTATACAAAATCAAAATGATAAATAAATATACAACACAATGTATCCAATTAGTTACATGCTATAAATTATAGTGTGCTGTATAAGTAAAATTAATTAATGTTGAAATCAAATCAAATAAAAAATAAAGCAATTGACTATTGTTTAGACATTATTAAACGAGAAGATGTAAAACAAGAATTAAAACAACTATTCAAACCAATTATACAATTAATTCTTCAAGAAATATATCCATATATTTATTTATCAGTTTTATTTTTATTAATAAGTTTTTTTTTAGTTTTAGGAATATTTATATTATTATTGCGTAACAATTATATTTCATAATATTTTACAAGTAAATAATAATTAATTTATTATTATTATTTGTTTGAATTATTATTTTATATATACATTATATATAACTAATACTAATTATATAATGACAAATTGTTCTTCATGTGATATGGGTTTGGGTGTTCCTGGTACATCTGGTGGTGGGAAAAGAAAATATAAACGTAATCATCGAATGCGCGGCGGTTTTATGCCCAGTTTGAGTCCGGCGTCGTTGACGGGCGATTCATTTGATAGGGATGGTGCAGCACTTGCAAAAGCTGCGCACAATTTATATGTAAAACAAAATTATGAACTGGCAAGTATAAAAAATATAAATGCAATGGCAGGTGGTGGAAAAAAAAAAAGAAGCAAAACTGCAAAAAAATATAGGTCCAAATCTAAATCTAAACAACAGCGAGGAGGAATTTTGGAACTTGGAGCGTTCATCAACGAAGCAGCAGTCCCATTCACTCTTTTAGCAGCCCAGCAAAAATATAAAACACGTGGAACTAAAGGATATAAGGGTAAGGGTCGTAAATCTCGCAAATTTAGGGGCTCAAGGCGCAGGTAAAAAAAATACAGACAATTGGTAGTAAAAAAATAAAAACGTATAAATATACCAATATAAAATAAATTATAAGATTTTATAATTTATTTTATTTTCCTAGTTATAGATATTTTATAATAATATATAATTATAATGGCAAATTATACAGTTAATATAAACGGAGTTGACTACCCTGTTGTAAACCGTCCATGGAGTACAATAGGAATGTATTCCGATGAAATGAATTTAAAAACTCTGGCTGTTCTCATGGCAAGACAACAAGATGATCCTTTTTTAAAAAAAAGATACGACGCCTTTTTAAAACGAAAAGAAATAACATTAAGTGAAATTGCCGATATAAAATATCAAATTGAAAGAGAAAAAGCTGAAAAAGAAAGACAACAACAAGAAAGACAACAACTTCAATCAAATCGCTTTTCTGGAATGTTTCCTCCCGGTTTTAAACAAAAACAACTGGCCGCTTTAAATCGTGAACAAGAAGTAGAATTTAATCGTATTGATGTTGGAGGAAAAAAATATAAAAAATGTAAGAAAATATCAAATAAAAGAAAAAAACATAGTCGTCGTCGCCGCCGCACACACAGTCGTAGTAAATATTGAAATTCAGTACATTTTTTTTATAAAAGTATTATTTTATTTATTATAAAAAATAACCAAGTAATTAATAATATAGTTAAAGGTCATCAAAATGTGTGGATAAAAAAAATATAATTTATATTGAATATAATTTTTTTGCTAAACAATGTTTTACTTATTTGAATGTTCAAAATTATATAGTATTACAGTTAATTAAACATTTACATTTTAACAATGCGTGCAAATGTAAATCAAACCGCCGTGGTCGGCATGTGGATAATTTGACTGGTGGTAAAGAAGTGACCTTGTGGTGTGACCGTGAACATGAAACTTGCTCGAAATGTCACACAGTTTTTCAATGAGTTCTTCTTGTCCGGTCAGTGCCAAGTCTTCGTGTATGTGCGCAATCATAGAGTCGCACAGAAATCTCTCGAGTCTTGAAAATGTGCGGGTTTTTTTGTTGTCATCATTCAAACAACTGCCGCCATAGGCAGCACCACCACCACCATTCACAATATCATTGTCATTTTGTTCAACAAAGTCGTCACGATTTACGAGCAACTTCATTTCATATTTCCAAAATGTGTTGCATGACACACGCAAATCCAAAGTTACATGGTTGCCATTATTGTTTGCTTCTTGTCCTTGTTGTCCTTGAGTTTGCTGCATTCTCGTGTTCTGTGTACTGGTACTATCCATTTTAAAGTTTAATGGAAAAAAAATCAATTTATAAATTATTGTTATACATTTTCAATTTCAGTTCCATTATAATTGTGGATTAACGGTAATTCAGTCTGCAATCCCGATGGATTTATAATTCTTTGTATTTTATTTGAGATATAATTCAATGGAACTTTTACTGTGGTATAAACGCTATTTACGAAATCAATGTGAGTTCCCATTTTATCACAATTTTTAATAACACTTCCATCCAATTTAAGTAGTATTAAATCAAGTTTTCTCTCTATGACTTCAATTCTGTCTGTTAATTCTTTCAGTTCGATGCTACCTTGACTATAATTCATTATTAAATATTATATATAGTAAATAATATTTAATTGTATTTATTATTATTACTATATTTATATTTAAAAAAAAATAAACAAGTGTAATTATTATTCTCTCTATAATTATTTTGAAATTATTCCGACACCTCCTTCATATTGTATGAGGTATGTCTTTGATTTGTTTTCCATGCATTCGTTCTCACAATTGCAACGAACTAAACATGAACATTTTGTAATATCGTATTTGAATTGTTGCTTCGATTTTTCTAATGAACTGTTTTTCTCTTCTTCATAAAATATTTGTTTTTGCTCATCATCGTCGTCCTTCCATTCATTTGTTTCAACTTTAGGATGCTCTCGTCGTCCAAACAGTGAAGCAAGACACATTTGTGTATGAATTTTTTTTGAAAAATCTCGAATTACTTGTTGACCTTGAAACGATTTAAGAAACATTTTGTTATACTATACTTAATAATATTGAATTGTATTTATTTATTAATATTATATTATATTTATATTTATCTTTATAATTAATTAAATTAAAGTTCGGCTTGTGTGGCTTGTGTCCTTTTACGAGTATTATAAGTTCTAGTTCTTATAGTTCTCATGTCATAATTGCGTTTTGACGTGGGCGTCTTTTTGGACGGCGTCCTCTGTTTTGAAGGTGTTCTCCTGCGTTTTGACGGCGTCCTCTGTTTTGAAGTGGGCGTCTTGCGTTTTGACGTGGTTTTTCTGGTTGTTCTTCGGGGCATCATACTCATTGTAATAAGTTGTTTTGAGG
>Ga0315284_10003061_pt1 | contig 23813 bp, 25 predicted proteins | sample YL17G09_16_MG_FD_203696 | JGI IMG/M metagenome (GOLD analysis project Ga0315284, IMG submission 203696) | Sediment microbial communities from Yellowstone Lake, YNP, Wyoming, USA - YL17G09_16 | ecosystem: Environmental > Aquatic > Freshwater > Lake > Sediment | place: USA: Wyoming | collected...
ATCATCCTGCCGGACTTTTGCCCTGTAACGTAAAGATTTCCCGCGAGGTCTTTACTGGTCAGATAATATTCCACTATATCCCCTATCTCCTCCCTGGAAATATTACCGTTTCCTGCAATATAATCGTCGTATATACTGAAATATGCGTTTACATACTCGTCTTCCGAAAGGCTTTCCGGGTTGACGGCGTAGGATGCGGGTGAAAGGATCAAGTAAACGAAAGCTATAAGCAGCCCTTTAACGCAACTCCTTTTTTCCATGCCGTATACCTTTCTTTATAGTAAATCTTTACAGTAAATAGGTATAAAAAGGTTACAGAGACGGTTTAGCGGCTGCATGCATTCACGCTGCGAAGAGCCGGGCAATTTCTTTGGTACCCCTTGTAAACCAGGCGAAAAAGTTTAGCGGGGGGTAGATTGTCCACCCAAACCGCGGGAGGGGACACCCCTCCCCAAGCGTAGTATCTCGCTATGCTCAATACTACTTAGACTTAATACTAGAAGAATTGTAGAATCTAGCAGACCTATCGAGGCCGTCAGCCGAAGATAGGTCCCGGTGTAAACTGACGTGACAGTTTAGCGGGGGGTAGATTTGAACTACCGACCTTCGGGTTATGAGCCCGACGAGCACTCCTGGCTGCTCAACCCCGCTGTATATCATCTTCGCCACCTACATGTATCTTTCTTTGGGAATGCAAACACTTTCTTTTGTAAAGAAAGGGTTTGCCTGGCAGCTCAACCCCGCTGTGTTTTTATGCTCTTTAGTAGGTATATATAGAAGTATTGCGGGGTTAAATAACAGCCCCGTTCCGTTCTTTAATTATTCGGTTGTTAATGTATTACCTGTTATGGTAGCTAAATCCAAAACTAAAAAGTCCTGGCGCGAGAAGCTTCTGGACAGTAAAGATCTTCCGAAAGTCGAGAAGATCACAGGCAAGATGAGCGCTAGATGGGGTACTGGTACTGTTGTCATCCCTGCGCCTATCGAGGTCGACGAGTTCATGAAGAAGGTGCCCAAGGGCAAGGTCACCACCATAAACGAGATAAGGGAGGCCCTCGCTAATAGGCATAAAGCGTCCATAGGCTGCCCGATCACTACCGGCATTTTTGCATGGATCGCGGCTCATGCAGCGGCTGAGGATGCTTCAGAGGGCGCCGATTCTATTACGCCTTACTGGAGGACTCTTAAATCTGGGGGCGTCATCAACGAGAAATATCCTGGCGGTGCTGAAGCGCAGAAGAAGATACTTGAGGGAGAAGGGCATAAGGTTGTGAAGAAGGGGAAGAATTATGTTGTTGCGGATTATGAAAAATCATTGGTCAGTCTATGAGTTATTTTTTGAGTTGTCTAGTATGTTCTTCATCTTCTCAAGGAAGAAGGGGCATATCGCCGTCAGTTCCGCGATTTCCTGCACCGTCATACCGTTGTTGAACGCATCAGCTATGTAATAGAGCCTCTTGTCTGTGGGGTGTATGAGGTTGTCCTTTATCACTTCCTTGTCTGTCTCGCCCATTCCTATGAATCCTTCTTTTCCTATGTCCAGCGATCTAATCGCCTTCTGCAGCGCTTCCTCAAAAGTGCGGCCGATGGCCATGACTTCTCCCGTTGATTTCATCTGGGTCCCGATGTGATTGTCTGCGTCTTTGAATTTGTCGAACGGCCAGCGCGGTATTTTGACTACGATATAATCTATGCTTGGCTCGAATGATGCGGGCGTCTTCCTTGTTATGCTGTTTGGTATCTGGTCGAGGGTCTTGCCTATCGCTATCTTTGCTGCGACGCGCGCTATCGGGTATCCAGTCGCCTTCGATGCGAGAGCCGATGATCGTGACACCCGCGGATTTACTTCGATCACTACATACTCCCTTGTTATCGGGTGCATGGCGAATTGTATGTTGCATCCTCCCTCTATCCCAAGGGCGCGTATTATTTTTACCGATGCGTTCTTGAGCACTGAATTGTCTACGTCGCTCAAGGTCTGTGCCGGCGCGACCACTATGCTTTCGCCCGTGTGTATCCCTATCGGGTCTATGTTCTCCATGCTGCATATGGTTATGCAGTTGTTCATCCTGTCTCTTACGACTTCGTATTCGAACTCGTACCAGCCCGCGACCGATTTCTCTATCAATACCTGGTGTATCATCGATAATTGCATGCCGTGGTCTGCTATTCTTTCAAGTTCCTGCTCGGTTTGGGCGATGCCTCCCCCCCCACCTCCGAGAGTATATGCCGGTCTTATTATCACCGGGTAGCCTATCTTCTTTGCCGCCTCGCGGGCTTCTGTCAAAGACGTTGCGGCCTTGCTTGGAGGGATCGGTTCATCGATTTCCCTCATTAAGTTTGCGAAAGCGTCCCTGTCTTCTCCTTTCTGTATCGTCTCTATCGGGGTTCCAAGGACTCTTACGTTGTTGTCTTTGAAGACGCCCATGACCGCAAGCTCTGAGGCGAGATTCAGGCCGGTCTGCCCGCCCATTGTCGGCAGTATGCCGTCGGGCTTTTCTTTCTCGATGATCTTTTTGAGTATTTCCGGGGTAAGGGGTTCGATGTATGCGATATCGGCCACGTCGAGATCGGTCATGATGGTCGCAGGGTTTGAGTTCACGAGGACGGTGGTTATGCCTTCCTCCCTGAGCGAGAGGCATGCCTGGCTTCCGCTGTAGTCGAATTCGGCCGCCTGGCCTATCTGTATGGGTCCCGACCCGATGATTAGTATCTTTTCGAGCTTATGCATTGGAAAATATTAGAACTGTTTGATTTAAATTCCGAAGGGATCATGGAAAGCTTTCCCTTATTACAAACCGGCAGAATACATGAATTGCTTTAGCAATTCATACAATGAAGAGTGCTCTCTTCATGTACATAGAGGGGGTATACCCCTCTATTGTACACAGACTGCATAGCAGTCTGTTGTACTGCGGCCTGTAGGCAAGGAATCAGCAGAAGGCCTTCAGCCTTCTGTCTGAGTAAAGACCGTGGGTCTTTATCATTCGCTTTGCGAATTCGTGCCCCAAGAGGGTTTCACCCTCTTTAGGGCCGCAGATGCCGCTGACGCTCTTCGCGTCAGGCATGTCCCCGCGGGGACGTGAATGCCGCATCGTGCCGGTTTGTAAGTGCCAGCAGGCATGCCTTTAGGCACATACTCCGGCCTCAGCCGGAGTATTTGATTTAAATCCCGGAAATCATAAATACGTACTCTTATCTACCCTTATCATATCCGACGATGGCTAAGTTTTTAGAGGCTGAGGCAAGGATTTTCAAAGGCATCTGTATGCACTGTAACGCCAAGAACCCGGCTGATGCGACGAAGTGCAGGAGATGCGGGAAGACCTACAAGATTCGAAGGAAGCACAAGAAGAAAGCAGCTAAAGCATCCGTCTAAAGCCTTTTTTTTCTGGACGGTTATCAAGATGACTGACAGGATAATTTACGTCGCCTTGGTTATTTCAGTCCTTGGACTGGTCCTGCTTACGTATGTTTCTATGGTCTACGACCCGCCTGTTTCAAGGATCGGGTCGATAAATACCGGTTCCGTCGGCAAGAGCCTTCATGTCAGGGGAAAAGTTTCCGGCGTTCATGAGTTCAAGGGCGGGAGCATGGTCTTGACCTTGGACGATGGAAGCGGGAAGTTGCAGGTCTACGCCAGCTATTCCGTTGCTAAGGCGCTACCGGGTCTTTTGAAGGCAAAGGAACTCGATGTCGTCGGCGTTGTAGACGAATACGACGGCATCCTGGAGATAAAGCCCGAGGGGCCTGAGCAGTTGAATGTTTTGTCATGAAAGTCACTGTTTCAAGCCTTAACGGTTATGCATTCTGCCCCAGGAGCGTTTATTTGTCCGATTTCTTATTTGTTGCTCCTGTGAATGATTCCGAGAAGGTCAGGGGTTTTGTCGGTCACGGCATTAGGAAAGAACTTTTTCTAAGGCAGAAAGGATTTATCGGGAAAGTGCATGATGTCGCTGAAATTGGAGTGCTGCTTCGGTCCGAGCTTGTGGATATAGTTGACCGGGCTCCTTTAGTCTACGCAAAGAAATTTCCAGGCGTAAGCCTTAAGGCATGTGTTTCTGAAACAGCGTCAGAGGTATTGGACGAGGTAACTCTCTTACTTGAGAGGCTTTCCTGTATGAGCCGTGACATGGGTTTTGATAAGGCCTTTGGAAGCCTTACGCCGTGGGAAATAGATTTTCCCGTCTCTTCGGATGCGATTGGGCTTACCGGAAGGATAGACCTTGTCATGAAGGGGAAAAATTATTATCCCCTAGAACTGAAAACCTGCAGTCCTTCCGACACCCTATGGGAGGGCGACCGGCTACAGGTATGCGCTTACTCGATGCTTCTTGAGGATGCGCTGGAAATAAAAAACATCCCTCACGGGTTTGTCGAGTATACGCGAATCCATGAGAGGCGTCCTGTTGTCAACACGGAAAAACTCAGAGAAAAGGTTTTTGAGACAAGAGATGCAGTTCTTGATGTTATGGGAGGAACTATGCCCGATATATGCCCTCACGGGAACGGTCGTAAATGCGCGTCCTGCGGCTTTGCCGAGAGATGTTACGAGATGTGATGCTATACCCTTTTCAGGTTTAACACGGTTATCTCCGGCCTTGCAAAGAACCGTATAGGCAGAATCGTCGTACCAATGCCTCTTGTGACATACACCTTCGCATACTTTGTGTCCACAAACCCGCTCCTGTATTTCTGGCCGTATTTCGAGTTCGTGTAAGGCGCCCACAACCAGAAGAAGGTGACCTGCCCGTCGTGAGTATGGCCGCTCAGTACTAGGTCAACCTTGTCGGTTTTTATCTTTTCAGCATAGTCCGGATTATGAGATAAAAGGACAATAAAGTCATCCACTCCTACGTCGTCTATCGTTGGGCTTATGTTCTGGGTGTCATGCCATAGGTCTCCGACGCCCCCTAATTTGATGCGCTCACCTACCAAGGAGATCCATACCGCTTTGTTATCCAGCGGCGTGATCCCCGCTTCCGTCATCTTTTCATGGGTCAGGTTTTCCCTGCCCCAGTGGTCGTGGTTTCCAAGGACCCCGTATACTCCCAGAGGCGCTTTCAGGTTCCGTAGTTCCTCAAAACAGGAGCTTATGTCTTCCGAGCTGTGATCGACGTAATCCCCGCCGATGACTATCAGGTCCGGCGCAAGATCATTCACCTCTGTAACCAGGTCACGTACCCGTTCTTTAGAGAAAAAAGGGCCGTAGTGGATATCCGAGATAAATACTACCTTTTTTCCGTCAAAGGATTCAGGGATGTCTTTACTTTCTACCCCTATCTGCTTTACCTCCATCAGATAGGGTTCTATTAAAGAGTAAGCTGAAAGGATGCCGGCTGACAGTATCAATGCCAGCAGTATTTTCCCGGATTTTTTTTCCATATATAGAAGGGTCCGGCGTCTCGGAACTGCGCCTTCGTGCCAGAAACAGGATATTGTTCTTTAATCTACTGAAACAGATTTCTGCTTCATGACCCTGGAGAGGTAGCCTGCTATCTTGTTCCTGATAGACTTGCTTTTGACCGTGGAAAATTCGCCGACCTTCTTTTTATTGTTGTCGAAGTCTGTGTTGAACTCGTCCGGGTACTCTGCCATAAGGTTCTTAGCCACCCTCTTCAAGTAGGTTTGCTTTATTCTTCCCATGGTATTTTACAGGTATTTCCTCTTTTTATATCAATTTTTAGCCCCGGAAAGATAGTCCCAGATGCTGAACGTTTTAGGGCTGGCCTTCTCCAAAGAGGGTTCGCCGCTTATGTTGCCCAACTCCGAGGCAATATTTACTGCATCGTCCAGGTTCCCGAGAGAGTCTACGAGGCCGAGATTTTTCGCGTCCCGGCCCAGGTAAATGCTGCCGTCCGAGATGCTTTCCACGTACTCATAAGAGAGGTTCCTGTTCACGGCAACGTCCGAAACAAAGTCCGCATAAATCTCATCCACAATGTCCGTAAGATCCTTCCTCTCCTCATCAGTCATGGGACGATAAGGGCTGCCAATATCTTTAACCTTCCCGGACTTAATGGTTGTGACGTTGATTCCAAGCTTCTTATAAAGGCCATACACCTGCTGTATAGTCATAATAACGCCTATGCTGCCGGTAATAGAGTCCCTGTCTGCGACAATCCGATCCGCGGCCGATGCCACGTAGTACGCTCCCGAAGCCCCCTCCTCGCTGATACATGCCACCACCGGCTTCTTCACGTCCTTGACCGCGTAGGCAAGCTCCCTGGAAGGCACGACCCCGCCTCCGCCGCTGTTAATGTCCAAAACAATCGCCCTAATCGAATCATCCCTGTCCGCAGCCTTAAGCGACTCCTTAATAGCCGCAACATTAGCGCAATCAGGCCCCGCCGTCAGAATACCCCCGCTACAGCCCTCCAAAGTGATCTCCCCCTTGATAGGGATGATCGCCACCTTCTGGCCGATGATCGGGAGATTATTTAACTCAAGATTAGTAGCCAAGAGATAAACCAAGGCGATCGTAAGTGTAATACATGCCGCAAAACCCAGGGCAATTATTACCTTCCAGAACGTTTTCATGTTTTATTGCAAAGAGGATTGGGGGTATACAAAAATAGGGAATTATGTGCAGAAAAAGCAACAAGTTAACTCAGGAGGTATGCCTCGCTGGCTTCCCCCTGCCAATAAGGCCTTTTTTTGGTGCTCGCGGATGAGAGGTGGGGTCGGAGGGATTTGAACCCTCATCGGCGGGTATCTTCCATGCCTTTTCGGACACGTATACCTTTGCGTTCATCATCTTCTTTTTAGGGAATCAGCGCTCCAGGTCTTTTTTGTCTGGAGCCCGCTAGGATACCAGGTTACCCCACAACCCCGTTGTTGTCTGATATTATAGGATTGAATCGAAAATAATAAAGACATTTTTCTTTGTTTTGTTAAAATGCAGTGTGAGACTTGTGGCCGGCTTGTGAAGGATGGCAAGAGGATCAGGCTTGAAGGCGGGCTTGTCTTTACCTGCAACGATTGCGCGGCCTATGGCAAGGTGGTTGAGGACGTCGTTCCGCATGAGGAGCCTAAGAAGGTCTTAAGGCCGGTTCTTCAGCCTGCGGCTAAGCCTCTTAAGACTGTATCAGAGCTTCCAGTTTATAGCCTGGTCGAGGATTTCCCCAAGCGTATCCGTGTAGCGCGTGAAAAACGCGGCATGAAGCAGGAGGAGCTTGCAAAGGCCATTAACGAGCCTGTTTCGGTGGTTCACCGGCTTGAGTCCGGCAAGTGGTTTGAGCCCAGCGATGCATTGATCAGAAAGGTTGAGTCGAAGCTGCGGATCAGGATTATGGAGAAGACTTCTCTGGAGCCTGGTTTAGGGGGCAGGGGCTCTGCCAAGGATTTAACGCTCGGCGACGTCGTGGTTGTCAGGAAGAAGGAGAGATAGGGATGGACTATAATCTTTTGATTTTTCTGGTTTTGTTCGTTGCCGGAACGGTTCTGCTTCTGCGCAGCAGGCAGGAGAAGTTTTTCATCGTGTTCCTTGTCAGGACGAAGCAGTTCATTCCATTGATCGATTTCATCGCAAGGCTTGCTCCGGGTCTGTGGAAGTTTCTTGCCGATTTGTCCGTCGTAGTCTCTTTTGGCGGTCTTGGGGCCGCGTATCTATCCATGTATCGGGGCGCGAGCAGGAACCTTAACGGTATCCTGTTTTTCTTCGGAGCCTTGGTGGTTGTTTTCTGGTCGCAGGGTTTGTTGTCCGCGATAGTGCTGCTCGCATTGCTTCTTATTTGCATAAAGCTTCTTTCCGACATCCGCAGCGTTTTTGCCGATTTTGTTTTCTCCTCGTTTCTTGTGTCTCTTGTCTTTATCAAATTCACCTTGCTTGTTTTCGCGTTCCTGGGCGCAAGCATATCGTTGCCGTTGTATATATCCGTCATCTACGGGGCTATCGGCATACCTCCCCTGCTTATCGGCATGTTTTTGCAGTCCGCTTCCCAGATACTTTTTGCAGGCTCCAACATGCCTGGAGTTTCGCCCATAATCCCTACCGTCAGGGATGGACAGTGGGGTGTTACGACGCCGGGTTATGAAGCCATCTTTGTCCCTATTGCTTACGCAGTCATAGCTTTTGCGGTGCTTTTGGTCTCTCACGAGTTCGCTCACGGCGTGCTCGCAAGAGTCCACGGCATAAAGCTTAAATCCACCGGTCTGCTTACGTTGGGCATAATACCCATAGGCGCATTCGTCGAGCCCGACGAGAAAGACCTTGAGAAGAGGCCGAGCATCGAGAAGATGCGGGTCTTTTCTGCAGGTTCGTTCGCCAACCTTATAGTCTGCGCGGTTGCCGCATTTGCCATGATCTCATTGTCCCTGTTTTTTGTTTCATCCGACGGTGTGAAGGTAGTATCGGTTCTTCAGAATTCTTCTGCAAAGGGCATTATTGAGAACGGCACGGTGTTATACAGCATCAATGACAATCCTGTGAGGACGTCGTCTTCATATCTAAAGGCCGTCTCGATGCTTACCGTCGGCGGCGTTGCCAACGTAACCACCGACAGCGGCGTTTATGCGGTGCCCGTCATATCCGATCCCGAGAAGGAGGGCGTTCCGTTCATAGGCCTGGCAGTGGAGAACGACATCAAGGCAACGCACGGCATGGACTTGGGGCTTCTCAACTTCGTCTGGACGGCGCTTACTTGGACGATTCTTTTCAACTTCAACGTTGCGCTGGTAAACGTCCTGCCTCTTGCGCCTTTTGACGGATGGAGGATGCTTAAGGAGCTCATGTCTGTTTTCAGGATTAGTCCGGAGACGTCAAAGAAGATAATCTATGCGATTGTTTCGGTAAGCCTTTTCCTGCTTTTGATAAACGCCCTGCCCCTGGTGAACATCGGTTTTGATTACCTGAGGAGCCTGGCAGGTTAGATGTTCTTTCCCATGTATGCTCCCTTTTTTTTGTAGCTGTGTTTCCTGTAGTATTCTCTTGCGCCTATGCCCGAGGTGACAAGGACCTTCTTTTTATCGAATTCTTCCCGTGAAATCCTCTCTGCTTCGGCGAGCAATTCTCTTCCGTAGCCGCGGTGCTGCCATCTTTCACTTGCTTTTTCTCCGATCTCCACCATCGGGCCGTAGACGTGTAGTTCCCTTATCAGGGATGTTTCGTCGTCTATCTCGGGCCTGAAGGGCTCGCACGGGATCCTGAGCCTCAGGAACCCGATAAGTATGTCCTGTTTTTCGTCTTTGAACGAAAGGAAGACTTCTTTTCCGTTGCTTGCCTCATAGTCTATGCGTTCAAGAGCTATGTCGTCCGGCGAAGGCGTAAAACCCTTCTCTAACATGTGCCCTACCTCCCGGCACCTTATGCACCCGCACCTGACCTTTTGTTTCTCCATCTCCCGGTCTACGAGCTGCCCGAGGTTTGAGGACTTGATTCCAGCCTCCACGAGATTTGAGGGAATGTCTCTCATGATCCTCATCGTACGCACCCAGGGCGGCATGATATGTTTCACCTTTACTATGAGGTCGACTGCTTCTTCGGTTGTTATCGGCGTGTATTCTCCTTTCTTCCATAGGTCATAGTATTCCGTCCCCTTGATAACCAGGCAGGGATATATCTTGAGCATGTCGGGCTTGAAGCGCTGATCCGTGAATATTTTCTTGAAGCCGTCAAGGTCCAGGTCCGGGCGATTACCAAGTATTCCTGGCATCATGTGATAGGATACCTTGAGCCCCGAGTCCTTCATCTGCGATGTGGCTGTGGCCACGTCGTCTACGGTATGGCCCCGGTTAACCCTTTTATAGACGAAGTCATAGGGGCATTGTACGCCCGTCTCGACTCTTGTCACCCCAAGCTCCAGCATCCAGTCTATCTGGTTCTTCTTCGCCCAGTCCGGGCGGGGTTCGAAGGTCATGCCCACGCAGCGGATAGAAGAGTGCTCATTAGTTTTCTGTATTTCTTCACGATACTGGAAGGCTTTTTTCTCCCCGGCATGTTTCTTCATGAAGCCGTCCTCTCCAAGTTTTTGTATGAGCGCATAGCTTTCCTCGAATCCATTCATAGCCCGCAGGCATTCTTTTACGAACCAGTCCTGGTAATCGATATCCTGCGCCGTAAGGGTGCCGCCCATGACAATAAGCTCCACCTTGTCTATAGGGTGGCCGATGTCTTTCAATTGCGCGAGACGGAAAGAGACCTGGAGGAATGGATCGAAGCCGTAGCGAATAGCCCTCCTCGTAGCGGGCTCCTTACCGGTATAGCTCTGAGGGACGTCAAGATCTGGGCCTCCGGGACAGTACTTGCACTTGCCATGCGGGCAGGGAGAAGGATGCGTCATGGCGGAAACAACGGCCACGCCGGACAAGGTTTTGGCAGGCTTCTTCTGAAGGACCTTCAGAACAACTTCCTTCTCGCCGGGTTTCGCATACTTGAGGATCTCGGAATTACGGATGAAGCAATCCTTCCCAAGACTGATAGAAAGACGCCTCTTCTCCTGCGTCAAACCATCCCTGTCACTTATCTCGCCGGAACGGATCTTTTCTATCATCTGCCGGCAGAAACCCTCCAGGTCCATGATAAACAAATAAAATAAGGGACTACGGGCTAATGAAATGGGAAAACAAAAGAAATATCTAAATTTTAATTAATTACTGATATGAAAAAAGCATCCAAAATAGGATCTTAGCTTTCTGTCTTATCGCTGCGGTAATCTACACTTATTTTTTGGACATGCAGGTGAAAGAAGCCGTCAAAGACTATTCGGTTTGCGAAAAAGACACCGATTGCGTCCTTGTCGCTGACAGGAGGGATAATCTGCCCTGCTGCTGGAATTGCAGCTATGAAGCCATTACCAAAACGGCTTTTGAGAAAAGAGAGATATAGGAGAAAGAAAACTGTAAAGAATTCAACCAAAACCAATGCTTCGCCTTATGCAGCGCGGCTCCGGTTGGGGCGATGAAGATGTTTAAGGCGGTATGTCAGGATAATCGATGCAAACGGGTACAAAACACCTAAAAAAGGAGAGCGTGTTCACATCAAAGCAAGCTGACAAAGAGCTGAAGCGAGTGACGAGCAGCGTCTAACAGTTCCCTCAGCACCCTTTCTTTTTTGAGAAAAGAAAGCGTGCACGGAAAGAAAAATACTGGCCGATTGATACTTTAGAAATCACGAGGATGGTAAAGTTAGTGGTCAACGGCGTCTTGCAGTTCCCACTAAGTTAGCAGTACAGTGCAAATCGCTGGATGTCTTAACTTCTGCGTTCGAGATGAGTGCAGGTGTTTCCCATCCGCTGTGACCGTTGACCAGTAATAATATGAGTACGAGGCGTTTATAAATCAGGTTTTTATTGTCATGTCTGCGCCCAGTTCCAGCATTCTTTCAACATAATCCGGGAACGATACGGGGATCGATTCTGCGCCGTCTATTATCGTTTCTCCTTCGGCCCGTAGGGCTGCGACTGCGAGGCACATTACTACCCTGTGGTCGTTCCAGCCGTGCACTTTCGTGCCTTTGAGGGCGTCTACGCCGTGTATCTCCAGGAAGTCTTTGCCTTCCTTTATCCTGGCGCCCATCTTCTTTAGTTCGGTTGTCATGGCTTTTAGGCGGTCTGATTCCTTGAACCTTAGGTGGCCCACGTTCTTTATCAGCGTCTTTCCTTTCGCGAGCGCGCCCAGCACCGCTACTACAGGCACTATGTCCGGCGCATCCGAGAGATCTACCTCTACTCCGTAAATGTCTCCCGAGCCTGTGATGGTTACGGCTTTTTCTGTGGCCTGCAGGTTCGCTCCCATGGACCGCAGGATATCCATGATTTTCCTGTCTCCCTGTTTGGACTCCGTCTGGAGGTTGTCTATGGTCACTTCAGACTCTGTGAGTGCTGCTGCTGCGAGGACTATTGCGGCCGACGAGTAGTCTCCTTCGATTACGTAGTTGGTTGATTTATATACCTGTTCGCCCTCCACTCTGAAAGAGTCCTGGCCTCTTTCGACGACTCCATTAAACTTGTTTATTACGTCAAGGGTCACGTCTATGTATGGCCTGGATTTCAGGTCTGTTATGACTTTGATGCCTGTCTCTTTCCCGGCAAGAGGCGTTGCTATGAGCAGGCCGGAGATGAATTGCGAGCTTATGTCTCCTCTTATCATGCAGTTCCCTCCTCCTAAAGGCCCTAGTACGCTTACTGGAGGTAGACCGGCCATGGACGTGGTCTTGACGCCGAGCTGTTCCAACGCATCGAGGAGGGGCTGCATCGGCCTTTTCCTGATGGATTCGTCGCCGGTCAAGACCACTTTTTCATCGCATAGGCTGCAGACTGGCGTCATTATCCTAAGAGTGGTTCCCGAATTTTTGACGTCGATCGCATCCGCAGGGGTTTTAGGGATTCCGAAGACGCCTTTTATTTTGATGTTCTTCTCCTTGTCTATACCTATCTCCGCTCCTATCTTCCTGCATGCTTCGATGCTTGCCAGAGTGTCTTCCGAAAGCAGGGGGTTGTAAACCGTAGAAGTCCCCCAGGCCAGGGATGCGAGGATGATGGCGCGGTGAGTGTAGCTCTTGCTCGGCGGGACAGAGAGGACGCCGTTGAGTGCTTTGGAAGGCCTTACTATCAGATCCATCTTACTTTTTTCCCACTATCTTTTCAACGGTTTTAGCCGCTTCCTTTCTCTTCTTCTGATGGTCTTTGAGGAACAGCGCAAGTTTTTCGGCGCAGTATTTCTTGCATTCGCCGCATATCCTTTCACCTGTTTTGCAGCCTGCGTATATCTTCTCAAGTTCTTTGTCGCTTTCGATCAGATGATAGACGAGCATCTCGTAGACCATGCATTCCTCGGGCACGCCGCCGAGTTCTTTTTGTTCTTTGACGGTGGCGCGGCCGCCGGTCTTGGACGACAGTATCTTCTTTTTCGCAGTCTCGGGATCATCTGTGAGAGAGATATAAGACGACGGATCCGATGAGCTCATCTTGCCCCCGGAGAGACCGTGCATGAATTTGTGATACGTCGAGGACGGAGGGATGAATTTGTATTCGTTTCGGAATCTTCCGGCAAGGTCTCTTGTAAGCCTGATATGCGGGTCCTGGTCCACCCCTACCGGAACGATCGTCGGCCGGGGTCCGCCGAATTCTTTGAGCTGTGGGTGTAATATGTCCGCTGCCTGCGTGATGGCTGAGAATAATTTGCCGGTCGTCAGGTCGTCGCCGTATATTCCCTTCAATTCGTTCAGGGTGACTTTCTTTGACAGCCGGTCGCGGAAACGATAGTATGGAACGACGTAATCGGTCTGGAACCAGAACGTAAGGTTTTTTTCCGTGAGGCCGAGGGCTACGTAATTCGTGAGATATTCTTCGACAGCTATCTTTTTCGCAGTTTCCAGCTCTATGTCCCTTACCAGGGTTGCCTCGAGATCGGCCGAACAGATAAAGGTGTCGGCGCCCTTCTCCTGGTACCATATTATCTGGTCTGCGACCATCTTGTGGCCGAAGTGGAATTTGCCTGAAGGCATGAGGCCTGTCATCATTGCGAAGCGCTTCTTTTTCTCCATCGCCTCGTCTATCCTTCCGAAGTCCCGGTGGCCGAATATAATGCCTCTGCGTATGTATCTGTTTTCCGAGAATTTTTCTTTGTATTTGTCGAAAGACTCTATTCCAAATTCTTTGAAGAGGTTCCCGTAGTCCTCGATGTCGCTCTTGCCCCATGGGTCAAGCCTTTTAGTTGTCATCTTAGCTCCTTTCTGCTGGTCTTTTTCTCGTATCTCTCGAAGGCGGAGTACCACTCTTTTTCAAGGTCTATTCCGGCAGTGTTCCCCAGCTTTATGGTGAGATACAATAGGTCGATCAACTCCTCTGCAAGCGCCTTTTTGTCGTATTCCTCCTTCTTGTAGCCTTCAAGGCGCAGTATCAGGCGGGAGATCTCTCCCAGTTCTTCGGCCATGTGGAGCACGATGTGGCTTTCTTTGTCGCCTTCCCAGCCGTATTTCTGGTCGTAGGCCGTGACTTCCTCCTGGAGACCGCTTAAATTCGCCATAACGTTAATCTATTTAGACGATGGAAATAAAACCCCCTCAGCTTGAGGCGGATCTGGGGATGGAGGTTTATAAATCCCAAACCCCTGGGATAGGAGGGGCGCTGAAACGGCTTCCTGAAGACTTCATAGTCGAGGAGATAACCCCTGAAGGCGCGGTGCTGGAGATAGACAAGGACGTGATATGCAGTGATCTGGGGTGGAGCGAGGATTGGAAAAGCCTGCACTTCACGCTGCAGAAGTACAACTGGGACACCATGCGGGCGGTGAAAGAGATCGCAAAGGAGCTGCATATCAGTTATAAGCGGGTCGGTTTCGCCGGGACGAAGGATAAAAGGGCGCTCTCTACGCAGCGTCTCTCGGTATGGGATAAGAAGAAAGAGGACCTGGAGAAGGTCGGGATCAAAGACATAATCCTGCGGGATTTCGAGTACTCGGACGATTCCGTAGCCTTGGGCTGCCTCTATGGAAATAGATTTACCGTTGTCATAAGAAATCTGGAGGAGGGCGGAGAAGCGATCAGGGGAAAGGTTTCTGACGTCGTATCAGAGCTTCACGGGCAGGCGCCCGCTTTCTTCGGGGTCCAGAGGTTCGGCTCTATCCGGCCTATTACGCATCTCGTGGGAAGGGAACTCCTGCGAGGCGATTATCGTGCCGCCGTCATGACCTATCTTGCGAAAGACTATCCTGCGGAGGATAATGGGATAAGGAGGATGAGGAAGGCCCTTGCCGAGTCAGGTGACTACAGGCAGGCGCTGCGTGATTATCCTAGGCATCTCGCTTATGAAAACGCGATGCTGAATCATCTTGTGAACAACCCCGAGGACTATACCGGGGCGCTACGCAAGATGCCCAAGAACCTTACGCAGATGTTCATACATGCCTATCAGGGCTACATATTCAACAAAGCATTGAGCGAATACATCCGGCAAAAAATACCCGTAGACCGTCTCCCGCTGCCGGGCTACGGCACGGAAATGGATGAAGTCACGGCCAAGATCCTTGAAGCAGAGGGAGTTGCGCCTGAAGACTTCAGGATAAAAAAGATGCAGGAGATCAGCTCCAAAGGAAACTACAGAGAATGCTACACGCCGGTTGAAGGCCTGCAGATACTGGACGTCGCAGAGGATGAGCTAAGCAAAGGGAAAACAAAAGCCACCATCAGGTTCGCCCTGCAGAAAGGAAATTATGCAACGGTCCTCCTTAGAGAGGTGATGAAGAATGCCTCATTGTATTAAAACCATTTTTATCCCCGTTTCTTTTAAATATATATCTAACAATGGATGCTGTTATTTTGGCTGCCGGCGAGGGAACCAGGTTAAGACCTCTTACTTCGACTAGGCCCAAGCCCATGCTGCCGGTTGGTGGGAAGCCTATCCTTGAGTGGGACCTTGAGGCTCTATCAGGCAACGGCTTTGACCGCGTAGTTCTTGTCGTAGGCTACAAAAGAGAGGTCATATCGGATTACTTCGGGAAAAGGTTTGGCGATATGCGTCTCGATTATGTCGAGCAGAAGGAGCAGCTTGGCACAGGGCATGCGGTGTCGGCGGCTGAGAAGAAAGTAGGCGATGAATTTCTGGTCATGAACGGCGACCTTATAATATCCAAAGACCTTGTCGCGAATTTTGTCAAAGAACACCGGAAGGCTGAGAGCTACTGCAGCATGTGCCTTGCGCAGGTGAAAGACGCGTCGCAGTTCGGAGTCGTCGAACTCAAAGGCTCGCTGGTCAAGAAGATAATAGAAAAGCCTAAAGAACCTAAGAGCAATCTCGTGAATGCAGGGATATACCTCTTCAACAAGAAGATCTTTACGGTCTTAAAGGACCTGAAGAAGTCCGAGCGCATGGAGTACGAGCTGACCGATGCCCTAGAGAAGCTGATACCCGAAGGCAGGGTGCATGGGTTCAAGGCCGAAGGTACCTGGATAGACATCGGCAGGCCATGGGACCTGTTAACGGCAAACGAAACACTGCTCAAAGAGATGAAACACAACGTCGACTCCGGTGCAATTGTGGAGCAGTATGCCGTCTTGAAAGGCAAGGTGCAGGTGGGCAAAGGCACACTAATCAAGTCCGGCTCATACATCGAGGGGCCGTGCGTCATAGGCGAGGACTGCACGATCGGCCCGAACTGCTTCATCAGGCCTTCGACGTCGGTAGGCGATAAAGTGCATATAGGGAACGCGGTCGAGGTCAAGAACTCGATAATCATGTCCGGTACCAACATAGGTCACCTTTCCTATGTCGGGGACAGCATCATAGGCGAGAAATGCAACTTCGGCGCAGGGACGAACGTTGCCAACCTGCGGGTAGACGATGACGAAGTAAGGATACTGGTCAAGGACAAGCTGATGAAATCAGGACGACGTAAATTCGGCTGCATCATGGGAGACGACGTAAAGACCGGGATAAACGTGTCCATAATGCCCGGGAGGTCCATCTATCCCGGCGCACGCGTTGAGGCCGGCAGCGTTGTCAGAAACACGATATACAATGAACAGAATAATCCCTGAAAATGGAATATGGACGCTCCTTCAAGTTCGCCCTTTTGTTCTCGGTAATATTGCTCTTAATCGGCTGCGCCTCGGCCGAAGACAAGCTGAAACCCTTCGTCGAAGAGACTTACAAAGCCATACAGCAGGCGGATAAAAAGGTCGCAGTATTCTTGTTTTCTCTGTTTCCTTCATTGCAGGATTCATTGAATTCGACGATGCATTCGATAGATGCCTTTCTTCCGTTCATGAAAGGCTTCCATTGGGTATTCTATCTAGCAGGTTTCATCGCATTCATCGCCGTCTTCGTGAAGCTTTGGGATATGTCCAAGAGATACATAATCAATTCAATAGTCGGGATATTATTACTCCTGATATGCATCCACGTCCTTGGAGTCGAGCTGAAAATCACTATATTGTCGCTTCTCATAACTGCGCTCTTCGGAGTTTTGGGGGTCGTATTCATCCTGGTTATGCACTACATGGGGGTCGTCGTATAAATTCGTGCGAATTCTATGTTTTTTTTATGAATTGGACAACGTTATCAATAAAAGTTCATAAATTATATGTTATAAACCCTGTTCTCCAAGGAATTACATGAAAATCAAGGAGATCCTGCCGGAGGACCTTGATCCCCGCGTTTTTATTGAGGAGAAGGTTAAGGAGATATCCTCTGCCGTAGGCGATGGATCAGCAGTGAATGCGCTGTCCGGAGGAGTCGATTCTTCGGCCGTCACGATGCTTGCGCATCGCGCTTTGGGCGACCGGCTTAAGACGTGTTTCATAGACAACGGCATCATGCGCGAAGGAGAGCCCGAACACATAGTCTCGCTTTTCAAAAGCCTTGGCGTGAACGTGCAGCTGGTAGACTCAAAGAAGATTTTTTTCAAGAGGCTTTCCGGCCTTGCAGATCCTGAAGAAAAAAGAGAAGCCATAACTCAGGCCTTTTACACGGATGTGTTCGGAAAAATCGTCAGGGAAAGCGGCGCCAAGTATCTCCTTCACGGAACCAATTATACCGACGTCGAGGAAACGGTCGCTGGAGTCAAGAGGCAGCACAACATCCTCGAACAGCTTGGCATAGACACTGAGAAGGAATACGGCTACAAGGTCCTTGAGCCTTTGATACAGCTTCGAAAGACCGGCGTGCGCAGTGTAGCGCATGCTCTCGGCCTTCCTAGGGAGATATATGACCGGCCTCCTTTTCCGGGTCCGGCGCTAGCCGCAAGAGTCATCGGCGAGGTCACGCCTGAAAGGATAGATACTGTCAGGCGCGCTACAAAGATAGTCGAGGAAGAATTAAGCTCAACAAAGGCCTTCCAGTATCTTGCGATACTGCACAATGACAAAGTCACCGGCATCCGGCAGGGTAAGAGAGAATTTGGCTATCAGATAGAAGTCCGGTGCTACAACAGCAAAGACGCGGTGACGGCAAGTCCTACTCATCTACCCTACGAGATGCTGGACATAATAGCTGAAAGGATTACTGAGGAAGTTCCCGGCGTAGTCAGCGTGACATACAATATAACAAGGAAGCCGCCTTCGACGATCGAAGCCGTCTAGCAGGAGCCGGCTTCTTTGTTTTTCTTTATTATGCCTCTCGCCGCAAGCAGTCCGGTGGCCGATGCGTTGACGATGTCCCTGCTGCATCCCGTGCCGTCTCCCGCCGCAAACAGGTTCTTCATTGAGGACTCCATGTTGCCGTCTACCGATACCTGGGTTGCGTAGAACTTTATCTCCGGAGCGTAGAGGAGCGTCGAATCGGAAGCTACTCCGGGGATAACCTCATTCAGTTTTTCCAGGCCTTCCAGTACGTCGGTCACTATCCTGTGCGGCAGCGCCATCGAAATGTCGCCGGGGGTCACGTCTTTGAGGCTGTTTTGGACCGCGTTTTCGAGTATCATCTTGGGATGCGATCTCCTGCCCCTGCGCAGGTCGCCTATCCTTTGTATGATCGGCTTTCCTCCGCCTATGTTAGTTGCGAGTTTCGCTATCGAGCGGCCGTATTTTATCGTGTCCTCGACCGGTTCTGTGAGTTCGATCCTGACCAGGAATGCGAAGTTGCTGTTCACGGATTTCTTCTCCGACATCGAGTGGCCGTTTACGCCTATGAAGCCGTCGTATTTTTCCTTAACCACGTATCCTTCATGGTTGGTGCAGAAAGTCCTTACGAAGTCGTCGTAGGTCTTGGTCCTTATGTGGAACTTGGGGTCGCGATTAATCTTTATCACCGGGTCCATTATTATCGACGATACCTCCACCCTTACCCCGACGTCGATGGGCCCGAACTTTGCCTTGATCCTGTGCCTGCTTGCAAGGTCGTTGAACCATGGGGCGCCGACGCGTCCGGGCGCGACTATCACGTAGTTTGCCTTAATCTCTTTTCCGTCGTGCAGTTTGACTCCGGTGCATATCCCGTTCTTCTCTGTTATGTCCTCCACCTTGGTCTGGAGCAGGAACTCTACTCCGTTCTTTCTCAGGTATTGTGCGAATTTCTCTATCACCATAGGCGTCTTATCGGTGCCTATATGCCTCTGCTTTATCTCTATGAACTTGATCCCGACCGATGCGGCTCTCCTCTTGAGGTTGAGGATCCCTTCCAGATCGGTCCCGTACATCTTCGTCGGCCCGCCGAATTTCAGGAATACCTTGTCTACTTCGTCTACGAGCTCTATTGCCTTATGCTCGTTCTTTGTGTAATCCATCAGGTTTCCGCCTATGTCGTATCTTAGGTTAAGGGTTCCGTCAGAGTATGTCCCGGAGCCGCCTACGCCGCACATTATGCTGCACGGGGTGCATTTGGCGCACTGGATCGTCTCCTTCATCGGACAATGCCTGTCCCTTATGTCTTTTCCTTCGTCGATGATCAGGACTGACAGGTCTTTTTCCTTAACTAGCTCGTATGCAGCGAACATGCCGGCAGGTCCTGCGCCGATTATCACAACGTCGTAGTTTTGTTTCGCCATTAAAAACACGCAAGATGACCCATGGGGGTCACACTTGCGTTTGCACCTCTTTTGATTTGAAACATTTTTGCGTGTTTTTATATCATGCCCCGAGGGCATTGATTTTTTTGCCCTATATATAATGGGAGATTGAATATAAAACTGCGCCGCAATTCCTTATTACTTGCAGTCGAACTCGTCTGCGCAGCCGTTTGTGCAGTCCTTTTGTTTCGAGGTGCATTGTTCTTTGCCGTCTGTGCTGCATTCGTAATAATACTGTCTATATTTTCCATCAGAGTCTTTCCTGCATACGAAGAGCCATGGATCGTAATTGGTGTTGGCCCCTTTGCAGCCGTACGGCCCGTCGGCCGCTGCAAGGATGCTGCACTTCTGCACCGGCGGGTTCACATGCGGCGTGCCTACCGTTTTTGTCCCCGTGTTCAGGCAGTCGCATTGGAATCGCAGGTTATTCATGAGCACCAAATTCACCGTCGGCACTGCGATCATTATTATTATGAGGCCGACTATAGCGCTTATGAGAGTGGTTCTTGCACTTGCCCTTGCGGACGGGTCGTCTTCCGATGTCAGGTATCTGAGGCCTGCGTACGCTATCACCAGGGCCGCCGCGGCCGGGGCTATTGACTCTATCACGCAGATGAAGCTGCAGAAGACTTTGTTTATGTCTTGTGGAGAGGTCAGGCCTTTGAAGCATCCGCATTTGACTTTTCCAAGTATCGGGACGTTATCTACCACGAGGTTGACGATGGCTACGGATATAAGGACTATTATCAGTCCAACCAGTGCGTTCACCATTATGTTTTTTGCGGTGTTTCTTGCGCTCGGGTCATCTGCAGATGTCAGATATTTCATGCCGCCGTAGATTAATACAAGAGCGCATAATGCCGGGGCCATGTAGGATAGCATGCATATCAAATTACAGAGCGTCTTCTCCAGCTGATCTACGGTGCCGGTGATGCATGCGCATCTGACTTGCTCCACGTCGGGTATGCCTTCTACTATGAGGTTGATGACGGCTACCCCTATCAGGACTATTACGAGCCCCACTATGGCGTTCACCATGATGTTTTTGGCTTTGTTTCGTGCTCCTGGGTCTTCTTCTGAGGTAAGGTATCTCAGGCCTCCATAGATTAATACAAGAGAGCATGCTGCAGGTGCTATGTAAAGCAGCAGACAGATGAAATTGCAGAATATCGTTATCACCTGTTCTAACACGGTCGTATCTATGTTGCAGTCGCATTCGACGGTGTTAAAGACATCTTTTATCACCAGATTCACTATGGGGAGGGCGAGCAGTACCAATATTAGTCCTATGATTGCGTTGACCATGATGCTTCTTGCAGCGCTTCTCGCGCCCGGGTCTTCGCCTGATGCAAGATATTTTATTCCGCCGTAGACCAGGACTAGTGCACATAGGGATGGAGCGATGATTTCCAGCGTGCAGATGAGGTTGCAGAAAGCCGTATTTATGTTTTCAAAAGGTGCCGTGATCAGGTCGCATTGAAAGGCCGGCGCGATATTTTCCAGGATGAAATTTAGGGCCGGGACTGCTATGAGCACGATGATGAGCCCGGTCAGTATGTTCGTAATGAGGCTGCGCACCCCGCTCCTGGTTTCAGGATCGCTTGAAGTTAAATACCTAACTCCTGCTATGATGAGGACTAACGAGGCTATAGCTCCGACTACATAAAGTATGACGGCGGCAGCCAGACAGAGGAATTTTTGGATGAGGCCTATCAGCTCTTTCGCTTCGGCGGATAGCGTAAAGGTTCCTGCAGTGGATTGGGCCGATACGATGGTTATGCAGGAAATAAGGAGGACAGCAAGCGTTATGCTTAGGAATCGTTTCATCATTTAAGACATAAGGAGGAGGTTATATATATCCTTTCTTTCAGACTTTCGGTATTGTGATTTTCCCCGTATCATCGCCTACCTGTTCTGTTTGTCCGCTTGCGTGAAGGTATGCCGTGAAAGCGCAGAACACCGAGTCCAGTTCGTCCTTTGAAAGGATTCTTTTTTGTATGTCGCCTTCAAGGTCTGAATCCATCAGTTTTTTCTGCGTGATTCGCTCGTCTTTGTCGTAGAATCCGAGTATCTTTGCAGAAGCCGTCGCGTAGACTTCTATGGATCTGAGACCTTTCCTCCCCAGTTCTTTTGCGAGATTTGTCCCCCTCTTTGCCAGGACTTCCATTCCCGGCAGGGTTGCAGGAAGCGCTCCGTAGCTGCGGAGGTCTTCGTCGCATTTCCTGTTTATGCCCGCGTATGTAAGTGGTGCGTCTATCGCTATCAGGTCGGGGCTGTTTTTATCTATCCTTCCCATTATCTCAGAATCGGAATGAAGCACCGACGCGCTTATAGCGCGTCCCTTGCCTGTTATTTCCAGTATGCAGAATCCCGTATCGTTTTTCGGGTTTCCGGCCAAGTCTATGCCGACGTATTTCATTGCCTTATGATCCGGGAATCAAGACAATGTTCTTATTTCTTCTTTTCTTCGGTCTTCCGGAACTCAGTATAGCCGCACTTACCGCAGGAGTCTCTTGCCGCGTGGTGGCCTAAAAAGACGCCGTCGCCGCATTTAGGGCAGCACTTCCGCTTCTTCTTCGCTTTGTCTCCCGTTATTTCATAGAGCTTCCATTTCTGTGAAATATTCTTCTTGCCTTTTGCGACTGGTTTCTTGTCTACCTTGGGCTTTGCCTCTGATGCTGCCGGTTTTGCTTCTGCTACCGGTGCTGCCGGCGCCGCCGGAGCCTTGAGTTTGTTTTTATCATCTGCCATCTTGTCTATCCCTCAGTTTTTTACTTCTTCTCCTCCTTTTTCGGCGCCGCCGGTGCGGTCGCTGCAGCTGGAGCGGCTTCCTTGGGCTCTTCTTTCGCCCCGAAGTTCTTCTTCATCCTGTGTCCGGGCTCGATATTCATGGCTTTCTCGTCTTTGTAGACTTTTGCGTATCCTGTAAGGATCTTCTCTCCGAATCCGGGCTTTAGATGGTCTACGACCGTCAGTTTATCGCTAGCGTGCAAAGTGCTTACCAGGTCTTTGCGTAGGTCTTTTATGTTCGGGGTTCCGCCTTCAAAAACCACCTTAAACTTTACCTCTTTTCTGTTCAGCAGCTGGTTCTCTTTCTCGTTCAAGATATCTATTTTCATTTTTCAATCATCTCGCCAAGTATTTTTTCCACCTTGTTCTTTGTTTTATCATCGACTACGATCATGACTATGCCTTCATCGGGCTGGCCGTACAAGACCACCGATCCCGGGGGCGCTGTTTTTATTGCCGCAAGGGTCAGGAGGTCTTCTTCGCCGTCGACCAGGATTTTTGTCTTCTTTCCGGACTTGATTGCCTGCTTTATGGCGTCGAACGCCTCTGTAGTTATCGTTCCCGCGGGATTATTTACTCTGATCTCTTTTGCTGCGTGCTTCTTTATCTCCGCCGGTATCCCTATTTCCAGCCTCTTTGTCTTGCCGTCGTATATGCAGAGCATCGGCACTATGCCTGATTTCAGCACCGATTCGGTGACTTTGTCCCCGACCGATATTATGTTCTTTGATTTGAGTTCGGCCTCTATTTCTGCTATATCTGGCACGAGTTTACCGAAGGGCTTTTTTAGTCTATGCCGCAGATTTTCAGGTAAGATGCGTTCCATCCCTCTTTTATCTGACCTTCATTGCATATTGCCCCGGCATCTTTATTCCCATCCTCTTGGCTATCTCTGATTTCTCAGGGTCTATGACGCATAAATAGCCGCTCCAGTATTGTGAGGTCGATACCTTGCATATGCTGCAAGACTCCTCTTCCATTATCCGGTGACAACTCTTGCATGCTCTCATTTTCTTCCTGGTCTAGGCCCTCTCCTGTCTTTTCTGACCGGACCTTTCCTGTCGCCTCTTAGCTCTTTCTTCTCGGTCTTACCTTCTTTGGCTTCCTTCTTAGCTTCCTCAAGCCACTGGAATTTTCCGAGGTATGGCTGCCTCATCGTCAGGCCGACCTTTGAGTCTGAGAACTTGTTCTTCAGGCTCACTGTTATGATCCTTGCCCGTACGTCATCTCCTTGTTTCAGGACTTTTTTGGTCTCTTTGCCGGCGAGGACGGCGCTTTTCGGGTCATAGCTCATGAAGTCTTCTGTCACCTGCGAAACGTGCACCAAGCCGTCCATCGGGCCGAAGTTCACGAAGGCTCCGAACTCCGTTATCTCGGTTACGGTTCCTTCTACCACTTCATTTATGACCGGCTGGTAGATCAGTATGTCGAATGTCACGTTATAGTATATCGCGCCGTCGCCCATTATGATTTTTCCCTCGCTTGTCTTTTCGACGTTCGTCACTGCGAGTATTATGCCCATATTCTTGTCTATTCTCCCTGCCGTGTTGTTCTCGAATTCAGCCGTTATCGCTTTATTTAGG
>Ga0315284_10003062_pt1 | contig 23812 bp, 17 predicted proteins | sample YL17G09_16_MG_FD_203696 | JGI IMG/M metagenome (GOLD analysis project Ga0315284, IMG submission 203696) | Sediment microbial communities from Yellowstone Lake, YNP, Wyoming, USA - YL17G09_16 | ecosystem: Environmental > Aquatic > Freshwater > Lake > Sediment | place: USA: Wyoming | collected...
GCGCGGCTTTCAACAGGGCACCCGTTCAAGAATCTATGAGCTATCAGGTCATCAAAGAAAAACTCTCGCGCGGGCACACGGTTCTCCTGGACGGCGGCGTGGGGACGGAAATCCTGCGGCGCGGCGTTTACTGGCGTTGCCACGGAATCGAACGGCGGCCCGAAATGGTGCGCCAGGCGCACGCGGACTACCTCGCCGCGGGCGCCGACGTCATCAAGACCAACACGTTTCAGCTCAATCGGCGCGCCTACCTCAGCCTCTTCCACGGCCTCGAACACATGCGCCGCATCGGCGCAAAGGACCTCGAGCAGAAGGCCGGAAACCTCGTGAGGCAGGCGGTGGAGCTGGCGCGTGAGGCGCGCCGCCAGGCGGGGCGCGAGTCCGACGGCGTGGCGATCGCCGGCGTCATCTCGCCGCTCGAACATTCCTACCGGCCCGACCTTTCACCGGCCCCCGAACAGTGCCGCGCCGAACACGCCGAGATCGTCGAGCAGATGAAGTCCGCGGGCGTGGATTTCATCCTGCTCGAGTCGATGAACACGATCGCGGAGGCACGTGTCGCCTGCGAGGTCGCACGCGCCTCGGGATTGCCGGTGTGGGTGAGCTTCGTGGTCAGGGAAAACGCTCACCTGCTGAGCAAGGAGCCCCTCGCCGACGCGGTGAAGGCCATCGAACCGCTGGGCGTGGACGTGGTAGCCGTCAATTGCGCGCCCCTCGAAGACATCACCGCCGCGCTCGCTGAATTACGCAAGCGTCGCGCCGGGCCGGTGGGCGCCTTCGCGCACATCGGGCGCTACGACCCTCCGAGCTGGAAATTTGGTTTCTATCCCAAGTTTTCCGGGACTGATGCCTTTCCTCCCGAGCGGTACCTCGATGCCGCGCGCGAGTGGAAGCGGCTCGGCGCGCAGGTGCTGGGCGGCTGCTGCGGCACCACCCCCATGCACATCGAAGCCCTCAAGAAAGGCCTGCCGAAGACTTTGCCCGCGTAGCGGCGGGTCTTTCCAACAAAATTGGTTTCATGCCTGATCGGAAGTGCGTTCCGCCGAAGGAAGCATAGGCTCCTGCTTGAGTCGCAAGTACCCAAGGGCTATGAGATGGATGCCGAAGTAGCACGGCACGAAGCCCCACAGGCCTTTCTTGACGGCGATACCCAAAAACCAGAAATTGCCCAGGACCGCAGGAACGTAGAAGGCGACCAAGCCTCGCCGAATGATCTCCCACCGAGCGCGACCCTCCGGCCGCGATGAGAAGCCGTACGTGTACCACAATCCCAGCGGAACCACCGCATAGACGGCCTCGGTGGCGAGAAGCACCCAGTTGATCCGGCCGTCCAACAGGCCCAGAGCATCGAGAATGAACAGTAGAGATACTGTGCTGGCAATAACGCTGACCCAGGCGATGAAACCCTTTCGGGGCCAGAACACTCCGGGGCAAAGGCAGGAAGCCACGAGTGGAATGAGGGCTGCCAGGCCAGGCTGATCTTCGGATATCGCCGCCAAAAGTAGTGTGACGTCACACACAAGGAATAGCGAAACGGTGCCGGCCAATAAGGCAAGGCGGGATACCAGGGCCTTGTTCCGGAGAGCGCCGGGACGAAGGCCGGAGACGAGGATCAACAAGAGCGTGCATGACGCCAGCAACAAAACCACCATGTAGAAGTCTCGCCCGACAGCGGAGGAGGAGACTCCCAGGAAGGTCGGCCAATCGCCTTTTCCAGCCACCATCTCGTATCCGGTGCGCGGAGGCCCGCAGGCCTCATACCCGATCGGCAAGAAAAGTGTAAGCAGGACGAACACGCTGCCCGAGAGGAGCGAGACGCCGGGCCGAATCTGCGCGACGAGCTTGTGCGACCAGGCATGGCCGCGCTCCCAGGCGCGCTCGATCCGATAGCGGGCCGTGGTGATCGCGTTCGGCATGTGGGTAAGCTCAGCGCACAGTCTATCCGCGATGAAGGCGGCGTGCAAACCGTAGGGTGACAGTCCGCCCGTCACCACGGCCGGAGGGAGCCATTCGCCCCCGAAAATTGTTACGCGCTGGCGCCTCCTTGGGCATCGCCAGGTGGGCGCCGGCCCCCGGTCGCGAGCGCCCCTCCGGCGCGTGCCGGCTTTATCCCATTGACAGAAGCAGGCAAATGTGATAGGCTAATTATGTATGTGTTGACATCATCGGGGCGCCGGGACCCACGTAAAGTAAGGGGACGGCCGGGGAAGTCGGGTGGAGATCGGATTCCGGTGCGAATATTGGCGTCATACCTAAAATGAAAAAACGAAGCCATCAAGTCATTGAAAATTCGGACAGTTATATTTTGACAGAAATCAGAAGCCCTTATCTTTTTGAAAACAAATACGTTACATCGAAAATGCCATTTTGCTATTGAAAACAAGGAAGTTAATGACACGCGATGCCTCAACGTCAGGACACTTTTAGTTCTCCTTCCCCTCTTGCGGCAGCCAGCGATCCCTCCGCGTCCGCGCGCCGACTAAGGCTCAGGCTAGCCGCGGTTCAGCTTCTTCCAGTTCTTGAGGATTTCGCGCGCGGCGTTCGCGCCGGAAAGGCCGGTGAGGCCCGAGCCCGGATGCGTCCCCGAGCCGCAGAGGTAAAGGGCGGTGAGCGGCGTGGCGTAGCGCGCCCAGCCCAGGACAGGCCGCATGGTGAAGAGTTGGTCAAGGGAAAGTTCGCCGTGGAAGATGTGACCGCCGGTGAGGCCGTAGACCTCCTCGAGATCGAGCGGCGTGATCACCTGGCGGTGGAGAACCAGGCCGGGAAGATCCGTTGCGTAGGCGGCGAGTGTTTTGATGACCGTATCTCCGAGCGCGTCGCGCTGTGCGTGCCAGTCGGCGGACTTGAGCTTGTAGGGCGCGAATTGAACATAGATCGACATCACGTGCCGCCCCGCAGGCGCGAGCGACCGATCGGTCATGGAGGGAATGGCGATGTCGAGGACCGGCGCGCGGGAGAATTCCCCGTACTTCGCGTCGTCGAAGGCACGCTCGAGATAATCAATCTCCGGCCCGATATGGATGCGCCCGGCGAGCGCTTCTGGTGCACCACTATTCCGAAGCGCTGCAAACGACGGCAAACCGGCGAGCGCAAGGTTTACCTTGGCGACGGTCCCCGGGCAACGGTAGTTCTGCATCTTGACGACGAAGCCCGGCTCGAGATGCACCGGATCGATCGAGCGCAGCAGCGTGCGGCGCGGGTCGGCATTGGAGATGACCATCTTTGCGGTGATCTCTTCGCCGCTGGTGAGGACCACACCGTGCGCTGCGCCCCCTTTGACGCTGATTCGCGCCACGTCCGTGCCGGTCCGGATTTCCGCGCCCGCCTCGCGCGCCGCCGCGGCCATGGCATTCGCGAGCGATCCCAGACCTCCCTTGACGAAGGCCACAGCGCCCGCGGGGTGCGGATCAGCCGCGGCGCGCATCAGCAGCACGGCGCTCGAACCCGCGGACCACGGCCCGAGATGCGCTCCGAAGATTCCGCGCGCGGCAATCGCGGCACGCAGAAGTTCGGTATCAAACCACTCGGCCACGAGATCGGCGACGGCCATCGGTCCCCAGCGCAGCAGGCGGAACATATCTTTCTTGCCGAGGCCGCGGAGCGCCTTGCCGGTCTTGACCATGTTCCAGAGGTCGCTCGCACTCGGCTCATCGATCGACGGAGGGGTTTGCGACAGAACGTGGTTGAGCACCTTGGCCATTCGCCCCAGCACGCGGCCAAACTCGGGGAACTTCTCGGCGTCCTTCTTCGAGAACCTGGCGATTTCCAGGGAAGCCTTCTCCGGGTCGTCAGAGAGCAGCAGCGCGCGGCCATCCGGAGAAGGAGCGAACACGCGCACGACAGGCTGAATCATCTGGAGGCCGTGGCGCTCGAGTTGCAGGTCGCGGACAATCTCGGGCGCGAGCGGCCCGGCCGAGTGAGCGAGGGTCGAGCACTTGAAGCCGGGATGGAATTCCTCCGTGATGGCAGCGCCGCCGACGGCGGGACGCCGCTCCAATACCAGTGGTTTCAGTCCAGCCTTGGCAAGATAGAAGGCCGTCACCAGCCCGTTGTGCCCGGCGCCGATGATGACGATGTTGTGAGTGGTAGCCACGGGAGAGACCATAAATCAGAATACAGTAGACGGCATACGGTAGACGGTATACGGGGAAAACGCCAAGCAGCCACACAGTCCCCTTATGGCGTATGCCATCTACCGTCTCCCGCCTTTCCAGTCTTTCAAAATCTCCATCGCTGCCAGCCGGCCGGGCGCACCCATGATTCCGCCGCCGGGGTGCGTGGCCGACCCGCACATATAGAGGTTTCGGACGGGCGTGCGGTACTGAGCCCAGCCCGGCACCGGCCGCAGGAAGAACAATTGCTCGAGCGTAAGTTCACCTTGAAAAATGTTCCCTTCCGTCAAGCCGAACTCGCGCTCCATATCGAGCGGCGTGACGACTTGGCGGCCGATGATGATGTTCTTGAGGTTCGGCGCGTACTCGGCGACGGTGTCAATGACGTTGTGCCCGAAGGCTTCGCGCTTCTCGTCCCAGGTGCCTTCGCGGAGTTTGTACGGCGCGTACTGCACGAAGCACGACAGGATGTGTTTGCCGGGCGGGGCGACGGAGGGGTCGGTCAGCGTGGGGATGACCATATCAATGTACGGCCGGCGCGAGTAGTCGCCGTACTTCGCATCGTCGTACGCGCGCTCCATGTATTCGACGGCGGGCGAAATCGAGATGGCGCCGCGCAGGTGCGCGCCCGGTCCCGGCAGGCATTTGAAATCCGGCAGCGCGTCGAGCCCCAGGTTCACTTTCCCCGAAGACCCGCGGAATTTGTAGCGCCGCACTTCCTCCAGGAATTCGTCCGGGAGGTGGCCGGGCTCGATCATCTTCAGGAAGGTCAGGTTCGGGTCAACGCTGGAGGAGACCACATCAGCGAAAAGCTCGTCGCCGTTGGCGAGAACTACGCCTCTTGCTTGCCCGCCTTTGACCTGGATCTTCGCGATGGGCGACAGCGTGCGGATTTCCGCGCCCGCTTCGCGCGCCGCGGCGGCGATGGAATTCGAGATCGCGCCCGTGCCTCCCCGCGAGAATCCCCACGAGCGGAACGCGCCGTCGATTTCCCCCATGTAGTGATGGAGCAGCACGTAGGCGGTCCCGGGCGAGCGCACGCCAAGAAATGTTCCGATGATGCCCGAGGCCGACATTGTCGCTTTGAGTACATCAGTCTCAAACCACTGGTCCAGGAAATCTGCCGCGCTCATGGTCATCAACTGGACCTGGTTGTATTTGTCCTGCCCTGCGAGCGACTGGAAACGGCGGCCGAGAAAGAGCAGCTTGCTCAGCTCGCTGTAACTGAGACGGGTGGGGTCGGGCGGCACCATGCTGAGGATGGGCTTGACGAACTTCGCCATCTTCGCCATCGCCTGGCCGTATTCGTCGTAGGCCTCCGCATCCAGGCGCGAATGGCGGGCGATTTCGCGGCGGGTCTTGGCGTGGTCGTTCACGCGCCACAAGTAGTCGCCGCTGGGCATGGGCGTGAGGGTGCCGTCGAGGGGAAGGATTTCGAGGCCGTGGCGAGGCAGATCGAGTTCGCGGATGATCTCCGGCCGCAGCAGCGAGACCACGTAGGAGCAGACGGAAACCTTGAAGCCGGGAAAGATCTCCTCGGTCACGGCCGCGCCGCCCAGCACGTGCCGGCGCTCCAGCACCAGGACCTTCTTCCCGGCGCGGGCGAGATAGGCGGCGTTCACCAGGCCGTTGTGTCCGCCACCGATGATGATGGCGTCGTACTTGGAACTCATGGGAGCTCGCTTGTGGCTTATGACTGCGCCGGCCGAGAGCCGGAAAAACGACTCGACATTCTACCGAGGGCCTTGGTAATTGTCAGCACCGTTCCGGCTTGTGTTGCCAAGCGCAAACGGCGCCGCCTATAATCGAACGCCTCGAGGCGGGCGCGGCGTGTATCTTGCAGGCGCCGACAACCATTCATCTGGGGGGTGGGTCTTGCCGGTTGGAACTGCGGTTCACGAGAGGACTTTCCAGCTCTGTCACAGCCTGAGTTATCGCGAGTGGTCGGGCTACTACACGGTCAGCGTTTACGAGACGCACCACGAGCACGAGTACAACGCCATCCGCAATGCCGCGGCGCTCATTGATGTGACTCCCCTTTTCAAATACCTCGTCACCGGCAAGGACGCGACGAAACTGGTCAATCGCATCGTCGCGCGCGACATCAACAAGGTCAGCGTCAACCAGGTGATCTACTGCTGCTGGTGCGACGAGCAGGGCAAGGTCATCGACGACGGCACCATCACGCGACTCGGCGAAAACACCTACCGCTGGACCGCTGCTGACCCGAGCCTGCGCTGGTTTCGCCAGAACGCTCTCGGGCTGGACGTGTCGATCGAGGACATCTCGGAAAAAGTGGCGGCGCTGGCGCTTCAGGGGCCGACTTCCGGGCGGCTGCTGAATAAGGTCGCAGAGGCCGACGTTCAAAACCTCAAGTATTTCCGCGTGACTCACGGCTCTATCGCCGGCGTGCCCGTGGATATCTCCCGCACGGGCTATACCGGCGACCTCGGCTACGAGATCTGGATTCCCTGGAACGACGCGGTGAAAGTGTGGGACGCGATCGTGGAAGGCGGCCGGGAGTTCGACGTCAAGGCTGCCGGGATGCTGGCGCTGGACGTGGCGCGCATCGAGGCGGGCCTGCTGCTGATTGAAGTCGACTACATCAGCAGCAAGAAGGCGCTGATCGAATTCCAGCGGTACTCGCCCTTCGAGCTTAACTTCGGACGTCTGGTACATCTCGAGAAGGAGCACTTCATCGGTCGCGCGGCCCTCGTTGCCGAACAGCGCGCCGGCGGCCCGCCGCGACGTTTGGTGGGCCTCGAAATCGACTGGACCGAGGTGGAGAAGATTTACGAGAAGTTCGACCTCGCTCCCCAGGCGCCGAGCGCCGCCTCGCGCGTGGCCGTGCCAGTTTACAGCGATGGAGAGCAGGTCGGCAGAGCGACCTCCACCACCTGGTCGCCGACCCTGAAAAAGATGATTGCGCTCGGGAGCGTCCGGGCCGCCCATGCGCAACCGGGCACGCGGCTCCAGATGGAATTAACCGTCGAAGCGGTCCGGCACAAGGTGACGGCCAGAGTGGCGCCACTCCCCTTCTTCAACCCGCCACGAAAGACCGCAACGCCGGCGATCTGACCTCAAGAACTGGGGAACGGGTCCAAAAAACGATGAACGATGAATGATGAATGCTGAACGATAAACAGCAATGCGAGACCTTGGTTTTGTTCGTTCATCGTTCATCGTTCATCAATCATCGTTCATAATTCGTGTCCTTATGGGGCGGATTCAATTGTTGGCGGTCGTTGTCCTCAGCGCATGGATCGCCATGACGGTCTGCATGTGGTTCGCGGCCAGCGGCAGCTTCCGAACTGTTACCCGCGTTCTACAGGGATCGGACGCGCAGTTCGCCGAGGCCGCAAAACCGCTGAGTCCCGACCAGGCGCGCGTCGTCCTGCGCTACCTCACTTCGGAAATCAACCGCACTTACTTCCGCGCTTACGGCTGGGCCCAGCTTGTCTTTGGAGTGCTTCTTTTCGTTCTGATGCTGCGGCACTCTCCTCGGAACACAACCGATTTGGCAATCGCCGGTGCGATGCTGGCGCTCGCCGCGGTGCTGACGCTTTACCTCACTCCGGAGATCGTGGCCATCGGGCGGCGGATTGATTTCGTGCCACGCGATCCCGCGCCACCAGAGATGGCCAGATTCCGCATGCTCCACGGCGCCTTTACGGGATTGGATGGCGCAAAGCTCCTCTCCAGCCTAATAGTGTTGGGCCGCTGGATTCTGGCTCGCTGAGCCGCGCGGGCCGGTGCGTTCTGCTAGGAGGAATTCTGTGAGATAATCCGCTGCAAACGATTCGGTCACGGAAGGCGTGAAGGTATCCTCTCACAAGGGGGCTGCAATGAGAATCGGTTGGGGGTTGTTCATCAGTGTGATTCTTCTGGTGCAGGCGGCTGCCGCGCAGTCGCTGGGCGATCTGGCACGCAAGGAACGCGAGCGGAAAGCCAAGCAGGAGAAACCGAGCGTCCAGATCGAAACCGATGAATTGAGAAAGGGCAAGGTGGAGCTGAGTTCGCCGCTCGACCCGGCGCGCAAGGGCGACCTCGAGTATCTGCTCCAGCAGCTTTCTCATCCGCGGATCACGCCGGAGTTGCTCGCCGCCTTCATTCCGCTCAAGGAACAGGCCATTCCCCGGCTCCAGCCCATGCTGATGAGCACGGATCCGCTGAAGCGGGTTGCTCCCGCCAACGTGCTCACCCTGTTGGGCAGGACGGAGGGAGTGGCGGCCATGGGCCGCATGTTGGACGAGACGACGGAAGCGGCGCAGGCGGCGGCCTCGGCGGCACACGAAGCGGCCGGAGACGCCGCTGCGGCGAGTAACACATTTCAGCAACAGTTGGAAGCGACCCGCGAGGCCAATCACGCGCTCGATGCCACGCGCTTCGGCATCTGGAGGTTCACGGAAGGCAGCGCGCTCACTCCCGAGCAGGTCGTCAACCGCCTGAAAACGCCACCGCCCATCGAGATCGTCGGCGGCGTGGACAACGGCCAGCGGATTTTCAATCGCGCCTTGCGGGATAAAGACCCGAACCTGCGCTTGGGCGCTGTCGCCCTGGTGCGCGCCGCGACGGGCGGAAAGGATTTCGGCTTTCATCCGGATCAGGGGCCGGAGCAGAACGAATCGGCGGTGCAGGAGATCGTAACCTTCCTCACGACCGAGCGCGCCAAAGTGATGTCCGCTTTGGCAACCAAACCCCGCTAGCCGGGCGCTTGCCTTGCCCGAAATGCCGCCGACGGTGTGAGTTCCGGCTGTCCTTGACAGGATTTTTTCCAGATGGCATGATGAAAAATTGCGGCTCGGACCGGAAGGCGCTCTGTACAATGGGGGCGGGCCGCGCGCCGCGCTTTCAATTGCCGAAGTGGCGGAATTGGCAGACGCGCTACATTCAGGGTGTAGTTCCCGTCAGGGAGTGGAGGTTCGAGTCCTCTCTTCGGCACCAGATGCTCTTTTGGTCGTAGCTTCCCTCGAGTGTTAAACTCCCAGCAAGGCCTGATGCGCGAATTCCCGTCTGAATTCGAAATCCTGAAAGTATTTCGTCAGAATCCTGAGAGGACGTTCCGGCTCCGTGAGCTGGTTGTCGAACTGGGCTTGCGGTCAAGCCAGGCGCGCGAATTGAAGGGCGTCCTGAAGGAACTCGCACGCCATCGGAAGATCGTCTACTTGAAGAAGAGCCACTTTGCGTTGATGCGCGCGGATCACAGTCCCGCCGTGCCCTCGCACGAGCACCCCCGGGCGGAGGCTGCGCCCGGAACCCCGCGCCGGAGTCTGGTTAGCGGACGCTTGATCGGTCACCGCGACGGCTACGGGTTTGTTGTAACCGACCAGCCCGTGGGCGAATCTGGGCAGGACATTTTCATTCCGGCCAGCGGCATGGGGTCGGCGCTGCATGGGGACCAGGTTGACGTGCACGTAGTGCGCACCAAAGCGGACGGGCGGCTGGAGGGCCGCATCGTCACGGTGCGAGACCGTGCGCAGAAGACTGTGGTCGGGGAATTCCACTGCGGCCCGCGCCACAACTACGTCCTGCCACACGACCACCGTATCCCGTTTGAAATCGTCATCCCGCGCGGCGAGGAGTGGCCCGCAGAGGCCGCGGCCAGCCGCGACCGCCAGTTCGGAGGCGAATCCGAGGGGAAGCGCGCCAAGGTATTTGTGGGCGGGCCGCAGCGAAGCGCGCGCGAACTCGAAGGCCTGATTGTCGATGTCGAGATCACGAATTTCCCCGCCCCCGCCCAGCTCCCCAAGGGCCGCGTCATGGAGATCCTCGGCAAGCGCGATGAATTCGGCGTGGACGTCGAGATCGTCATCCGGAAATTCCACCTGCCGCACCGGTTTCCAACGGAGGTCCTTGCCGAGGCCACTGCACAGCCGCAATACATCCCCGAGCGCGAACGCGAAGGCCGCCGCGATTTCCGCTCGCTTCCCATCGTCACCATTGACGGCGAGACGGCCAAGGATTTTGACGACGCGGTTTATGTGGAGCGGTTGCTGGACGGCAACTACCTGCTGCAGGTCCACATCGCCGACGTGGCCGAGTACGTTCGACCCGGCACAGCGCTCGACCGCGAGGCGCGGCTGCGCGGCACTTCCGTCTATTTCCCTGACCGCGCCGTGCCCATGCTACCGCTCGAACTCTCGAACGGCATCTGCAGTCTCAACCCACGCGTCGATCGGCTGGTGATGTCCGCGTTGATGGAGATTGATTCCGAAGGCCAAGTCGTCGACTACACCCTGGTGCCCGGCATCATCCGCAGCGCGGAGCGCATGACCTACACTGCCATTCATGCGGTTCTCTCCGGCGACGCTGCGGCCTGCGCGCGCTATCACGGCTTAGTCGACAACTTCAGACTGATGGAAGAGCTGGCGAAGGTTCTCAACCGGCGACGCGAGGCGCGCGGCTCCATTGATTTCGATCTGCCCGAACCGGAGATTGAATTCGACGAGCACGGACGCATGACCGGCATCACGCGCTCGGAGCGCAACATCGCGCACGGCCTCATCGAAGAATTCATGCTCGCGGCCAATGAAGCCGTGGCGGGCTATCTGGAGTCCAAAGGGATTCCCTCTCTCTACCGCATCCACGAGAAGCCCGACCCGAAGAAGGTTCTGGAATTTGAGGAAATCGCCGCCACCTTCGGCTACTCGCTGGGCGTCGAATTGCCCGCCGTGCAGCGGGTGCGCGAATCGCGCCGCGACCAGGCCAGGAGGGAAGAACGTTATCCGCGTTTCCACGAAATTCCAGCGGGAAGAGACTTCCGGATCTCGCCGCATCACTATCAACGGCTCACCAAACGCATCGAAGGGAAGCCCGAGGAGCGCATTCTCTCCTACCTGATGCTGCGCTCGCTCAAGCAGGCGCGGTATTCGGAGGAGAACGCGGGTCACTTCGCGCTCGCGGCAACAACTTACACGCACTTCACCTCGCCCATCCGGCGCTATCCCGATTTGATCGTTCACCGCATCCTGAAAGCCGCGCTGGCGCGCGAGGGGGGCAGCGCGCGTGTTAGAGGGGCGGGCACGCGTGTCCGCTCTTCTTCTGCAGCGCCGGGCTTCAGCCCAGCATCGGGCCACGCGCCGGCAGCGACAAAACCCTCACCGGCAGGGGCGGCGGCACTTTCTGGCGCGGCATTCGCCCATCCCCAGGAACTTCACGCCCTCGCGGTCGAGACCTCCGAGGCCGAGCGCCGCGCCCAGGACGCCGAACGGGAATTGATGGAGTGGAAGAAAGTCAACTTCATGGCCCAGCACATCGGCGACGAATTCGACGCGTTGATCATCAGTCTGACGAAGTTCGGGTTCTTCGTGGAGCTGACGGACCTGTTCGTAGAAGGGTTCGTCCCCCTCGACAGCCTCGACGACGACCAATACATCTACCGCGAGCGCCTGCGCGCCATCGTCGGCCAGCACACCAAGCGCGAGTTCCACCTTGGCGCCCGCGTCCACGTCCGCCTCGACCGCATCGACCGGATGGGCAACAAGCTGCAGTTCGCCGTCGCTCAATGAGGCTGGAGGGGGGCGGCGTGGATTCTGGCGTTACTTGATTTCTTCAAAGAGCAGAGAGGCAGGATCCCAACGGTAGCGCAGCGTGCCGGAGCGCTCGCTTACGGTGTGAGGGTTAGCCTTTGCGCCTTCCCAGGTGATGTCCTTAACCTCTTCGCAGAAGGTGGCCGCGACTTCCCTGACCAGTTTCTGCGCGTCGCGGTCCAAGGTGATTTGGGCGCGGTATGTTGTCTCGGAGTCGACTTCAGGGTCGTCGCTGTGGCTGGAGTCGTCCCTCGCCGTCGTGACCGAAAGCAGTTCTGCAACGCCGTGCGGTGAATCCGCGAAGACCCGCCACCTCTCCCCGGAGCGGGATTCCGGCCCATCGCAACAGGGATTCCCGGCCGGTTCTGTCACTTTGAACGCCACTCCCTGCGTGCTTTCGAGGGGTAGGACTTCGGAAAACTCGATGTGATAGAGCGTCGAGTCGTTGTCGGCGTCCGACCCGAGGGGGCAAAACTCCAGCTTGCCGGTTTCGAGGCGCAGAAGGGCCGGGCGCTCGTCATAGTCGTTCACATACTCGGACGCGCGCGATCCGCATCGGAACGCCAGCCAAACTTGATTGGCTTGCCGAATAAGGACGCGCACGTGCCACTCGGCAGTGCCATTGGCGATCTCTCCCCAATTTTCAATCATGGCGCTGCACGCCCCGCGGAAATCCTGGGGCAGAGCGCTCAAGAGGTCTTCCTGGATCGGCACGGGCAACTCTACCGCTGTCGCTGTTGACGGGCCGAGATTGGCTCGAATGGTGCGAACTATCTCTCCAGACAGGGTAACGACCTGTTTGCTCTGAGGCAAGTTCAGGCGCGCCTGCGCGGGGAGCACAGCGAACACCAGCGCGGTGAAAAAAACCAATCCCTGGCGACGAGTCCTCATCCGCGGGCGTTCCTCGGGTGCCTGGAGAGAGGGTGCGAGATGGAAACACATGGAACTAATCTCTGTATAGCCACGCCGAGACAAACGTAGCGAGGATCGACCCCAGCCACAAGTCGAGCATCCACCACAGCGGGAAGACTCGATCGAGGGGCACCCACGTCGCGACTGAAAGGTTAATGGGAAAGGCGATGGCGAAGCCTACCAAAAAACCGACGCGCAGCACCGTCTTCGGCCCGGGCCCGAGCGTGACGCGCAGCGAAAGGTAGATCCAGGTGAGGATGTAGGTGAAAAGGAACAGCATCACGAACCAGTAGGCAAGAAACAGCGGGTAACGCGGCTGCTTGAGCAACTGGCCGGCCTCCTGCGCGGCCGCGTAACGTGACCCCAGGAACACGGCGTTCACCAACATGCTCCAGATGCCCCAAACCACACCACCTGCCAGGACTCCCAGCGCCACGCGCTTCTTGTTGACGGCTGCCATACAACACCTCTTGGAGACAACTCCTTGCGCAATGCCCTATGGCCGCGCATCGTAGTCGTCGTTCAGACCTCTGTCAAGCAGCGTCCCGGGCGCAGAATACCGGCGCGAGAATCACCGGCTGGCCCGCTGCTATAATGAGTCGAGATCAAATCAGGCAACAACGCAGGGGGCGTTATGCCTCTCCAGATGCAGCAGATTCAGAAACTCGATGACTACCGCTGGCTGGTGCCGAAGGGCACCAAGCCCGGCATGCTGACCGACGCGCTTATTTACACGGACGAGCAACTCTTGCAGGATCTGCTGAAAGACCTTTCGCTCGAGCAGGCGATGAACGTGGCGATGCTGCCCGGGATTGTCGGGCGGTCGCTGGCCATGCCGGACATTCACCAGGGCTACGGTTTTCCCATCGGCGGCGTCGCAGCCACGGATCCGGAAGAAGGCGGAGTCGTCTCGCCCGGCGGCGTAGGCTTTGACATCAACTGTGGCGTCCGCCTGCTTGCCAGTACGCTCACGCTCGATGAAGTGCGCCCGAAGATTCGCGAATTGGTCAATCAGCTCTTTCGCGATATTCCTTCCGGAGCGGGGCAGAAGGGGTTCGTCAAGGTCTCTTACGACGATCTCAACCGCGTGCTCGCGGAGGGCGCGGCATGGATGGTCGAGCACGGCTACGGCCACGGGGAAGACCTGACGCATTGTGAGGAAAGCGGCGCCATCGACGGCGCCGACCCTGCCGCGACGAGCGACCAGGCCAAGAAGCGTGGCCTGCCGCAGATCGGGACGCTCGGCTCGGGCAATCACTTCCTGGAAGTCCAGTATGTGGAGCAAATCTTCGAGCCGCAGATTGCACAAGCGCTGGGCCTGTATGAAAACGAAGTCGTGGTGCTCATCCATTCCGGCTCGCGCGGTTTCGGGCACCAGGTTTGCACCGACTCCTTGCGCGAAATGGGAACAGCGATGCGTCGCTACGGCATCGACTTGCCGGACCGTCAACTCGCTTGCGTCCCGGTGAAGTCGCCGGAAGGGGAAGAGTATCTGGCCGCAATGCGCGCCTCGGCCAATTTCGCCTGGGCCAATCGGCAGGGGATCACGCACTTTACGCGCCAGGCCTTCAAGCGCATCTTCGGCGAGAAGGAAGAGCTGCGCGTCATTTACGACGTTTGTCACAATATCGCCAAACTCGAGCGGCACACGGTGAACGGCCGCGAAATGAAAGTGATGGTCCACCGCAAGGGCGCGACGCGCGCCTTCCCGGCGGAGCGGCCGGAAGTGCCGGACGTTTACAAACACGTCGGCCAGCCGGTGCTCATCCCCGGCTCGATGGGAACGTCTTCTTATGTCCTGGTGGGGAGCGAGGGTGCGATGCAGGAAACCTTTGGGACCACCTGCCACGGCGCCGGGCGCGTGATGAGCCGCACCGCCGCGAAGAAGTCAGAATACGCGCAGAACGCCGCAAAGCGTCTGGAGGAGCGCGGCATCCATGTGCGCGCCGAAACCCGCGACGGCATCAGCGAGGAGATTCCCGAGGCTTATAAAGATGTGGACGCGGTCATCAACGTTGTCCACAACGCCGGACTCTCCAAGCGCGTGGCGTGCCTGAAGCCCATCGGGGTGATCAAGGGTTAGCGGTGCGAGATGGCAGGGGCGCTCGCCGCGGTGGGCCTTGCGCCCCCACGGACTATTCATTCAGTTGTTGCACGAGGTAGTTCTCGAGGCCCAGTTGCTCGATGAGGCTAAGCTGGGTCTCCAAGTGATCGACATGCCCCTCCTCGTCGTTGAGGAGTTTGTCGAGCAGGTCGGCGGAGACGTTATCGCCCGCCTTGCGCGCCGCGGCGACCGCGGCGTTATATTCCGCCACCGCGCCTTTCTCCAAAGCGAGGTCGTTGGTCAGTTGCTGCTTCACGTCCTTGCCGATGTTCAGCTTCGGCAGGTCAGCCAGGTTCGGCATCCCTTCCAGGAACAGGATACGCTCGATGAGGTCCTCGGCGTGCTTCATCTCGCCGATGGCCTGCTGCTTGGTTTCCTTATAGAGGCGCTTGTAGCCCCAGTTGTTCTGCATCTCGGCGTGCAGCATGTACTGGTTCAGCGCGCCCAATTCTTCCTTCAGCATCTTGGACAGTAATTCGATAACTTCGGGTTTACCCTTCATGTGTTCTCTCCTTATGCCTGGAAGCCTACCGTATTTTCGCGAAGAGTTCCAGAGGGCTCATTGTCGCCCCTCCGGCAGCCCCGGCGCTCCGCAACCCTCCGCGAGGGGTTTGCGGACTGCTGATAGCTGACACTTGGTGGTGCTACGATTTACCGACGAAGTGGTTCCTTTTCTGCCGTACGTGGGAGATAAGATTGCGCACACTTTCGGCAAGCTGCGACACCTCGGCTTCGCCCTCGACGTCGAACTCGATTTCGTAGTTCCCCGCCGCGGCGTGATCGACGGCGGCTTTGAGGTCCACGAGGGGTTTCACCACGGCGCGCGGCAGCGTGAAGCTGACCCACACGCTCAAGATTAGGGTCAGCGCCGAAACGACAATCAGCACCCATTCGGCCCGGCGGACCAGGGCGCCGGCCTGTTCGTGACTGTGCTGCACGCGTTCCCAGCTGCGTTTTTCGAGTTGCCCAGCCAGGCGCAGGACCTCATCGCTGGAGGTCCGGAGGTCAACGGTTGCCTGGCGCAGGGAGGGGTCTTCGGTGGCAAGCGTGGCGGTAATCTGGGCGTCAAACGACCCGACGCGGTTGCGAAGCTCGTCCACGAGTTCTCCGTGGCTTCGCCCGCGAGAGCGCTTCAACAGCTCATTCAGGTCCTTTTCGTACGCCCGGACAACCTCCCCGATGCGCACGAACGGCGCCTGCACGGGCTGACCCATGCGGCCCACGACCTCATGGAAACGCTCGCGGTAGGAGTGAACCTGATTCTGGATTTTGTCCACGGCGGGTTTTTCTACCGGTTGGAGCTCAGCACAAGCGGCGAGGGTCTGTTCCAGGCGAGAGAGCGCCTGCCGGTTGGCCTCCAGGTCTTCGGCGGTGTGCAGCAGGATGTAGTTTTTCTCGGCCCGGCGCGCGTCGAGCATCTGGATCGAGACCTGCTGCGCCATCGTTGCCACCGGCGCATCCACGCTCACGATGCGGTCCACGATCCGCGCCATAGCTATTAAGTAATAGATGGAGAGCAGGATGACGGGGACAAGGATCAGCCGGACAATCGCCAGGCTATAGGCAACTCGCCGGCGCAGGGAACTCCCCCGCGCGAAGACCTTAAAAGGTACCCGCGGCCGCCGAAGCATTCTTTATGGCTCCGCAACCCAAAGGGACAACTTATCCGACGCTCGAACAAGACTCAGAGTTAAAGAGGACGGGCGCATTTTACTTCAAAACCACCGACAATCCACTAGTTTCCTGGGTTTCGCGGGTTTCTCCCCCGCCCCTCGCCGCCTGGATGCACCTTGGAACTTTCCCGTCTTGCCCTTCGTAATAAACTCCAGAGACGAGTTTGGCGGAGGTGGATTTATGTTCTGTCCGCAGTGTGGAAGAGAATACCCCCAAAAAGTCAATTTCTGCTGCCATTGCGGGGCCGCAATGTTCACGCCGGTCAGAGTGCAGAAGAAACTGTCCCTTTCCCGGCACGATAAGAAAATCGCCGGCGTCTGCGGAGGCTTCGCCGAGTACTTGGAGCTGGATCCCACGCTGGTGAGGCTCATCTGGCTGATGCTGACGTTGCTGGCGGGCTGGGGGCTGGTTGCCTACATCGTCGCCTGGATCGTCATGCCCCAGGAAGACGAGGCGCTGCCCGCCGTGGAGGCTGCTCCGGTCGTCGCACCACAGCCCGCGCCGAATCACTAGACGCTCCAATGCCAGCCAGGTACTTGCTGCTGGACTACTTCATCCGCGTTGACGGCCCCGCAAGTCCGCCATTAGAATTCCGGTGGGGCTTACCATCTGAGAATCAGGAGCGGCGTGATGAGGCAGTTGGCGTGGGGTTTCTTCTTGCTCGTCTGTGTTCAGGCAGCATCGGCCCAGGAGCACCACTCTGTGAGTCCTCCAAAACCGACGAGCCTGCTTCCGGGTTTAGGGCGGCACCACCATCCCATTGCGACCAAAAGCGCGGAGGCTCAGCGGTTTTTCGACCAGGGGCTCACGCTGGTCTTCGGCTTCAACCACGACGAAGCCGTGCGGTCGTTTCAGCGCGCGGCCGAGCTGGACCCCGCGTCGCCGATGCCGTGGTGGGGCATTGCCCTGGCGCTTGGGCCGAACATCAACATGCCCATGGATGAGGCCCAGCACAAGCGCGCCTATGAAGCGCTGCAGAAGGCCCTGGCATTGACGGCGAAGGCTCCAGGGAACGAGCGGGCTTATGTCGAGGCTTTGTCCAAGCGCTATTCCAGCGACCCGAAAGCCGACCTGATGAAGTTGCAAGGCGAGTACAAAAATGCCATGGCGGAGTTGGTCAAGCGCTATCCCGACGACCTGGATGCGGCGACGCTCTACGCGGAGAGCCTGATGGATCTCAATCCCTGGCGACTCTGGTCGAGCGACGGCAAGCCCGCCGAAGGAACTGAGGAAATCGTCGCCGTGCTTGAATCCGTTCTCCGGCGCGATCCCAACCACGTAGGTGCGAACCACTATTACATCCACGCCGTCGAAGCCTCACCGCACCCCGAGAAGGCTCTGCCGAGCGCCAAGCGTCTTGAGACTCTGGTGCCGGCGGCCGGCCATCTGGTCCACATGCCCGGCCATATCTACATGCGCACAGGTGATTACGCCGGCGCGGCGACCAGCAACGAGCGCGCGGCGGAAGCCGACCGCCAGTACATGCGCGCCACAGGCACGGAAGGCAGCATGTACGATTTCATGTATTACAGTCACAACGTGCATTTCCTGGCCGCAGCGTGCATGGCCGAAGGCAAATTCGCTGAGGCCCGTAAGGCCGCCGACGAACTCGTGGCCCACGTCAGCCCGGTCATCCCGCAATTTGCGATTGCCGAATTCTTTTTACCGACGCCCTATTTTGCTCTGCTGCGCTTCCAACGCTGGGACGAAATCCTCAACACTTCCGCGCCCGACCCGCGATGGACGACTACGACGGCCCTCTGGCATTTCGCGCGCGGCGTGGCGTACGCCGGCAAGGGCAACCTGAGCGCGGCCGAGGCCGAGCGCCTGGAACTCGCCGCCATCGAAAGCAAAACTGTCCCGGAAGTTGAGTTCGGCGCCTACTTTAACAAAGCCCGAACCTTCCTGGCGCTTGCCGGAGCCATCCTCGACGCGCGAGTCGCCACCGCCCAGGGCAATCGAAAGGGCGGTATTGAATATTGGAAGAAAGCTGTTGAACTGGAGGACTCTCTCAACTACGGCGAACCCCCCGAGTGGTACTACCCCGTCCGCGAGTCGCTCGGCGGAGAGCTTCTGCGCGACGGCCAATTTGCCGAGGCGGAGAAAGTCTTCCGCGAAGATCTCGAGAAGAATCCTCGCAACCCGCGTTCTCTCTTCGGCCTCATGGAGAGTTTGAAAGCCCAGAAGAAGCTCACCGACGCCGATTGGGTTCGCCGCCAGTTCGACGCCGCCTGGCAAAACGCTGACGTGAAACTCCGCGTCGAGGATTTATAAACTGGTACCGCAAGTCCCGCTCTTCAGGCCTACGGCAGTTCACATTTCAATTCCGAGATAAGAGATAAGGAGCGGAAAAGCCGCAACGCTGGACCGTGAGCGTGGCGCTGCTTGTTGTAGCGGCACGCCATGAGCGACGAGGTTCCTGAGCAATAAAGACGGCGGTCATAGACCGCCGCCCCAGCTCGGCCACGCTACGGCGCCGGTTTGACCTCAATCCCGAACGGCGCCAGCTCTTCCTTGACGACCTTTTCCTCCCCGACCGCCACGACCGTCTGGCGCGCCGCAGGGAAGAACTTCTTCCCCACCGCCTCGATATCCTGGGCCGTGACCTTGTGAATCCTATCGCTCTCGCGCCCCAATTCTTCTGCCGGCAGGCCGAAAACCCAGAGGCTCGCCAAATCGCGCGCCACCTCGTCCCCGGCCTGGAGCTCGATGGCCCGATTACCGATCAGGTAGCGCTCCGCCTGCGTCAAATCCTCTTCGGAGGGACGCGTCGTAGCCATCCGGTTCAGCTCGTAGTTGATCTCGTTGAGCGTGGCGCCCGTCACTTCATTGCGCACCGGCGCCCAGGTTTGGAAAACCGCCACGTGCCGCCGCGGGTTGAGGAAGGAAAAGGGAGTGTAAGTGTAGCCCTTGTCTTCGCGGATGTTGAGCGTGAGGCGCGAACCAAACATTCCTCCGTAAATGGCGTTCGCTACCTGCGCCGGCGCGTACTCGGGGTCGCCGCGCGTTGGACCTAGGCTGCCCATCGCGATCGTCGTCTGGACGGACCCCGGACGCGCCACGAAGAAACCGGCGTGCGGGGCGGGCCGTGTCGGCTTCTCGGCAGGGGGGACGGGCGCTTCGTGCGGCGGCGCCCACTTGCCCACGTAGTTCTGAATCAGCGCGGCCAACTTCTCGATTTCGAAGTCTCCCACCGCCACCAGGACGGCTTGGTCGGGCCGGAACCGGCGGGCGTACTCTCGCCTCAGCTCGTCGGCGGTGGTTTTGGCAATAGAGTCCTGCGTCGGCGAGATGACGCTGTATGGGTGCTGGCCGAAAACCACTTTGGAGAGGGCGCGGCCGGCAAGGAAGAACGGGTCGGCTTCCTGCGAGCGGAGGTGGTCGGCGGCATTAAGTTTCGCAAGGTCCACTTCCTTGTTCGGAAATGTCGCGTTCTCAAGGACGTCGGCCAGGACCGAGAGCCCCGCCTCCGCCTTGGCGGAGAGCACGCTCGTGGCAATCAGGATGGAGTCCGCTCGCGCGTTCCCGGTCAGGTCTCCGCCGGCTGCCTGGATTCCTTCCGCGATCTGCCGCGCACTACGCGTCTTGGTTCCCTGATCGAGCGTGGCCACAAGCAGTTCCGAAAGGCCGGGGCGGTCCTTCGGGTCGGCCGCCAGGCCGCCGCGCACCGTCACGGCAAAGGCGACCTTGGGAAACCCGCGCCGGGGGACGAGCCACAATGTGAGGCCGTTCGGAAGGCTTCGCTCCGTGGCCTGCGGCGACGCAAACGGCTTCAACGCCCCATAGGGCGGCAGATCCTTTGGAAGTGGCTTCTCTTTTTCCGCGGCCCAGGCGGGCGGGGTCACAAGCAGAGCTAACAGCGAGAGTGCGTAGGCGCGGCGGAACATCACTGGCCTCCTTTTTCGCCACCCTCAGCCTTCTTCTCGGCGGCTGCTGGGACGCGGTTGATGATGGTGCGATTGGCGGGCACGAGGTACTTGCCGGCGAAGGCTTTGATTTCGTCGGCAGTTACTCTCGCCAGTTCCTCCGGGACATCGTTCACGCGCTGGGGATTGCCGTCAAAGAGCGTTGCATTGGCCAGCGCAATGGCGCGCTGGAGGGGAATCTCGAGCTGTCCGTACCAATCGGAGCGCATCTTGGCGCCGATTCGTTCCAGCTCTTCGCGCCCCGGGCCGCGCGCTACGAGGTCGGCAATCACCGCGTCGTACGCGCTGAGCACATCGCTTTCCTTGCGATTCGTCGGATATACGATGAAAGTGCTCAGCAGCACGGGGCCGTTGTAGTCGAAGGCATTACCCAGCGGCCAGTTCACACCCCCCGAAACCTCCAGGGCCACTTCCTTTTCCTTCACCAGGGCCTGGTAGAGGCGCGAAGCCTGTCCGTTGTGGAGCAGTTCACCGACCACGGCGCCGACGACGGCGTCGTGTGAATTCCTGGGCGGCATCCGGTAGCCGACGGCCAGCGCCGGAACGGTCGCTAGCTTGTCCTCTTCCGTGGCCCGACGCTCCGCAGTCTGCGGAGCCTCGGACACGTCCGGGCGAGCGGGAACCTGGCCGGCCGGGATGGCGCCGAAATACTTCTCAACTTTGGCGAAAACCTCATCGGGTTCGAGGTCGCCGGCAATCGCCAGGACCGCATTGTTCGGCGCATAGTAGCGCTCGAAGAACGCCTTGACGTCTTCGATTCGGGCGGCGTCGAGATCCTTAAAATCACCGTAAAAGTTGTGCGCGTTGGGGTATTTGTCGAAGGCTTTCTGCGGCAGGTCGAGCCAGTAGAATGCGCCGTAAGGCTGGTTCAAAACGTTCTCCCGGACTTCCTCCTGCACGACGCTGCGCTGGTTGTCGAGATTCTTCGTTGAGAAATCGAGCGTCTTCATCCGGTCGGCTTCGAGCCACAGCACGGGTTCGAGCGCGGAAACCGGAGCCGTTTCAATGTACGCCGTAAAATCAAATCGGGTGAAACCATTGATCGACCCGCCGCCTCCCTCCACAACCCGGTTGAAGATCCCCTTGGGGCTGGTCGGAGTGCCTTCGAACATCATGTGCTCGAACAGATGCGCAAAGCCTGTGCGCCCCTCGGGCTCCAGCCGAAAGCCGATTCCGTAGCTGATGCACAGGCCGAATGTCGGCGCCGAGTGGTCCTCTGAAACCACAACAACCAGGCCATTGTGGAGTTTCTTGAGGGCTGTGGGCACCTTCCATGGTTGTTGGGGAAGAGCGGTCGTTGCCGTCCCCAGAAGGCAGGCCATCGCCCACAGCATGCACCGATGCATCATAGTTGCTCCTTTTACACGCCGGCACAGAGGGCCGGGCTCTCCAGAACTTTCCACGTCAAAAGCCGAAACTCCATATTATACGGAACCGCAGAGGAAAGGGGTCCACGACCGACGTTCAATTCGACGCACGAGCAGCGGTTTCGTGAGGTGAGCCGCTCATGCAAAGTGTACCCCCTTCGAACTGCTTCCCGCCCGCCTTCGGCCCGAAAAGTGCACATAGTGTCAGTTCGTGGGTGTTTGTTCGGACCTATTGTCGTCCTGCATGGGAAAAGGAGTGAAAAAATGCGCAGTCATCTGGGTTGCACGGGGCGTGTTGAATTGGGGACAATTAGTCAGGGAACCCAACAGCGGCTCGAACGCGTGGAGGCAATCTGGCTGGAGTTTTCCCCGGATCCCCCGGCACTCGTGGTCCGGCACGTCCAGCCGGATGATACACCCGCGCTGCGCGAAATTGCCGGAGAGTTGTTAGAGTTCCTGAGTGACATCCCCGAGGCCGAGAGGAAAAATATTCCTGGAGGAGCACTCTACTACCTGGACGAGCAAGGTGGACAATCTGTCCGAATCAAGGTCTGGGAAGGAGCCTTTGTAACGGTCGCGTGGGCCCAACCGGATTATGCCCGCGCGGCTTGGGAACCCTACCGTGGCCAGACCATCCCCCTCGTGTTCGATGCTTATCAACGCCTGAACGGGACGGTCAGGTTCCAGGCGAGCTCGAACGCCGTGGATGAGCTTCGCGCCGTCATCGAGCGGTTCGGCGGGCTCTACCCGCAGGGCGAATTTGAAGCCCTGGTTTCGGGAAACTGGATTGAGCTGAAACTGCTCGACGTGAATGCCAGCGTCCTGCCGCTGCTGAAGTTCCTGCGCGGCAAAGCCGAGCCGCCCTCCTCCCTGGAGGGCGAAATCGACGTCAGTTCCTTCCGAAGCGGCGATGTCGAGGACTATTGCCGTTTCATCCTGCGGGCCGGCGAGGTTTGGATCGCCCGTCCGGCGCTCTGGAGCGATTTGCCGCAAGCGCCGCCCGAGCAGATGGAGCCTGCGGCGTAGCACGTTGCTGAAGCGGCGGCGTATGACCGCCGGTCCTTCTTGACGGAAATGCCAGGGCTCATAGAGCGCCGCTACAATAAGAGCTGCGGACTTCAATAACAAGTCCGCTCTACCTCTTCTGTTTTATGACTTCTGACTCCTGGAGAGTTACAAATGATGGACTACGGACTCACTGAATACCAGACCGCCATTCGCGACTTGGCGCGCGAAATTGCCGACAAAGAGATTCGCCCCATTGCCGCCGAATGCGACCGCGAAGGCAAATTCCCCTGGCCGGTCGTGAAGGTTCTGGGCGAGACCGACCTCTTCCGCGTTTATGTCGATGAGAAATACGGCGGCATTACCGACGGCACGCCGATCATGAACATGGTGATCGTTACGGAAGAGCTCTCGAAAGCCTGCGGGGGGATTGCCCTGAGTTTTGCCGGTACGGCGCTGGGTACCATTCCCATCATCCTCTCGGGCAGCGAAGAGCAGAAGCAGCGCTGGCTGCCCGATATCGCGGCGGGCAAGAAACTCGCTGCCTTCGCGCTCACCGAGCCGCAAGCAGGCTCCGACGCCGCCGCCGTCCGCACCGCCGCCATACGCGACGGCGATCACTACGTGCTCAACGGCACCAAGCAGTGGATTACCAATGGCGGCGAGGCGGAAATCTACTCCGTCATCGCGCTCACCAATCCCGCCAAGGGCCCGCGGGGCGCCTCGTGCATCGTGGTCGAGAAAGGCACGCCGGGCTTCACCTTCGGCAAGAAGGAAGACAAGCTGGGCATTCGCGCCTCCGCCACGCGCGAACTGATTTTCCAGGACTGCCGTGTGCCGGTCGAGAATTGTCTGGGGCGCGAAGGCACTGGGTTCATCACCGCCATGAAGACGTTCGACGTTTCGCGTCCCGGCGTGGGCGCGCAGGCCGTGGGCATTGCGCAGGGCGCGTTTGACTTGGCGCTCGAGTACGCCTGCACGCGCCGCCAGTTCGATGCCCCCATTGGCTCGTTCCAGGGACTGCGCTTCATGATTGCCGACATGGCGATGAAGATCGAAGCCGCGCGCGCGCTCGTTTACGCGACCGCGCGCTACGTCGACCGCCAGCCCAAGGAGCGGCCCACGCTTTACGCCGCCATGTCGAAGTGTTTCGCCTCCGACGTCGCCATGGACGTGACCGTGG
>Ga0315284_10003064_pt1 | contig 23810 bp, 27 predicted proteins | sample YL17G09_16_MG_FD_203696 | JGI IMG/M metagenome (GOLD analysis project Ga0315284, IMG submission 203696) | Sediment microbial communities from Yellowstone Lake, YNP, Wyoming, USA - YL17G09_16 | ecosystem: Environmental > Aquatic > Freshwater > Lake > Sediment | place: USA: Wyoming | collected...
CATCGTCAGGTTGCCCGCCCACGCCAAGATTTGAACCTCCGCGTCCTGGTTGACCGAGTACCGGCGATTCGGGCTCAACGACGTCATGTTCCTCGCCGAGTGCGGGCGCAGGAAGATGTACTTCGTGTTGAGGAAGAAGCCAGTCTTGGCCGGGCAGAAGCCGCCGATGCCGCCGTCCAACACGACGTCTGCGTCCATGTACTTCAGACTGGGGAAGCCGAGCTTGCCGGTTTCCGCCTGCGTGAAGCGCTGGAGAGCTTGGAGGCTGGCGACGTAGAAGGCCCAGAAGAAGTTGTCGAACACGATCAGGTCGGGACGGTCCGAACCACGAACTAGCTTGACCCACATCGAGTTACACGCTTCCTGGATGTTCACCGGGGACATCGCTGCCGGGGTAGCCAGCGAGGCCGACGAGAACAGTTGGCTTTGCCAGAATGCCCACGCGGCGCGGTCAATACCGCCATACGTACCAGTGGTAGGCGCCGTCGGCACCGCAGCGTTCAGGCCGGTCAGCTCCTTACCGCCGGAACCAGTACCGTCCGAGTACACGCCGCCCGCCAGCAGGTTGGCCATCGTGGATTCCGCCACACTGACGCGACCTTCCAACAGGTCGATCATCTGCTCGCGACCAGCGTTCTGCAGCTGTTCGAGGCCGGACATGACGATTGGGCAGGCGAGCTGCTTGATCGCGTATTCCGCTGAGCTGATGACGTCTTGCGCCGCGACCGGGAGCAGGTCGTAGCCACTGTACCACCCGCCGTTGCCGTTCTGGGCAAAGGACAGTTCTTGCATGATCGTGTTACCACCGGCAAATGACTTCACGTTTCCGCGCTGACTCAGCTTGGCGCTGAGTGCGTTGTTCTTCGTGACGTTATCCGCGATGGCCCGCGACCGATTCTGAATCGTCGTACTGACGATATCAGACAGGTTTGGGAAGGCCATTTAGTTCTCCTGAAGAGGTTAAAGAGGTGAGGATTCGTCGAAAGCTGCTTCGAGCTCAGCACGTAGGCTCCGCTCACCGGCTCCCTTGGCAGCGGCCCCAGGTACACTGGGCGCCCCATGGACGGCAGAAGATGCTCTACGCGCGGCGTTCGCGCGGTTGGTTTTAACCGCCGCGCGGCTTTGCGCCTCTCTCGTCAGGAGGATTTTGCGAGTGTCCGGATTAGACCAGACGGCGGCTGCGTAAGCGTCGTCAAGCGTTTTCGCTCGACCGAGCTCAATCAGGTCTGCCATCATGTCCCGGACATCGTCAATAAACTCATGTTTGGGATCAGCTGCGAACGCGACGATGGCCCTTTCAGCCTCCATCGCATTTTGATGCTCAACTCCCGCGGACTGCTGTTGTATTACAACGTGCGCCCGAGCAGCGAGTTGTCTAGCTTGTAGAACTTCAGGTGGATAGGATAGACGCTGGGTCAATACTGCGTCCAGAGTCTTCAGATCCACTCCGTATGATTGTACGATATTTGCAACGACTTCTGCACGTTCCTGAGGCGACCCAGAGGCCAGCGACTTCACAGAAGTGAAGATGTCGTTCACGAAAGCTTCAGGAGGCATGCCGTTCGCGCTCAAAGCCTCCCTAAATGGCTCGATATGCGCCTGTACGGTATCGGCCATGCGAATCTTGGGGCCAACGCTACCGATCAGGCGCATCGAATCGCCCTCACGCCGCAGGACTTCTTCCTGAACCTCGCGGGGCAGCGCGTTCCACTTCTCACGTACAGCGGGTTTCCACTGAGCCGGCGCCTTCAGGTCGGTCGTGACCGCGGCTGCGGGAGGCACGACTGGCTCAGTAGGCGCGGGGAGTGCCGAAGGCTCCGCAGCCTTCGGAGGCCCAGTGGAAATGGGGGCAGGCTCCAGCGGAGGCGTTTCCTTGGGCTCGCTGGATGCCGGTATAACTACATGTTCGGGATCGTGCTCTTCAACAGCATCTTCAATAGTGTCGCGAAGGCTTGGGGCCTCGTCTACTGTTTCGTCAACAATTGCATCGTCTAGGGGCATATCGGGATTATAGACCTTTAAAAGTTAGCAGTCTAGCGGAATCGTCTGTTACTTGGTACGTCTTTCTAATGCGGCTATAGCTCTTGCTATATCCCCCCTCTTCACGGCGCCAGCTCCAGGTTTTCCCTGATAGTAATCAGCCCGTTTCTGGGCCGCTTGAGCCCACTCGCCCTTGAAGTCGTCCATAGTGGTTAGACCGTGCGCTTTCATGTAGGCGCGATGTTTGGATCGAGTGTCGATGGGGGTGCCGTCGGTCGCCCTCATACCGTCATAGTGAGTCTCACCTATGACGGGCACGCTACGCCCCGGTTGCTCGTAGTCTGGGCTGACCTCTACGAGGCAGTCATCTGCGGGACTCCAAATAAATCGTCTACGGGTCATTTCGGCTCCTTGGCGGGCTTTCCACCCCGCTCAAACGCGGTTGCCATTTGCATATCGGCTTGATGCTTCTGAGCCGAATGTTCCATTTCCTGGGCGAACTCTTGTCGCTTCACCTGAGACTGAATAGTTGCCTCGTTTTGAGTCTGGGCAAGCTTCTGTTGGCCCAGATTCTGATCGACTGCCGCCCTCTGCTGGGCCACCTGCTGATCCACTGCCGCCTTCTGCTGCGTCTGGTGCAATTTGAGGGCGCCTTCCTGCTGCTTAAGTTGGAGCTTTTGCTGACCTTCAGCCTGCCCAAATTGAAGTTTCTGTTGAGATAGCTTAGCATCCGATTCACCCTTCATTTCCATAAGTTTGAGCTGACCTTGTACCTTCTGTTCTTCGGGACTTGGTTGAGGTTGCTGGGGTTCAGCCAGCTTCTTCTGTAGCGCCGAGAACGTCCGATCAAGTTCACCTTCAAACTTCTTGCCGACTTTGAAGCCGGCCAGGGAGAACTGGAGCAATTGCATAAGGAATGGCCCCATAATGGGGTCACTATTCATAGTGGGGAGGATTTCCTTCAGGAAGTTAGTGATTGTACCCATGTACTCCATGCGGTCTTGCTTTTCCGCCTGGAAGTCTATATCGCTGAGGCTATCCGACTCTACCCTACAACGAAGGATAAATTCAGGTTGCTTGATTAACTGCTTCGCCTGTTCGATAATCTGCGGATCTTCATTCATGAAATCACATTGCGCCAACTTACAAATTTCAGCAATGTCGAAATGCTTACGCATAATCTGCGCCTGAATATCGAACACCGACGAGCAGTACTGTACTACATTCTTCTGCCGTTGTTGAATACGCATCGACGCATACGCTGTCTTGATCTTTTGGGCGCCCAGCGTTTCGCTTGCCTTAGTTGCGCCGCGAATGATATCCGACATACCAGTGATTTCGTAAATCTGATTCTTAACGTCCTCGCGGTTCTTGGTAAGTTGGTCAATGGTGAGAACGACCATGTCGAGGGGTATCCAATCAATGACCCCCTTGATCCCGCCTTTCTCCGCGAAAGCTGCCCACTGATCCACTGGGACCAGTTGGTTTTCAGCTGCGTTGGATAGGAGAGCTTGCACCTGCGAGCTCGCCTTGTCGTAAACGCCGGCCAGTCTGCAGGCGCGAACCAGTATGGAAATGCGGGTGTTGATGTCGTTGAGTTCTCGGTACTGATCCTTAGCGTAGTGGTAGTCGGGAATGGGGACGTATTGCCCATTTGAGACAGTAGATACGAGTGGAACTGGGCAAGGGAAGAAGTCGTCAAGTTCAAGGAAATCGTCCTTCTCACCTAGTAGTTTGTCAAGACCCTTGCTGAACCAAATCACCTTCTCGGAGGGCTTGTCCCAAATCTCGTACACGACCGCCTGCTGCATGATCATGTTCTTGACCTCTACCGAGTTGTCAGTTCGGTTAGCCTTGTAGTCCAGTGGCACTTCCTTACCAACCTTGCCGAAGCGTTTGACAAGTTGGTCTCGCGTCAGATACGTCTTACGCGCGATCCACCGCAGCTCCTCGTATGAGCGACACGGGGACCAGAGCAAGTCCTCCCAGTACACGTATTCGTCCAGGATTTGCTCACTTACCACTTCGTCGTACTCTAGCGTCTCAGCGAGAGACTGGGCCTCGGGTTCAACCTCCTCTTGCCCCGCAATATTCAGACCCGCGGTGGGGTCGAGTTCCGCCACTTTCTGAGGGCCATGGTGCTTTATGTCAGCGTCGTAGGTGTGCCACGAAATACCGACTCCAGGGACTAGCATATCCTGTACTACGCCCTTTAGCAACTCGGCGGTGTGGAAATTACGATTGTTGTGACTAGAAAGGGCACGTTCTATGATCTCGCACGCGACTCGACCCATATCGTCCGTTGGGTCCTTGAATTCGCGATCCACAGTCGGCTGAGGAACCTGATTAATGAGCGAAGTCTGGAGAATGTTGACGTTCGCCGGAAATAGGTTGTACTTACGCTCAAAAGAGGCGTCAGTCAGGGAGCTATCGGCCTCTGCGGCACGAAACATCTTAACGATCTTGCGGCTTTTCTCTTGGAACCTTCTCAGTTCCTTCTCCGCAGCCGTAATTTCACCGCTCCAACGCTGATAACTGCCTCCGGTACCTTTCTCAGCCTCAGACAAGCTCTCAATTTTGGTAAAATCACTCATAATTGCTCCTCAACGCTGGATTTGTAAGACGATTAGTGAACAAATCTTCCAGCGTGAAGGAATAATTCGCTCCTTCAGCCCCCTTGATATGGTCAGGGAGTATCAATTTGCTTTTGGCCGGCTGCAAATTGGTGAAGACCACGCCTAGATATCTGAAGGCGTCAGCAATGTGGGAAGACCAATCATGTACGGGTCGATCCCGGTAACAACCTAACTTGTCGTCCCATTCTCTGCGGTACGACTTCATTGCTTCGATTGCCCCGCTTGCGAGCGGTCGGTTCCAATAAACAAACGGCAAGAGCTTACGTCCTGCCGAGATTCCGTCACGTAACTTATGATCAGGCACGATTCGCGGACGATACCCACGACGAATCGTCTGCTCAACGATTGACCGTCCAGTTTGTAGATTCTTGGCCTTTGCATCATGGGGGAGATAGACATCACGTACGTCGCGTGATTCCATTTCATCCAAATAAACGTCCCACTCTTGCTCGTTATTACTGTAGACTTCGTGGATGAGGATTCCTGAAGGGGCGTGCTGAAAGAAGATGAGAACAGTGTCGTCGGTGTATCCAAGGTCGGTGACAACGTCGAGGGGGAGGTTGGGATCGAGGTCAAATTCTTTAATGCGACCTTCCTTCTCAGCGGACTCCATTTCAGCGCCATAAATCGCCCCTTTGAGCGCAGCGTCGAACGAGCACTCATATTCCTGCATGTAGTCCGACTCGTCCATCATTGAACGAATCAGAGCCAGCTCCTCTGCGGGAAGGATTCCTGATTCCGAAGCCTTCAACATCATCGTGAAGGCTTTGGGATCAGCTAGTGACTTCCTGTACGAGTCGTAAAAGTGGTTCTTGCCCCTTGGAGTGCCCATTTTAACCAACCATCCCTGACGATCCGATAGGCAGGGCATGATGACCTGAGACACCATACTTGGTCGCATAAGAGGATATTCATCAAGGATAGCTCCGTCCAAGTAGATGCCACGAAGCGCGTCGGCATTCTCAGACCCAAGTAGATATATCTTGGCTTCATTCTTGAGGGTAACGCGGAGTTCTGACTCATGAGTCTGCTCAATTAGCGGCGCTGCGTACTCTTTGGTATATTCCCACGCAATCCGCTTGGCCATCTGATACGTGGGGGCAATATACGCCAGCTGTGGCCGCTTGAGTTGACATTCCAGCGCCCCAATGATGAGATCGTTGACGGCTGCGACGGTTTTGCCGGCCCGCCGATGACATACCATGTCCGAAAACCGTGCCTTTCGGTTGTGAAATGGTAGAAACGCGGCACGGGGCTCATATTTGAGCTCAATCTTGGCCATTACTTGGAGCCGGGTAGCCGGTCGTAGGGTATCATGTCCTCGTGAGCAAGGACCATCGCAGCTTGACGATGGTCATAAGACGGTGGGACTTGCTCTCTATACGCCGGTCCACGCCTGAAACGTTCCTCAGTACCCCAAGCGGAACCCTCGCCCATGTTCTTACGGTAAATCCTGTATGCCTTCTCGTCAATATCTTTGGGTATTACGCGGCCAGAAGAGCGCAATTGCTCCACTAGAGCGTTTTTAATCTGTTTATAACCCGCCCCAGGGTCAAATCCCTGTATATCAGCTACTGCGTGGTCAAATTCATGAAGTACAGGAGTCGTCAGAGATGCGTGTGACGGCCCCTCCGCATAAATCTCCTTGCTTCCAGGGTAAAAAGTGGCGCTAGACTTCGTCAATGAAGGATCAATACGCAGAGTGGCGACGTAATCCTTCACTTCAGGGTAATTCGCATATAATTCGGGGTGGTGGTAAACCTGCCCAATTGGTCCATGATAATCTTGTATCTCAGGTCGTATCTTATCCTGAGTAAAGGTTCGGTTCCCCATCTCATCATGGGGTTTTACGCGAGCCAGGGAATCGTCTATCTCCCACTTCATAGGTTGGTGATTCTCCGGCCCACGCTCGACCTTGAGATCTCTCCAGACCTCGTGAGGTGTATAATTCGCCGATAACGCAGCCTCTCCTGCGGCCATGTCGGCAAGTGGGGCATTCTTGGCGAGGTCTCCAGCCATGATCTTCTGGACGGGGGCAGAATTACGCAGGCCTTTGACCAAGGCACCGAATGGGAGCATAGAGGCCGCACTGAGGGCTAGGCCGGTCTTGTCGCCCTCATCCCAACTGCGCTTCATGTCCCGAAGGGCCATGGCCTGGCCCACGCCGGGGATGAATCCCGCAGCAGTCTGAACGGCCATATCGCCCAGACTCTCATCCGGCTGGGCTTTTAGGGACGTATACTGGTCGTACTTCCTGCGAAGTAAGTCAGGTATGCCGACCAGGTCGTCTCTGATATCAGCCACGACTGGCCTCCACGTCAATAATCTGCATTGGAGCGTTACCTGATGTGTCTCGGGCGTTCAGCCAACTCAGTTCGATCTTGATAGCTCCACCGTCCAACCCAGTAACCTGAGCCGGTATGAGTTTCGAGTAGAGTTGGTAGAACTTGTCGGGGTTTTGATGAGCCCAATTGGCGAGTCGGGGGACACCGCCGATGAGCTCAAAGGCGTATTGGAACTGAAGCCGCACGTTGCGGGTTCGTGTGTATAATGGCAGTTTGGGAGCGTTCGCAAGGGCATTCAGGTTCTCCTCAACTTCCTGCATAGACGGCGTAATGGGGCCGTCATCGATCTCAGGATTCAACGATTGCAGTGCTGCTACTTGTGTCTCGGCAGTCACTTAGTCTTTGTCCTCAGGGCTTGGGCCAGCGCCTTCTTCTTCTGATCGGCGGCGTTGAACTCCTTACCAACACTCTGCGGTATGTCGACCTTGGCGGCAAATTGAGGGTTGTGAGCCACTGCGGCCATTAATCGGGCTTGAGCCGGAGATGTGCTTGGCATGGTTAGTCGTTTAATCGGGCTTGAGCCGGAGATGTGCTTGGCATGGTTAGGTGTTACCTGAGTTAGGCGGGTTGCCGTTGGTGAAGAATGTACTCGGGCCTACACTGCCTTCACCGGGGGCGAATCTGGTCACATTCCCTATGCTACGAGCGGCAATGTAGGCTGCATATCTGTCATTTGTGATCGTGGCATATGCTTCACTCTGAGCTTGGGACGACTCCCAGAGCTGAACTCCTAGTGGTGCAGTGGGGTCGCTCATATGTGCTGGCGGGGGCGAATGGGGTAGGTGGGTAGTCTATACTCTACTCCTATTTTATGATTCAGTCTAGGGATTTCTACTGGAAAATTCGGGCATTATATGAGACTCTGACGCATGATTCCTGATGCTTGGAACCCCGGTAAACCTCAGTTCTTACTGCTACAGCTTCCAAATCGTATGCTTACAGTCTCCAAATCGTGTGGTATAATCGGAGGGCGGCCCATACTCTCACCGACCCCACCCCACGACCGCATACACCCTGTGGCGAGCGACGCTCGCTACGCTCGCCGGAAAAGGCGGAAAGTGCGCTAGCGAGTCGCTCGCTACGCTCGCCGGAAAGTGCGAGGAAAGGGCGGGCGAAGTAAGTGCTTACTTCGCTCGTGGTTAGTAAGTACTTACTCCTATACCCGACTAACGGGGAGGGGTATAGAACGAACGTTCGGCACCTCGACTAAGGGACTAGGGGACCTAAGGGACCGATTCCTTATCCGGCTCCTAAAGGGGTATATTTTAGTTGCCTAGGGGTATACCTTAATTCTCGGAGCCTATAGGCTCTTTAATCCCTTAGTCCCTTAGTCCCTTAGTCCCCGGGCGTAGCTCCTAAGTTACTCCCTCCCGTTATCCCTTAAGTAAGCACTTACTAACTTGCTAAGTTAGTAAGCGCTTACTTCTATACCCGACTAACTTACTCGACTATAGAACGTTCGTTCTCGGGTTAGTCCCTTAGTCCGAGCGGCCTAAAATCGAACGAACGTTCGACGAACGAACGTTCGGTGCCGACTTTCCGACGAACGGTATAGGCTATCTACTCGACTCGGAGTAGACTATCTATATCGACCTCCGATGCCGGGAAATCCCTCCCGTAGCGCCTAGGTCGAGCGAAAGGAAAAAAATGTTACTACGATTCCCTAATCCCGTACCGGGAGCGCGCGAGTCTTTCCGACTTACGAAAGACGCGGAAAAGTGCTACCCGAAAGGAAAGCGGGCGTACCCGATAACCGCCCTCGTAAACGGAACCCCGACCGAAATAATGGTTACTAGCTCCGCTTCTTGGAGCGCGGAATCGACTACCGGGGCTAACGGGTGGATTAAGATCGACGGGAAAGTTTTTTGGTTCCTTTTCGACCCCGGGTTTATCCCGCTCGACGGGCTAGACTTCCTACTCGAAACCGGCCCCGGCCTCCCGAACCCTAAGAGGGAGCCGAAAGACCCCGTTAAGGAAGCCGCTAGAACCGCCGCGTGTTCCGTTACGCTACGGGCGAGAGCCGCCTAAGCCTAGGGCGAAACCGCACCCTAGCCCGAAAGGGCTAGGGTTTTCGCACGTCTATAGGAATCGCACCTTAACCGGCCCGATCCGACCTAACTCCAATTAAAGGCTAACCCATGAATACGAATCAAGAAGATCTGAACCCCAAGAACGAAAACCCCAAGAACGAGAGCATCGCGACCCGTCAGTGGAATATCGCCTCCGCCACGAAGCCGCATAACCCCAACGAGTTTATGGAGAACGTTCGCTCTATGTTCAAGAGCTACGGGTTTACGGTGAACGCTATCGCCATCGTCCCCGGTCCCGGGTGTCGCAACTACGGTCTTGAGCTATCCGGCCCCCACGACGAGCAACAAAGGATCATCGAGCAACTAACCTTCGCGATGCAGCCGGGAAAGTACTCCGAGATCCATAACGACCCCGCCTTGGTATTCGGCGAGTTCACCTACGAGGAATAGCCTCAACCTCGAGGATGTCGCGGTAAGGTCGCAAGACCTTACCGGGGAATCCTCCCCACTTAGGAGAATACATGAATACGAGAGGCATAGAAGTAGGGACGCCGATCATGTGGATACAAAGTGATAATACGCTCACGTTCGGTACGGTGACGAGAATGGGGCTACAAGCTGGTATCGGCGTTTTGTGGACCGACGGTCGTCACAAGCCGGAGGATTGCATATACGACGCTTTCTGCTTCCCAGCTAAGTACCAAGCAGAACTCCAGCAAATCCTAGACGAGCGGGCGAAGCTCAAGAAAGCGTATGATGACTCGGCTAAGTTGCTATACGAGTTCTCCAATAAAGTCGTGAAGGACGCGCTACGCACCGATTAGCAGCGAAAGCAGCTAGACGGTCCCGACTAGACGAGCTATACTAGAGACTAGTCCCTAATTCAAGGGGCTAGTCTCGCCCAACTTAGGAGTATCTATATGAACACCAAGGCTAATACCAAGTACTATCTTCAGGAAGGCTATACGCCTACCAACGTAGTCGCTTACAAGTCCGGCGAAAATTGGTTCGGCCCCGTTCTCACGCTTACGAAACGCATCTTTCTCGACGAGAAGCTCCACGAATACAAGATAAACGGGGAGAGGGTCAAGAACGAGCTTCTCAGCGAGTACGAAGCTAACTCTTGGCTCGCGGCTCGGGCCAAGGTACCCGACTACGCAACTTGGTAGGCGTCCCGGTAAGCCTCTCAGGAGGCTTACCGGGGAATCTCCCCCACAAAGAACTAGGAGCTAGCCATGGAAGTCACCGAAAGAAAGTGCCCTACTTACAAGGAAAGGCGGGAGCGTCTCATCGAGAACGTAGTCTCAGGATACTCCGAGCCATTTTCTCGTGCCCTAGCGGAGGTTATGATGCTCCCGCCCGAGTACGACCTGGACCCCGACTATGCTGAAGGACTAGCTACGGCGTTGGCCTACTCTAGGCTCATGCGGGGAAGGCACAACAATAGCGCCGCCTCGATGTTCCATAGTATCCAACTCGAGACTCTCCAGAAATGGAAGGACGCCATTGACGCCGAGCGTAAGCGCAGGATAGACGTTATTCGCAAGTATAACCCCGCCTTCAAGTTTACTACTGAGCCGTATAGCGATGAGCATATCGGTAAGGCGGCGGCTCAAGTCCTCGAGGTTGAGGAGATTAAACAACGAGCGGACGAGGCCTATTACCAGGCTATCTACGAGTTCAGGAAGTCCCTCGGTACCAACTTCTAACCCGAGAAGCTCACGTACTAGGCCCGGAAATGGACCCGGGCCTAGTGCGGGGAATCCTCCCCCAATAAAGTACCAAGGAGCTGACGTGAATACCAATAAGGAAGCGATCTTCATACCTCTCAAGAGGGAAGAGCTGTTAACTTTTATGGCAAGAGATTTAGCCATAACCCCGCAAGAATTAGAACCCGATCTTGGCGAATGCTTGGATCGGTTGTTGCAGACCTTCAACGATCTCCGTGTATACCCGATTGTCTGCCATAATATGGATGACGTATCGGACGCTGAGAGGCTATATCTCAACGAAGGCCCGTACTCTCGCCATTATGACGGAGACTATACCATCGAGTTCCGCGAGAAGCAACGTCATTATCGTGCGGCTATTCGTTTCAGGTTACACGCTGCTCCTGACTTGGTAATCACGGCGGCGGATTCGGTATGAACACTAAACTAAGCAGTTATGAAATAGTGATCTACTGGATAGTCTCCGCGACTCTAATCCTGATACTAAAGACTATGTTGTTCTCCAGCATTCTAGCATTCCAGTTGATGGCCATCGTAGTAATTGGAGTTTGGCTGATGATTGGGGTAGGCTTGTTGTTAAAGAAACACTAACCCTGCCTCATACGATTCCATCCTAAATGCCTTTACTTCTCTCTACGGCAAGCGTATGATAGGTTATCGGCTAGGGGCAGAACCCTGAAATACCCTGCCGATAATCTCAACCTCCTAGTGAAAGGAACTATCATGGGTAAGAAGGACAAGAAGTTCGATGCGCCGCAAGGCGAAACGCAAACCTTGACCGAGGCCGATGTCGGAACGATTCACGTTGGCCCCGAATCTACCGACGGTGCCCCGCCCGAACTGGCCGATAAGGTCAAGGCCGCTCCGGTGAGGCCGACGTATCACCTGGTTCTCAGCACTCCCGACTTGACGGGTCGCGTGGCGTACCGTTTCGGTAAGGACAAGGCGATGCCCAAGAAGGCGCCGCGTATCCCGATCACGCTCGACGGCGTGCCGGGCGAGATGGCCGTAACGTCCTCGGGTGGTTATTCGGAACTGGTTGGCTACAACGGCTGGTTGTACAACAAGGACGGCGACTCGGGCTGGATCCTGTTCTCGGACGGCGCGAACCCCAGCGATCCCGCGCAATTCCCGGACGGTATTCAATTTACGACGACCGAAGGTCTGGGCCCCGTGAATCCGCTTCGCCTGCCGAAGAACCCCGAAGGTGAGGCTAACCGCCGCGCGGCTGCTGCAGCCTCCGCTCTGAAGCGTAAGGCTGAAAAGGAAGCGGCAGTTGTCGAACAAGCCGCTGCCGAACAAGTCACGGCCTAACGATCCTGTCGTAGTACCTTGGGCCAGGAGGGGATTCTCCTGGCCCCTTTTTCGCATACGATTCCAGCGAGAAGGATTAGACTGAACCCTCGAAACGGCGTATAATAGAAGTCAGTCGAGCGGGAGGAAGGTGGCCGCCCTCCTCCAGTTCACCGGAATAAAGTGACGATGCTTCTCAGGACTCTCCCGGTTGAGCGCCTGAGGACTCTGATCTAAATCCCGCCCGATTCCCTCCACCTAACCGGGGCAAGCCGATGGGCTTCGTTGTAGCCTCCGACTCAATCTCAGACGATTGGGCGTACTTCAATAAGCGTACCTCTGAGATGGGACTAGATGCCAAAGGCGTCGACGCTCATGGGATACAACTGACGCTTCATGCCAAACTCTACGACTTTGGTATTCGATCCGGTCTTACTCAGAATCGCAATGCGATCATCTTCCCCTACTTAGATGAGCATGGGCGCAAGCTAGATATGTATCAGGCTCGCATGATAGGCGAGCCTCCATATGAGATTGCCCCACCTAGGGGTATAACTCCTGAGCATTACCGGAAATTGCTCAAGGCTCAGTGGCCTAAGTACCTCGGCAGTAAAAAGCAGTTCGATCTGTATTTTCCCATATTTCATACTCCATGGGCAGAGTTTGAAACTCTGTTCATTACGGAGGGCATCCCCAAAGCCATTCGAGCATGTCAAGCCGGTATACCCTGCGCGTCTATCCAGGGTAAGGACATGTTTGTAATTAAGCAATCGAACAACTTTGTAGCTGGGTTAGAGAAGGCTCTAAGTACGTGGTCTAATCTCAAACAAGTCATCTACGTAGCTGATTCGGATGCGGATAAAAGTGAGGATATACGCAACGCGGCTATCAGGTTATGCGGCCTGATTAATGGGCGCAAACAGTCTAGGGATTTCGCCAAGTTTGTCATCCTCCCCGATATACCCAATTACGACAAGACAGGACTTGACGACTTTCTCAATATCGTTGGTCACGAAGAATTCTTTGAAAAGCTAGGCTCTTGGATACGTACATATGAAGGTGGTCGATACTTCGAATTGATGGATAAGCTCAATGAAAAGCTTTACCTGGTATCAGGCACGACTAACTTTATATCAAGAAATTCTAGGCAAGTGATCAACGCAGGATCGGCCATGGCCCTTGTCTCCCCCGACTTACTCAATATAGGTACGCTGACTATACCGTATTCGGGCAGGACTATCAAGAATGGGGCGGCAACGCTGTCCAATACATTCGTGGGAGATCCCAATCGTAATCTAGTTGATGGAGTTGACTTCTGGCCCGGCATGGAGGAAATCCTACCTGGTAATCGGTACAATATATGGATAGATCATTCTCCAGAAGAGAATGATGGCGATATTGCCCCGTTCCTTGACCTCGTTAAGCTGACCATACCTAATGATATAGAACGGGAGCTGCTTCTCAAAGTTGTAGCTCATCGTTGTCACCGCCCTCAAGACAAAGCGCCGCTCATGGTATTCCTATATGGCGGGGAGGGTACGGGCAAATCAACCATCGCTATAGCTCTGGCGAATGCGATCACTTCTAATCCTGATTACTTCCACATAGGCGGCTTGAATCTCGGCTACTCTCATGAGGACCGACATGTCTTTAAGGAAGTAGTGGTCATGGAGGAGCCGACCAGGTCGGGAATGACTAACTCCGATATGGAATCTATGTTCAAGCTCTTAGGGGACAATGAAACGATCAGCGTAAATCCCAAGGGTATTCAGGGCTTCGCAATTAAGAATCGCATTTTCCTCTGGATTAATACCAACGAGCACTACCTGCCTGTATCAGGAGCGGCTCGGCGGTGGTTAATGATTAAATCTGATACCGAGCAGCACTTGGAAGAGGCCAAGGCCGTACGCATTTGGATGGAGCAAACGCCCAATTTCGGGGGACGGATCAGGAATTATATCAAGACTAAGTATCCTGTAATAGATGTAGCCGAGCTTCAGAAAGAGGCGTCCCTGCTAGAGTCTAAGCTAGAAATTGTAGAGCAAAACCGTGCTCCGATGCTAGCTGAATACGATGAATTCTTGAACAACCTACCTCCAGATTTGATGGAACTTGGGGCTATCCCTACGCGAATCATGATGAACCTCCTACCTTACAGAGATAAGGATGCGGGCGAGAGGCAGACACTGACTCGTATACTAAGCCGGGAATATCCCTTGTTCAAAATTGATAGCAGTGCTAATAGTGCAATCAATATACCGAATGGTCCAGGTCGATTCACTACGACGACCTTCAGAAGTACGTTGCGTAATAAGCACAAAGCTCTAACTAAAGACGAGGCCAAGGAACTGTTTCACAAATGGGATACGCACCCCGAGAAGGGCAAATTTTAGCATCGAAATCATATTTACTTCCAAGAAATATAGGAGTATACTTAATACAGTAGACGGGCCGCGCGTATCAGCGGCGTACTAGTGAAAGGTAAATTATGGAACCTGAAAGCCAAGGCTACGTTAACCAAGACGGGCCGGAATACACCCCCGAGCGCGAGGCAGAGCTGCCGAAGCTCGACCTCATCGATGAGGCCATCATGGAGGCTGAGGCGGTGATGAAGCGTACCGTTGCCAAGCTCAACTCTACGCGCCCGTACCTGCGCGTGTGTGAAGAGGGTAAGGCCAAGTTTGGCGGTACCTTCAGACTCGCGTCGTGGGGCAATTACGTCAAGTTTATCTGGACGGTCGACGTCAAGGACTTCCGCGAAACTGCTCCGATCATCGAGTGGCTTCAGGACGACTGCTACCTTACGTGCGACTCGACCGTGGATCAACCCACGTGGGGTTCTGGACAGCGGGAATACAACTTCTCCCCGTTCCTCCAGCTCGAGGCTGACCTCGCTACCGACGCTACCTGTAAGCGCGTCGTCGTGGGCTACGAGCCGGTGGCGCCCCGTCCGATCTACAAGTTCGAGTGCCCCGACGAAGTCCAACCCGACTATCACGAAGGAGCCGGCGATGTCTGAGAACGAGACTCGCAAGCTCCTGCGTGAGTACTACGATCTTCAGAAGGATCTGGACTCCATTAAGGCTCAGCGAAAGGTTATCAAAGCCGTGCTGAGATCAATTCACGGGCCAGAAGTGAATATTGGCTATCTGGCCCACCTCTACAAGGTAGACGTAAATGTATAACGAAAATGCCCCGCCAGAAGTGGCGATTTCCTCCCACCTCCCCGACCTGATCAATTCGTATATCAGCGTTCGGGCCCAGCGGCTGATCCTCGACAAGGAGGCGGCCAGAATCAAGGAGCTGGAAGATGAGCTCCACACTACCATCGTTACCAAGTTCCGCGAGGGTGATATCACCGCACAGGGCGCGAGCAATGGCCTGGTCAAGATGACTACGCTCATCGAGCCGAAGGTACAGCCCGAGGACTGGCCTATCGTATGGGAGTATATCCGCGAGACAGGCGACTTCTCGCTGCTCCACAAACGCATTACCGCCACGGCGGTGCAAGAACGCTGGGAGGCTGGAGAAGAAGTCCCCGGTGTTGGTCGGATGACTAAATACAAGTTGTCCGTTTCGGGTGTCAAGTCATAAGGAGCAGGTAATGGTTGAGAAAGTCGTAATCAAGACGAATCCGTCTGGGCCGCCGGAAGTCGTGGTCAAGCCCGGTACGGAGGTGGTCGACTACAAGGCCGAACTGGCGAAGATGACCGTTGCCGTCGCGGAGGCTGAGAAGCCTGCGGGTAACTGGATCAGCTTCAAGGGCGGGATCATGTCCGTCGGCGGGAACCCCATCAAGGGGAACAAGATGCCGGTCGTGATCCTCCACTCGGTGTTCGAGAATCAGCTGTACGCTGACCGCTACGACCCGAACAACCAGCAGCCGCCGATCTGCTACGCTTTCGGGGAGACTGACGACGAGCTCAAACCCCACCCCGAGAGCGCCAAGCCCCAGTCGGAGAACTGCCACGAGTGCCCGAAGAACCAGTGGAACAGCGACCCCGGCGGTGGGAAGGGTAAGGCGTGTAAGAACGTCCGCAGGTTGGGGATGATCTCGGCCAGCGACTTGCACCAAGTCGACAAGGCTCCGGTCGCCATCGCTAAGATGCCGGTCACGAGCGTGAAGAACTGGTCGACCTTCGCCAGCCAGATCGCGAACGTGCTGAAGCTTCCCCCCATCGCGGTCATCGCGGAGATGTCGGTCGAGCCGGATGCGAAGACACAGTTCCAAGTGAACTTCGCCCTCCTGGATAAGATCGAAGACCCCGCAGTGCTTACCGCGCTGTTGGCGAAGCGGAGGGAGACCACGCCGATGATGTACGCGCCTTACGACAAGCCCGTCGACAAGGTGGCCGAAGTCAGGAAGTTCTAAGTGTAGCACCCAGCCCTTGGGCAGCGACTCGGAGGGCTGGCTATTATGCTGAGACAATGTAAAATTTGCGGTAGGAACGGCTCGTGTTGGAATAACGAGTTACAAATGAACGTACATAGGAATCCTTTATGTTGCCCGTCTGCATCGACTTTGAAACAGAAGCAATTGCCAATTGGCCAGACTATCCACCTAAGCCGGTCGGAGTCTCCATTTGGTACCCCCAAGCCGAGTCCCCAACCTACCTAGCATGGGGACATCCGAGTGAAAATAACACTACGTTCGAGGCAGCACGGCAAGAGTTGGCTACAATTTGGGCTCAGAAACCTGAAATTCTCTGCCACCATGCCCGTTTCGACACGGAAGTCGCTCGTGTTCACATGGGTCTCCCATACCCCAAAGACCCTCTTAGGGTACACGACACCCTTTTCCTCAATTACTTGTACGACGTCCACGCCCCGAGCCTAAGCCTCAAGCCTAGTGCCGAGCGCATCCTCCAGATTCCCCCGGACGAAAAAGATGAACTTGATTCTTGGCTTACTAGTCATAGCTACAAGCCTGGCCGGGATATTTGCCGTGCTCCTGGTGGCCTTGTGGGGCGATATGCCAACGGCGACACGTTCCGCACTCGTAAGCTGTACGAGGCGCTTATGGATCATACCAATAAGTCTGGTATGCTTCCTGCTTATCGCCGTGAGCAGCGTCTTGCACCTATTCTGAGCCAATCCGAGGCCGATGGCATTCGGGTAGACAAGGATAAGCTTGAAAAGGATTTGGTCCAGGCTGAAGCTACGATGATTACAGTTACCGAGCGGTTACTGAAGATCATCGGGCCTTGTAACCCCGACTCTAGCGCGGAACTGGCTAAAGCGTTGCTTAAATCGGGTCGGGCTCACGAGTCGGACTTTCTTCTCACGCCGACCGGCAAACTCTCGACGGCCAAGGCTAGTATGGACCAAGCCGTCAAAGACCCCGAACTCAGGGAACTACTCCAATATCGGGGGCACCTTAAGACGCTGCTTACTACCTTTATGCGTCCGTGGGTTCAATTCGCAGCGTATGACGGAACGCTTCATCCTTCGTGGAATCAAGTTAAAGGTGACGAATATGGTACCAGAACTGGACGACTTTCAAGCAGCAATCCGAACTTCCAGAACATCCCTACAGAACTCAAAGGCGGCGCCCCGGCAGGTTTGCCCCCGTTGCCTTTCTTACGTCAGTATGTACTCCCCGATGAGGGTCATGTGCTCGTCTCAAGCGACTTTAATGGACAAGAAATGCGCATTGCTTCCCACTTTGCCGAAGGACGCGCAGCGGAGATTTACCGCAATGACCCTGGAGCAGATTTCCACGAAGTCGTCAACGAGATCATCAAGAGAGACACAGGTATGGACATCGGGAGAAAGATGGTCAAAAATACCGGATTCTCCCTCATCTACGGCTCGGGCATCAACTCTCTCGCTCAGCTTCTGGGGGTGGATCGTAATACTGCTGCAAGTATTCGCAAGCATTACTTTGCTGCTCTACCTGGCTTCCAAGAGCTTATGGACGACGTAAGTCACCGGGGTCGGATTGGCTCCCCCGTCAAGACGTGGGGTGGTAGGCTCATCTATGCCGAGCCGCCCAAGATCGTGAAGGGCCAACAATGGGACTTCTCATATAAGCTGCTGAACTATCTAATTCAAGGCTCGGCGGCTGATCAGACTAAGGAGGCCATTAATGAAGTGGGCTATAAGACGAATCATCGTCGGTTCCTGGCTACGGTCCACGATGAGAACGTATACAGCGTGGACCCGAACCATTTGGAAGCGGAAGTTGCCGTTATCCGAGCTTCAATGGAGACCCAGGCAGGATGGGATGTACCATTCCGAGCCGAAGTCAAAGTCGGGCCTAATTGGCACGAAGGAGTGAAATATGAAATGGAGAATGGTAATAACTAACCTCATATTCTACGGGTCGGCGGCGCTCGCCGGTTACGGTTTTTACAAGTTTATAGAACTGTTAATCGGGGCGTAGACAGCTCGTAAGGGCGCTCCGGCGCTCCCCGGTACTAGTCCGAAATCATAACTGTAGGAGCACTGTATGATTAGTAAATTCAAGCCAATGCTGGCGGATAATGCGGATTTCGACCGCATACGCTACCCCGTAATGGCCAGTCCTAAGCTGGACGGCGTTCGGGCCACCTTCCAGAACGGGAGTTTAGTCACTCGTTCACTGAAGCCTCTCCCCAATCGGGCGGTGAACGAAGTGTTCAAGCACGACGCTGATTTCGATGGGGAACTCATAGTCGGGGATGCCTTCAGTAAGACGGTGTTCCGCGATACGATGAAGGTCGTTATGGCCCACGACGCAGATATCACCGGCCTTCGCCTACACGTATTCGACATCGTGAACCTGGGCGACTTCCGCGACAGGTTCCGTATCGCCTGCGACTACGCGGACTACAAGAGGATCATCCCTGTCCCCCACACGCTGATCGAGAATGAGAAAGAGCTTCTGAGGTTAGAGGATCACATGCTTCACGTGGGTTACGAGGGACTGATGATCCGCGACCCGAAAGGCCAGTACAAGTATGGTCGCTCGACAGTCAACGAGGGAGCGCTGCTGAAGGTCAAGAGGCGGCTCCAATCTGAGGCTACCGTCATCGGTTTCGAGGAACAGATGCACAACGCGAACGAGGCAAAACTGGATAATCTCGGGAACACCGAGAGGTCGAGCCATCAGGCCAACATGATCCCTATGGGGGTGCTCGGCGCTCTAGTAGTGAAAGACGTCAAGACTGGCGTATCCTTCAATGTAGGAACGGGCTTCACGGCTGAAGATCGGGCAGGTATCTGGAAGCAACGAGATTCCCTGCTTTACAAGATGATCACCTACGAATACCTGCCGATCGGAGTGAAAGATAAACCGCGTCATCCTGTATTCCTAGGCTGGCGTATGGAGCAAGACCTATGAGACCTTGGAGCTATTCCCGCCTCAGTACCTACGAGGATTGTCCCAAGCAGTACCAGTACTCCTACGTGGAGAACCTACCTGGGTTCAGACCTCCCAGTCCTGCTTCAGAACGGGGGACAAAGATTCACGAGCAGGGCGAGCACTACCTGCTCGGGAAGATCAAGATATACCCGCCAGAGTTCCAGAAGGTCAGCGGCCACCTGATGATGTTGAAGGCTAAGGCGGCCATACCCGAACTCAAGATGGCGGTAAACGAGAAGTGGGAGGCGGTAGACTACAAGGCTCCTGACGCCTATTTCCGTGGGATCATCGACGTTCACTACGAAACTGAAGACGGGGCGGTCGTCTGTATCGAGGACTTCAAGACCGGTCAAGTGTACGACTCCCACCCGAAGCAGATGGAAACCTACGTTGCTATCTGCGCGGCTCACTATCCCAACGCTAAGACGTTCCTGACTCGACTAATCTATATTGATCAGGGAGTCGTGACTCCGGCGAAGGCCACGAATGTTGAGCGGCTGAAGCCGATCCGCATGTTGATGGATGGCCGAATCAAGAATGCCGAGGAAGATACCATCTTCCCCGTCCGGCCAGGTAATAGTTGTAAATGGTGCGACTACTCCAAGAGGTATGGTGGGCCGTGTCAGAACTGAAACTTGAAAAGGAGATTGAGTTAGATGTATCAGATTACGCCAAGCATCAGAAAGACTGCTTGGTACTCAAACTCAATGTCTGGGGTAGGATTGGTTGGCCCGACCGACTCTATCTTCACTTTAAGGGCAAGGTACTGTTCATAGAGTTCAAACAACCTGGTGAAAAGCCTAAGAGATTACAGGAGTTTATACATGAAAAGTTACGACGATATGGATTTAGAATTGAAGTGGTCGACAACGTCCGCGACGGGAGGGCAATTATCGACGACTTTACCTCAGACAATTCGCACGTTTGAGGAGTTTGCCAAGGTAGATGTATATACGGGGGACATTGATCCCGTGTATTGGGCCATCTACCGTGCCCGTGAAACTATGAGTCATGGCTGGGCTACGCGATTCAGTGTGGCCATGCTAGCCTACTACCATACGGGTACGGCAGCCAAAGCCGCCGATCTAGAGGGTATCCACTTCTGGGACTACTTGGAGAGTATCTTCGAAGGTACAGTTACTCCGAGGGCGGCTGAGCGACGGCACTTCCGTGGGGAGGGTGGTCGCAAGACGCTCGCGTCCATGAGACAGTCTAGCCCGAACCCGGACAGATTTTACGATAACATACCTCGCAACTACCGGGGCATCATGCGGTACTGTGAGTCCAAGTTCTACGGATTCGGCCCATACTTCCAGCTGAAGATCGCTGACTATATGGACAGATGCCTAGGTATACCCCTAGACGACATGATAGGACTGAGTACTAACCTACCCACCCTACCGGCGAAGGCTGCGGTGCTTCTATATGTAAATCACTCTGCCCCCGACGCTTTCAATAAGGCATGTGAGCGAGTCTACGTGCTGAACCTTCTCGCCCCGCCACTTTTCGACCGCCCCGTTGGACCAGCCGAGGTCGAGACCATCCTATGTGACTGGAAACGGGCCAAGTATGGCACCCATTGGGTGGGAGATGACGTACTCGACAAGCGTACTTCTCTAGGTACCCATCCAATGGCCGATTTGATGCCCCCGACGTTCGACAAGGGTACGTTCAAGTTGGACCTGCTATGAGTGAAGAATGGGTCCCCAAGAAGTACCAGGTTGAATCCATCAAATGGGGGATGGAGCACGCCAATTGCGGCTTGCTCCTAGACCCAGGGATGGGGAAGACAAGCGCAACTCTGACCCTAGGAGACCTCCTCATTCAGAGGAATGCCATCGGTCGCATCCTGATCATCGTCCCCATACGGCCTATGTATAAGGTCTGGCCGGACGAGATCAGGAAGTGGAACCATACGAAGCATCTTAGCTACACCATTCTCCACGGTGACGACAAGGACGCGAAGCTCAATGAGGTTTCTAACATCTACCTACTCAATCCGGAGGGGCTGAAATGGTTCATTGCAGCTGGTGGTATGGAAAAGCTCTCTCCAGATATGCTGGTCGTGGACGAATCGACGAAATTCAAGGACTATTCGACAGCACGCTTCAAGCTCTTAAAGCCACACTTGCCGCGTTTCAAGAGGAGACTGATCCTGACTGGCGAACCAGTACCGAATGGGTACATGGACCTGTTCGGGCAAAGTTACATTGTCGATCAGGGCAATGCGCTTGGGAGATTTATCACCCACTATCGGGCTCAGTTCTTCTATCAATCAGGGTTTGGCGGGTACAATTACACCCTGAGACAAGGGGCGGACAAGGAGATACAGGAGAAATTGCGGGGCACGATGATGCGATTGGCGGCGGAGGATCATCTGGAGATGCCGGACCTCATAACTGACGACATCATGATCGAGCTTGATCCGAAGTCCCGTCAGATTTACAAGCAATTCGAGGATGACTTTCTAGCAGAGGTGGGCGATGATACTATCATGTCGGTTAATGCGGCCGCGGTTGGTAATAAGTGCCGACAAGTCGCTAACGGGGGTGTTTACGACGAGACGCATTTCGCTCACCCTATACACGACCTCAAAACGGCAGCGCTGGTCGATCTTGTTGAACAGCTCCAAGGCAACCCTCTCCTCGTTGGCTATGAATTCCAGCACGATCTTGAGAGGATCAAGAGAGTTTTCCCCAACGCCCCATGTCTCACGGGTATGTCGGGGAAAAGGCTGGATGTTGTCGTGGACGGTTTTAACGCTGGAACAATACCGGTCCTCCTGGGCCACCCTGCTTCGGCGGGGCACGGACTAAACCTACAGGGTAGCTGTTACCATATGTGCTGGTACGGCCTACCTTGGGACTACGACCTCTACAAGCAAATGATCGCTCGGGTCTGGAGACAGGGTCAGAAGTCCAATCGCGTATTCGTCCATCGTATCCTGGCCGACAGGACGCTGGATTCTACGGTGTCAAGAACGCTCCTTCAGAAAGAGCGGACGGCAGACGCCTTCTCTAACGCTATCAAAGCCTACAAAACTGAAGTAGTACGCGACCAATCCCGCGAAGCAGCGGCTATCAAGGAGATTATTAAGTGATTATCAAGATACACGGTACTAGTGGGAGCGGTAAGACTACCATCATTCGGGAGCTCATGAAGATGAGTGATCCCGTCCCGGCAGAGTGCGTCGACCTCAAGGAGGGTAAGGTTGAAGCTATGATCCTACACCTCCCCGGCGTTATGAAGCCGGTCGTTGCCCTTGGACCCTACGGTAAGGCTCACTGCGGAGGATTAGATGCGATCTCTGGTACTGATGTCCACGCTGCTCTACTCCATCGTTATGTCACCTGGGGTCATGTCATATACGAAGGCCTGCTTGGAAGCGAGTGCTATGGCGCGATGGGGATTGCGTCCGAGCGATATCATGGTGACCACCTGTTCGCCTTCCTTGATACTCCCATCGAAATCTGTATCGACCGGGTCAAGCAGAGGCGTCTTGATGCAGGGAATACCAAGCCCCTGAACGAGGCCAATACGCGGGGCAGAGTGGCTAAGATTAATCGCCTGAAGTACCGGCTGAACAATGAGTTCGACCGATGGGTGTTCGACCTAGATCACCTCCGAGCCACCCAGCAGATTTACGAACTACTGAGGAACGCGACATGAACGAGCATGAATCTTGGTGCGTAACTCGGCGTTATCCGGTTATGTCCAAATGTGACTGCGACGCCGCGCACATCAACGACGCACCGCCGATACAGACGGTGACGAACAATGCGCTAACGGTAGTCCACAAACAAGCCGAGGATCGCGATCTGTGGTTCATTCCCGAAACGATCACAGAAGATTATTTGCAGCGCGCATTACGCAAACTTCACGCCGCAGTTGAGGGCGACGCCGCGAGCGTGCCGAGGGAGTGTTGCTGCAAGGTGCTTCGCAAGCAACTGACGACCAATTCGGGAACGTGGCATATCTGCGAGCAATGCAGCAATGGCTACTTCCTACCATACGCCGCGCCCGCCGTGGCGCAGGAGAAACGAAATGAATGAGACAGTACTAAGTAACATGGCTCACTGGATTAACGAGCGGACTCGCATCCTCAAGCTGAAGGACGCTGCCGCCCCCAAGCCGTGGACTACCGACCCCATCCTTCAATCGTACAAGTTCTGTAACGTGCGACGGGAGGATGATAGAGTCACGCGGTGGTTCGCAGCTAATTGGCGTCACGAGAAGTACTGGGATGACCGTAACTTCGTCGCCGCCATCATGCTCGGTCGGACTGTAAACTGGCCTCCGACACTGGAGCGTTTAGGCTTCCCCCACGTATGGGATAAGTCCAAGTTCATCCATATTCTCGACGGTCTTATGGCTAATGGGGGTAAGGTCTGGACGGGGGCGTATATGATCACGGCGGGGCCGACAGGTGTACGGAAGTCTGAGTGGGTATG
>Ga0315284_10003065_pt1 | contig 23810 bp, 30 predicted proteins | sample YL17G09_16_MG_FD_203696 | JGI IMG/M metagenome (GOLD analysis project Ga0315284, IMG submission 203696) | Sediment microbial communities from Yellowstone Lake, YNP, Wyoming, USA - YL17G09_16 | ecosystem: Environmental > Aquatic > Freshwater > Lake > Sediment | place: USA: Wyoming | collected...
TTTGATATTTCCTTGGCACCTATTGAAGAAAATTTATTTAATAAAGTTAAAAGTCAATTAAAAGTTATTGAGGCTGGATTCCATCATAAAGCGATTATTGCACAAGATTTTGGTCCGTATCAAATAGACTTAAAGAATGCAATTCAATTTGGTGGTGAGATTGATTTAACGGCAAACGGAATATTAATAGAATCCAAAAAGAATCATAAAGATTGGTATACGGCAATTAAAAAATTAGTTCTAAATCCAGAATTAGTTAAAACATTACAAGATAATTTATATAATACAGTTAAAGATACTTATTCAATAGATAAGGTAACTGAAAATAGAAGAAAATTATACTTAGAGTTAATTGAAAATAAAAGAATAGAAAATAATGTGATGGCATCAAATATAATACTATAATTATGGGACAACAAGATGAAAATGCGTCTGAGATAAAAAGATTAATTGAAGAATTAACAGGTGTCTTAAATTCAATGAACACTATCGAAGAACAAAAACAAGAGAAACAATTTGTTTGTGAAGAAACACTTAATAAACTAAAAATGTTAAATGTTGACCCAGAAATAGTTAGAAAAATTATGAGAAGAGCTGATGAATTAAAAGGTAAAACTGAAAACTTTAAAACTTCACAACCTTTATATGAATCTGATGAATTTTATAAAATTAAAAGAAATAATGATAAATTTTAAATAAATATGAATATGAATATTAACAAACTTAATACCTCAAAAGAAAACATTGAAAAAAAATTAAATGTTGATAGAATGAAAAATTTAATGTACGGTAAAAATGACATTAAAAGAGTAAACCTCTTTTTTATGAACCAGAAATAAACAACATACACAATGAAAACTTGGATAACCCTAATTTAAAGGAATTAAATATAATATTGGATATTGCTTATGAAGAAGTTTGTGATTCTCTAAAATTACAAGAACACGAATTAAATAAAAACCAAAAAAAATTAGTATCTAATTAAAATAAAAAGAATAAAAAGTTGCATGTTTAATTTTAAGTTAGTATATTTGTAAAAATAACGCTAATTTAAAATTAAACAACATGCCTTTAGAAAAAGAAAAAATAATCGCTAACACTAAAAAGTTTTTCGATACAGCAACAAAATCTGGCTTTATGAATGATAGTCTAATGGCAACATTGGGTCAAGAATTTATTTCAGCACCTGATAATACACATTCAGAAGAAGGTTCATTAATTGATACCATATTAAATATAACAAAGAATATGGTTAGATTAAATGATTTATTACCAGAAAGTAAAAAAATAGATAAAACTTCATTAGTTAAAGTAGGTTTACTACATCAAATAGGGAAAGCTAAATTATTCGTTCCTAACCCATCAGAATGGCATAAAAAACAAGGGAAAATCTATGATTATAATAAATCATTAGTATCTATGAGAATAGGTCAGCGTTCATTATATTACGCTATGTCTAATGGTATAGCGTTTAGTGAAAATGAAACACAGGCATTAATGTTTTATGATGTAGATTGTGATGATAGGATGGCACAATTTTATTCGTCTGATTTAACTCGTATATTAAAAATGGCTATTGAATTAACAATGATTGAAAAAGGATAATATATGTTCGATATAAATAAAATGAAGGAAAAGGTCTTACTAATGTCAGACCCTAATAGTGGTTATACACAAGAAGATTTTGATAAAGAATTTAATTTTTCAAAATTAGTTACACCAATAGCTAATGAAGACTTATATAAGGTTAAATTAGAGTTCGTTAATAACTCTAAGAACCAAAATCCTGAATACGCTACAAATGGTTCATCCGCTTTTGATTTAAGAGCTAGTTTAACTGAGCCTATGGTAATTGATTCTGGCGAATATAAAGTAGTTCCAACTGGTTTATATTTTAATATACCTGAAAATATGGAAATCCAGATACGTAGTAGGTCAGGTTTAGCTGCAAAAGATGGTGTTTGTGTTTTAAACGGTTTAGGTACAATAGATAACGATTATACTGGTGAAATAAAAGTTATTTTAATAAACCATGGTGAATATAGATTCACTATTAATAATGGTGATAGAATAGCTCAAGCTGTAGTAGCTAGTGTTATAAGTAAAAAATTCATTAAAATGTCTCAAGTAGATGTTATAGAAAAAAATACTGACCGTTCTGATGGTGGGTTTGGTAGTACTGGTGTAAAATAATTTAAAAAATAGTTGCAAAAAGTAAAATAAAGTAGTATATTTGTAAAAAAAAGAAAAATGGAAATAACATTAACAGAAGCACTTCGTATTAAGAATGAACTTTCTAATACTATTAAAACATTAAATTATGGTATCCATCAATCATCACTTGGTGATACAATTGAAGATGGACAAACAACTTCAGCTGAAGATAAAGAAAAATTTAGTGATGTTGAAACTAGATTAATTAAAGCACTTAATTATTCAGAAGAATTAAATAATTCTATTTCCTCATTTAATAGAACAAATGAAGTTGATGTGTTAGTTAGAAAAATGCAAAACGCAAAACTTCTTTTAGAAATTTATACTCGTTCTTTACCTAGAACAAAACCAAACAAACAAAAAAGATTTGAAAATTTAGGTACTGTTAGACAAAGTATTGAAATTGTTTATAATCCTTTTATCTCTTCAAAAGAGATGAAAGAAAAAATATCAAGTCAAAAAGCTTTAACAAGAGATTTTCAATCTAAAATAGAAAAATTAAACCAAAGTAAAATCAATGTTGGTTTTGATTATTCTGATTTAGAGAAATTAATTTCTTAATCATATTCTCAAGTTAGTATGGAGGGGTCCACGCACCAATGTGGATAGGTTTCAAGTACCGAATTACTTGATAGTTTTTGTGTTTTTTAGAATAAAATTCATATGATATACATGGTTTATAACCTTCTAGAGTCTTGGAAAGCAAACGGGTGTAAAAAGTTGTATACCAGACAAAATGTAAAATTGTAATCATAAAAAACGAAATGATGTGGTTCGATTCCACTGTGAATGAAAATGGTACTATAAATTCAGAAAACTTGAGGATAAAAACCTATCAGAAATGATAGGTTTTTTTATTTTAACGCTTTACTATTTTAAATATTTTATTTATATTTAAAATAAAAAATATGTTAACAATAGTATACTGCACTAGACAATCAAATCCAGAACACAAAGAACATTTAATTAAGTCATCTGGTCTTCAAAAACACGTTGAAGTAATAGAAATAATTAACAATGGTGAAAGTTTAACCAAATCTTATAATCGTGGTTTAGAACAAGCTAAAAACGATATTGTTGTGTTTTGTCATGATGATATTACAATAGAAACTAGTTCATGGGGTAGAAAACTATTAAAACAGTTCACTAATAATCCAGAATATGGAATCATAGGTGTAGCTGGTACTAAGAATATGCCGTCTAGTGGTCAATGGTGGGAAAATAAGAATAAGATGTATGGTAGAGTTGCACATACACATGAAGGTAAAACTTGGTTATCAACATATTCACCAGATATTCATCAAGACTTAGAAGAAGTTGTGATTGTTGATGGTGTTTTCTTTGCTGTTGATAAAACAAAAATAAAAAATAAATTTAATGAGACTGTTGAAGGATTTCATTTCTATGAAATAACATTTTGTTTTGAAAATTATTTGAAAGGTGTTAAAATAGGTGTAACTACTTACATAAGAATAAACCATAAATCAATTGGTATGACCAATGAAAGTTGGGACCAAAATAGAATTATTTTTGCTGAAACATTCAAAGATAAATTACCTATTAATATTAAAAAAATTCTTCATAAAGGACAAAAATTAAAAGTATTAATTGGATGTTTATCGTTAAAAAATAATACACCTGAAGAAAAATATATATTTGATTTAATAAATTCCATAAAAGAAGAATGTGAAATATATCTCACATCAAACATAGACCAAAAAATTGGTAATAAATTAAAACAAATTGGTGTTAAATTGTATTCGTTACAAGAACCACCAAGTTTTAAATTAGGTGATGGTAAATGGGCTTTAAAAACAAATACTGGTGATGTTGTATCAGTACCAAATACTTTATATAAAATTAGTGATGTTAGTTTTGATATATTGCATATAAACCAAAAACCAGTAGCTGACCATTTATTACGTCTATATCCTAATACTGATACAATTTGTACAATACACACTACAGATAAAACATTAGATGAACCAGTAATATCTCCACAAATTAAAAAATATATTGTAGTTAACGAAGAAATTAAAGAAATACTTATTGATGGTTATGAAATCAATAGTAATTTAGTGATAATGAAAGATGATAAAAAAATAATAGATGAGTATAAACTAATCCTTGGGTAATGATTAAGATAATTACAGGGTGGTCAAATAAAGGTGGTTCTACAACCGCTTTTATTTCGTTAACAAACGCTTTAAATAATGCTGGGTATGATACTACTTTGTTTGGTCCACATAACTGGCACCTAGATAAATGTAAATCTGGGTTACTAGATAATAACTTTAAGGTTGATAGAGATGATAAATTAATTGTTCATTTTTTACAATTACCTCAAAAACCTTTATGTAGAAAAGTTCTACTTTCATGTCATGAAAAGGATTTATTTAGAGTTGGTCAAATCAATCAATTTTGGGATGAAGTCATTTTCATCAATCAAAGACACAGAGAATATCATAATGATTATAGTGGTAAATTTAGAATCATTCCAAATTTAAAACAAGCTTTATTAAAAAAAGATAAAACTGGGTTAGAAAAAATAGCTGGTATTGTTGGTAGTTTTGATGAAAATAAACAAACGCACATATCAATAAAAAGAGCATTAGATGATGGTTGTGAATTAGTATATTTATTTGGTGAACCAAATACGGCTTATTATAATGAATTTATTAGACCTTTATGTGGCGATAAAGTAATCGTTAAAGGGTTTACTGAAGATAAACAAGCTATGTATGATAGTATTGGTTGTGTTTATCATTCTTCAAAAAGTGAAGTGGCTTGTTTAGTAAAAGATGAATGTGAGACTACTGGTACTATATTTCATGGTAATGAAGCTACCAATAACCCACCAAATTTATTAACTAATGATGAAATAATAACAAAATGGATAAAAGCTTTAAAACCATAATTATGGGTATTAAAAAATGGTTAAAAAAAAGAGTTGCTATTGTATCACTTGCAATGTCTGGTATTGAAAAAAATGCATTAGGACAAAATGGTGAACAATTAACAATTCCAGTTAGTCAGGAAAGAAAACATACACAAGGTACTTTAGCTGATTCTCTTTTAAATGGAATTATAACGAAAGAAGTTGATTCATTGAGATGGCGCACATATAAAATTCTAAAAGCATCTGATGGTATAATTGCTGATATTACAGGATACGATGATGATGGTTTACCTATAATTAAAATAAGAAGGGTTAATAAAAAAAGAGGTTTATCTAAAGTTAAAATAGATGATTATGATAATTATCCTTTAGAAATGGTTTTAGATAATTCCCCTATAATAATTAGTGGTAACGAATCGATGGGTAATGACAATATTAATTTATCTGATAAACCAATATTAAATTTGGGTGAAAATGGTGAAGTGATTAGTGCTACACATGGTGAAATTAGTGGGTTAGAATATTTCACAAATACCAAAGGTGAATCACCAATAAAAGTAAATAGAACTAGTCTACCTAAATTCGAAATAGAGAAGTATACTACAAAACTTAACGTTAGGACAATAAACGAAAAAGATAAATTATTAGAATTTTGTGTTTCGCAATATCCAAATGATGATGACAGACGAAGTAGGTTATTTATTAGCGATATAAAAAAAGCAATTGAAAACCCAAGGGTATCAACAATATTAGATATAAATGAGATTGAATTTATTACATATAAAACACTTGGAGTTGATGATTTTTTGGAATATAAATATAAAATAAAATCATTTGATAAAATAGTTTTATTTAACGGTAGTTATGTTATTAAATTTTTAGGTGAAGTAATTATTAATGGTGTTGATATATTAGAAAAATATAGAAATGAAGCCTTAGATATTAAATACGAAAATAAAGAGAAAAAAATACGAACTTATGATAATAGGTAATGGTGATATAGCAAAAGTTTTAACAGATAGTGAAAATATAGTATTTTTTGCTTCTGGTGTTTCTAATAGTAAATGTATTGACGATAAAGAATTTATTAGAGAAAAAACATTACTTTTAAATACTAAAGCTGACCATTTGGTGTATTTTTCGACATTATCTATTTACGAAAAAAATTCTCCATATACCCAACATAAATTGGAAATGGAAAATTTAGTTAAAAGTGGTATGTTCAAAACATATACTATAATTAGAATTGGAAATATAACTTGGGGTGATAATCCAAATACAATAATAAATTATTTTAGGTCTAACACATGTGATAATTTAATGGATGAATATAAATACATATGTTCATTAGAAGAATTCAAATATTGGATAAGTAAAATCCCTAAGTTTTCAACTGAAATGAATATTACGGGAAGTAGAATTCACACAATTGATTTATACAATAAAATAAAATTAAATATATTATAAAATAGAAATGGGACTAAAAATTTTAACTGGTTTTTATAACGCTGAACAATACATAGAGAAATGTATTGGGTCTATAATGGGTCAAAATTATACTGACTTCACTTGTTACATAACACATGATTTATCAACAGATAATTCAGTTCCTTTAATTAAAGAAATGATTAAAGATGATGAAAGGTTTATTCTAATTGATGATAGTACAAAAAAACTTTATCAAACTGGTAATTTTGATAAAGTGATACGAAATAACCCTAATATTTCAGACAATGACATACTAATTGAGGTAGATGGAGATGATTGGCTCCCAGACTCAAAAGTATTTAATAGGATTAATGATTTATATTCAGACGATAATGTTTGGATTGCTAATGGTTGTTTCAGATATTCAAATGGTCAGTTAGGTTTTTCATCTAAACAAAAAATTGATGGAAATTTAAGAAGCTCACAATTCACTGCTTCACATATCAGAACATGGAGAGCATTTTTATGGAGAGCGATAAAAGAAGAAGATTTAAGAGATGAAAATGGTGATTACTGGCAATGGAGTGGTGATTTATGTTTTATGTTTCCTATGTTAGAAATGTCTGGGGATGAACACTATCGTTTCATGACTGATATAAATTATACTTATAACGCTGAGAATCCAATAAATGAACATAAAGTAGATATGAGTATGGTAAATAATCACGCATCTAGAATAAGAGCTAAAGAACCATATAAAAAATTAATAAAATGATATCGTGTAAATTAATGGGTGGCATAGGGAATCAGCTATTTCAGATAGCTGCAACATATGCCTTAGCACTTAGAAATAACGATAATGCTTGTTTTGATTTAAGTTCTTGTCACACCCCAAATCAAGGTTATTCATCAAAAAAATATAAAGATAATATCCTCTCTAAAATTAATAATGTTAATAACTATAATTTTAGACACACCTATAATGAACCAAGATTTGGTTATGAAGAATTACCTTATACCAATGATTTACTTCTTACGGGATATTTTCAATCAGAACTCTATTTCAATGATTATAAATATGAAATAATTGATTTATTTGAAATACCGTCTATTAACAAGACTAAGGTTAAAGAAGATTTTATTTGGTGGGATATAAATGATAAACCAATCACATCTATTCATATTAGACGTGGTGATTACCTAAATCATCCAGATTTTCATCCAGTGTGTGGTATCGAATATTATGAAAAAGCTATATCTGAAATAGGTGATTCTTATTTTGTTTTCATATCTGATGATATGGATTGGGTTAGAAAAAACTTTAAAGGGAGGGACTATGTTTTTCCAGAATATAAGGATGAAATACTTGACCTTACCGTTATGATGATGTGTGATAATAATATAATTTCTAACAGCTCATTTAGTTGGTGGGGTGCATATCTTAATAAAAATGAAAATAAAAAAGTTGTAACCCCTAAAAATTGGTTTGGACCTCTTGGTCCAAAAGATACTGAAGATATCATACCAAAAGATTGGGTTATTTTATAAAATCCTTTACTATTACAAAAAAAATATTTATATTTATGTAACTTAATAAAAATGGAAAACATAGAAGAAATATTATCAAACCTTACTGAATATTTAAAGGTTAATAAACCTAAATATCTTTACAATCAATCATTCATACCTGGTAAAAGTCAAGTTCTTTATTCTGGCCCGTATTGGGATGAGAAAGAAATTATGGCTGCTATCACCACATTTATAACTGGTAAATGGGTAGTTGCTGGTGAAAATGTACATAAATTCGAATCAGCTTTTGCTAAAATGTTTGATGTTAAATATGCACAAATGGTTAACTCTGGTAGTTCGGCTAACTTAGTCTTAATTGCAGCGTTAAAGAAACATTTTGGTTGGAAAGATGGTGATGAGATTATTGTTTCACCAGTTGGTTTCCCAACAACAATATCAACATTAGTGCAAAATAATTTAGTACCAGTATTTATTGACATTGAATATGACACCCTTAATTTTGATATTCGTAAAATAGAAGAAAAAATAACTTCTAAAACCAAAGGTATTTTTGTATCGCCAGTTTTAGGTAACCCACCAAATATGGATTTTTTAAAAAATCTTTGTGAACGTCATAATATTAAATTAATTGGTGATAGTTGCGATAGTCTAGGTTCAAAATGGGATGGAAAACATTTAAGTAGTTATTATGTAGCTTGGTCATCATCATTTTATCCAGCTCATCATATTTCGACTGGTGAGGGTGGTATTGTTTGTACTAACGACCCAGAACTAAAAAAATTATTTACTAGTTTTAGTTGGTGGGGTAGAGATTGTCATTGTGTTGGTTCGGCTAACCTACTTTCTTGTGGTACTTGTGGAAATAGATTTGATAAATGGTTGGAGTCTTATGATGGAACTATTGACCATAAATATGTTTTTACTAATATGGGTTATAATTTAAAACCTATGGATTTACAAGGTTCTATAGGGTTAGTTCAATTAACTAGATTTGAAGAAATAGATAAAAAAAGAAAAGAAAGTAAAAATAGAGTAGAATCTATTTTATTGAAATACGTTAATTCTTTAAGTGGTGTTAAAATGTTAGATAAATCTGATGCTTGCTGGTTTGGGACTCCATTCATTTGTAATTCTAAAAAATTAAAAGATAAATTAGTTAGTTTCCTAGAAGAGAATAAAATTCAAACTAGAAATTATTTTGCTGGTAATATATTAATGCATCCTGGTTATAAGCATTTGGATGATATGAATAAATATCCAAATTCTAATGAAGTATTAAATAAGGTATTTTTTTTGGGGGCTGCACCACATTATGATGAACAAGTTTTTGATTACATTGAAAATATATTTAAAGAAAAATGGATAAATTAAGAGTTTTAGTTTTAGGTAATGGTTTGTTAGGTTCAGAGATTGTAAAACAAACTGGATGGGAATTTGTTTCTAGAAAAACAACAAATTTTAATATATACGATATCGAGTCATCAATACATGGTAAATATGAAGTGATAGTTAATTGTATAGCCAATACGAACACATATTCAACAAACAAAGATGAGCATTGGTTAGTAAACTATGCTTTTGTGTCACATCTAATTAAATATTGTAATGATTATAATATTAAATTAGTTCACATATCAACAGATTATATATATGCTGAGTCTGTTAATGAGGCAACAGAAGAAGACGTGCCAGTACATTGTAATAACTGGTATGGATATACCAAACTATTAGCTGATGGATTAGTTCAATTACAAGCTTATGATTATTTATTAGTTAGATGTACTCATAAACCCAAACCATTTCCATATGAAGGTGGTTGGATTGACCAGATAGGTAATTTTGATTATGTGGATGTTATTTCTGGAATAATAATAACAATGATAGAACATAAACTTGAAGGTGTTTATAATGTTGGGACTGAAATTAAAACGATGTATGAATTGGCCAGTCAAACCAAAGATGTTATTAAGACATTTACACCACCACATGTCCCTAAAAACCAAACAATGAGTCTAAATAAACTATGGGAGAATCTATAACACCACCACCTTTTTTTTCCATCGCCATACCAACATATGGTTATAATGGTAAAGGGATTGAATTCCTTAAGCATAATTTAGATATCATATCTAAACAAAAATTTAAAGATTTTGAAGTTGTAATATCAGACCATAGTATTGATGATACAATAAAGAATGTATTTGATGAGTATTTTGATAAAAAAGAATTTAAAATTTATTATCATAAAAATGAACATGGTCGTGGTTTCATATCACCTAATCTAAATAATTCAATGAAATATTGTGAAGGTAAGTGGATTAAAATTCTTTTTCAAGATGACTTTTTATTTGACGAAAACTCATTACAAATTCAATATGAAATATTAGACGCTAATCCAAACATTAAATGGTTAATAACAACATTTCAACATAGTAATGATGGTATTTCTTTTTATAGATTATATCACCCTAAATTAAGTGATAATATTTGGGCTGGAAATAATACATTAGGTAATCCTAGTAATTTAACAATTAAAAATGAAGATTTAATTTATTTTGATGAAACATTAAACTGGTTAGTTGATTGTGAATATTATTATAGGTTATTTTTAAAATACGGTAAACCAACTATTATAAGTGATATAACCGTTGTTAACAGAACACATGGTGGTGGATTAACTGATACAACTCCACAATCGATTAAAGATAAAGAATTGGAAATGTTAAATAAAAAATATGCTTAAATTAGAAAACGTAACATTAGTTTGTGTTACATCAATAAATATAGATAGAGCTATTCGTGCTATCAAATATTCATGTAAAAATATTGTATTTGGTGATGTTTTTTTATTTAGTGATAAAGATGTGTCAGTGGATGGTATTAAAACATTTAAAACGGATAAATTAGATTATATTGGTTATAGTAGATTTATAGTTTATGAATTACATAAACACATAGAGACAGAATTTGTTTTGATAATACAAGATGATGGATTTGTTGTAAATCCAGAATCATGGTCTAATGATTTTTTTAACTATGATTATTTAGGTGCTCCATTTCCTATACCACAAAAAAATGATATGATATCATATAGAGACCCATTTGGTGTATTACAACGTGTTGGTAATGGTGGTTTTAGTCTTAGAAGTAAAAAATTATTGGAACTACCTACAAAATTAAATTTAGAATGGAAATCTTATTTTGGTTATTGGAATGAAGATGGATTTTTTGCTGTTCATAATAAACATATTTTAGAAAACAATGGTTGTATATTCCCACCACCTGAAATAGCTGCTAAATTTTCAATAGAATATGAAACACCAGAAACAATTGGTATTAAACCATTTGGTTTTCATGGTAAAAATAATAAATTTTACAATTACATATGATAACTTTAACAACTATATTATATGAAGGTAATTTTGATAAAATTTTATCAGATGATTGTTGGTTCATGAAGTTCGAATCACCATTCTTATCTGATAAGGTATTAGTTGTTAACAATTTAACATCTAAAGAACGTTTTTTATCTAAGATTAATGACCTAATGACTAGACATAAATTTGAAGTTATATATGTTGATGAACTTAAAGACATCATAATTGAAAAATATAAATTAGCTATCAACGAATCAACAAAGGGTTATTATTATACAATACCTTATTTTTGTATATTAGAAAAAGTTAAAACAAAATATGTGTTTAACGTTGCTAGTGATTGTATGGATGACATTAATATAGATGATTATTTTTTAAAAACTGCTGTGCATGAAATAGAAACAAATGAGTTTTGTTCAACAGCAATGGTGCCTTGGACAAAAGATAATCATATCATGTCAAATAATCTTACTGTTGGCCACCATGAAAACATTGAAACATTTAGAATATTAGGTAGACAATATAAGGACTCAGATAATTTTAATTATAGTTTCGGGTTTACGGACCAATTATTTATTGGCGATATTAATAGACTAAAAGTAATTGATTATAACATACCAGAATCTATTGCTGAACAAATATATAATGGACCAGAATATGGTGGTAATTCGTTTGAGAAACGAGTAGTTGGTCATCAAATAAAAAATAACGTTTGTAATTGTATCTATAAGGGTAATAATTATTACAGACACGATATAAAATAAATAAATAACATGGAAAATAGAAAGATAGCTGATATTTTATTAAAATATAAGTCAGATAAAAATTACGGAACAATTAAAAATATTTATACCGATTTATATACTTGGGAGATAAGTGATAACCCAACACCACATATTGGTCACACATATGGTGCATCATATGATGAGATTTTTGAACAATTCGAAAGAGACTCCAAAGTAAACTTTCTAGAAATAGGTATCCAAAAAGGTGGTAGTTTATTGGCTTGGAAAGAATATTTTAATAATGCAAACATATACGGTGTTGATATAGTAGATGCTATATTAGATGAATATAGGTCCCCAGATTTTAAATATATTATATCAGACATAAAAGCTAATGAAGCTAAAGATGCTTTGAAAGATATTTATTTTGACATAATAATCGATGATGGTAGTCACTATTTAAGTGATGTTTTGTTTGTTGTTGAAAACTATTTAGAAAAACTAAAAACTGGTGGTGTATTGATTATCGAAGATTGCCAACAACCAGAATATTGGTTAGGGGAAATTAGAAAAATAACGCCTAGTGGGTATGAAATAACAACTAAAGATTTAAGATTAGGTGTATCTTATGATAACTATTTAATAGTAATTAAAAAAATATGAACAAAGAACTTGTAATAGCGGCTTACGATAGAGATTTAAGCTGGGTGGATAATATAGATAAAGATGTTAAAATAACCATATATAGAAAAGGTATTAAAACAGAAAACCAAAATGAGATATATATAGAACCAAATATCGGAAGATGTGTTCATTCTTTCTTTAATCACATATATATTAATTACAATAATTTAAGTGATTTAACCTTTTTTGTTCAAGATTACCCATTTGACCATTGGGAAAATGTTATAGAAATAGTTAACGGTGGTATAGATATGTGTAAAGAACATGGTACATTAATAATAGGTGGTTATTATGGTTTTCATTTTAATACAATAAAAGTTCATTCGGAAAAAGGTGGACTTATGTGGCCAATGTATGTCTCACAACATCATGAGACTGGTAAAATAATAAGTTGTAATTCTTTTGGTGAACCACAAGCTAGACTTGGTACTTTCAATATTAATATGGATAAAGCTTGGAAAGATTTCTTTATTAGTGAAACACCTAATATGTATGAATTTATGCCTGGTGGTCATTTTGGTATCACAAAAGAACATGCTAGACTTAGAACTCGTGAATTTTATAAACAAGTGGTTGATTTGCTATCAACAGATGTGGATAGTCCTTGGGTAATTGAGCGTTTAGAATGTTACTTCTTCAACCCTAAATATAAAACGAAATTATGATAACTACTAATTTAACAGGTAACTTGGGAAATAATATACCACAACTAATGGTGTGTAGAGTAATAGCCGAAAAATTAGGTTATGAATGGGGTGTAAACCAATCCCCAAGCCATGATTACCACAATGGGGCTAATCAAATGTATTTTATGGATGTTTATTTTGGTAAACCAGTCGAAGGTATAAAACAAGATTTTCATGAAAAATGGGTAACCTATAATCATAATGGTGATAACGTTAACATAACTATGTTGGATAAAAGAATTTACAACATAGAGGATAATACTAGATTGATTGGTTATAATGGTGCACATGGTGGTATTTACCAATCAGAGGATTATTTTATAGATAGAAAAGAAGACATCAAACAGTGGTTAAAAATTAAAGATGAATACAAACAAGAATATAATCAAAAATTAAATGAATTAGGTATTGTCTTAGATGAAAATTTATGTGTGATTAATTTTAGAGGTGGTGAATATAGAAGCATACCACATGTTTTAATGAGAAAAGAATATTGGAGGGATTCAATTAACCATATGAAATCAATAAACCCTAATATGAAATTTTTATTAATAACGGATGACATACAATGTGCCAATAGTTTCATGCCTTTCCATATTCAAACCATACATATTGATATTGGTTTCGATTTTTATGTTGTCAACCAAGCCAAATGGTTAATTATTTCCAATTCAACATTTGGTTGGTGGGCTGCTTGGTTAAATAATCACTCAAAATTAACCATAGCCCCAAAATATTGGGCTCGTGGGAATTATTCAGATGGTTATTGGTCTACTGGTGATGCATATACTAGATGTTTTACTTATATGGATAGAGAAGGTAAATTATTCAGTTATGATGAGTGTAGAGATGAAGCAATAACGTATTATAAAAATAAAAATTTAATATGAAAAAAATATATGACGCTTTCTTGTTTTTTAACGAACTAGAAATACTAGAATTAAGAATGAACATTCTTAATGATGTTGTTGACCATTTTGTGATAGTGGAATCGACTAAAACCTTCAGCTCTAAAAATAAACCATTATTCTTTCAAGATAATAAACATTTATTTGAAAAATTTAAAGATAAAATAATACATGTTATTATAGAAAATACACCTAGTGATTTTATAAGGATAAATTATATAAGACAACCAATAACTGAAGAAGACAATATAGATAATAAAATTCTTAAATATGTTGATGAGTCCCCAGGATGGGACCATACCAATCCATCCCATATACAATGGGGTGTTGAAACATTTCAAAGAGAATCAATTATTAAAGGTTTGATTAATTGTAATGATGAAGATATTATAATTATATCGGATGTTGATGAGATTCCAAACCCAAATGAGTTAATTAAATTGAAAGAAAATTCTGATGGTGTATTTAATTTTAATCAAAATATGTATTATTATTATTTAAATATGTTAAAAGAAATAAATTGGTCTGGACCTAAAGCTTGTTCTTGGGGAAAATTAAAAAATATTTCTTTAAATAGTTTAAGACAAAATAAACATACAACAAATATTATCAATGATGGTGGATGGCATTTTAGTTTTATGGGTGGTGAAAATAAAATAATCGAAAAACTAGAAGCCTATGCTCATCAAGAATATAATACACCATTTTATAAAGAAAATGTTAAAAACAATATGGCATCTAATAATGACCCATTCTTTAGAGGTGAGTTAAAAAAAGTTAATATTGATGAATCTTATCCAAAATATATTTTAGAAAATATAGATAAATATGTTCATATGATAAAAAAATAATTTTTTTTTATAAAATACTTTACATTTTATTTTTATGATATATATTTAGTTATATTAATTTAAAATTATGGCTAAAATTTCAATATCTTTAAATGAAGTCTTGAGGGATTTCCTTGGACAATTCTCTTACACATATGATAAATATATTGGTGATTCTAATGTAAAAGAAGGTGATGTAACTCATTTTAATTTAATCGAATTTTTTAAATTTGATGATATTAAAAAATTTAACACGTTTCTTTACATGGAAGCACCATTAGAAATATTTGGCCATGCTGACCAAGTTTCAGATGGTTTAATGAACCATTTTAATAATTTCATTATGGACATGAAAGATGATGGTGAACATGAAGTTGAAATTGTTAGTAGAGAAGTAGATAAATCAATTCCATCAACATTATTCTTTTTATCTAAAACAGGTTGTAGAATAGAAAATATTAGATTTGTTGATGATTATATTAAAAAATGGGATAATACTGATATCCTAATAACGGCCAACCCTAAAGCTCTAGAAGCTAAACCAAGTGGTAAAATTAGTATCAAAGTAAAAGCATCTTACAATAAAGACATACAAGCTGATTACGAAATAGATTCAATACTTGATTTTATTAAAGATGAAGAGTTAAGGGATAGAATTCTTAATACAAAAATAACAACTTACGAAGAAATTTAAAAATCATGATTGAATTTGGGGGTGTAATATATTATATAGATTTGGATGCTCTTAGCAAAGCTATTAGCCCAAGTGGTGTAAAACCAAGTGATAAATATATTGAAACTGAAATTAAAACAGTTAAGGATGAAAAAGGTAAATTAATAGGTACAGAACAGCTAGAAACTATTAATGAAAGAGGTAAAGAAATTGATGCCACAAAATATGAAACAATAAGAACAATGATTGAAGTATTAATTGATTATGATGAAGATACTGACACATCGTTAGGTGTGGAAAGAGCTTTTGATAAAATGCCTATATCATTTAAAATAGCCTTTAATACACTTTATGAGTGTGGGGTTTTAAAAGAAAAAGAATAACATAATAAAAAAAACAAAAAGATGAGCGAACAAACAAATCAAATCTCAGAACAAATTAAACAAATAAATCTTGTTCTTGAAAATCTAAACAATAAAAATTTTACTTTGTATTTTTTCACATTAGATACAAAAGGAAACCCAACTGCTGGTATAGCTAACATTTATGAACACGTCAAGATTTTGTGTGATTTAGGATATAAAGCAGCTATTCTTCATGAGAAGAATGATTATAAATTAAAAGGCGATGAAAACGGTAGTGGTATTGCTGATTGGTTAGGGGCTGAATATGCAACATTACCACATGTATCAATAGAAGGTCAAACACTAAATGTAAGTCCAGCTGACTTTATCATTATACCAGAAATATTTTCTAATATAATGGACCAAGTTAAAACATTTCCTTGTAAGAAAATTGTATTTTCACAAAGCTATGATTATTTATTAGAATTATTACCTATCGGTAAAAGATGGAATGTTGATTATGGGTTTAATGACGTAATTACAACAAGTGTTAAACAAGCACAATATGTTAGTAATCTATTCCCATCAATAAATACACATGTTGTACCAGTATCTATTCCTACATATTTCAAAAATAGTGATAAACCTAAATTACCAATCGTATCTATATTAACTAGAAATCAAGGTGATGCTGCTAAAATAGCTAAATCTTTTTATTTACAATATCCAATATATAAATTTTTATCCTTCAAAGAATTAAGAGGATTAACTAGAGAACAATTCGCAGTTGAATTGGGTAAATCTTGTTTGGCTGTTTGGATTGATGATACAGCTGGTTTTGGGACATTCCCGTTAGAAGCTATTGAATGTGGAACACCAGTAATTGGTAAGATGCCTAATTTAATTCCAGAATGGATGGAATCAAAAGATGAAGACGGAAATATTACTGTTAAAAATAATGGTGTATGGACTAATACAACATTAAATATACCAGAATTAATAGCAACATTTATGAAAGTATGGTTCGAAGATTCGGTACCAACAGATTTATTAAATGGTATTAAAGAATCACAAGGTCAATATACCCCAGAAAAACAAAAAGAAATATTGGCTAACGTATATTTAGGTCTAGTTGAAAATAGAAAATTAGAAATGACAAGTATGGTTAATGGATTAGAAGTTAAATTAACTTCTAATGCTGAATAATAAATAACTTAATAAAAAAAAATAAAAACATGAAAGAACAATCAAATATAAGTGTTATATTACCAGTTTATGGTTTAGATGATATAACTAAAAATTTATTCAAAAATGCAATTAAAAGCGTTGAAGAACAAATAACACAACCTGACGAAATTGTTATTGTAGTGGCTAAGGGCTCAAACGATAATGATTTTATTAAATCTTTTGATTTTGGTAATATGAAAAATATTGTTACTATAGTTGAAAATGATGGGGAAACAGATTTTTGCACACAATTTAATTTAGGGGTTTCTAAAGCCAAATCTGATTGGGTATCATTACTTGAACAAGATGATGAATATGCTAAGATTTGGTTTAAAAATGTTGTTGAGTATAGAAAAACCCTGCCAAATATTGAGATATTCTTACCTATAATTGTTGATGTTGATAGTAATAGTCAATTTATTGGTTTCACAAATGAAGCTGTTTGGGCCAACTCATTCTCAGATGAATTAGGTATTCTAGATAATAATGCTTTATTGGCTTACCAGAATTTTAATATTGATGGAATGGTAATTAAAAAATCTTTATTTGACAGTTTCGGTGGTTTTAAATCTAGTATTAAATTAACTTTTATCTATGAATTTTTACTACGTATGACTTTCAAAGATGTTAAAGTTATGTCAATTCCAAGATTTGGTTATAAACATTTCAACCAACGAGTAGGTTCTTTATTCTCTAACTACAAACAATCATTGGACCCAACAGAAGCAAAATGGTGGTTATCAATTGCAAAAAAAGAATACTATTTTCCAAAAGATAGAAAAATAACATATGATGCTATAAACGGATAAATGGTTACTAAGCGAGGACGAAAAAGGAAAAATGATATGTACTTTGGTCCAGATGAGGAAGAAGCCGTTGTAAAATTCTTAGAATCAACAGATGAAATAGAAAGAAACTTAATTTTTAATGAATGGCTTAAAGCACCATTAGATAAAATGATAGAATCAATTATTAGAAGGTACAAGTTATATAGAAAAGGTGAAACTTTTGAGGAATTACATACCGATACAGTTTCTTTTTTAATGACTAAAGTACATAAATTTGAAACTGGTAGAGGAAAAAGAGCTTATTCTTATTTTGGGACAATAGTTAAGAATTACATTCTTGGTCTTTTAATAAAAGATGATAAATATACTAAACAGGTGTCTTCATATGAGGACTTGAATGAAAATATTGAAGAAAGAGAGGATTTAGTCTATGTTATAGATGGTGATACTTTCTCTATTGAAGATTTCATTAAAAATTTATCTGATAGTATTAAAAGTGAGTTAAATGATGAAAATCATCCACCTAAGAAGAAATTAAATGAAAATGAGAAGAAAGTTGGTTGGGCTCTAGTTGAAATATTAGAAAATTGGGAGACGGCATTCGAATCGATGAGTGGTGGTGCTAAATATAATAAAAACTCTGTATTAGAAACTATGCGTAATTATACCAATCTATCAACAAAAGATATACGTTTAGCTATGAAACGATATAAAATATTGTATGAGTTCTTAAAACACCATATATTATAGGTATTAATTTATTATAAAATTACTTTTACTGATATTTATAGTAAATAACACACAAATAATTTCATCAAAATGCCAAGAAAACGAAAAACAGATGTTAAAGTAAATAACACAAACAGTTTAGAAGGTTTACTTCAAGAAACATATAATGATGCTTGTTTACAAATAAATGATAGTCAAAAAATAATAAATGAATTAGCCACTAGTGCAATACCAGCAGACGTAGATGACTTAACTAAAATAGCTAAAGAAAAAGGTGGTTTATTAAAAATAAAGGATTCGGCTATTAGAGTTAAATTAGAAATTGCAAAACTTCAAAGTGATATCATAAAAAATAGTGGTGATGCAAATACTGCAATAAGTCAAAGAAGTAATGGGTCAGCATCAATCAATGACTTTAAAACTATTAGAGCTATGTTAGAAGAGAAAAACGGTGAAGGAGAAACAGAATAATGACAGCCATAGTTGAAAAAAAGAAAAAAATTTTTGGAAACATTGCAGCATCAAAAACACTTTTTGATGGATTACCAAAGTTAAAAACTAGTTCATCATTCCCATCAATAAATAATGGTGGTAATTCAATTACCTTTTTAACAGACCTTATTAAATCACTTATAGGATTTGCTGCATTAATTGTTGCTATTGTGGATATTCTTACCTATTCATTATCGGAAATAGAGCTAGAAATTAAAAAAGCTTTAAAATCACAATTAAAAGATATTGTTAGTTGTGGCGTTGACCCAACTTTACCAAATTTTATAAAATCCACTGGTTCTGGTATAAATATAGAAGTTAATAAAGTTGATTTTTTAGATTTATTAAAAATAGACCCAAATAGTGTTGGTGGAAAATTATCTTATGGCGATTCAACAGATTTTAACAGATTCCTATATGATACTATTCAACAAGATGGTAATATAAATACTTGGAATAACATTATGGATGTGACTTTCAATTCAGTCGGAAATAATACAAGACCAAACAATAGTTTTACAATAAAAGCAAATTCTTCTTATGATAATAAAACTTTAACCGATTTAAATAATGATTTTGTTGATTCTTTAACTTTATTTAATTCTGAAGGTATTATAAATAGAATAATAGATGGTATTTATGGTTCCATTTCAATTACAGTGAAGAAAACCACAAAACAATTAGAACTTGAAGCTAAGATAAATGATGTTATCGATAATTTAGTTAATTCGGATAATCAAATAGATGATAGTTATTTCACTTTCACAAATGAAGAAATATATAAACAAGAATTAAATGCTGATTTAAGAAAAAAGGGTATAACTAAATTAGAATGTTGTAATAAAATAGCTTCATCAATACCAGTATCTTTTTTAAATGATTTAAATAATGAAATATCTACAGCTGCAAATTCATCGGAAAAAAAAGAAATAATAACTAATAATTTAAATAAGATGGCAAATCAAACTACCATCAATTCAAAAAATAGTTCCGATAATTCAACAATTAAATTAGATTTCATACAAGGATTGATTAATAATTTAATAAAATCAATAATTAATGTTATTTTATCACCAAAAATTATTATGATTTTTATAATAAATTATAAAATTATTTATGGCCAAACAGCTATTTTTAGTGACCCTATTGATTTTATTAAAAAAAATAAAAACCTTTTTCATAATATAATGAAAAAAATTTCTGGTATGATAATAACAATATTATTAGGTATTGCACTTAAAAAAATTTCTGAACTAGTTGCTTGTAATGTTGCTAAGAAACAGGTTGAAAAAGGTAAGACTCAATTATCACAATTACTTAGCCTTGTTGGTATACCACAAGAATCACTTAGAATAATAAAAGGGTTAACATAATGGCAGAAAATTTTAATTTAAATTCTATTAGTGGTGTTCTTAACACTATTTTAACAGCTTTTTCTATACCAGAAGAACCAGTTACACCACTACCACCACCATTAATAATGACTGGTGCTAAACTTAGAACAGGTCTATCAGCCAGTGCTATTTCAGCTAGGATAATTTCTAGACAATCAGAAGCTGGATTACCAGTTGGTGATGTTTTCGCTGATGGACCTAATACTAGTGAAGCAATGTTAACAATAATAATAGAAGAAATAATAAACGCCATCCACACTGAAGCTGTAGTTAATGTTGTTATTCCTCCAGGTGTTTCAGTTACAACCGTAGGTGTTGGTAATCTTGGCGCACCAGTTTTATCACAAGGGACAACAACTAGTATGGGTATTGGTGATGGTATAATAAGATAAATGTTATGGAAGATTTAGAAAATAAATCAAATAATGAAATATTATTTGAAATAAAACAATACGAAGCTGATTATGAGGCAATAAAATTAAAAATGCTTAAGGATTATGATAAAATGCTTGAGATTGAAAAGAATTTTGATAAAGCAAATAAATTAATTTCAAAAAGATTAAGAGGAGAGTAATATGACTAATGAAGGAAATAATAAAGTAATTAGAGGTGAATCAAAACCATTATATAATTTAGATTATACCAAAAATGTAGAAATTGGTGAAGTAGTATCAGTTACTGACCCAAATTATTTAGGTAGAATAAAAGTTAGAATAAAGGGTAGCCCATCTAATGGCGGTGATGATGGTGTTTCAGATGCTAACCTACCATGGGCATTTCCAATGATTCCAAAATTCCTATCAACTCAACCAAAAGTAAAAGAAGCTGTATTCGTATTTGTGTTTTCTAAAAATAAAGAACATGTTGATAGAATGTATTTTGGCCCCATCATTTCACAACCACAACAGTTAAATTTTGACCCATTCTATTTTACTGCTTTACGTGGTTTCTCTTTTAGTAGTGAATATCCAGATGTTGATGTTGCTACGATACCTGATATTAAAGGTGTTTTCCCAAATCCAGAAGATGTATCTATCCAAGGTAGGTATAATACCGATATCACTCAAAAGAACAATGAAATTGTAATAAGAGCTGGTAAATTTGAAACAATAACACCAGATAAAAACAACCCATTACCTTTTAGATTCAACTCTAAAACACAAGCATATATACAAATTAAAAATGATGTGGTTACTATTAAAGGAACTGATAAGATAAAAGAAGAACGAGGTTCGGTAACTAATGTTGTTAGCAGTAAAATTAATTTATTAACCCATAAAAATGGTTCACCTATATTTAATTTAACCAATCAAGATAATTTAATAAGTGATGACGAATTAGCTAATATATTAGATAATGCACACCAATTACCATTTGGTGATATTCTCCTAGAATATCTCAAATTAATGAAAGATGCATTATATAGCCATGTTCATAACGGAAATGGTAACCCCCCAACTGACCTTAGTGCATCTGGTAATAAACAAGCACTAGCAATATTTAAAACTAAAGCCGATGCATTAGAAGCTAAAATGTTATCTAAAAATATTAGAATTAATTAATGTTTTTCATATATTTATTAGTAAACAAGTATCATGGTTATAAGAACTTTTATAGATAAAAATAATACTATTGTTAGTAATAATAATGTCAACACTGGTTTGAACCCAATCACTGAATTATTTTATGGTGGTGATACAACAATAGGACAATATAGTAGATTTTTACTTCATTTTGATGAAACTAAATTAGTTAGTTTATATACTGGTGGAACATTTACAGACCTTACTAAATTGAAACATACTCTTAGGATGACTAATACTGGTTCTTTTGATAAATCTTTATTGAATGGAACATATGGTAATTTAAATAGAGCTACTTCATTTGACCTTATCATGTTCAAAATAACCCAACCTTGGGACAATGGGGTAGGATATGACTACCAACCAACTAATTATATAACTGGTGATAATGCTTTTGCATATGGCGCATCAAATTGGATTAGTGCTCAAACTGGTATTCCGTGGTCAGGTGGTTCTGGTATTTATTCTGGTTCACCAAGTGGTATAACCGTGTCTACACAACATTTCGATAAAGGTAATGAAAATATTGAAATGGATATCACTAGTTATGTAAATGGATTACTTACTGGCGATACAAATTATGGTCTTGGTATAGCTTATGCTAGACCTTATGAACAAATAATTCTATTGGCTAATCAATATGTTGGTTTCTTTACAAATAATACACAAACTTTTTATGAGCCTTATGTTGAAACAATATATTCTAATCACATTAAAGACGATAGGAATGACTTTTATCTTGATAAAGCTAATAAGTTATATCTTTATGTAAATCTAGCTGGAAATCCAACAAATTTAGATTCTAACCCTAGTGTTAATATTTATGACCAAAACGATGTTCTTTTTTCAGCATATAGTTCTTCAGCGGTAACACATGTAACAAAAGGTATTTATTCTATTGATTTACTAGTCCCAACAAATGCTACTAATGATTGTACTATGTATCATGATGTTTGGAGTGGAATAACAATTGGTGGAATTAGTAGACCAGACATATCTCTTGATTTTGTAATGAAAAATTCATTAGGTTATTACAATATAGGTAATAGTGATATGCTACCTAAAAAAGTTGCTGTATCTGTATCTGGTATACAAAATAAAGAACGTATAAAAAGAGGGGATATACGAAAAGTAATTGTTTCTGCACGTATACCATACACTGTAGAACAATCACAAGCTATAAGTGATTTAAAATATAGAATATACGTATCTGAAGGTTCGGCTGAATTAACAGTTATAGACTTCCAACCAATTGAAATGGCTAATAATAACTATTATTTCTTATTGGATACTGATAGT
>Ga0315284_10003066_pt1 | contig 23807 bp, 17 predicted proteins | sample YL17G09_16_MG_FD_203696 | JGI IMG/M metagenome (GOLD analysis project Ga0315284, IMG submission 203696) | Sediment microbial communities from Yellowstone Lake, YNP, Wyoming, USA - YL17G09_16 | ecosystem: Environmental > Aquatic > Freshwater > Lake > Sediment | place: USA: Wyoming | collected...
GTTTGAATGGGCTGAACCGGCGATAACAGTCGGTTACAGCCAGTGTATCAGAGATGCGATCGATTTCGGGCGTTGCGAACGTGAGGGAGTAGCGGTCACACGCCGGTTGACCGGCGGGCGGGCGGTGTTCCATGATGATGACCTCGGTTATTCCATGATCGGTTCCAGGGGCGATCCCGCTTTCGGCGGTCGTATCAGAGATACGTTCCGGTCCATTCACGAGATGCTTGTTCGGGCTTTATGGGGGATTGGGCTGGATGCCCGGCTTTACGACAGTGCTTCCGGTGATGGTTCGGGAGATACGGTCATAGCTTTCTCCTGCTGGGATAGAGTATACCGGTTTGATATTCTTCTGGACGGGGGCAAGCTTGTCGGGAGCGCCCAGCGGCGGTTCGGGGATGTATTCCTCCAGCAGGGATCGATCATAATCGGAACACCGCAGGCAGATATTGCGCGCTATCTGACCGATCCTGCGGCATACCGTGAATCAGGACGTCTGCCGGGAACGGGGAATTTCAGCCCTGATATGGAATACACCGGGAGTGTCACAATCAATGATCTGAAAAAAGCGCTTTTCAGGGAATTATGTGAAATCCCCGCCATACGGTGCGAACGTGGGGCGCTTGCACCCGGAGAAATTGAGACCGCCGGGCGGTATGTCAGTCAACGTTACAGGTCGAAAGGATGGGTTTGGAAACGATGAACAGTGACCTCATCTTTGATTTCACCAATGTAACCGAAAAAGCGGTCGGTGAACACGGTGTTTCGGACGATGCTCTTTACGCTCTCAGGGAGAGGGCGGCGACAATCGACGGTGATATGAAAAGACGCCATAAGGCCGGACAACTCCCTTTCCGCGATCTTCCCATGCAACCATGCGACGATATCATCGAATTCGCAGACCGGGCGCGCGGTCGGTTCGAAAACTTTGTCAATGTGGGTATCGGCGGTTCCGCGCTCGGGGCTCAGGCGCTCTTCATGTCGCTCTGCCATCCGTTCCACAACCTCCGAAGGCAGTCTGGCGAGGGTCTCAGAATGTTCTTCGCCGATAATATAGACCCGGATCACCTGAGCGGCATGTTCGATGTCACTGATTCGTCGAAGACACTCTATAATGTTATTACCAAATCGGGTTCGACCGCCGAGACCATGGGAACGTTCCTGCTGGTTAAGGAGATTCTGAAAAAAGCTGTCGGTGTCAGGTGGTGCGAGCATGTGGTCATCACCACCGATGCTTCAAAAGGTGATCTTCGGAAAATCGCCGCGTCCGAATCGATAGACGACTTTGTCGTGCCGGACGGTATCGGGGGGAGATTTTCCGTCCTGACCCCGGTGGGATTGCTGCCGGCTGCGTGTGCGGGCATCGATATCAGGGAGTTGCTCGCGGGAGCCGAAACGATGGACAAACGTCTCGAATCGGCGGCCTCCATGGACAATCCCGCATATCTGTATGCGATGTACCAGTATATCCTCGATGTGAACCTGCACAAGCCCATATCGGTCATGATGCCCTATTCCAATGGTCTGTACGGCCTCGCCGACTGGTACCGGCAGATCTGGGCCGAAAGTCTCGGTAAAAAGTTCGACTGCGCCGGAAATATCGTCCATTCGGGCCCGACACCGGTGAAGGCTCTCGGAGTCACCGACCAGCATTCCCAGGTGCAGCTCTATATCGAAGGACCGTTCGACAAGGTTTTCACGATCCTTGCCGTGGGGCAATTCAGAAACACCCTTTCCATGAAGCAGGCATTCAGGGGAATTGACGCTCTCGATTACCTCGGCGGGCGGACCATCGCGGAGCTCATCGAGGCGGAAAGGCTCGGAACCGTGTATGCCCTGACGGCGAATGGTCGTCCCAACCTGACGATTACCTTCCCGGAAGTCATTCCCTCGACAGTGGGACAGTTCATGTATGCCCTCGAGGTCGCAACGGTGTTTTCCGGCGGTCTGTATGGAATAAACCCTCTCGACCAGCCCGGAGTCGAGGCCGGTAAAATTGCGGCGTTCGCGCTCATGGGACGGCGCGGTTATGGGGACAGGGCGGCTGCAATCAGGGACTGTATCCGGCATGACGACCGGTATGTGAAATAACAGCGGGGATATACAGTTCCGGCACGGAAGATACAGAAATCCATCGGTTTATATGCGAGCCTGAAGATGAGAACGGTCATCATTACCCTGAGCGTGATTCTGGCGGCGTACATGCTGGTAATTGTAGCCGTCCTGGAAAAACACGATGACCAGCCCCGGTTTCACCTGGAAATACCAATTCCCGCTGAAGCCGACACCGCGAAATGCGGCCCCGGGAACTATGGCGGCCGTGTGCTGATTGGTGCCCTCGGCGACCCGAAAACGTTGAATCCGGTCGTCGCTTCCGAGACCTCGAGCCGCGACATTTACGGCAGGTTGTTTTCCTCCCTCGTCAGCATGGACAATGTCACCCAGGAGATCGTTCCGAGCCTGGCCTACCGGTGGGAATTTTCCGAAGATAATCTCTCGCTGACGTTTTACATGCGCCGCGGCGTGGTATGGAGCGATGGCGTTCCGGTTACCGCCTATGACATGGAGTTCTCGTACGATGCCGTTTACGACCCCCGGGTGAAAAACAGCCTGAGCGACATCATGCGCGTCAACGGTGAGCCGTTTGTCGGGGCTGCGGTCGATTCGTTCACATTCAGGGTGACCATTCCCTCGACTTTCGCCCCGTTCCTCATGTGGGCAGGCGGCGCGGTGCCGATCCTGCCCCGGCACATTCTCGAACCGGAGCTTGAAAGTGGGAATTTCGATTCGGCCTACAATGTCAGCTGGCCCGCCGAAAAACTGATTGTCTGCGGGCCGTACCTGCTCGAAAAATACGAATCGGGCGTCAAGGCAGTCCTCCGGCGCAACCCGGCGTACTGGCGGGTCGACCGTGCGGGCATCCGTCTCCCGTATCTCGAACGCATCATCCATGTCAACGTCCGAAGCCTCGAGACGATGCTCCTCATGTTCCGCACCGGCCAGCTCGACATGCTCGATACGATCAAGCAGGCTGATGTAGCCATACTCGAACGTGACGCAGGAAAGTATGATTACCGGCTCGTCAACCTCGGCTCCTCGATGGGGCAGAACTTCTTCTGGTTCAACCTAAATCCCGGGAAGGGTGCGGACGGTAAACCCCTTGTGGCGCCTCACAAGCTCGCATGGTTCAGCGATGTCCGCTGGCGGAAAGCCATGGCGCACGCCGTCGACCGTGAGGGCATGACCCGCACAGTATTCAACGGCATGGCGCAGCCTCAGTATGGCCCCGAAACCCCGGCGAACAGATACTGGTACAACCCCGAGCTCGTCAGGTATGATTACAATCTCGATACCGCGCGCGCCTATCTTGAGGACATGGGCCTCATCGACCGCGACGGCGATGGTGTGCGTGAGGACGTGAACGGGAATCCTGTCGAGTTCACCATGGTCACGAACACCGGCAATGACCAGCGTGAGCTCATGGGAAACATCATCAAAGACGATCTGGCGAAAATCGGTGTGGAGATGAATTTCAGCCCGATTGAATTCAACACCCTTGTGGTGAAAATAGACGATGAACTTGATTACGAGTGCTGTCTTCTCGGATTGACCTCCGGGGACCCCGATCCCTCGAGCGGGATGAGCGTCTGGCTCTCGGGCGGCAGAATGCACCAGTGGCATCCAAATCAGCCCGAACCGGCGACATCGTGGGAAGCCCGTATAGACGAACTGATGAATCTCCAGATGACAACCCTTGACAGGGATAAGCGCAAAGAGTATTATGACGAAGTCCAGTTTATCATTTCGGATATGGTGCCGTTCATCTACCTTGTCATACCCGAAGTGTTCGTTGCGGTGAGCAACAAATATGAACACCTCGTCCCGACGATCATGAACCACCGCCTTTTGTGGAACATCGAGGAAGTATGGCAGCGGTGAGGATTTTCTTGAGCGTTAAATTATCCCGAACATCAATGAACGAACGAACAATATGAAGACATATATTCTAAAACGCCTGATACACATGATACCCCTCCTTCTGGGCATATCGTTTTTCAGCTTTATGATCATCAGCCTGGCGCCGGGAGATTTTATAACCGCGATGTCCCAGAATCCGCAAATAACTACCGAAACCATCGATGCCCTCCGCGCGAAATTCGGTCTCGACCTCCCCTGGTACATCCAGTATTTCAAGTGGCTCTGGAACGTTCTCCATCTCGATTTCGGCTATTCGTTCGCCAATCAGGTGCCGGTGTTCACCCTCATCGGCCAGCGGATGTTCAACACGCTCCTCCTTGCTCTTTCGGCGGCACTTTTCGCCTGGGGTGTTTCCATCCCGCTCGGCATCATCAGTGCGGTCCGTCAGAACACCGCTGTCGACCGGGCAGCCTCGTTTGTGTCGTTCATCGGGCTTTCGATACCTGAGGTGTTTTTTGCCCTGCTGATGGTCTTGTTCGCCGCACGGACCGGATGGTTCCCCATCGGAGGCATGAAATCGATCGATTTCGAATATATGTCGTATCCCCATCAGATACTTGACCTGCTTCATCATCTCATTCTTCCCACAATTGTCCTGGGGAGCGTTTCGATGGCGGGGAGGATGAGGCAGATGCGGGGCAACCTTCTCGACACCCTCCTGCAGGATTATGTACAGACCGCCCGCGCCAAGGGCCTGAGTGAACGTGTGGTGATCTACAAGCATGCGCTCCGCAACGCCATCAATCCCCTGATCACCCTGTTCGGATTCACCCTGGCGAACCTCCTGTCGGGGGCGTTTCTCGTCGAGGTGATCATGAGCTGGCCGGGGCTCGGCAGGCTGACCCTCGATGCGCTGTTCACCCGTGATCTGTACCTCGTAATGGGATCGCTCATAATGGCGTCGGTCATGCTGATAGCAGGAAACCTGGCCGCGGATATCCTGCTTGCACTGTCCGACCCGAGGATACAGTATGACTGAGATGACACATGTGAAATCCCGGTCGCCCTGGGCGCTTTTCTGGAGATACCTCATCAGGAACCGCATGGCGGTCACAGGCGGCATAATTCTGATTATCTTTTACGGCCTTGCTTTTCTTGCGGAATTTGCCGCCCCGTACGGTATGATGACCCAGAACCGGACGCTCAATTTCTGCCCGCCGACACGGATACGTTTTGTTGACGATGCGGGGAAGTTTTATCTCAGACCGTTCGTGTACGGCAAGGTGCTCATCGACAAGAAATGGACAATCTACGGGGATGATACCTCGAAACGATATCCCGTCAGATTTTTCCCTCATGGTGAGCCGTACAGGATGTTCGGCTTTATCCCCGGTGACCGTCACCTCTTCGGTGTCGGGGGTGAGGGACGGATATTCATCATGGGAACGGACCAGTTCGGGCGCGATGTGTTCACAAGACTCTTGTTCGGCGGGAGGATTTCGCTGTCGGTGGGCCTCATCGGCATAGCGCTTTCTTTTACCTTCGGCATGCTCATCGGCGGTATCTCCGGTTATTTCGGCGGGATGATTGACACTGTTATCATGCGGTTCAGCGAGCTAATCATGTCCGTCCCCGCACTGTACCTGATACTGTCGATACGGGCGGCTTTTCCGACGTCAATCGATCCGGCTCGGATGTACCTCATCATCGTTGCGATTCTTTCGTTCATAAGCTGGGCGGGGATGTCGAGGATCATCCGCGGCATGGTTTTGTCCATCAAGGAGAACGATTATGTGACCGCGGCACGGGCGCTCGGGCTTGGCAGTGTCCGCATCATCGTCCGGCATATTCTTCCCAATACGCTGTCGTTCGTGATTGTCGCGGCGACCGTGTCCATCCCCGGGTATATCCTCGGCGAGGTGGCGCTTTCGTTTCTCGGTGTGGGAATTGCCGAACCGGTCGCGAGCTGGGGGAATATGCTCAACCAGGCGCAGAGTGTGCGGGTCCTGACTTCGTTCCCCTGGATACTCGCTCCAGGGTATGTCATATTCATAACTGTACTGGCGTATAATTTTCTCGGCGACGGGCTCCGGGATGCCCTCGACCCGCGGAAGATACTGCCGTCGAAATAGGGGAAGGGAACGTTTTTATATGGCCGGTCATCTGCTTGCTGTCGAGGGATTAAGCACCTTTTTCCATCTGGAAAGCGGTGTTGCCAGGGCGGTCGATGATGTATCGTTCGTTATCGATCGCGGGGAGACCCTCGGGCTGGTCGGTGAAAGCGGCTGCGGGAAGAGTGTCACATCGCTTTCGGTTATGCGTCTCGTCCCCGCACCCGGCAGGATAGAAAAAGGCCGTATCCTCTTCAATGAACACGATCTTCTCACCATCCCCGAAAACGAGATGCGGAAAGTACGCGGCAATGACATAGCGATGGTCTTTCAGGAGCCGATGACATCGCTCAATCCCGTATTCACGATCGGTTCGCAGATAAGCGAAGCGGTGACGCTTCATCAGAAGGTCGGAAAGAAAGAAGCGCTCGCCCGGACGGTGGACATGCTCAGGCATGTTGGTATCCCCGACCCCGAACGGCGTACCGGTGAATATCCCCACCAGCTTTCCGGCGGCATGAGGCAGCGGGCGATGATCGCCATGGCGCTTTCGTGCAATCCTGACCTCCTGATCGCGGACGAGCCGACGACAGCGCTCGATGTAACCATTCAGGCGCAGATCATGGACCTTCTGGCGAAGCTCCAGGAGGAACTCTACATGTCGATTCTGCTCATCACCCATGACCTCGGCGTGATAGCCGGGTCGGCCGAGCGCATGGCGGTCATGTACGCGGGGCGGATCGTCGAGGAGGGAACGACCGAGGACGTCTTCGCGGCGACCGCTCACCCCTATACCTGCGGGTTGATTCAATCCGTTCCGCGGCTCGATGGGCTCAGAGACAGGCTTTCGGTTATTAGGGGGACAGTTCCCGATGCGGCGGATCTGCCGACCGGATGCCCGTTCAATCCACGGTGTCCGCTCGCCGACGAGCGGTGCAGGGCTGAATTACCGGAGCTTGAAACGAAAAGTGATAATCACAGGGCAAGGTGCTATTACAGTGACAGAGTCGTTGAATTATCAGGAAAATAATGCGCTCGTCGCGGTCGAAGGACTCAGGAAATTCTTTCCGATCAAGCGGGGAGTGTTTTCGAAAGTTGTCGGGCATGTCAGGGCGGTGGACGGGATTTCGTTCACCATCCGGAAACGTGAAACCCTCGGGCTGGTCGGGGAAAGCGGGTGCGGGAAGACCACCGCGGGACGACTCATCCTCCGGCTTCTGGATGCGACTGCGGGCAGCGTTCATTTCGACGGTGTCGATGTGTTCGGTGTGGGGAGGGAAGAACTCAGGGGTCTTCGGCGGCGCATGCAGATCATATTCCAGGACCCGTACAGTTCCCTCAATCCGCGCATGACAGTGGGCGGTATGCTGGCTGAGATACTCCGCGTTCACCGTCTTGTTCCCTCCGGCGAGGTGCGGAACCGGACCGGCGAGCTTCTTGATATGGTCGGGCTTGCCCCCCGCCACGCCTATCAGTATCCGCACGAGTTCTCCGGCGGGCAGCGCCAGCGCATCGGGATCGCACGGGCGCTTGCCGTTTCTCCGGATTTCATCATCGCCGACGAGCCTGTGAGTTCCCTCGATGTCTCGATTCAGGCGCAGATCATCAATCTGCTCCAGAACCTCCAGAAGGATTTGGGACTGACCTACCTGTTCATTTCGCATGATATGAGTGTGGTTCGCCACATCGCGACGAGCGTGGCGGTCATGTACCTGGGAAAGATCGTCGAATATTCAGCGAAAGATGTGCTCTACGACACGCCGCTTCACCCGTATACCCAGGCACTCATGAGCGCGGTGCCCATCCCCGATCCGGCGGTGAAAAAGAAGCGGATCATACTGAGGGGCGATGTGCCCTCGTCCTCGAATATCCCGCAGGGCTGCCCGTTTCACCCGCGGTGCCCGGAATGCACCGTCGAATGCACACTGACAGTACCGTTGCTCGAAGACAAGGGAACAAATCACCTGGCGGCGTGTATAAAACGATAATGCGCTGACGATACCTGAGCAGGAGTATTTACCAATAGGAGAAAGCATGGATTTTTCCTCTGGAATGATATCACGATGGTTCCGTATCCTTCTGGCGGCTGCGCTGATAGGCTGTTTCGGTGTCGATACAGCCATGGCGATAAACCAGATCGAAACAAAATATTTCACCATCATATACGACGAAAACGGCGAATATACCGCCGGTGAAATCGCGAAATTCTGCGACGATATCTATGAAAAGCTGATGGCGCAGTACGATTCGTTCACTGACGATCCGCAGGTCACCTGCATAGTGAACGACGCGGTCGATCTGGCGAACGGGTATGCCCTTTATTTTCAGAACACCATCACCATTTTTGCGACGAACATGGATTATGAGCTCAGGGGACAATCGAGCTGGCTCCGGAACGTGTTCGTCCACGAAATGACCCACATGATAACCCTGAAAAGAGCCGCAAAAGGCCCGGTGAACTTCGTTGCGCTCGGGGGCGGCAAGTACAACGATAATCCCGATCTATCCGTCGATGTCGCGTTCTATCACCTGTCGCAGCCGGCGTGGTTCTCAGAGGGCGTCGCCCAGCTCGGTGCGGAGACGTTCGGGTCGGAAACCTGGGACACCCACCGTGACATGCTGCTGAGGACGGCGTGGTACGAAAACTCCCTCCTCACCCGTGAGGAGATGGAGGTCCTGGAGGGCAAAACACAGATCGGAGCTGAAGAGGTCTATAACCAGGGATATTCCCTTGTGAAATATATCCGTGAAAAGTACGGTGACAGGAAGGTGAAGGAACTCAACAGCAGCACCGTGTATCTTGACTTTACACCTGCAGTGCGGCGTGTCCTCGGTGTCGGTCTGGACGAGATATACGACGGCTGGCGGGCTGATCTCGACAGGCGTTATGCCACATTCCGTAAAAGGGAGTTCACTTGCGGCGAAAAAATAGAGGACGAGGGGTCGGCGGATTATTACCCGGCCCTGTCACCCGACGGCAGGTATCTGGCATGGCTCTCCAACCGTGGCAAGGATTACGCCATTACAGATTTGATGATCACGGACCTGACGACTGATAAAACACGTAAAATTGTTGAAGACGTCGATTATAGCGTATCGTGGTCCCATGACAGCGCATCGCTTATATACGTTAAACGGCCGAAACGGAGCCCCAGGTTCTACGACATCTTTGTCTATGACCTGAAAACCGGGAATGAACATCGGATTTCAAAGAGCATGCGTGCCCGTGATCCGAGCTTTTCTCCCGGCGACAGCCTGATAGTTTTTGTGCGCAATGTGGGCGGGAACAACGATATCGCCCTCATGAAGAGTGATGGGACTGGTCTTCGCTATCTGACCGCAACGCACGACGGGACACAGTTTTATTCCCCGAGCTTTTCTCCCGATGGCTCGAAGATTCTTTTCGGCGCATACCGCCAGGACATGGACCGTGATATCGGTATGATCGACACCACCTCCCTGACCTACCGGTACCACTGGGAATATGCCGATTCCACGTCGGGGTTTGCGGATTCCACACTGTTCGCTGAAAACAGCGACTTCCGCCTTGTGGTAGGTACCCGTAACGATGAGCGCCAGCCGCGGTTTCTGCCCGACGGGAGCGGGATTGTTTATGTATCGGACTGGACGGGTGTGTTCAACATATACCGGCTCGATTTCAGGTCGGCGCGGGTCACGAGGCTGACCGATGTGTATGGCGGAGCTTTTTCTCCGGATCCGGGTTCCGATGGCTTCGTGTATTATGCCGGGTATACGGCGAACGATTTTTCCATTTACCGGGTGAGCCTCGCAAGCAAAGTGGAATATGCCGAAAACATTGTCGAGGCCCGTGATTACCTTACCCAGCCCGAACGATTCGACCTCTCGAAACATTTCACGGTCAATCAGTACCGCAGAAAACGCATCCTGAACGCCGTTGTTCCGACATTCAGTGTCGGCCCCTCGTTCATCGGGAGCAGATTCGGCCTGAATGTTGTGGATGTCGGTGCGCAGGTGTATGTATCGGACCTGCTCGGATACGATGCCTTTATTGTGAGCGGGAGTGTCGGGAGAAACCTGAAGGAAGATGTGGGACTCAACAATTCCTTCTCAATCTATTACGAGCGGGCGATGGTTCCTGTCACCTCGAGTTCATATACTCATGCTCCCCGTCTGTTCGCTGAGGCTTCGCGGATGGTGATCAACAACCACATCCAGCTTCTCGAAGCCGCTGCCGATACAGCCTATTATCTGGACAGACCGGACCTTGGGCTCGATAATGTCCTCTATGACATACATTACACGGCCAATATCGCCGATAAATACCGTGATGAGTTCAGGCGCTACAGTGCGGGAGTATTCGTGCCGCTGGCGAACAGGCATTACCTGACTTTCGAGGCCGGTTACCGCCAATATTACGAGACCTTGCTCCGCCGTCAGGAAATAAGGGATTTCTCCAATTTTTTCCTGGACAACGACAATATCACCGCCGACATTCCCGGGGCGGGTGGAACGTATGTTGACGAGACGCGCTTCTTTACCGATATGAACTATTTCACGAGCAGCGAGTTCGGTGTCAGTTACCTGTATACGCGCCGGGTTCCTTCTGCCGATGATGTCGTTTCACCGAAGGGATCGACGGTCTTGCTGGGGTTCCGGCATCTTCGTTCAACATATGCCGATTCGCTTGTCGATCAGCCCCTGCTTTATGCACCCCTCGGAATAAACCTTGATGGTTCAATCGCCCTCGGCCAGTATAATCCGGATATGCTCCTTGACGAGTTCCGGCCGTTCAACAAGGGCATAGACATAAACGAATTCACGGTGATGCTCCTCGATTACCGGAAACTCCCCTATTGGCGCCATACGTTCAATTCGGTCCTCTTTACCGCCTACAGGGACATTTATATCAGGGACTGGCGGAAGAATGAAGGTGTCGGGTACAACTGGCCGCTCAAGTACTATCTCGGCGGCGGGAACATCCTGTCCGGTTACCCTTATTTCGCTTTCTGGGGATCGAAGATCCTGTACAGCAACTTCGGGTATACCTTCCCGATCCGGGAACGTATCGGTAAATCTGTCGCCGGTGTGAATGTACAGCGCCTCTACGGCAACGTGTTCTTCGAAGCGGGGCATGTGTGGAATTTCCGCCGGCTGAGCGTGGATAAGCTGAAAGAGGGGTCGTTCAAACGTGACATCGGTTTCGAGCTCCGGCTGAGCATGACGGCTTACTACCGTTTCCCCTTGCTTTTTTATGCCCGTATCGCCTGGCCGCTTGATGATATGGGCGATTCCCCCTATACGAACGATGCCCGCAGATATTATTTCGGACTGGAGATGTAAATGCGCATGGAAATTATATGCACCGCGGTCTTCTTCATGATTTCGGGCTGCGGTTATTACAGTGTGTCCGGGTCCCTGCCGTCCCACATTAAGACGGTCGCGGTGCCGCTTTTTGAGAACGAGACTGTCGAAGTGGATGTCGAGGAGGGAATCACCGCCGAGGTTGTCGATGCCATCGTCAAGGACGGCAACATGAAAGTTGTCAGCGAGTTTCAGGCGGACGCCATTGTTAACGGGACGATCGTCGACATCATCGAGGAAGCCGATACGTTTTCGAAGGAAGAAAAGGCAGACCAGTTTAAAATACGCATCTTCGCCGATGTGAGCTTTTTCGACCGAAGGAAAAACACCGCCATCTGGGAGGAAAAACGTCTCGAAGGCTGGGCGCGTTTCAACGCCTCCGATCCATCCTCGCGAGTGACAGGCATCGAGGAAGCCTCGGAGATGCTCGCGAAAGAAATAATTGACAAGACCGTGTCGGGATGGTAGTTTAATAAAATTTTATACAGGTGCTATTCCGGCGGCACATGTCAATACATCACATTTAATCCTGTGGTTGTGATATGAACTCCGCAGTTGAATTCCGGGACAATATTTCCATTGTATTGTGTGGTGAGGCGGGACAGGGTATCCAGACGGTTGAAATCCTGCTGACACGATTTCTCAAGCGCTTCGGCTATAATTTCTTCTCAACCAAGGAATACATGTCACGCATCAGGGGCGGAAGCAATTCCACCGAGATTCGGATTTCATCTCAGCGGGTATCCGCCTATGTCGATCGTATCGATCTCCTGATTCCCCTTTCCCGCGAGGCGCTCACCCATCTCAAACCGAGAATATCTCCGGAAACATGTATCATCGGCGATCCGGAAAAATTGACGGGCACTAACGGCAACAACGAATATTCATTCATCGAAATACCGTTTTCACGACTTGCCGAAGAGGTCGGGGGCACTCTTTATGCGAACATCATCGCGGTAGGAGTGCTCTCCGCTCTCCTCGAACTCGACCGGTCCCTGATCGATGAGAACCTTGTACGGTTTTTCTCCCGAAAAGATCCGGCGATAGTCGAGAAAAACAGATCGGCGCTCGTAAAGGGATATGATATCGGTCTCGGCCTTTCCCGCGCGGGAACGCTCCGCATCGCAATTGACCGTGATCCCGATATCGAAAGCGATATTGTGATAAATGGTGCGGAGGCGGTGGGTCTGGGAGCGCTTGCCGGCGGCTGTTCGGTGATAACCTCGTACCCCATGTCCCCCTCGACGGGAGTACTGACTTTTCTTTCGCAGCGGACGAAGGAGTTCGATATCATCGCCGAACAGGCGGAGGACGAAATCTCCGCGATTAACATGGCGCTCGGCGCTTCATACGCAGGGGCGAGGAGCATGGTGACCACTTCAGGCGGCGGTTTTGCCCTGATGGAAGAGGGTGTGAGTCTTGCAGGCATGCTCGAAACACCGGTGGTGATCCATCTCGCCCAGCGCCCCGGTCCTGCGACCGGCCTTCCGACCCGGACTCAACAAGGCGACCTTGAAATGGCGCTTTATTCCGGTCACGGGGATTTTCCGAGGATTATTTTCGCTCCGGGCACCCTGGATGATGCCTTCTGTCTGACCCAACAGGCGTTCAATTTCGCCGATGAATACCAATCACCGGTATTTATCCTCACCGATCAGTATCTCATTGATTCCTATTACAATACACCCATGCCCGATCTGTCTGGCATGCGCATCGACAGCCACATTGTGAAAACCGATGCGGATTATCAACGGTACGTATTTACCCGGGATGGTATTTCACCGCGCGGGATACCCGGATTCGGTGATGGACTCGTGGTGGTGGACAGCGACGAGCACGACGAATGGGGTCACATCACCGAGGACCTCAAACTGCGGGTCAGTATGGTTGATAAACGGCTGAAAAAACGTGAAGCGATGATGAAAACCTGCATTCCGCCGGAACTCATCGGCGATGAAAACGCTCCGGTCAGAATCGTATGCTGGGGGTCTCCGTTTCCTGTAATCCGTGAGGCGGTCGGAAAATGCGGCGATGGGTTTGCGATTCTTTATTTTAGGCAGCTTTATCCGCTCCATCACGATACAGCGGATATGTTGACAAAGGCGGAACATCTGGCTATCATCGAGGGGAACGCCACCTCTCAGTTCGGCAGACTGCTGAAACTCGAGACCGGCATCGATATCGGTCGGAAACTGCTCAAGTATAACGGCCTTCAGTTCTCTGTCGAGGAAGTGTGCGGATTTCTGGAGTCCTTGCGGTAAAAACCTGGGGAAAAAGGAATCACGGATTACAATCGAGGTAAAAATTTTGTTCAAAGTGAAAAGGTAATGAATGAGGGTGTCGAATGGCTGGTGATCTGTTTGATATGGGTGATATTGATATCACGTGGTGCCCCGGATGCGGGGATTTCGCCATTCTGAAAGCGGTCAAAACCGCGCTGAACGAACTGGGCCTCAAACCATACCAGGTTGCCATGGTATCGGGCATAGGTCAGGCGGCGAAATTGCCTCATTACCTTCGCGCCCATGTTTATAACGGTCTCCATGGCAGGGCACTCCCTCCCGCCACTGCCATCAAGGCGGTGAATCCTTCCCTCACCGTAATTGCCGAGAGCGGTGACGGCGACATGTACGGCGAGGGCGGGAACCATTTTATCCATACCATCCGCCGTAACCCGGACATAACAAATATTGTTCACAACAATATGATTTACGGTCTCACCAAGGGCCAGGCTTCACCAACAAGCGGGCTGGGATTAAGGACGCCTGTTCAGATCGATGGGGTCATCCTCGAACCCTTCAATCCGCTCGCGGTAGCGATAGCCCTCGACGCTTCATTTGTCGCGCGGTGTTTCGCCGGAGATGCACCGCAGACGGTCGAGATCATTAAAAAAGCCATCCAGCACAAGGGATATGCCCTTGTCGATATTTTCCAGCCGTGTGTTTCGTTCAACAAGTTCAATACCTATAAATGGTTCAAGGACAACACGTATTATATTGATGAAAATCATGATCCCCAGGACCGCGCACGGGCATTTGGAAAATCGCTGGAAAGTAATCCGTTCCCGCTTGGCATTTTCTATATCAACACCCACAAAATTCCGTTCGAAGAAAATCTTTCCCTTTACCGACGAGACACAATCCCCCTGTATCAGCGGAAACGTGACATCGAAGGGGTCCGGCGGTTCCTTATCGACCGTGAAATATAATCCATGCACTCTATGAATGCGGAAGAGAAGGAATTTCTTTCTCATAAATGGTGCTCTTCTCATTCACGTTAAGGAATAGGTGCTGGCACGAATGAGCGAGTGTTTACTTGATTATTGAACAACAATATGATATATTTCAAAGTTTATACATACCCGATGAGAGGATTACTGATGTGATAAAGGCTGTCAAGGGAACGTTCGATATTTTGCCGGGCGATGTGGAAACATGGCAGGCGATAGAAACGGTCGTACGCGAGAAAATGAGCCTTTACCGCTATGAGGAGATCCGGGTGCCCGTTTTTGAGGAAACGAGCCTCTTCGCACGTTCCATCGGTGAAGACACCGATATCGTCGTAAAAGAGATGTATACATTCAGTGACATGGGCGGACGGAGCCTGACTCTCCGCCCCGAAGGAACAGCCACGGTTGTGCGCTCGTTCATCGAACATTCACTCGACCAGCAGGGGCTTCCCCGTATGCTCTGGTACATGGGCCCGATGTTCCGTCAGGAACGGCCGCAGAAGGGCAGGCAGCGCCAGTTTCATCAGTTCGGTGTCGAAGTGATCGGGTCACCCTTGCCGGTTGTGGATGCGGATGTCATGATCCTGTTCGAGGATATAGCCAGTACGCTCGGTCTCGCAGAGATCAGGTTCTCACTCAATTCGCTCGGCGGTGAGCGGAGCCGGAAAGCCTATCTTGCCAGGCTCATGAATTTTCTTGCAGGCGTTGAGGACCGCCTCTGCGACGACTGCAGGCGGAGAATGAAGACCAATCCGCTCAGGGTGCTCGACTGCAAAGTCCCCGGTTGCAGGAGCGCGGTCCATGATTCGGGAAATATGCCGAAATCAGTGGATTCGCTGACTGCCGAGGACGCCGCACACTTCGATACGGTCAGGAATTATCTCGCCGCAGCGGATTTAGTATTTGAAGATGATCCTTTCCTTGTTCGCGGCCTCGATTATTATACCGGGATCGTGTTCGAAGTGAATTACCGGGGGCTTGGCGCCCAGTCTGCCATCATGGGCGGGGGCCGGTATGACAATCTCATCAGAGAGCTTGGCGGGCCCGACCTGCCAGCCGTTGGATTTGCATGTGGCATCGAGCGGCTTATTCTCGCCATGAAGGCGGCGGGGACGGAGATACGAGCCGATGAGCTCGATGTCTACATTATCGATATGTCGGGTTGTCCGGAACGGGCGCTCAGGTATCTCACCCTCCTGCGGCGGAGTGGCATTTCCGCGGTGATCGGATATCTGGGGAGAAGCATGAAGGCAGAGATGAAAACCGCCGCGAAATACCGGGCAAAAAGAACGCTTATCATCGAGCCTGAGGACGATAAGGTCAGTGTCAGGGACATGGAAAAATCCGAGCAGACAGAAATGTCGTTTGATAAGTTTTTTTACATGATGAAGTCATCACACTCATATGAAAAATGATGGAAGCAACAGCCGATAGACGAGGTAACTGATGTGAGACTGAAGAGAACGTGCAGGAACGGCGAATTGAGAAAATGCGATGCAGGCAGGGATGTTGTGCTTTCGGGATGGGTGCACCGCAGGCGCGATCACGGCGGGGTAATTTTTGTTGACCTCCGCGATCGGTGGGGATTGACCCAGATCGTTTTCAATCCCGAATACAGCCCGGAAAGTCATAATCTTGCCGAACAGATCAGACCCGAATGGGTGCTTTCCGTGCACGGAACTGTCCGTGAGCGGATGGAAGGCATGGCCAACCCGAATCTTGCAACCGGCGAGATCGAGGTGTTCTGCGATGATATAGAAATCCTCAGCCAGTCGAAACCGATACCGTTTCCGCTCGACGAGTACACAGATGTGGGGGAGGAGATAAGGCTCAAATACCGCTATCTCGACCTCCGCCGTGAGGAAATTCAAAAGAACATGATTTTCCGCTCTCAGGTTGCCTCGATTGCGAGGAATTATCTGCTCGCCCAGAACTTCGTCGAGGTGGAGACACCGTTCCTCATGAAAAGCACCCCCGAAGGCGCCCGTGATTTTCTCGTTCCTTCACGGAAATTCGGCGGGAAGTTCTATGCCCTTCCCCAGTCGCCGCAGCTCTACAAGCAACTTCTTATGCTCTCGGGATTTGACCGTTATTTTCAGATAGTGAAATGCTTCCGCGACGAGGACCTGCGCAAGGACCGCCAGCCCGAATTCACCCAGATCGATCTCGAGATGAGCTTTGTCGATGAAGATGACGTGCTCGGAGTGATCGAGGCCCTCGTGGTGGAGATTTTCGACAAGGCGATGAACATGACGATCGGTCCGCACCTCCCTCGGCTGACCTACGCCGAGGCAATGAACAGGTACGGTATTGACAAACCCGACACACGGTTTGGCCTTGAACTCGTGAATATCAGCGATCTCTGTGCACAGTCCGATTTCAAGGTGTTTCGGTCCGTGCTTGACGAGGGAGGACTGGTCAAGGCTATCAATGTCAAAAATGGCGCCGCGATGTCGAGAAGCCAGATCGACAGTCTCATCGCTTACTCCCAGGAGCAGGGTGCGGGTGGTATGGCATGGATGAAGATGACCGGGCGGGGGCTCGAGGCGAATATCGTCAAATTCTTCTCCGGGGATATCCAGAATGCCCTGATCGCGCGTATGAACGCCGAACCGGACGACCTTGTGATTTTCGTCGCTGACAAACCGCGCATCGTGAATAAAGCCCTCGGCGCGGTGCGGCTCAAGCTCGGAAACGATCTTGGGCTAATCGATCACTCACGGTACGATGGCCTTTTTGTGACCGAATTCCCCCTGTTTGAACTCGATCAGGAAACGGGGGAAATGGTGTCAATGCATCACCCGTTCACCTCCCCGCTGGAGGAAGACCTCGGTTTTCTTGAAACCGAACCCCTGAAAGTAAGGTCCCGCGCGTACGACTTCGTGCTGAACGGCACTGAAATCGTATCGGGCTCGATCAGGATCCATGACAGGGATATGCAGATGCGGATGCTGAAATTCCTCGGTTTTACGGAGGAAGAGGCGCAGGAAAAATTCGGTTTTCTCCTCAGTGCGTTCGAATACGGCCCTCCTCCGCATGGAGGCGCCGCCTTCGGTTTCGACCGCTTCATCATGCTTCTCCGGGGAGCTTCATCTATCCGTGATGTGATTGCGTTTCCGAAAACCAACCAGGGTGTTTCGCTCATGGATGATACGCCCTCCGAAGTACACGACGACCAGCTCAGGGAACTCTGCATACAGGTGCGTAAAAGGTCAGTATGATTTATACGGCGCCGGTTTGTTGGTCTTTGTGCATTTTTCAGGTGTATCATTACGCTGAAACAGAACATACACTGGCATGTACCCGAATGGTCAGGGCATAGCCGGCATTGCGGAGGGGTATGTCAGTTTTCGGATGTATGTGATAATGAACGTGATATGATGGTGTCACCATTTGCGCAACCTTTTTCTTGACTTTTAACGAAAAAACCGTATTTTGGAAATGTAAGTGTTCGCTCTATACATTAATGTGCCGTATCAGTATATGATATGAACAGAAGAAAAAATTGAGTAGAGAGAGACAGTATTGATGGTTCCCGTGGATATACCTGTCTAGGGATTTTTTTTTCAAATTCGGGGAGTTGTTGCTGATTGAACACTGAAACTTTTGAGGTTGTCTTTCCTTCGTGCGATTCTTATCAGAATGTATTCGGCTCCGGAGACCGGAACATCCGCATGGTAGAGGATCGTTACAACGTTCAGGTCGTTTGCCGTGACGGGGCGGTGAAAATCATTGGCGAGAGGACCTCGGCAAAAAAGGCGGCAAAGATAATCAGGGAGATGGAAACGCTCATCTCCTCAGGAACTCACCTTGACGAGCATACGCTCTCTTCGGCGCTTGATTACCTTGAGAACGGCGGGACAGAGGGTGATATCGGCTTTCAAACCGTAGTTCTGAATGCTAAGGGTCGTCCCATACGCCCCCGGTCCCTTGGTCAGTGCCTGTATGTCGCCGCAATAATGGAAAACGATATTGTTTTCGCGATAGGCCCGGCGGGTACCGGAAAAACTTATCTCGCAGTTGCCATCGCGGTTTCGGCGCTGAAGATAAAAAGCGTGGAGAAGATCATTTTATGCAGGCCTGTGGTAGAGGCCGGAGAAAACCTCGGTTTCCTTCCCGGCGATCTCATGGACAAGGTGGAACCTTATTTCCGGCCGCTGTATGACGCATTGAACGACACGCTCGGACCGGATAAACATGCGAAACTGCGGGAGAACGGTATAATCGAAGTCGCCCCGCTGGCATACATGCGCGGCAGGACGCTTGCCAATGCGTATATCATCCTAGATGAAGCACAGAATACAACGACCCTTCAGATGAAAATGCTTCTGACCCGCCTCGGAATGAATTCAAAGGTTATCGTCACCGGCGATGTGACCCAGATTGACCTTCCGGACAAGGAGCACTCAGGCCTCAAACAGGCTGAACATATCCTGTCGGGAATCGAGCGGGTCGCGTTTATCCGACTGTCCGACCGTGATGTCGTCCGGCACCGTCTGGTTCAGGAAATCATCCGGGCGTATGGCATTTATGAAGAAAGAATAACCGCTTCTCAGGATGACCAGAGGGAGAAATCCCAGTGAAAAAAACGTTTTCACTCAAAAAATCCGCGCAGACACGGCTGAAAAGGAAAAAAGGCGGGGAAACACCATATTATCTTATTCCGCGGCTTGTTCTCGCCGGAATCGTCGTTGTAAACGGCTCAGCGAGGGAGAGAACAAGAAATGGAAAACGTTGAAGTGTTTACCAATCACAACCTCGCCGGCATGTTTCTGATTCAAGGTGAAGATGTTGAAAAATATGCCCTGGCTGTTGCCAGATCATGCGGACTGGAAGAATTCGATATCAATATCGTTTTCGTTGACGACAAACGGATGACCGAGCTGAACCGACAGTACCGGAAACGCGAGGGAACCACCGATGTTCTGAGTTTCAATCTTTCGGATGAAGGTTCGACGATCCTCGAAGGGGAAATTTATGTATCGGCTCCCCGGGCGCACAAACAAGCGACTGAACATGGTGTATCTCCGGAAAAGGAATTAATCCGCCTTGTGACCCACGGTCTTCTGCATCTTGCCGGACGGACTCATGATAGTGAAGAAAACTATCAGTCCATGGCCGAGGAGACCGACACGTATGTCCATCAGTTCTTCCGGGACAGGATGTGAGGATTGGATGTCTGCCATGCTGCTTTTAGGTTTCATAGGTTCATTGATCGTATCGATGCTGATTACCGGTGCTGAGTTCGGCGTGGGGACAATCTCCCGTGATTCTCTCGAACGGCTTGCCGGAAACAGGGTCCGCGGGGCATCGCTTATTTGTGCCCTTGTCAGGAACAAACGGCGATTCATGCTCATGTTCATTTCCGGCAGGATTATTGCGATAACTGCGGGAACATTGTGCCTGTTTATGTTACTGACATCAGTAAATGCCGGACGGGGAGTCACACCCGGTTTCACCCCGCTGACAGCGATTCTCGTGGCGGCGTGCTCCTTTATCATCACCGAGCGGGTTCTGGGCATACTGGTTTCTCTTGGAGAATACGAAGACCGTGTCACACGGTTTTCGTATTTTATCGTCCTTCTCCATGTTATCCTGTTCCCTCTCACATTTGTTTTCGACAGGTTCGTACAGGTTGTGTTCAAGGAGGAAGAAGGTCTTGCCGGGAAAGAGGAGGCGTTCATGGAACTCGTGAAGTCGGAGAGCGAATCCGGTGTCATCGAAGTGGAAGAACGTGAGATGATCCAGAGCATATTCGAGTTTTCGGATACGACTGTTAAAGAGGTGATGGTCCCGAGAATCGATGTCGCCGCGGCTGAAAAGCATATCGGTATCGATGAACTCTTCAGGCTTTTTCAGGAAAAGGGCCATTCCCGTATACCGGTGTTTGAGGACAGGATAGATAATATTCTCGGAGTCATCTATGCGAAGGATCTGTTGATACATATAGCGGAAAAGGGGAAACAGGATTTTTCCATTAACGATATTATGCGCGAGGCATATTTTGTACCCGAATCCAAAAAACTGTCCGAACTGTTGAAAGAGTTTAAGAAAAACAAGGTTCATATTGCTGTGGTTGTCGACGAGTACGGTGGAACGGCGGGAATCGTTGCGCTCGAGGATGTCATCGAAGAGATCGTCGGCGATATTCAGGACGAATACGACAGTGATGAACGCGACTATGTCTGGATAACCGACACGACGCTCGTTATGGATGCGGGTCTGAGCATCGGTGATGTGAACGAAACCATCAGGACGAATATCCCCGATGAGCATTTCGATACGCTCGGTGGATTTCTCTACAATCAGCTCGGCATTATTCCCGAGGGCGGGGAAGAGGTCGTCTGGGAGGATGTTACGTTCACCGTCAAGGAGATACTGGGAAACCGCATAGCAAAAGTACTGGTAAAACTGAAGGAACCGCTTGTGCGAGAACGACCGGAGGAATGAGCGTGTACCGCTCTTTATAGTTGGTTAATTACAATGAAAACAGGAGACCTTGATGCTGACAGTCGGAATCATCGGTGCGGGTTACTGGGGGAAGAATCTTGTCAGGACATTTGCCGGGAACAAGTCTATTCATCTGAAATACATCGCCGACAGCGACCCCGCAATACGGGTAAGCACCGCATACGTGCCGGACACAATCTGGACGGAGGATTACCGGCGGGTGCTCGATGACAATACAGTCGAGGCGGTGGTCGTTTCCACTCCCGCTGTCACCCATTATGAAATCGCCCGTGAAGCCCTCTCAGCAGGCAAGCATGTGTTCGTTGAAAAACCCATGACCCTCGTTGCCGTCCATGCCGAAGAACTTGTCCGCCTCTCCGAAGAAAATAGTCTCAAGTTAATGGTCGGACACCTGCTCCTCTACCATCCCTGTATTACGGCTATCAGGGAGTACATCGAAAACGGAGAGATCGGTGAGCCCTATTACCTGTACAGTCAGCGCCTGAACCTTGGAAAGGTCCGGTCGGACGAGAACGCGCTTCTATCGTTCGCCCCCCATGATATATCGGTTGCCATCTATCTGCTCGGCGAATCCCCGGTTTCGGTGAGCGCCTCCGGGCAGTGTTACCTTCAGGAGAACGTGGAGGATGTGGTATTTCTCACCATGCTTTTTCCGGACAGGAAAATCGCCCATGTGCATGTGAGCTGGCTCGATCCCCACAAGGTCCGTAAAACGACCGTTGTCGGCTCCGGAAAGATGGTTGTGTTCGACGATATGGAGCCGCGGGAGAAAATCCGGATTTATGACAGGGGTGTCGACCGTACACCAAGCTACGGTTCGTATGCGGAATTTCTCTCGCTCAGGGATGGCAATATATTCATCCCCGCAGTTAAAATGACCGAACCGCTCAGGATCGAATGCGATCATTTCATCGACTGCATTCTTAACGACAAGACTCCCCGTAGTAATGGCCGTAACGGGCTCGTGGTGACTAAAGTGCTCGAATGCGGGCAGAAGTCGCTCAGTTCCGGCGGTGTTCCCATCCGTATCAACAGCGCCCGGTAATGCGGCGTTAATGTAAACATTTCCGGATTCCGGTTGTAGTGAGAATGCAACATATTGTGAGTACGGGGCTTGTGAAAAGACTTTTTCACAGCCCCCCTGCTGGGCGGGGATATCTGTGGATCAATCCTGGTGCAGATACAGGTTCATGTACTGCTCGAAAAGCGTCCGGTAAAGGTCCTCACAGTTTTTTTCCGGTGCCACTATTTCCTGCGGGTCCGGGACGATTGACGCGGCACTCCGGTACGAGTCATAAATACCTGTGCCGATGCCCGCAAGAAGAGCCGCGCCGAAACATGCCTGTTCTCTGATCGACGAGACATGAAGGGACAATCCGAGACAGTCGGCCATAATCTGCATCCAGACGGGGCTATTTGTCCATCCGCCCGAAGCGATAATGCGGGACGGTTTCACCCCGGTTTTTTCCATGGTCTTCAGCAATTCAAGGAGTTCGAAAACAACTCCTTCCATGACTGCGCGCACAAAATGCCCGCGGGTATGCATGAGCCTGATACCGGCGAATGTGCCGGTCGCCGATGGATCATGAACAGGGGATCGTCTTCCCGCGAGGTATGGCGCAAACATGAGACCGTCGGCTCCGGGCGAGGTCTGCGCGGCTTCCTTCGAGAGCCCGTCGAAAATCTCTTCCGGACAGAAAGTATCGCGGAACCACCGGAGGCTCAGTCCGGCGGACAGCGTTGCTCCCATAAGATACCACAGTGACTCGGGAAGGTGACAGAACATGTTGAGCGACAGGTCGGGCGTGTTTTTCGGCTCGTCAATGGGTGTGACGATCTGACCGCCGGTGCCGATAGCGATGAACATCGTTCCTTCGTCGAGAATGCCGTTGCCGAGGGCCGCGACGGGCTGGTCGGCGCCGCCCATGATAAGGGGGATACCGTCCGGAAGGCCGGTAAGCTCCTCGATGCCTTCGGTTTCGCTGATATGCTGGTTGGAATTGACAACGAACGGCATGAATTCGATGGGAATGCCGAGTGCTCCGAGTATATCATCTGCCCATTCCCTGAGACCGACATCGAAGAGGAGCGTCGCGGAAGCATCGGACGGCTCGGTGTTGAAAAGCCCGCACATTCGGTAACGGATATAGTCTTTCGGGGTCAGAATATGGCGTATCCGTTTCCATGTGCCCGGATCGTGTTTACGGAGCCAGAAGAGCGTCGCTGCGAATGTGCCGGTGAACAGTCTGTTCATGAGCTTCTTTTCGATTTGTTCATGGCCGATGACTTCGTAAAGTTCACCAAGTTCCCCGGCGCTCCTCGAATCCGCCCAGATAATTGCCGGCGCAACCGGTTCGCTGTCCCTGTCGAGCATGACACCGCCGTGCATCTGGCCGGAAAACGATATTCCTGCGATGTCCCTTCCGCTTATTCGCGCCGTGGAGAGCGACTCGTAAACCGCCTCGAAGGTCGCACGCCACCATATTTCGGGATCCTGTTCGGCACGGTCGTTCGAGGGGGTATCAATCGGATAGCCGCGCGCCGCGATACCGCAGAGGCTGCCGTCCTCACTGAATATACCCGCCCTGACACTTGATGTGCCAATGTCTATGCCCAGAAGATGGCTTTTCATGGTTCGATGTCTTTCATGTCACAGTGAAAATAATAATCGAAAATAACAGGTAAAACAAGCAATTACTTGGCGAAAGAAAAAGCTTGAAAAAAAGTTGACAACG
>Ga0315284_10003067_pt1 | contig 23801 bp, 27 predicted proteins | sample YL17G09_16_MG_FD_203696 | JGI IMG/M metagenome (GOLD analysis project Ga0315284, IMG submission 203696) | Sediment microbial communities from Yellowstone Lake, YNP, Wyoming, USA - YL17G09_16 | ecosystem: Environmental > Aquatic > Freshwater > Lake > Sediment | place: USA: Wyoming | collected...
TATTCAGCCATTATCTTTTTCCTTTTTCGTGCGGCCACCGCCCAGAATAAAATCCGGGCATGGCGGCAACGGCCCGGCTGCTAGTTCGAGGCGCGCCGGGGAGTCCCCGACTGCGGTTTTTCATGTCACTTTTCCCCAAGAGAATTCGGTTAAAAAGGGCCTTATGCAGGGAAATGGGTTCGGGAACGTGTTCATGTCACCTTTTCCCCATATAAAGCAGATTGCCCATTGAGCCATTCCAGGGCCTTGGGCGAAGGCGAAATTTCGTTCTTTTCCCAGCGGATGATCGTTCTCTTGTGGACGCCAAGGAGCTCCGCCAACCCTCCCTGCGTGAGCCTGGCCTTTTTCCGGGCTTGATGAATTCGCATCCCGGTCTTTTCCCAGATCCGGTCGCCCCGGGTAAAAAAGGCTTCCATCTCTCGATGAAAATCAGCGGTGTTCCGGAACTGCCGCCCGGTGATCCGCTCGAGCTCAGAGATGGCTGCCATGCCACGGCCGGGCTCGCGGCCGACGATGCTCGAGTAAAGGCTCTTCGCGCGCTCGACTATTTCTTCGGTCATTTCGTTGCCTTCCAGCCACCGATTCGACCGCCCAAGATAAAATCCGGACAGGGCGGCAGCGGTCCGGCTGCGAGCTCGAGGCGCGCCGGCGGGATTGAGCTTTTGCAGAATAGCGGAATCGGACCCCGGGCCTCCGGCACGAGGAGCGATAGCCGGCAGCGGGGGCAGCGGGAGGGGTCATAGGGACGGACGTTGCTCATGCCCTCAGCTCCTTCTCCTCGACGATGGCGAAGGGATCGCCATCCGGCCGCCGCGTTGCCAACCGCACGACCAGGAGAGCCGGGCCGAATGCGCTGGTCTTAAAGATGCGTTCGATTCGAGCCCGCTCATTGGTCATCTTCAGAACAACGGATTCACCGATATAATGAGACATCATTTGATTTCTCCGGTGGCCAGCAGCGGAATAAATAAATCACAGAGAGGACAATAAGCCCCCTCCTCGTCAACCCTCCGACAATTCCAGCAGTAATAGTTCTGCCAATTTAACGTCTTGCCGCATTTAGGGCATCGTAGCCTAGTCCCACATTCAGGGCAGCCTGGTTTAGTGGATCCGTTCATGGGATTATCCTATCCATCCTGGCGATTTGCCATTTAGCAAGTTTGGCGTTAAGGACCAAGCCGCGCGAGAGAAATTCCCAAACCTGATGGAGCTCCCATGTATCATCATCCCCGAGAACTTTATGGACGCATCGTTCCTTACAAAAGACGCCGGAAAGCTGAAGCTGGCCATTGTGCTGGTCTACGAATTTGGCGTTGGCGGAGCTGAGATCTTTGATTTGTTGACCGCAGCCGTCACATCGAAGAATGAAACGATATTTGCCTTTTGTGTTATCGATTAAGATCATTTTTAAGCCTCGTGACCTCGGAATTCATGCTGGCCGCCGGGCTCCGGGCTCCCCATAGCGCATACCGATGACCGGAAGAGAAGAGAGAAGGAAGCGGCTCCCCGGGGTCGCCGCCATTGCTTGGATAGAAAAATGCTTTTTCGGAAGCTGCGGAAGTAGATATCCAAAAAACTGGATGGTAATTCTTTCCCAATTCCAGGCCCCCCCCCCTATATAGCCAAAATAGCCCAAAAAGCGTCTAAAATCGCCCAAGGTGGCCCCCCCCTCGGAAATAGGGATAAAATTACCTTTTAAGGCTCTCCATATGGGGGAAATAGGTGTCTTAATTCTTTCCCAAACGGCCATGGAAAGAAATGGAAAGAATGGAAGGAATAGACCATTTTTATGAATTCCTTCCATTTCTTTCCGAATTCTTTCCGGACGGTTTTTATAAGGAAATTGGATCATCGCAGGCCTTCCCTTTTCAGTCTATAAAGTACGCTCCGCCGGCCAGGTCCTGACCTGGGTTCGTCTTCCTTGGTCTCAAGCAAGTCCTCTTCGGTGAGCTGGCTCAGAATATCCGCCATAAGCTTTACTTTGATGCGGGTAATCCTAAGCAGCTCCGCTTTTCCCAACCAATCGGCTTTTTCCCGGAGTGCCTTTGTGACGGCGGCTTTTCCTTTATTGAATTCGTCAAACTGGATCTCGTCCCGGAAGAAGACGGGGAGCTTTGCTTTGATGTATTCAATGACCGTGACGGCGTCCCGGAAGGCGGTTTCCGTAACCGTGGTTGAGCTGTCGGTGGCGAGCTGGAAAAGACAGGCGAGCTTGAGGAGCATGACCTCGAGGCGTTGGAAGACGGCTTGAAGATCACCTTCTATGCGGATGGTTTGCTTCATGTGTTCGCGGCCCCATTCGACCATTGCGGGGAGAATGGGCCGGATGTCCATTTCGGCTTCTTCGCGGGCGTCCAGTTTTTTGAGCTGCTCTTCGATGGCCGGGATCGTAACGAATGGTTTCGGGAGAGCGAATTCCCTTTCCTGTTCGGGGGCCGGGACGAAGAGGAACCGTGTCCATATACCGCCTTGAAAATCCTTCTGTTGAAGGCTCTGGACAAACCACGAGGCGATCCCGGCCGACAGGATGGAGACGATCGGATTTTCGACGATGATTTCGCCCGTGTGTACGGTCCACCGCTTGTGTTCTTTTTTGTAGTCATAGACATCGACGAGGAAGGAAGCCAGGCCTTTATTGTATTCGGCCCCGAGTTGAAATTCCTTGACCTGGATAAGCTCCCGCCAGATGATCAGGCCCCGGGGATATTTCTTGAGAATTTCATAGAGTGCCTCCGGCGTGAAGCTTTCCGGCAGCATAAGGCTTGGGTTGACGGCGTTGATGTAATCGGCGACAACGTCCGTCGTGGTGGACTTGCGGTAATAGGTCGATGGAGCCAGGAGGAGGATGTAAAGATTGAGGTTCGTCCGGCGGGGATACATGAAGTAAAATTTATTGAGGATCCCCGACAGCAACGCTATTCCGGAGAAAAGCAGAAAGACGGGCGCGGCGTCCGTAACCTTCGAAAGGTGGCCGACGTATCGGTTGAGGAAGGAATTGTTGAGCTCCGGCATGTCCGGGGCCGGCTTTGCCCTCTCTTTTGTTTCTTCCTGGGCTTCAGGCGCGGGCTTTCCGTGGAGGACTTTGGATTCCTGAATGATGAGCTCGAGTGCTTTCTTTTTATTCGCCGGCAGCTCGAGGGTGGGCTGGCAGAGATAGTCGCTGATATCAAACTCGGTCTGCTCAGAGGACAGTTTAGCGATAGCGATTTCGGTTTCGGGGAAAGCCGCGTGGAGTTTTGCCGCGTGCTTCTTAACGTCTTCATCGTTTCCGACATCATAGAGGAAAACGACCCTCTTGAACTGCTTGAAATGTGGCGTGATCTCCTCGGGCCAGTTGCCCTTTCCCGTGGGGGCGGATGTCGCGGCCACGCCCAGGAAGCTGACCAGGTCGGCGTCCTTCTCGCCTTCGCAGACGACGATCTCAGTCAGTTCTTTGAACTTGTCCAGGTTGTAGGGAATGAATTTCTGATCTCCCTTTCCTGGGGCCCATCCGGTTTTATCGGCGTGAAAAGTCTTCCACGAGCCTGGGCCGTATTTAACTTTTTTAAAGACGCCGACGCCTTCCCGGTCATGGTAGATATGTTCACGCTCATTTTTTTCCTGACCGGCAACTTTCGCTGCCGGCCGCTGATCGGGGAATTCTTCAAAGAGTTTTTCGCAGGCCGCTTTATCATCGATCTTGTCGAACTTAGCGACGAAGTCAATGATCGTGCCTTTCCCTTCGTCGTGAAAATCTTGATAATGCCAGATGCCGTCGCGTCCCTTAAAAACGTGGAAGCTCGGCGTCTTCTCGTCGTGAAAGGGGCAGAACAGCATGTCGCCGGTGCCGGCGGGCCGACCCGTCCGCCGGTTGACGTAATCGCGGAGATCCACCTCTCGCTTAATTCTATCAAGATGGGTCATTTGGCCCCGCCCGGGAAGGTCTCGTGTCCTTTCCGGGGATTGAGCCTGGTCTTTGTCGGGGATCCTGGCAACGGGCGTGCCGAGGCTATTGGGTTGATGTCCTGACATTTTTCTCACCGTGTGAAAAGACAGGGCCGAGGCCACAGCTCGGGCCACGGTGAGGCAACCTTCGCCGCAACCCCGACCCCATCTTTTTTTCTTTCATTTAGCGTCTCGCCTCGAGCTTGCTGTTCGTCGAGACCGTAAAGAACCAGGACTTTTGAAGGTTTATCGCGTAGCCGTTCGCATCTGCGCCGGCCAGGACGATTTTCATTTCGGAAAACAAGGAAGGGACGACCGGACTACACGTCCCGCCGAAAGTCCCATGTGCCGGGACGTTCCCGCCCGGGGCGGTCAGCGAATAGACGATGGTGTTTCCGAAAATGAACTGAAGGGAGATCGTCGTTAGAGTCGCGGAAACGCCATTCGTCTCAGAGACGATCACTTGAAAGGTCGAGGAATAGGATCCTGTCCAGGAATCATAAGAGAACGTCAGCGGTTCGGGGCTGACGGTGATTGTCAGAACGGCTCGCGGCTTCGGAACGTCCGGGGTCGTCGATCCGCCGCAGCCTATCATGGCCACGGCTAAGAAAATAAGAATTAGAGAAAGAAATAGTCGCTTCACTTTAGGGGCCTCCTCAAGCCCCGTGGGCTAACTCCTTTCTCCCATTCATCCTCATCATCCTCTTCCTGTTTTATGGCCGAAAGCCACGGCCGGAGCCTTATGAGCCTCTAGTCATCGTCGGCCCTCGTCGGTTTGCCCGATGATTTTCTGAGTATTTTGAAGCTTCTTCTGCTCTTCGGGCCAGAGAGAGAAGAAAGGAACCTTTAGAAATGTTGCGATTTTCTTTTTTCGTTCAAGGCTCCAACCGACTGCTCGGCCCGATTCAAAGGCATGAATGGTCGTAAACGGAATCCCTGTCCCGGCCGAGACCTGCTCTAGTGTCAAGCCCGCCTCTTCGCGAGCTCTTTTCATTGGCGTTTTCTTCGTGTTGTTCATCTTCATCACTTATGATATATAAAAAATTGAGAAAGTCAATAGGGAACCGCGTTTATTTTAAAAATAGTTTGAAGGGTCAAATTGTCCAGCCATTCATATAGGCCCACCGGCGTTCGCCACGCCTCGCCTGCGTTAAGCCACGAGGTCGAAATCCCACCGATCGGTGGAAAAGGTCGAAAGGCGGGGGCCCAAGGCTCGGCCTTCGTCCAGAATTGTGGGAGCTCGAGCGTCCCGGGGTAAGCCGGCGGGCCTGTGAAAATCGGCCATATTTACTGACAGGGAAAAACAGATGTGACGAGCTCGAGGACGTGGGCCTGGCCGCTGCCGGCGAGCTCGTGGGCCGGATTCTCCGATCGATGGCGGTAGCACTCTGGGGGGGCCCGCGTGCTACTCGCGGCCGCTGCTGCCGGCGCGGACCTGCGCGAGCTCGTGGACGTGGCCCAGGACCGTGGCCGGCGCGGATCTGCGCGGGGATCCTCCGGACCTGGCCAACCGGCGCAGCTGCCGGCGGGCCCCGGGTCCTGAGCATTTTCTATCCAAGCAATTCGGCCTCCGCTCGGCCGCCGGCTTCCGGCGGATAAGAAAGAGGAGGCTCCCGCTGGGAGCCGCTTCCTTCTCTCTTTGCGCCCTTCGTGCCGGCGCGGACTTCGGGGTCCTGGCTGCGTCGATGAGCTGCCGGCGCGAGCTCGAGCCCGTGGGCCTGGCCGGCCGCCGGCGTCGAGGTCGTCGATCTCGTGGACCGGGATCCTGGCCACGTCGACCGCTCGGGCCGTCCTGGCGATCCCCGCGCCGGCCAGGCGGTCAGTTTCGGGCATCCGGGATCCTCATAGACGAGAAATCGGCACTTAGGCGGCCGCCCATTTTAGGCCATTCCCACCTATCTGCCTATATGCCTATATGTCTATATGGAGACTGCCGGGGCCTTGACAAAGCCGATAATGGCGTGTATTCTATTCAGTAGAATAAGGAATAATTAAAATATGGCAAATAAAGATAAGCGACGGCCCGTAGTGACCTGTCAATTAGAAAAAGAGCTTATCTCCCGAGTAGATTCCATGGCTACCAAGGAAAAAATATCGCGCAACGTTATGCTTGGGCGGCTCTTTAATGACCTTATGAATCGAGATCCTACTCCTTCTATATCAGTAGAGGCGGATTTAAATAAAAATATAAGATTAATGTCCGCCGTGACCTTTCGAACAGAGAGAGACCTCGTTGATAGCGTAGATTCATTCGCTGAGGAGGAGCATTTGTCGCGCGATTTTGTCGTAGGAAGTCTCTTCCGTACCGTTTTACAAGAGCCTATAAACGGCGGCCCTATTCAGAAGAGACCTATAATTAAGGGCAAGCCTTTAATAAAGAATCCTTGCCCTTATCCCAAGTGTGGGGCCATGCTCGAGTACGGAGATGATATTGTCAAGTTCGATTGCCCGGCTTGTAAGAAACCGATCGACGTTATGGACGACGACAGTTTGGAGGTCGCTAAAAGATAAAGACAGACCTCTTCCAAGTTTGGGGAAGCCGGGAAGAGGTAAAGGAATTAAAAGATGTTAGACAGCCATCGTACTCATCGCCGATTAAAAAAGCAAGCCCTTTCTGCGTCCTCGGTTCGCCGGCCACTCCTCCCGGCAGCCGGCGCGAGGTGCCCTTTTTGTAAGGGCGAAACGATCCCAAGCGGCCGGAGCGGGATCCCTTGCGAAAATTGTAGTTACTGCCCCCGCTGCGCGATGACGCTAACGGAAGGCGAGGCGGGGAAGAAGTGCCGCCGGTGCAGCTTCCTTCTTCGGGCCGCCGTGCCGTTCGGCGATGAATTAGGCGGCTAGGAGCTCGCGGGTTCGACGATCTATCCGGAGATCCCGGCTGCGGATCCGGCCCGGAGCTCCGTTTCCGGTCTTTTCTGAGATCTTCCGAAAAACAGCCTCACGGGATCGCGCAGGAGCGACGATCTCAGCCCGGGCCTGGCCAGGTGGTAGGGGAAATCTCCCGGCCGCTTAAAGACGTCCGTCCGGTTTAGAAAGCCACCAAAGGTGGTCTGCCAATTCTCGGATCCGCCGGTTTAGGATCCACCGGGCCAGCCACAGTCCCGCGACGAGGCCGGTCAGGAAGCTCGCGAGATCGGGGCTCATGTCAGTCCCGAGGATCTGAAACGCCGGCAAGATAGGCTCGATATTCGCTGGCTTCCCGCGCTTTGTCCACTTCCTGAGCGTCGAGCTTTTTAGATGCCGCTGCTTTTCTGTTTCCGGTTCTGATAATGCCACCGACAATCCAACTAAGAAAGCCCGCCACGACGACGAAAAAAAACAGCCAGGTTAAAGCGTTCATCCTTCCTCCCTTGTTAGGAAGGCCCGGCGTCGTCTATAATGACGTGGGCCTTCCGTTTCCCCAGATTCGGTCGTGCCTCGGGGCCGATGTCTTCGGGCGTCGGCCTCGCCCTTTTTATTTTATATAATCATCTATCCTCCGCCGCATAAAAAAACCATACCGTACCGGACCTAACCGGACCGCACCGTACCGTAAGCTATTTTATTTATATCGCCCTAAGTCATTCGCCCTCGTGTCTCGTATTCGGTCCAAAGAATTTTGACGCATGGAAGACTTTGTCCATGTTTTTTTCTGCCGCCGCTATTGTCTTTTCATCTCCTCCATCGCAAGCATCGAACCAGGCTTGCTCTGCCTTTTCCATTTCTATATATAATTTCTCATCTTCCAGATATTTGGCCCGGCGGGCGGCCTTCTCGGCCTGGGCCTCGATGCTGAGAATCGGCCAAGGCCAAATAAAAAGTTTTATAAAAGCTTCCCGGGCGAGTTCAGGATTCCCATCTTCTTTATTCACGGCCTCGATCAATTCCTCTATCTCGCCCGCCATAGGAGAATGGAAAAATCTCGGAAGGTGATGATGTTTATAATGGCAACTATTACAGCACCAAAAAACCTCCAGGGGTTTTCTATAGTCGCAATGATGAGATACCATGGGGCCTGTTTTTGAAAGACAGACGGGACAAGGCGGATCCGGTTTTTTGATCGTTCCTTTTTTCAAGGCCCGGAGGATTTTATGATGATAGGCGTTCTTGATTTTCTTCTTTTCTTCCCAGGGCATATCTTCGGGGAAGGGCCAGTCTGTGTACGTTTTCCATGTTTTATTCTGTGGGGATCTCATTTTCTTGGATCCATCGTCTTCGACTTGGCCCGGGCGGAAATCGCCTCTCTCCAATGTCTTTCGCAAGCGTCCTCTTTCTTTCCCCCCCAATGAGCCGCCGCCAATCTTTTCGCGTCCCTTGTTGCCGGCGGGCCAGGTCGATCTACGCGATAATCCGGCTCTGGTGCCGGGACATAGGGCGGAAGGCCGTCGAATCCTTCGCGGTGTTCCTTGATGTGGCACTCTTCGCATATCCGCTCCCGATTTCTCGCCCGATTATCGGAATGATTCCAGTTTTTATGATGGTCCTGGACGACCAGGTCCGCTCCACACCGGGGGCAGACCGGAGCAAAGCCAGGAAGAAAAGGGCTAATTTCCGTCATGTTTGCACGCTCGCATGACGCCGAAGTTCGCCTAAAATGGTCTGCTTGACGGCTTGGGCACCCCAGCTCGAGCCGCCTCCTCGACGCTTGACCCCGGCTGCCTCGAGCCGTTTTCCGATGGCCCGAAGGCTCTTGCCCCGCTTCCGCCACTTGAGCATGTCCTGAAGGACGGCATGTTCCTTTGGCCTGGGGATAAGCCGGCCGCAGCGGACGAAATATCCGAAAGGGACCGCTCCGCCGGTCCTCTCGCCTCGAGCTCGTTTATAAGCCCATACGCTCGCCACGCGCTCCCCGATGATGTCAGATTCGAATTCATACATGTTGGCCAGCGTCCTGAATAGCAGCTTGCCGGCGGCCGTGTCCGTGTCGATGGATTCAGAGAGGGACATCAGCCTCCCCCCGTGCTGCTTCACGTCGTCCACGATATTCAGGCAATCTCGGATGCTCCGGGCGAGCCGCGAGATTGAATAGCAGATAAGAACGTCGGCCGGGCGGAGAGCTTCCAGGGCCGCCTTCAGCCCGGGCCTGTTTTTGCGGCTCCGGCCGGACAGCCCTTCGTCTCTAAAGAAAACGGTGGTCTTCGCCCCTAGGCCGACGGCTGCCGCTTTGATCTTGGCTTCCTGAGCATCGAGGGATACGCCTTCCCGGGCTTGCCGGCCGGTAGAGACTCGAACATAGCCGATTGCTTTCATGGCCGCCCCCCAGGGCCCCGGAATAGGCCTTTGCCCATAGGATACCCTTCCTCCGCCGGCGTTCGCCTCACCTTGGCCCGCACAGCGGCTAATTCGCCCTCTTCCGGGTATTCTTGAATCAGCGGACCGCCCCAGATCCCCGCGAGGCTGCCTTTTAGAAAGACGGGGATCCCGAGAACTTTTGCCTGGGATACAAGCCAGCTGAGGGCATGGGGTTTGGGATCGTTCTTCCGCCCGTGGCCCGTCAGCCGGCCGATGATAAGCCAGTCGAATTTTCGAACGTGGCCGAGGTCCGGAGTTTTGCCTAAGAACGGCTCGAGCGAAACGAATTTGACCCGGGCCGGGCCCTCGAAGCCGGCCGGGTCCACGAGCTCTTTGTAGTCGAGCCTGAGTTTCGGATCCAGGCCGAACCGCTGATAGAGGCGCCTGGCGTAGCAGTAGGGGCAAGCTTCAGGGCAGAGCCCTTTGATCGGATTCCAACTTCTGTCAGCCCAGTCTATGCGCGTCCGGTTCATTTTTCGTTCTTCCCGGCCTTGCTCTCGGCGGCTTTCTCCGCTAAATATTTCTTGAGATATCGGCGCGTCAGTTTTTGAGGAATCTCGAACCAGTAGTGCCCCCCGCGCTCCGACTTTACCCAACACATATACCAGAACATCCCCTTGCTGGATTTTTCCAGAGCCGCGATGATGGACTCGTTTCCTGACCAGCCTCCCGTGTGCAGTTCAAAGCAACGGCCCTTTGACGTGGCGTAATCTTCATAGTGCCAGTTCTGGATGACGAAATCGCGTAAGTCCTCGACGGGGGCCTTGAAAGTGTCAAATCTCCTAATGAACCGGAGCGTTTTTTCGTCTGGATATTCAGCCATTATCTTTTTCCTTTTTCGTGCGGCCACCGCCCAGAATAAAATCCGGGCATGGCGGCAACGGCCCGGCTGCTAGTTCGAGGCGCGCCGGCGGAGAGCTCGAGGCTTTACAGAATAGCGGAATCGGACCCCGGGCCTCCGGCACGAGGAGCGACCAGCCGCAACGTGGGCAGCGGGCAACGTCGTAGGGGCGGCTTGGGCTCATTTCAGGGGTTCCCCCGTGGATCTGGGTTGGGGAGGAGGCGTTCGCCCCGCCTTGGAGCGCAGCCCCCGCCTTTCCATGATGCCGGCCCCCCAAGGCCCCCGGGGCCAATCCGCGCACGTTGGCCTGTCTCTGCCTCTTCCCTTTTGACAAGTCAACGTATCGGATCGATTCCTTTTTTTCTTCTCGGGGGGGTCTCGGGGGGTTTCCCCCCGGATGCCGAGGGGTTTCCCCTCGGATAGATTTCCCTCTCCGCTTTCTGGGTATTGTTGGAGTTTCCCCATATGTGCCGAAGATGCCGAAGATAGGGAGGCATTTCCTATCTCATCCCCATATTCATATTTTATACTTTTCATTTTATGTTCTCAAAGCTAAGTAGAAAAAGGCAGTCTATCTTCGGCATCTTCGGCAGATTCATTTTTTTGGATTATTTCTATCCCAGTAAATCCTTCCTCTTTCTTGGCTGAAATGGAATATTCGATAGTTCGATTACGCTGCTCAAAAAGGGAGATATTAAACTCGTTTTTGAACTCATCTAAATTATTGTTGAGGAATTTTCCTAGGCTGACGGGGGATTTGCAGTGCATCTCGAAGTCTTTGTCACGCTTGTCCATAAGCTCAGAGAATAACTGGCTGGTGGTGCGATTCTCGATTTTTTGACCATCGTCAAAGCAGATCTGGTGAAGAAGTCTATAAATGGGGCTGTCCTCAATGCCGAAGTGAGCTTTTTCGCGGTTCATCTTATCGAGGACAATTCCGAGAGAGGCCTGCCCGGCCAGATTGCTGGCTTTTTCAGCCCAAAGTTCCCAATCAGCCATGCGGAAAACGCCTAGGCATCTCTGGTTACGTTTCTCTTTTAGCATGCCGACGATGGAATTGAGGTTCGTGAGGATCTCGGCCCACAGAGCGGGGCGGGCCTCGAGGATACCCTTGAACAAGAACGTCCGGGATTCGACCTTTTTAATTTTGGCCGTGTTGAAGATGATAAGACGGTCAACTAGGTCGTCGCGTTTGAATTTTGGGTCTCTCGATGTCAGGCTCAAAAAAATGCGGGCTTTGACTTTGAATTCAACGGAGTCGGTATAGAGCTTGCGCTTAGAAATGCGCGCTCCGGTAGCCGTTGCGCAGAGGGCATCTATCACGGGGGGCTGAACGCGGCTGTCAACGTTGTCGAGCACCAAGTAATAATTTTCTATAAGGGCCACCTGAAAGTCGTTGATATCGTCGGAGAGCTGCGCCGGGAGGAAATTCGGTCCGAATAGGACTTTCCCGACGGCGGTTGAAATGAGGCTCTTCCCGGATGCCTTGACGCCGGTCCAGCAGACAATCGGCTTTTCCTCGAGGATGGATTCGAAGAACAGAGAGTAGAAATAAAGAGCGAAGAGGTAACGCTGCTCTTCCGGTTGGAGGTTGTGCTTTTCTTCCGGCGCAAAGGAAGTCTTTTCAATGATATGTTTGGCCAAGAGGCTCTCGCGCCGGCAGAGATCCCAATTAAACCCGCCGGCGAAGTAGTCGATGCCTTCGATTGGCGGGGTCATCCTCACGGGCAGATATTCGGAGTGGAATTCGAAAATGACGTTGTCCGTCCCGTTATCGACAACCTGGATCGATTTTCCGTCAAGCTTGAAGACCGAGTTGTCGTGATTCGAGATATAAAGAATTCCGGCCTGGTCATCATAGCGGGCGAAGTTGAAGGGCTCGATCTCTGCGCCCGTCGCCCAGATCTGCGTTTCCACGGCTGCCAGGACTTCGACCATATCTTTTTCCGGCAGGTCGTATCGAGCGCGGAGGAAACAGCGAAAGTCTCCTCCTTCGTTTTGCCGGTTGTGAGCGCCCCCAATATCGAGGAGTATTTTTTCTTTTGTGACGAAGAAGAATTTTCTGGCTGTCCCGGCGTTTTTAAAGCCTTTCCCGGCGGTCTCAAAGAGATCTGAGACAATATATTTTTGAATTCGGCGGAGCTTCTCTTCGGCCGGCAGCTCCGCTGAAGGAATGGCTTTAATCGTTCGGATGGCCCTGATCTGTGGCGTCTCGACCGCCCTTTGTTTTTTTATGTATTCAACGGCCTTCGAGAAATCGTAAAGCAGAATTTTTTCGGCCTTGTCCATCTCGCTTAGGTTGGCTCGCAATTCGGGAGAAGGGAGGATCCGGTTAGAGCAGGCAAGGAATTCATTAAAAAAGATGTCGTGAACGGTTTGATAAGAATAATCTTTACCGACCAGGCCGCAGATAATCCTAAAATCGCGGCCGGATCTCGAGCCGTCTCCCTCGGGTGCCGCATAGGTTTCGCCCGTAAGGATACGCTGCTTTGTCTTCGGCGATATTTTAAGCTTCTTGATGTCTTCGCGCGCTGACGGCTCATCCTTTTTGGAGATCGTCACCGTCGTGCCTTGGAGCTCTGCCGCGTCCAGGGATGAAGTCGGCGATGGTTCCTTAAACTTAGGGTCGCGGTAGTCCTCAAAGTCGCCGAGCGAATATCTTTTTTCCGGTTTCGCCTGGACAATCCGGGCGGGTTTTAATTCGTTCTCCTTCTTCGTGTTTAGCGTTCCGGGGAGCCGGAAAATCCTGTCGATGTTTCGGACTTGAACGTCTCCGCCTAACGCCTCGGCGAGCCCGACCAGGGTCTGCTTGACGGCGGCGGTCTCCTCTTCGGTTCGGTCGATTATGGGTTCCTCGAGGGTCCAGTAGGCGTGATAGCCGTTGCCGCTGTCGACGATGAGACTAGGTTCGATAAGAAATTCGGAAAGCCTTTTCAAGGCTTCCTTTTTTCCGGCGAGGAAGTTCTTCGCGTCAACGTCCGCCCATAGGCAGACGATATCTCGGATGGCGTCTTGCTCTTTCTCACCGGAGGCGGGCCGCGGGTTGATTCCGATATAGATTCCGTAGCCTTGGCGGTTGGCTTTGATGGCGCGCTTGAAGTAATCGGGAAACTCGGAAACGGGGAAGATGTGGGAGATGGCCGTTTTGTTCCCTTTGCCGAGGGCGCGCTCCTTGGGCCAGATGGTGCGGAGCTCGATCCGGAGATCTGGCTTGGCTTGAAGAGCGGTCTTGTAGAGATGATCGACCAGGAATTGAGCCTGGCCTTTGTCGGGGATCTCGGCAACGGATGTGCTGAGATTATTGGCTTGATGGTCTGACATTGTTTTCACCGCTTATAAAGACAGCCCCGGAGCCACAGTTTGGAAAGCGGTGAAGCGAACCTCGCCGCAGCCCCAGAGCCATCTTTGTTTTCATTTGGGGATTCCTAGTTGTCGTCCTGAGCTTTACCGTCTCACCGATAGCTTCTCTCCAACGGAAGAGAGGAGCGTCCAATAGAACGACCGCGACACGCTGACGGAATAGCTGTTCGCGTCGATGCCTGAGCCCGAAAGCCTCATCTCTGTAAAGTCGGAATAGACCGTAAAGCTTGAGGCATAAATCAGTGTGCCGTGAGCCGGCAGCGCGCCGCCGGCGGCTGTGATCGTTTGGAGAAGAGCCGTCCCGTTGTAGAACTTCATTTCGACGGTCGTCAGCGTCACCCCGACGCCGGCCGTCTCGCTAAAGATTGTCTGCCAGGCGGCTGTATAAGCCCCGGTCCAGGCCGAATAAGTCACGGTGAATGGATCGGGAGATACGGCGATTTTCACGACGGCTCGCGGCTTTGGAACGTCCGGGGTCGTCGATCCGCCGCAGCCTATCATGGCCACGGCTAAAATAAGAGTTGTGAAAAAGAGAGAGAGTCTTTTCATTTGAGCCTCCTATGCTCATTTTTGGGCACCAGCCTTTCCTCTTCTCCCGTTTTTCATCCTCATCATCCTCTTCCTGTTTCATGGCCGAAAGCCACGGCCGGGCTTTAGTGATCATCTTCATCTACGGCCCTCGTCGGCTTGCTCGATGATCTCGCGCACTCTTTTTGTCTTAGCTAGCTCCTCGGGCCACAGTTTGAAAAAGTCCGCAGCTGATACGCCGAGGGCTTTGGCAATGGCCTCTTTGTATTTAATATTAGAATTTTTGACGCGCCCGACTTCCATGGCTTGGGCGGTCGAATAGTTGACTCCGCTTCTGCGCGCTAGTTCAATGAGGGTGAGCTTTGCGGCCTTCCTCCGTTTTCTCATTTCGCTCATTTTCCGGGCCTCCATGTTTTTCTTCTCGCTTAGATAATAATAACATTAAACACAAAAGTCAATAGGGAATGAAAAATAGTTCTGAGGCTCGAATTGTCCAGAGGATTGCCTTGGCTCGGTTTTGAAAACGTCTTAAATCGCAAGCCACGAGGTCGAATTCTCGGGGGATTCTAAAAAGAGCCTTTTCGGATCCGCCTGGCGGGGATCCAAGGTCCGGGCTGACGTCAGGATTCCAAGAGCTCGAGCTCGGCCCGGGGATTCCCCGGGCTAGGTCGGCCGGGGCAGCCTCCGAAAAAGCATTTTGTATCCAAGCAATTCGGCCTTCGCTCGGCCGCCGGCTTCCGGCGGCTAAGAAAGAGGAGGCCCGCGTAGCGGGCCGCTTCCTTCTCTTTCTGTGGCCTCCGTGCCGGCTCGGGCTTCGGGGTCCTAGCTGTGTCGATGAGCTGCTGGCGCGAGCTCGAAGACGTCGTCCTGGCCGCGGCTGCCGGCGTGAGCTCGTCCGGGATCCTCGATCGACGCCGGCGGTGTAGCACGTTTGACCAGGTGGATTGTGCTACTCCGAGATCTCGCCGGTCCACGGCTCGAGCTCTTCGCCGGCGTCCTGGCCGGGGACTGCGCGGATCCGCCGGCCCGGTGATCACCGCCCTGACCGTTGCTGCCTTTCGGTCGTTCGGGGGTCGCTAGACTCCGATATCGACATTTTCCAGATTGCCCGTTTTGGCTGTTTTCGGGCGTTTTTGGCCTCTCTCTAGGGGGCCATTTTCGGCAATTCCCAGGCTATAAAACTTTTAAACTTTTATTTAAAAGACTTTTATATAGTGGTTTTTTGTGGTTCGCATCCGTTGCGGTTCTACTGATTGTATGGGGGGGGGATAGGGCTTGTCAAACAGAATTTTCCACGAGAAAATGTGCAGAAAAGCACTTTTTTTGGGCTTCCGGTGGTATAATATGCTTGTGAGCACTTTAATCACAATGCACTTAGGAGCACTTTAATTATGCAAAAATCTGTTTCCCCTGCACTGGTCGCGTGTCCTTACTGTTCTCAGCCTTTCAGAAAAAATGGGATGGCCGGGCACATTAAGTGGAAACACACCGGCAAGGATGTCCCGCCGATTGAGTCCCTGGCGGTCGTGGAGGCCGCCGAGCGTGTTCGGTATGTTGAGCGGCCCTCCGCGCCGGACGAAGATCTGGACGAAGATATTGATGCCGCCGACGCCGCATCCGTCGACGCCGCCGATTCTCTCCCCGTTCCTTTCAGGGCGGCCGTCAAGAAGACGATAACCGCCGCCGGTTTCAACGAGGAAAAGAAAGAACCGGGAGACAAGGAGGATTCGTTTTTATTCTCGATCCTCAAGGGTTTAGCCTGGCTTGGCGGCGCGTACGTTGTTTTCTTGCTCGCTATCAGCGGCAAGGCCCCGGGCGGGTCGCCGAAGCTCCCCGGTCCGAAGGGCGTGGGCAATTGGAATAGATTCTAAAAATGTGAACAGGCCTCCCCGAAGTTTGATCAGCCCAGGGGAAGCCTAAAAGGAAAACTGGAATGCTAAATCATGGTACTCGTCGCCAATTAAAAAAGCAAGGACCGCCTGCATATCTTTGGATGAATTGCCCGATCTGCGGGAGTCTCGAGAAGGTTAAGAAAACAAAATGCCCTTGCTGCGGAAAACTCGGGGAGCTTTTGAAATGCCCGACATGCGGCGACTTTTTGGGGATCCCGGATTTTAAGGGAAAGGTCTTCGGTAGATTGAAAAAGAAACGGGCTCCCCGGGATTCGCCGGCGGCTGCGGGGATCCGGACCGGATCTCGCGCTGGCGGCCGCGGCTAGGCCTGATGGGCTTCCAGAACGCGGGGAGCTCGCCGGGGATCCTGGACGCGGATCCGGCCCGGAGCTCCACTTTCGACCTTTTCCGAGATCTGCCGAAATTATGCCGCCGCCATTTCGCGCAGGCGGGGCGATCTCGAGCCGGGCCTAGGTAGATGATGGCGGAATTCGTCGGGCCACGAAGATGGCGGCCGCTTAAAGACACCCGCCCGGTTTAGAAAGCCACCAAAGATGATCTGCCAATTCTCGGATCCGCCGGTTCAGGATCCAGTTGGCCAGGGCCATCCCGACAACCGCGCCGGCCAGGAAGCTCACGAGATCGGGGCTCACGTCAGTCCCTCGGATCGGGGCCGTTGGGGTCGGCGCAATACCGGGCGTATTCGCCGGCTTCCCGCGCCTCATCCGCCCTTCGGATCTCGAGCTGCTTAGATTGCGCCGCTTTTTTATTGCCGCGTCGGATGATTTCGGAAACGATTCTGGCGATAGATCCCCCAAGGATAGTCCAAAAAATCAGCCAGGTCCAGATTGAAGCGTTCAATTTTTTCTCCCTTGTTAGGAAGGCCCCCCGTCGTCTATAATGACACGGGCCTTCCGTTCCCCCAGGTTCGGTCGTGCCTCGGGCCGGGTTTCTTCGGACGCCCGGCTCGTCCTTTTTTATTGCTCTAGATCATCCGCCCTCCATGGAATTCAGGCTTATGGCAACTCGCCGATGAAGCCGACGATATTCTTTTTGATAGGCCTTCCGGGCCAAGACGGCGGCCCGACGAAGTCGATTACGTCTTTTACAGTAGGCCAGCCTAGCTTCTCGATGAAGCCAATAATATTTTTTTAACCTGACCCGCTCGGATTCCCGGTGAAGCCGGCTATATTCTTTTTGATAGGCCAGAAGAGCCTGCCGATGGAGCCGACGATATTCTTTTTGGCCGGCTCGCATAGTCTCCCGATGGAGCCGATAATATTCTTTGGCGTAAGCCAGGCGAATTCCCCGATGGGCGGCAAAGTAAGCCCGGCCCTCGGCCCGGGACTCCGCCAAATGTGCGGCATAATAAGCCCGATCTTTGGCTCGGAGCTCTCCCAGATGAGTGGCGCGGTATTCCCGGCACTTGGCCTTATGCTCTTCCCGGTGCGTGGGATAGCGAGCCTTGGCCTTCGCCTTTTGGTCTTCTCGATGGGCGACGCGATAGGCCTTGATCTCTTCCCGATGGGCGACGCGATAGGTTTCGTCACTAGCCCTTTTCCTAATTTTCTTCTCTTCTGGGGATTTCATTTCTCAGCCTCCTTCTGAAAGACTCGGTCCATATTATCAGAGGCTTTTTTTATAGCCTCCTCGTCTCTCGGGAGTTTATCAATGGCCGCCAGCCAGGCTCCCTCTGCCTTTTCCATTTCGCGGTATAGCTTCTCGTCTTCGGCCCATGCGGCCTTGCGGGAAGCCTTTTCGGCCTGTTCCTCGATGCTGAGAACCGGCCAGGGATAAATAAAGAGCGGCCTGAAAGCTTCCCAGCGGAGCTTAGGATCCGCATTTTCGTTATTCGCGGCCTTGATTAATTCTTCTGTCTCGCTCGCTGCGGGAAACACGCAAAAATTCGGAAGGCGATGGTGTTTATAATGGCAGCTTTTGCAGCACCAAAAAACCTCTAGCGGTTTTCTGTAGTCGTAATGATGAGATACCATCGGGCCGGTTTTTGAAAGGCAGACGGGACAAGGCGGATCCGGTTTTTTGATCGCTCCTTTTTTTAAAGCCTGGTGGATTTTATATTGACAGGCGGCCTTGATTTTCTTTCTTTTTTCCCAAGGCATATCTTCGGGGAAAGGCCAGTCTCCGAACTCCGGGGATCTCATTTTCCGGATCCGTCTCCCTCGTTGAACTTTTCGAGATAGCTGGCCATCGCCCAGGCGCGTTTAGGATCCTCCGCGATAAGGCCAAGAGCCGTATTGCAATTAGAGCAAAGGATCCCCCGCACTTTGTTGGTGATGTGGTCGTGGTCAATATGCGGTCTTCTTAAATTCCATCCCCGTTTCCGACAGATGGCGCACACGCCGCCCTGCTTAATAAGTATGTTCTCGTATTCGGCAAGTGATAGGTTATAGTTTTTTTTAAGCTTCCGGGCTCGCCTCTTTTCCGGATGCGCGGCATGATAATGGCGGCTTTCGGCCGCCCGTTCTTTCCGATGCGCGACACAGTAGGCTTTCCGTTCTTCCCGGTGCGCCGCATAGTAGGCTTTCCACTTCTCCGGATGCGCAGCATAGTAGGCTTTCCACTTCTCCGGATGCGCGGCCCGATAGGCCTTATTATAAGCCCTCAACGCTTCCCGGCGCGCGACTCCGTAGGCTCGTTTGGTAGCTTTCTTTTCTTCTGTGGATTTTCTCGGCCTTCCTTTTCCCGCTCCCGGGATCTCGCCGGAAAAAGCCGTTAGAATGAGCTCATTTTCGGCAGGATTTGTCATGCTTGTCAGCAAGGCCTACGCCGCTCCTCTCCAAGGACGGCCTGTTTGACGGATTGAGCGTTCCATTTTTTCCCGCCATCCTTGCGCCGGATCCCGGCCGCTTCCAGATGCCGAGCGATTTTCCGAAGGCTCTCGCCGCTCTGCCGCCTCTTCACCATGTCCCGTAGGGCGCGATGTTCTTTTGCCTTGGGTACGAGCTTGCCGCCCCGAACGAAATAGCCAAAGGGTGCGGATCCCGGTCCTTTCCGGCCCCGGCTGCGCGTCGTGGCGAAGGCATCGGAAACCCGCTCTGAGATAATGGCTGAGTCCAGCTGCGCCAGGGCCGCGATGATTGTAAAGACGAATTCTCCCATCGCTCCCCGCGTGTCGATATTCTCCGTGAGCAGGACAAGGCTCACTTGGGCTTTTCGGAGCCGTTCGAGCATCCGTCCCGCGTGGACGGTTGACCGGACCAGGCGCGAGAGAGAATAGGCGATAAGGGAATCCCCTGGCTTCAAGGCGTCCAGGGCGGCCGCGAGCCCGGGCCGGTTGCTCACTCGACGGCCAGACTTGCCCTCATCGCGGAAGATGCTGACGGCCGTCGCGCCGTTCGCCTTTGCCCAGGCCCGGATCCGCTCCTCTTGAACGTCCAGGCTCACGCCTTCCCGGGCTTGCCGGCCGGTAGAGACTCGAACATAGCCGATTGCTTTCATGGCCGCCCCCCAGGGCCCCGGAATAGGCCTTTGCCCATAGGATACCCTTCCTCCGCCGGCGTTCGCCTCACCTTGGCCCGCACAGCGGCTAATTCGCCCTCTTCCGGGTATTCTTGAATCAGCGGACCGCCCCAGATCCCCGCGAGGCTGCCTTTTAGAAAGACGGGGATCCCGAGAACTTTTGCCTGGGATACAAGCCAGCTGAGGGCATGGGGTTTGGGATCGTTCTTCCGCCCGTGGCCCGTCAGCCGGCCGATGATAAGCCAGTCGAATTTTCGAACGTGGCCGAGGTCCGGAGTTTTGCCTAAGAACGGCTCGAGCGAAACGAATTTGACCCGGGCCGGGCCCTCGAAGCCGGCCGGGTCCACGAGCTCTTTGTAGTCGAGCCTGAGTTTCGGATCCAGGCCGAACCGCTGATAGAGGCGCCTGGCGTAGCAGTAGGGGCAAGCTTCAGGGCAGAGCCCTTTGATCGGATTCCAACTTCTGTCAGCCCAGTCTATGCGCGTCCGGTTCATTTTTCGTTCTTCCCGGCCTTGCTCTCGGCGGCTTTCTCCGCTAAATATTTCTTGAGATATCGGCGCGTCAGTTTTTGAGGAATCTCGAACCAGTAGTGCCCCCCGCGCTCCGACTTTACCCAACACATATACCAGAACATCCCCTTGCTGGATTTTTCCAGAGCCGCGATGATGGACTCGTTTCCTGACCAGCCTCCCGTGTGCAGTTCAAAGCAACGGCCCTTTGACGTGGCGTAATCTTCATAGTGCCAGTTCTGGATGACGAAATCGCGTAAGTCCTCGACGGGGGCCTTGAAAGTGTCAAATCTCCTAATGAACCGGAGCGTTTTTTCGTCTGGATATTCAGCCATTATCTTTTTCCTTTTTCGTGCGGCCACCGCCCAGAATAAAATCCGGGCATGGCGGCAACGGCCCGGCTGCTAGTTCGAGGCGCGCCGGCGGAGAGCTCGAGGCTTTACAGAATAGCGGAATCGGACCCCGGGCCTCCGGCACGAGGAGCGACCAGCCGCAACGTGGGCAGCGGGCAACGTCGTAGGGGCGGCTTGGGCTCATTTCAGGGGTTCCCCCGTGGATCTGGGTTGGGGAGGAGGCGTTCGCCCCGCCTTGGAGCGCAGCCCCCGCCTTTCCATGATGCCGGCCCCCCAAGGCCCCCGGGGCCAATCCGCGCACGTTGGCCTGTCTCTGCCTCTTCCCTTTTGACAAGTCAACGTATCGGATCGATTCCTTTTTTTCTTCTCGGGGGGGTCTCGGGGGGTTTCCCCCCGGATGCCGAGGGGTTTCCCCTCGGATAGATTTCCCTCTCCGCTTTCTGGGTATTGTTGGAGTTTCCCCATATGTGCCGAAGATGCCGAAGATAGGGAGGCATTTCCTATCTCATCCCCATATTCATATTTTATACTTTTCATTTTATGTTCTCAAAGCTAAGTAGAAAAAGGCAGTCTATCTTCGGCATCTTCGGCAGATTCATTTTTTTGGATTATTTCTATCCCAGTAAATCCTTCCTCTTTCTTGGCTGAAATGGAATATTCGATAGTTCGATTACGCTGCTCAAAAAGGGAGATATTAAACTCGTTTTTGAACTCATCTAAATTATTGTTGAGGAATTTTCCTAGGCTGACGGGGGATTTGCAGTGCATCTCGAAGTCTTTGTCACGCTTGTCCATAAGCTCAGAGAATAACTGGCTGGTGGTGCGATTCTCGATTTTTTGACCATCGTCAAAGCAGATCTGGTGAAGAAGTCTATAAATGGGGCTGTCCTCAATGCCGAAGTGAGCTTTTTCGCGGTTCATCTTATCGAGGACAATTCCGAGAGAGGCCTGCCCGGCCAGATTGCTGGCTTTTTCAGCCCAAAGTTCCCAATCAGCCATGCGGAAAACGCCTAGGCATCTCTGGTTACGTTTCTCTTTTAGCATGCCGACGATGGAATTGAGGTTCGTGAGGATCTCGGCCCACAGAGCGGGGCGGGCCTCGAGGATACCCTTGAACAAGAACGTCCGGGATTCGACCTTTTTAATTTTGGCCGTGTTGAAGATGATAAGACGGTCAACTAGGTCGTCGCGTTTGAATTTTGGGTCTCTCGATGTCAGGCTCAAAAAAATGCGGGCTTTGACTTTGAATTCAACGGAGTCGGTATAGAGCTTGCGCTTAGAAATGCGCGCTCCGGTAGCCGTTGCGCAGAGGGCATCTATCACGGGGGGCTGAACGCGGCTGTCAACGTTGTCGAGCACCAAGTAATAATTTTCTATAAGGGCCACCTGAAAGTCGTTGATATCGTCGGAGAGCTGCGCCGGGAGGAAATTCGGTCCGAATAGGACTTTCCCGACGGCGGTTGAAATGAGGCTCTTCCCGGATGCCTTGACGCCGGTCCAGCAGACAATCGGCTTTTCCTCGAGGATGGATTCGAAGAACAGAGAGTAGAAATAAAGAGCGAAGAGGTAACGCTGCTCTTCCGGTTGGAGGTTGTGCTTTTCTTCCGGCGCAAAGGAAGTCTTTTCAATGATATGTTTGGCCAAGAGGCTCTCGCGCCGGCAGAGATCCCAATTAAACCCGCCGGCGAAGTAGTCGATGCCTTCGATTGGCGGGGTCATCCTCACGGGCAGATATTCGGAGTGGAATTCGAAAATGACGTTGTCCGTCCCGTTATCGACAACCTGGATCGATTTTCCGTCAAGCTTGAAGACCGAGTTGTCGTGATTCGAGATATAAAGAATTCCGGCCTGGTCATCATAGCGGGCGAAGTTGAAGGGCTCGATCTCTGCGCCCGTCGCCCAGATCTGCGTTTCCACGGCTGCCAGGACTTCGACCATATCTTTTTCCGGCAGGTCGTATCGAGCGCGGAGGAAACAGCGAAAGTCTCCTCCTTCGTTTTGCCGGTTGTGAGCGCCCCCAATATCGAGGAGTATTTTTTCTTTTGTGACGAAGAAGAATTTTCTGGCTGTCCCGGCGTTTTTAAAGCCTTTCCCGGCGGTCTCAAAGAGATCTGAGACAATATATTTTTGAATTCGGCGGAGCTTCTCTTCGGCCGGCAGCTCCGCTGAAGGAATGGCTTTAATCGTTCGGATGGCCCTGATCTGTGGCGTCTCGACCGCCCTTTGTTTTTTTATGTATTCAACGGCCTTCGAGAAATCGTAAAGCAGAATTTTTTCGGCCTTGTCCATCTCGCTTAGGTTGGCTCGCAATTCGGGAGAAGGGAGGATCCGGTTAGAGCAGGCAAGGAATTCATTAAAAAAGATGTCGTGAACGGTTTGATAAGAATAATCTTTACCGACCAGGCCGCAGATAATCCTAAAATCGCGGCCGGATCTCGAGCCGTCTCCCTCGGGTGCCGCATAGGTTTCGCCCGTAAGGATACGCTGCTTTGTCTTCGGCGATATTTTAAGCTTCTTGATGTCTTCGCGCGCTGACGGCTCATCCTTTTTGGAGATCGTCACCGTCGTGCCTTGGAGCTCTGCCGCGTCCAGGGATGAAGTCGGCGATGGTTCCTTAAACTTAGGGTCGCGGTAGTCCTCAAAGTCGCCGAGCGAATATCTTTTTTCCGGTTTCGCCTGGACAATCCGGGCGGGTTTTAATTCGTTCTCCTTCTTCGTGTTTAGCGTTCCGGGGAGCCGGAAAATCCTGTCGATGTTTCGGACTTGAACGTCTCCGCCTAACGCCTCGGCGAGCCCGACCAGGGTCTGCTTGACGGCGGCGGTCTCCTCTTCGGTTCGGTCGATTATGGGTTCCTCGAGGGTCCAGTAGGCGTGATAGCCGTTGCCGCTGTCGACGATGAGACTAGGTTCGATAAGAAATTCGGAAAGCCTTTTCAAGGCTTCCTTTTTTCCGGCGAGGAAGTTCTTCGCGTCAACGTCCGCCCATAGGCAGACGATATCTCGGATGGCGTCTTGCTCTTTCTCACCGGAGGCGGGCCGCGGGTTGATTCCGATATAGATTCCGTAGCCTTGGCGGTTGGCTTTGATGGCGCGCTTGAAGTAATCGGGAAACTCGGAAACGGGGAAGATGTGGGAGATGGCCGTTTTGTTCCCTTTGCCGAGGGCGCGCTCCTTGGGCCAGATGGTGCGGAGCTCGATCCGGAGATCTGGCTTGGCTTGAAGAGCGGTCTTGTAGAGATGATCGACCAGGAATTGAGCCTGGCCTTTGTCGGGGATCTCGGCAACGGATGTGCTGAGATTATTGGCTTGATGGTCTGACATTGTTTTCACCGCTTATAAAGACAGCCCCGGAGCCACAGTTTGGAAAGCGGTGAAGCGAACCTCGCCGCAGCCCCAGAGCCATCTTTGTTTTCATTTGGGGATTCCTAGTTGTCGTCCTGAGCTTTACCGTCTCACCGATAGCTTCTCTCCAACGGAAGAGAGGAGCGTCCAATAGAACGACCGCGACACGCTGACGGAATAGCTGTTCGCGTCGATGCCTGAGCCCGAAAGCCTCATCTCTGTAAAGTCGGAATAGACCGTAAAGCTTGAGGCATAAATCAGTGTGCCGTGAGCCGGCAGCGCGCCGCCGGCGGCTGTGATC
>Ga0315284_10003068_pt1 | contig 23801 bp, 16 predicted proteins | sample YL17G09_16_MG_FD_203696 | JGI IMG/M metagenome (GOLD analysis project Ga0315284, IMG submission 203696) | Sediment microbial communities from Yellowstone Lake, YNP, Wyoming, USA - YL17G09_16 | ecosystem: Environmental > Aquatic > Freshwater > Lake > Sediment | place: USA: Wyoming | collected...
CAATCAGCGCAATGACCGCGATGAGCAGCCCGCTCAGCTTCCTCGGCCTTGGTTTTTTCCCGCTCACGAATCTGTTCGATTAACTCGGAATCCAACTTATGAAAGTAGTTTTCCTCATTTGCACGCAAATCCTCACGAGGATGCTTTATCGCCATACACGAACCTCCTTTCGACGAGGTAATACTCACCTTGCCTACATAAAAGGCTCATCGTCACTTTTGGGAAAAACTTTCGCTTTTTTTTATAATATAGTGATTACGTGTGGTTATGTGACCCCAATATTACCCCGAAACGGCCTTTCGATTCACAACCAGAGTTTTAAGCGTAGCGCATTCCCGACCACAAACAGACTGGATAGCGCCATAGCAGCCCCAGCTAACATAGGGGAAAGGTGCCCTAGTGCTGCTGCAGGAACGAGTAAGATATTGTAAGCAAAGGCCCAAAACAAATTTTCTTTAATATTACGAAAGGTCCTTCGCGACAGACGTACCGCCTCTAACAGCTTCTGAATCGAACTGTCTTTAAGCGTCACACCTGCGGCAGCCATGGCAGCATCGGTGCCACTTGCCATAGCGATCCCAACATCCGCAGCAGCTAGAGCTGGAGCGTCGTTGATGCCGTCTCCTGCCATGGCTACAACCTCTCCGCGACCGCGCAGCTCCTGGATCAATGATGCTTTGTCGGCTGGAGACTGACCCCAGCGAAAATCCAAGACGCCTAGAGCTGTCGCCACGGCAGAAGCCGCCTGCTCACCATCACCAGTGGCCATGATTGGCTTGATCCCCATCTTAACCAATTCCTGGATACTTTCTGCCGCTTCCGGGCGCAATTGATCGGAGAGCGCAAATACAGCGACGATCTCTTGATCACGGGCCAACCCTACATAGCTAGCATCTGAAAAACAAGGATCTGACACGAATACACGCGCCTGATCTAGATTGGTGAGGTCCTGAAAAAACTTAAGACTACCGATGCGAATTTGCTGGGTATGACCGTCGGACCTAGCTTCAGCTGCTACCCCAACACCTGCAGTCTCTCGAATATTTTGCAACGAAATCCGGTCGAGCTCAGCGGGCAATAAATCATCAGCGTACCGCACGATCGCCTGCGCAGACGGATGATTTGAACCGTGCTCAAGGCTTCTCGCCCAGTTCAGCACCAGTTCGCTTGCGACTCCTGCAGAACTCAACAATCGCAGTTCCTTGACCTCTGGTCTACCAGTGGTCAAAGTTCCAGTTTTATCAAAAACAATTGTGGTGACCTTATGCAGGACTTCTAACGCAGCGGCATCACGAACCAGAATGCCGCGACGTGCGGCTACACCAGTTCCCGCCATTAAAGCCACTGGCGTTGCCAAGCCAAGCGCGCATGGACAAGCCACGACTAAGACAGCTACTGCAGCCGTCAGTGATGTGGTTAAATTATGGTCCAGGATCCACCAGGTTAGAAAAGTCATAAACGCGACAACAACAGCAACGGGCACAAACCAAGCAGCGACTTGATCCGCAAGCTTTTGGATCGGCGCTTTAGTGCCCTGTGCTGCCTCAACCATAGCAATGATCCGAGACAATTCAGTTGCCGCACCAACCCCAGTCGTCTCTATGACTAATGGTCCGGTCAGATTTTGCGTCCCGGCTGCGACCTTTACGCCTACATCCACCTCAATCGGTTGATGTTCTCCCGTCAGCATTGACACATCTACCGAAGATTCACCGCGCTTTACCACGCCGTCGACGGGAAACCGGTCACCTGGACGCACCAAAACCAACCATCCGGGTCTAATATCAGCAATCGGCACGCGTTGTTCTTTTTCCTCCGCTGCGGAAATACCCACGAGCAGAGTAGCCTCAGATGGCTGCAATTTAAGCAGCTGCCGCAGTGCCTGCGATATAGCCTGACGTGCCCGCTCTTCAAGATATTTACCCGTTAAAATAAATCCGATGATCACTGCAGCGGACTCAAAATAAAGATGTTGATGGCCAACGCCCAATAGATAAACGGAAAAAGCGAAGGTAGTGGCCGTACCTAGGCTCACAAGGGAATCCATGCTTAATTCACCGTGACGCAGTAACTGCGTAGCACGAATAAAAAATCCGCGGCCAGGAACCAGTAAAATAATCGCAGTCAGCACCATCTGAATGACACCAGACCCTTTGATTTCAGGAGCGAACATACCTAGCACAATAACCGGTATTGCTAACGAGGCGGAAAATATAAGTTCTCGCTGCGCCCTTCTCAGCTGTGTGTTTTCTTTGCGTTCTAGGGCTTCGATATTTAAAGTCTCGGATGCGGCGTAGCCTATCGCAGCCACCATGGCCTTAATCTCGTCCGCTGAACGACTACTGACAACAGTGGCAGTTTTTGCTGCGAAATTGATTGTTGCACGTATAGTCTTAGCGTCCCCGGCAAGAGTCTTCTCGATCCTCGATGCACAACCAGCGCAGGTCATCCCATCAATAGTGAACTGATAGTTCTGAACTTGTTGTTGGGACATGAATTCTATCCTTCCAGAGTAAGTGACGGTGATCCGGCAGTACAAAGCCACCGTCCCACACAAGCGTCACCACTGGCAAGAAATTGGCATCTTTTCTTAATTGTTTCGGGATATTCGCTAACGCCTCGGGCGTGTTGCCCCCCCTTCCATTAAAACATATAATAAAAGAAACATTAAAATACGAACGAGGGCGGTCATGGCAGCCAGGGGCGTGGCGAAACAGACATGCTGTGATCAGCGATCCTGCTATCGGCGACATATATCCTTGCCGATTTTTTCTGCCTCACGATTGGCTCTTTTTTATCATCTGCTGGCTATAACTGTATGCGCCACGCCGAGCATCATCAGCTCATGCAAACACAGTCTTATTTCATCTAGTACAAAAGGCATCCAAGAGGACACCCCGTATAGACGCCAGGAGTCCACCGCTGCTGATCGCGCATCTACCAACACTGGTATCGGCGCAAAAGGTGAACAAGGCAATTTTCAATCACATAATCCATCCACAACCACAACCAAATCCATGTCTATGTCCACGCCAATCACCAAGGCATCGAGCACCGCGTCAAGATCAAACGGTACCTTCACCGACACCGCGATAGATCCAGAGGACGTTATCACGTCTGGCGCCTTCAGCGGTAAAGCAATGCAGATCCAGCGGGGGCTCGCTGCTCATACCGACCTAAACAGCTTAGCTTTTGTGCCGATCGATTCAGCCCCAGCATTGACGCCCAATCAATCGTCTATATTAGTAACTGCGCCATCCCTAAATATAAATATTAAGCAGGCTGAACAGCCATCATCTTTGACTCAGCAGAGTAAAAAAAGCGCCCCTGGCACGACGGTTTCGAAGGACCGCAAGAAGGGTATCCGCAGCGGATCTTTACCGGACAAATATATCCAAGCCTTGCGAATAGCATTTGGCAACTCTGGCTATCAGCCAGCCATTGATAATTACGGCCATCTCATCTTGAATCCTGATAGCGGAGTCAACTTCGCCTCCGGATCCTCTGAAATGACTAAAGCCAGCCAGGAAGTGGTGCAGAAATTGGTGAGATTATACGCGGAAACTCTACTGTTAGAGCTGAACAATGAATCCCACGCCATTCACATCGCCATCAAAGGTTATACAAATCCCAGGTCGGATTCGAACAATACTTTGACTCATAATGCCAACCGCCGCATCAGTCGCAAGCGCGCTGCCATGATCCGAAACATCCTTAGCGACTCAAAGATTTGGCCGAATTCTAATCTTTCAATCGAAGGGCGTGGTGAGGACAACCCTATTTCCAGAGTCGATAACCAAGTTGGACCTTGCGGCATCTATGACTGCGAACGCAGTCGCCGCATCGAGTTGGAGGCAACGATCAAGTGACTCTCCGTTTCGGCAGTTCCAAATTCATTCTAAGCGGCGCAATCTTCCTGTCTCCGCTGATGACTCACGCTCTCGCCTCAGACGCCGAATTGACCTATCAGTCTCTCGCCAAATGCGCCCCAACACTTGACGACTACGCAGAATATCAAAGCCAGTTAAAATCTACATTAACCGCTGATGAAATGAATAACGAGCTGGTCAACCTTAGTGAAGATATCCGTAATGACGAGAATAAATTCTCAGATCGGAAACTGAACGACGCCAAGCGCTACCTCGGATTATTGAGAATAGGAAACAAATATCTGCAAAAGTCGACGCTCATGAGGGATCAAAAAGCAGCAGGAAACTTTCGCCTGACACGCTGTACCAAGGCGGCAAATCGAGCTGGCCATGACACAAGTATCAATAACAAAGAACTCAAAAATGCCTTAAATTCTTTTCGAAAAGCTGTAGCAGAATTTCCAACATTGCCGGCGACCGATGGGGCAATGCACGGCCTGATTGTCGGTCAATTACACTCAAACAGCGATATGGCCCCACAGTATTATCAGATTTTTTTACGGCAACACCCTAATTCTAAATGGTTACCGTCAGTACATCTGAGCCTCGGAGAATATGCCTTCCATCATCATGATTATGCCCATGCCTATGAATATTACCGCCAGGCAATTACGACCCAGGATCCAGTGGCGATGCCATTCGCGTATTATAAAATAGCCTGGCTACGAATCATGCAAGCAATGAACCGATCATCGATTTTGTCCGAAAAGCAAAATCAGGCGTATAACGCTGAAAATAATTCCGAATACAACGCAGAACTACAGCAAACAATCGAAGAACTGAAAATCGTCATCAATGTAATTGGCAAGCTACCAGCACGCATCAGTCGCTTTGACTTAAAAAAAGAGGCAATCCAGGACTTAGCTCTCATCTGGGCTGAGCAAAATGATTTCGATGCACCGGTGAATTACTTCAAATCAATCGGTGCGAAGAGCGCGGTCAAACTGAATTTGAATCGACTTGCAACACGCCTAGCGGCTCAACGGGACTTTGGCGGATCGGCCATGGCGTTCATGAAGTTACTCAGTGAAGTGCCACTGCAGAGCGAAAACCCTGAAATTTTTGAAAAAACTCTGAACCTACTTTATTACGCTAAAGACACTTCAAAACTCGTCGAAGCTATACGCGCCATGGTTGTCAACCTCCATGGCGATAGTCCTTGGCGGCAAATCAACGGCGAGAATCAGGATCGACTAAGATTCGCCGACACTGTCGTTGAGCGTTCACTTCGAACCTATGGATTAGCCCTAGAGCGCGACGGAACTGCCACAGCGGACCGCGCACAGCTAAGCGCGGCAACGGAGATATTAGGTTTATATCTGGCCCAATTCCCTGATCAGAATGCTGCCTACGACGTCCGTTTTGCCTATGCCAACGTCCTGGCCAAACTCGGAAATCATGCACAGGCAGTACAGCAGTATTTGAAAACTGCAAAATCAAAACCTACCGACGGTACCCACCTCAAAGACTCATGGCTAAGAGCGACCGCTGAACAAGAACTTGTAATATCGATGAATCCACCCAAGCCCCCCACTGTGACTGAACCACAGGCAGCACAAGGACTTCCTAAAGAAATCAGCCTGTTAATAAAATTAATTGCCGATTCGCCTATTTTCATTCCGCACGAAGTCGCACAGGCTAGCGCTAGATTGCGCGCGGCAGAATTATTGAGATCATATGGGAACATCGAGGCTGCTGAAAAAGCATACGCCATACTAGCGCGAGAGTTTCCCGAAACAACACCAGGTCAGCAAGCGATACAGCGGATACTTGTTTACCATGTCACGAGATCATCCTGGTCTGATGTTCTGCAATGGTGCGAAACTTTAGACCGAAAGGCACCAAATCTGGGTGATCCAATAGCTGGTCTTGTCGGACGTAGCTTGCAGCAAGCCTTGCTAGGTCTTGCCAGCCAGCAGGCTGCACGGAGTAACTTTCCTGAGACTGCCAAATATTATCTGAGCTTTGTCGACAGGTTCCCCAGCGACATGCGCGCGGAAAGCGCGCTTTATAATGCCAGCGTCGCTTATTTTCGCGCCGGCCTGGTAGCTAATGGTATTCAAGCGAATCTGCGTCTCGTGAGGAACTACCCAAAATCGCGATACTTAGCAGACTCGCTGGCAAATTTGGCCACCGCCTATGGCGCATCACTCAACTTCGATGAATCCGCTCGCTACAACATGCAATTGGCGACCAATTTTCCATCAGACACGCGGGCGCCTGATGCTCTGTTAAATGCCGGAATTATCCAGCGAAGCTACGGCAATCACGAGGAAGCAGCATCTACCTTCGCTAAATTTAGCCAATCTTGCCCGAAGGATTCGCGCGTCGGACTCGCGCTAATCGAGAATACGGTCCAAAAGGCAGCGACCACACGCAAAGATGATCTTTACAAGATAGAGCTAGACCGCAGCGTAAGCGACGACCTACTGCACCCAAGATACTATGATTTTACACGTGACGATGGAAGCAACCAGGTGGAACGTATCACGAGTAAACGCCGACTTTGGGATACGCTAGTCAGCTATCAGACCAATCCGCTGTTCCAGCAACGAACTGGCGGCAAACCAGCAAGCCATGAACTTGCCAGCAAACTATTTCAGCTGGCATACCATGAAAGTAAGCCGATTCTTGCCAGTAGGGCAGGGATTGAGAGCCGCTACGAAAACGATCCTAAACTAAAAGCTCAGCGTGTAGAGCAGCTAACTCACCAGCTCGATCAGGTTATGAAAATCGACGATGCTGAATTCACCTTAGCCGCCCACTTAGTGATAGCTGCTCTAAATGAATCACTTGCTGCCACACTATTTTCTGTTCCTGATCACGGTAACGAAGCAGCCACTTGGGAACGACGTGCCCTTGCTACTCAAGAACTAGCCCAGCGGCATTACGAGTTTGCGGCGCGAAAAGCCCAAACCGAGAAGAATCAGTCACTTTGGGCGGCACTTGCACTGCAGCGTCTAGTAACCTCTGGGCTTGGGCACTACGATCAGGTAAACGCAGCGTTCGCCAGTCCGTATTTTGTAACCCAGCCAGGTCAAGCCGGCGAGAAGTCTACAGGTGCATCGGGCACTGGTTATATCTATTCAATGAGCAAATTCCCCCGCCCCACGCACCTAGTCGAGTTAGCTGGTCATGACATCCACAAGGCCAAGGAAACTTTAGCCAATCTCCCGCATGATAGCAGTACGCGCCTCATGCGAGCGCGCGCATACTTGCTGCTCGGCAGGATCAAAGAAGCTGAACAAGATGCAAGGGTCGTCATCACTCAAGAGCCCAAGAATCAAGAAGCTAGAAAAATTTTGGCAAAGGTAAGTTTGGCGCGCGGTCGCCCCGACCAGGTCGATCTGATTCTCAGCAATTTTGTTCCCCGCGGACCAGCTGATAGCGACGCCTACAACACCCTCGCCATGGCGGCTTTAATGCGTGACGAATTGACCCATGCGCGTGACTTATTCACTAGTGCCATCCAATTAAATCCAAGCGATACCGCAGCATACCTCAATAAAGGCATCCTATCCCTGCAATTCCACGACTTAAAATCCGCAGAGGCTGCCTTCGCTAAGGCTCACGAATTACTGCCCGAGGATCCAAACGCAGCAATTCATCTTGCCATCATCGAGTCGATGCGCGGCAATCAAAAAAATGCCGCAAACCTTCTGGACGAGGCCAAAACACACCACGGCGACCCAGAGCTAATCCACTTTAACCTGGCACTAACGGATTTCAAGCGCGGTGAATACGGTGAGGCACTCGAGCAAGTAGATAGTTATGCATCAGTTGTCCGGAGCAGCCCGGCGAAACTACGTTTGGCCGAGAATCTTCGCAATGCTCTCGAAGCAGCCAAGGCAATACCAGAAATGACAGACACTTCGACTCGCTAGAACCCAGCCTTTAACCGCCACTGTTAAATGGAAATGAAGAGACCGTGTCTTCTAAATGAAGGGGCTCAATGCTTTTCGCATTTCCTTAGCATTCCAATGCACGTCTAGATCGAGCACAAAAACAGGCAGTGGCAACTGTTCAAAAACCTTAGGGTCACGCCAATAGTCCTTTGCCGTCGTCAAGATGGAGCGCTGACCTTGGCATTTTAATGCAAGCTTTGCCGCATTGATAGGCTGGTGATCTCGCAGTCTCAGCTCAGTCCCGATGGCCAAGCCAAGCTGCACTACACTGAGATGCAAGGCTTCGGGCTGCGCAATGCCACTTACCAGGCACACAGGTGAGTGCTCAGCAGCGTTAAATACGACGCGACCGTCAACACTCTCGACTGGCGCTGGTGTCGTCATAGTCGATGTAAGCACATATGCACCCAGCTTCAGGTGCGGCGTGACTTTTTTAAATTCGGCGGTCGTCGGAATTCCCCCTTCACAGCGGGTAAATAGCACGATATCTGCCCGAGAAATGGCCGCAGGACACTCGCGGGCTCGTCCCAGAGGCAATAATGCTGGCAACGGGTTGTGCGCATCTAGTAAGACGAAATCTAAATCACGCTCGATGCGCCAATGCTGAAATCCGTCATCTAATAACCAGTGAGTAGGGGCCTGACCTTTTAGCTCGCGCAAATAACGCATTGCAGCGGCGTAGCGATCCGGCCCAACAACAACAGGAACATTGGGCAGTGAGGCAGACTGCATTCTGGCTTCATCAGGAATACGCTGAGTACTTGTAGCCGCACTGACTACCTCTCCGGCCAGCAACACTAGACTGTCGCCACGCTTTAGAGGAACACCGTAGCCACGCGTCAAAATCGCAGGCCGAGCAGCGGATTTAATCAGAATTTTTGCCAATGCCACAGTAACTGGCGACTTGCCTGTGCCGCCAACCGCAATATTACCAACCGACCAGGTTATGCCTGGAAGGCGTTGCCTGTGACGAAGACCACTTTGAAAGCCCCATCGATGGATGGCACCCAATGCACCATATAAACAGCTTAAAATATAAGCTACCGGCGTAAGCAGCGCCCTCAATGCACGCCTCCAGCGCTGTCACAGTAAGAACGATAACGCGGATCTTTTAGGAGATCTGCGTGCGCCCCTGCAAGAGCCAACTCACCCTTCTCGACAAACCATACTTCATCAAAAGCACTGAGCCAGGTCAGCCGATGAGTTACGGCTAGCAATGCATGACCAGTCTCACGGCAAGCTGCAGTCAGGCGCAAGGTGATGTCCCTTTCACTTTTCGCATCAATTGCCGCAGTCGCCTCATCCAGCAGCCAAATCGGCTTGCGCCTCAATAAGCCTCTGGCGATGACAAGCCGCTGCAATTGTCCACCCGAGACGTTGCTACCGATGGCCCTAAGCCTAGTATTCAAGCCCTCTGGCCATGACTTAACTTCGTCAGCAATATTTACTGTAGCAAGTGCAGTCCAAAGCTGGGCCATAGGTGGGCGCGCATCAGCTTCAAGCCCATAGAGCAAATTGGCCTCAATCGTATCATCAAAAAGGAAAGGCTCCTGACTCACCATAGAGACCAAATCTATAGTGTGACGCCAATCAAAATCACCATCCCATGCTATTGGCGCGACTAATCCAGCAAGGGTCTTCAGTAGCGTTGATTTCCCGGCACCGCTTGGACCGATAATCGCGACCGCCTTACCCGGGATTATACAGAGGTTGGAGGCGGAAAACCGCACCTCTTCTGCCATGCCCGCACGAATCTGACGAATATTAATACCGCGCGAACTCAAATCCTGCTGACTTATAGGCAACATCTTCTGGGCTTCACTCGCTTGCGCCTTTTTTGCCAACAGCTCAAAAACTCCAAGGCTATTTAATAATGTGCCGCGCGTCTCGTGGTATCTAGAAAGTTGCTCGCCCATTTCCCTCAGCGGTCTTAACAGGAGACCAAGCGCAACAAAGAACTGCAGCATTAATGCCGGCGGAAAATCGCCCCATAAGCCGTTGCCGATCGCATAAACAGCTAACGCAAAAACACCGAATCCAAAAAACTCTAACATAGGCGCAAAGGCCGATCTGATTAAAATCGACTGCCGGATCATGGAGTAATAATTCTGATTGAGCTCAGCAAATCTAGACCGCTCAAATGCCTCGCCTTGCTGCGCCCTAATAAAATCAAATCGCGCTCGCATGTCTAATACGCATGCCGCTATGCGTCCGAGTTCGCGTTGATAGATCTCGGCAAAATGGGCAATGCGCTTGCCAGTTCGGCCCATACCAAATGCAATGATGGGTGACATCAAAAACAAGACTAGAGCCGAGGGCCAATGCACGACGGTTAGCACAGAAAAGCACGCAATCACCGCCACACTATCGCGGATTAAGCTGGTCATGATATCCGTGAAGCGACTTTGCAGCAGCATCACGTCATTCATAATCAGAGACATCCAAACGCCAACAGGCCGCTTGACGATATCTGTATAAGGCAAACTAATTAGAGCTCGAAATAATTTTTCGCGGTAAGACTTGGCCAAATACAAAGCTAACGCTTGCTGATTTAGCTGGTAGAGATAACTAGCCAGTGACTTCGACCAGCCAGCTATTAGAATGATAATTGGAACGATGATTGCCAAACTATCTGTGGTCAACGTCAAGTTGGTCAGGACGGGAAACCAGGTCGCAGACTTTGGCGGCAACAGGTCAATCAACGGCACTGTCGCGACGCCACGCCCCTGAAACAGAGCCTTAATGAAACCTTTGACCATCAGCAAAAATAGGGCTTGCGACAGAGCCAACACTAACAGCGATACAGCAATGCCATAAAGCCGCCTGCGTTGTTCGAGCAGTGGCCTTACAAACAGCTCACGGATGAGAGGCCGATGTTTCATATAGACCTGGGAAAGGCGCGGCCGGGGCCAGTCACTGCGCGAGCGATGATGTCTGCTGCAGTAGATGCAGCAAATCCGGGTAATTTATCCCGCAAATCACCGAAGAGAAAGTCGAGATCTTGCCTGCGTTCTTGGTCACGCAGCAAGCTCAGAACTTCAGCACCAACGTCTGCCAAAGAAAAGTCCTGAATATATTCCTGGACCACTTTACGACCGAAGATGAGGTTGACTAAGCTGACATAGGGCAGCTTCACCACTCTCTTAGCAATTTCATAGGACAGGGAGCTCATCGTATACACCACAACCATTGGTGTGCCGAGTAAAGCGCACTCAAGTGTTGCCGTACCCGAAGCCACCACCGCGGCATCCGCAATGGCCATCATCTCTAGACTCATACCGCGGACGAACCGAAGGCCACCACAAGTCCACGACTCGACTTGAAGGTCGGCTAACTTTCCAGGCTGATAAGGTATCAGACCCATACCAAATCGTGAGCGTAAGGTTTGGTCGACCAAATCGATCGCAATATTTGGCGCAATTGGCACGACAAACAACGCATCAGGCAAAGCTTTCGAGACTATATCGCGCACGCCCACTAAAGTCGGCAGATTCAGTGCGATTTCAGACGGACGACTACCAGGAAGACAGGCGATGATCGGACGGGTCGGTGATAGGCCGAGTGTTTCCCGCCTAATGATAATTTTATTAATGCGATCCTTGAGCGGCGAGCCTACGTATACGTAGTTAACTCCTCGACTCTGAAAGTATTCCTCTTCGAAGGGTAGGATCCCGAGGATCATATCTATGTCGCGCTTGAGCCTGGCAACACGCCCCTCTCCCCAAGCCCAGACCTTAGGTGCGACGTACTGAAACACAGTGATACCGCGCAGCTTGAGCTGCTCAGCCAAGCGCAAATTAAAGCCGGGATTGTCGATAAGCACGGCAAAATTGGGCTGCATTTTGTCAACCCACGATAAAAGTCGTGACTCTAGCATGCGCAAAGCCGGCACACGCGCCAAAACCTCGGTCACCCCCATCACGCTCAAATCATCGGTCGTTGCCACCGCCTCGACTTGCGCCTCGATCATAGCCGAGCCGGCAACGCCGAAAGGCCTGTAATTCGGCAGCTTTGCGCGCAGCGCCATGACCAGGTCAGCACCAATTAAGTCGCCCGAGTGTTCGCCTGCAGCGATAAAATAACTATTTGACCTATTACTCAGCGACAAACCCCCCGCGCACTATGGCGAAGAAATTCTACGAAGGTCCGACGCTCTACGCCATCCCCTGTTTGTGCCTCAATCCGTGCAACGGAATCGTCTAGGGTCAAGCCCTCACTATACAGGAGTCGATACATAGTTTTGAGATCGCGTAGGATCTCTGTCGAGAATCCGGCACGCCGCAAACCGACCACATTCAATCCTACGGGAGCAGCCCTATCTCCTTGAACCATGCAGTACGGCGGGACGTCTTGTACGACCATACTGCCACCACCGATCATGGCCCGGGTGCCAATACGACAAAATTGGTGCACCGCGGACAAGCCGCCGATAAAGGCGCGATCCTGAATAGTCACATGCCCAGCCAAAGCAACGCCGTTCACGATGACGATATTGTCACCGACCTGACAGTCGTGAGCAATGTGGCAATAGACCATGAGTAGGTTACGGCGACCAATGCGAGTGACTCCCCCGCCACTGTCGGAACCAATCGAAATATTCACGTACTGACGAATGGAATTCTCTTCGCCGATGATCAATTCTGCGTCTTCACCGTGAAACTTCAGATCTTGAGGCACAACGCCAAGGGTCGCGAACTGATACACAATCGTACGAGCGCCGATAGTAGTCCGATTTTCCACGGTTACGTGCGGACCAATGTGAACATTGTCACCAATCGTCACTTTCGGTCCGATGATACTATAAGGACCAATTTTGACACCGCGGCCGAGTTGCGCACCTGTCGCAACAATTGCCGTAGGATGCACCTCTACAGGAGCTTGCAGGTCGGATGAGGGAACATCGAACAAGCTATTATCTGTTTCCAACATAGCACCTGTCTGACAAGGGGGGGGACTATCCCCCGCTGGAATTTCATCTATTTAATGTATGCCGAAAGCTTAACATCAACCACAGTGTCTGAGCCGACCAAACATTTGGCTTCAAACCAGAAAAAGGGAGCTCGGCGTTTCTTCACCCGGACATCGTAAGTGACAACGTCACCAGGAACCACCGGTCGGCGAAACCTTGCCTCGGAAATCTCAGTCAGCAAACACTGACTGAGGCCACCATTGACATACAAATGACCTAAAATCCCAGCGGCCTGGGCCAAGCCTTCAATCAACAACACTCCCGGCATAACTGGGTGGCCAGGAAAATGCCCGGCCAAAAACGGGTCTGAAATCGAGACATTCTTGACCGCAATGATGTAGTCGTCTGGAACTAGCTCCAAGACGCGGTCAACCAGCAAGAACGGATAACGATGCGGAATACACTTTTCTATCGCCCTAATATCCATCGGCATGGTTGGCACTTCGCCATTCATAAATAGCCTCTATCGATATTTCAAATTTTAGTCGAGTTTACTTCTTCTTGTCGCCGCTTGGACTATCGGACGCAGCCTTGTCTTTGGGACGCTTAGCATACTCGCTGACGACTTCTTGCGTTAGGTCGACAGGTGACTCGAGATAAAGCAAACCAGCGCTGTTGGTTTCGAAAACCGCGACGAGCTTCTTTTGCTTGGCAATTTGATCTACGACTTGGGCTACTTTCATAGCAATTTGCTGAGTTGCCTTTTGTTCCTTGCGCTTAATATTGGCTTGGAACTCCATTTCCGCATTCCGCAGAGTCATGAATTTCTCCTGAAATTCCTGCTGCTTTTTCATGCGTGCATCCTCGCTGAGCAAGGCGGCCTGGTTCTTCCATTCGTTGTTCATCTTGTCGAGCTCTTCCTTCTGCTTACCGAGCTCCGACTCTTTGGCCTTAATTTCTGCTTCGAGCTGGGAGCGAGCTGTTTTGCCCTCTTCAACGCTCAGAATGACTTGCTGCATATCCACCACGCCAAACTTGCCCTGGCTTGCTTGTGCCTTGGCCGGTGACGCTGCCAGTAAAATAGCTCCCAAGACCGCCGTGTGCTTCAGTGTCGACCACTTGCCCATAGAGAACCTCCTGTTAATTCAATAGCCAATATAGAAGATGATCTGCATATCACCAAGCTTACCGTCCTTAATCGGATAAGCCCATTCAAACCGGAACGGTGCTATAGGCGTAATCCAACGGAAGCCAAAACCAACGTCACGATTCATGCTCGTCAGAGTGAGCGGTTCCTCGTCGTCATAAACACGACCGATATCCGTAAATACTAATGACTTGATACCAGCTTCAGGGATCAGAGGCATAAAGTATTCGAGCTGGAATACCAACTTCTTATCGCCACCCTTGTTGATCAAAGTGCGACTGCCGCCGGGAGCTTGTAGTAGTGAGAACCTAGGACCGAGGTCGTAATAGTTCCACCCGCGCATGTCATTAAATCCACCTAACCGGTAGCGGTCGGGAAAGGGGACTGGCGCACCGAAGAGTGGATAAATATAGGAAACAGTCCCATGCAACTTAAAGTAAGTACGGTAGGTTTCAGAGAAGTCGATCGGCAAAAATGCCGTCGCGTCAGCACTCGATTCTAAATATTTCCAATCGCCGCCAAGTAGGGGGCCGCCAGTAAAATTTTGGCTTAAGTTCATATCAGAACCAGAGGTCGGATCGAGATAGTTATCCACATCAATACGCAGCAAACTAAAGATCGCACTCGATACCAGACCCTGCTGTAAGAAAGCAGGAAGGATGTAACTATTTTCCTGGTCCCTCGTAATCCGTTGCAACTTGTAAGTTGCCCGCGCCCGAACCAGTTCAAACAGCTGCCGGCCGACAAAAACTGAGCCCCCAACACGGCGCTCGTTGACTAAACTTTCGTCCAGATAGCGCACCTGATTGTTACTCATGAAAACGTTGGTGCCGGCATTCCAGGCACTGTCATTGACATAGGGGTCGGAGAACCCTAAGTCGAACGAGTAGTTACGTTCGCCGTTCCATTTTGCGGTTAGGTTGGTCGCCCACCCCCTACCCGATTGATTCTTTTCATCATAACGACCTTGGCCGAATAATTGCGACCCTTCCTGGCCGGTCGAGGCATTAGGAGTAAAACCAACGGCAGCTTGCAGCTGACCGGTAGGCTTTTCCTTCACCTTAATGTTTAGGTTGAGCATGTTCTGCTGCTGCTCATCCCGCTCCTTAACCACTTGTACTTCTTCAAAAAAGCCAAGACGCCCCACGTTAGCCTTGGAAGTATTGAGCTTGGTACCACTGTAAAGCTCGCTATCGGCAACCTGAAACTCGCGACGAATTACATTGTCCCTAGTCTTGGTGTTGCCGCTGATCGTCATCTTACCAAAGTAGATTTTTTCGCCTTTGGTGATCTCATAGTTGATGTGAACTAAGCGCTTGTCTCGATCAAAAGTCGTCTTGGGATTCACATCGGCATAGGCATAGCCAAGGTCGCCATATTTGTCGGTCAGCATCTCGATGTCTTTGGTGAACTTCGAGTAGCGGAATAGACCATTAGACTTCAGCTTCATCGCCTCAAGGAGCTCTTCCTTGGTGAACAGCAGATCGCCACTGACTTCGAGTGAGCCAACGTTATATTGCAGACCCTCTTCAACCTGAAAAGTTAAGCGGACAAAATCACGATCGACATCCAAGAATTGAAACGGCTTGGAAGTTTTAACCTCCGCGAACCCTTGGTCACGATAAATGTAGGCAATGTACTCTAGATCCCGCTTAACAAAATCTTCTTGATAGAGCGATGCCGAGCCAAGCGCGGTAGACCGCGTGTACGGCTTGGAAGCCAAGCCAGGTGTGCCGTTAATAATCTCGGCGGAAGAAAAAAAGTGCGCGCCAAGGATCTCGACGGACCCAACCAGAAGCTTCCCGCCTTCATCGACGTGAAACGTCAGCCCGACATCGTTGGCACCCTTGGGGTCGAGGGTGTAAGTCACCTTGGCGAGATAGTAGCCCTTTTCCGCATATTGCTTCTCAATCATCCGGACATCAGCGGTGATCGCCGCTTCATTTACAATCGTGTAAAGCTTGGTCTCAAGCTTATCCTTGATGTTATCGTCCGTGACTTCGTGGTTGCCTTCGTATGAGACACTAGTGATCGCCGGCTTTTCTTTTACCTCAATGATCAGTACCACTCGACCAGCAGTACCAGCGCGTTTATACACGCGCACACTTGAGAAGTAGCCCAAGTCAAACAGCGTTCTGATGTCCGATTGAATGGCGTCTCTTTGGATAGCGCCGCCCTTGTGGGTCTTAAGTAGACCCAAGATGGCGTCACTCTCAACCTTGGCGTTGCCGCGCACCACCACATCCTCAACTAGCTCGCCGCCCCCTATTGCAGTGGGCTGTGCTTGAGGTGCCATCACTTGCGCTCCGGCGTTGGGAGCTATAAAGCCGCAACTAACCAGAGAGCCCATTAGCAAATAAAAAAACCTATTAAAGGCTGGAATCTTCAAGCGAACCCGCCTCCCTCAACAACGCGACCGTCTTCCATCACGACTTGCGAGGGCAAGCGCCGCGCCAGATCAAGGTCATGGGTGACTAGTATCATTGTGACCTTATTAGCCTCACAGACGCTGATCAACAGTTCTCTGACTTCATGACTCGTCCGTTGATCTAAATTACCGGTAGGTTCATCGGCCAATAAAATTGGCGGCGCCATCACCAGCGCACGGGCAATCGCCACGCGCTGCTGCTCCCCCCCAGATAACTCACCAGGACGATGCTGCAAGCGCGATCCAAGACCAACGGCCTGTAATAATTTGCTCGCCCTCTCAGCTACTGGCGCACGCGGTGCACCAGCGATAAGGCCAGGCAACATGACGTTCTCTAAAGCTGAAAATTCACCAAGCAGGTTGTTCATCTGAAAAACAAATCCCACCGATCCATTGCGAAAATGCGAAGCCGCTTGGTCACTCATCTGCGACACATCAGTGCCGTTAAGAACCACAGTCCCAGATGACGGTCGGTCCAGTGTACCAATGATATGCAGCAACGTACTCTTGCCGGCCCCGGACTTACCGGTAACGGCCACGATACTACCATGTGGAATTTGCAGGTTCACACCACGCAACGCTTCCACGTCTTCGTGACCGATGCGATAAACCTTACGAACGTCTCGCAGGTCGATACTGTACCCACCAGTCGGCACCTTTAGCGGCTGATTTTCCTGCTCATGCTCGGCCAAATAACACCTCAGTCTGTATCAGAGATAGCGTAAGCCCTGGCCAGGGTCTTGCCTCGCCGCTGTCAACGCTGGATAAGTCGAGGCCACTAAACTGAAGCCCCAAGCACACAAACAAATAATCGTATAGTCCATCCACAGCCATTTGCACGGGAGCGACCTGAGATGGTACACACCGGCCGGCAATGGAATCACGGCAAAACTCTTAATTAGAGCGCAAATGGCCAACCCGATCAGGAGCCCCATCAAGATGCCCACGGTACCGATGGTAAATCCATGCGTTAGGTATAATTTAGCGATATCTCCCCTGCTCATACCTAAAGATCGCAACAAACTTACCTGTCCACGCTTATGAAACACCGTCATCATCATGGTGCCACTAATGGAGAAGGCGGCTACGATCACGATCAGCATCAGAATCGAGCCCATCGCAAATTTTTCTAATTTTAAGGCAAAGAGCAATGAAAGATTTGCCTTCTCCCAAGTTAATGGAACAAGGTCACCAAATGACTGTGGCATCGTTCCTGGAGCGCCAGCCCGACCAAAGACGCGATCGACAGTCTTCTGAATCGCCAATGGATCGGCAACATTCACAGCAACACCAGAAACGTATTCGTCTTGATCTAGCGACTCATCATAGTCCGCCATGAACTTGCGGCCCTCGTCCAGACTCACGACGGCCCAGCGCGCATCATAATTGAACAGCCCAGTCCTAAATTTGCCGCACACTACATAGGTGCGCGACACTGTGCCGCCCGCTAGCGCCGTACCAACATTAGTTTGGGGCGAAAGCACCACGACTTCGTCACCCAAGTCTGCACCTAATTGCTCGGCCAGTTGCTGACCCAACACGATGCCTGGATGACGTTTATTCCCTGGAAAATCGCCACCACCGGCTGGCTGGATGGCGCCTATCCCGCTCATCTCGCCTTCGATGATCGCGCCACCAAACCCCCACAAATGCCCTTTTCGGTTAGGATCCACCCCGAAGAGGGTGGCGGACGTTAAGTGCGAACGCTGCTTCAGCACTACATCGGCCTCGGTATAAGGCTCTACTGCAGTCGCCTCAGGAAACAGACGTTCGAAATCCTCAACGGGATGCTGCTTTAAACCAAAGCCGGCGACCGCGTTCTTGTTCATGACCTCGAGATTTGGTTGTCCGCGCAACATCTTACTGCGCAGATCCTGTTCGAATCCGCCCATCACCGACAAAACGATGATGAGTGCAGCAACCCCAATGGCAATGCCTAAAATGGATACGAGCGTCATAACGGAAAGTCCGCCACGCCGTCCCCGAGGCACTAAATTGCGCCATGCGATCCACGCAATATAAAACTTAGGTTTGGCGCGGCCCAAGGCCATCCTTCACCCACCCACTACGGTTACAGGCTAATTGCACTCAAATAGTTTCCTACCATAGCCTAATGCGTTCGGTATAACAGCCCAATTTTTCAGACCAAGAGCGCCATCTTAGGTTTTTTACGGATTTTTGGCAGGGCCCAGTATTTACGCTAGCTTCAGGGTGAAGATCCGCGCAGGTGAACGAGCCGCTTTTTTAAGGAATCTATTTTATTTACTTTTATTTAATAATAATTTATAAATACTTTGACATTTTTAAAATTTTTATAAAAAAATCAATGATATCCTTATAAAGAGGACTTCCTATGAATGTCAAAGATGCGATCCGTCGCCACACCGCGCTGCTGTCGATCGTAATCATGGCTTTTGCCTGCGGACAAGCCAACAGCAGAAGTCCGGCTCCAGCCCCCACCCCAGCTCCGACTACAACTACAACCGCACCGAAAAAACCTAAAAAAACTGCGACCGGCAGCAGAACCACGCCAGCGAGTCGGCCACCAGCAAGCACAACGACCCCGGCATCGACCAACACGGTCGCCACAACGACAACGAAAACTTTGTCCGGGGATTTTTCTATTAACTGCGCGCGCTGCCATGGCCAGAGTGGCGATGGCAGCATTAGTATCCGCGGGAAATCGTTGCAAGAGTTTAAAGCCGCCGTCCGATCGGGGCGAGGCAGCATGCCATCGTTCAGCGAGTCACAGTATTCGGATGCAAGTCTTAAGAGCGACCAGAGTGTCTTGAGTGGCAACTGAGACTTTCCCACAAGCTGACCCTGTACCACGTGGTGCGCACACCAGCGCCCTGACATGTGAGGATTGTCTGGCGAACATGGAATGCGTGGACTAGGATTGCGCAGTCTACGGGCTCCGGCCTGAATGGGAGTCAGGTATGAACGAGCAAAAGAGTCAGATGGGATACGTGCTACTGATTACCGGAATTGCCGCACTCGGTGGTTTACTTTTTGGATACGACACCGCAGTCATTTCCGGCGCTATTGGCTTTCTCACGACCAAGTTTGAACTGACCCCGGCGATGACTGGCTGGGCTGCCTCCAGTGGCATCGTCGGTGGTATCTTCGGGGCTTTATTCGCCGGCGGAATTAGCGATTATCTTGGACGTAAGAAGGCGCTGATGCTTGCCGCATTTTTCTTTGCCGTATCGGGCATCGGCACAGCTCTACCAAATAGCCTTACGGAGCTGGTCATTTTCCGGATGGCTGCAGGCATTGGCTTCGGCATGGCCTCGCTGATTTCACCTCTATACATTGCAGAGATCGCTCCAGCACGCATCCGTGGCACCCTTGTGTCGCTGAACCAGCTCGCAATAGTCACCGGAATCCTTTTAGTTTACTTCGTTAATGCAAAAATTGCGGCGTTCGGCGACGACGCTTGGGATATTGAAATGGGCTGGCGCTGGATGTTCGGCTCGGAAGTCGCGCCGTCCGTATTATTCATGGGGCTCCTGTTGCTGGTTCCCGAAAGCCCTCGCTGGCTGGCAAAGAAGGGAGAGAAGGAAAAGGCGATCGCAGTCCTGACACGCACCTCAGGCAGTGCTGCCGCGGTAAAAGACTACGCGGAAATCGAGACATCCCTAGAACAAGAGAAAGGGGCCTCTTTCATGGAGGTCTTCGATAAAAATCATCGCAAAATCCTGATCATAGGAACGATTCTCGCAGTAGCCCAGCAGATCACGGGGATCAACGCGATTATTTATTACGCGCCTGAGATCTTTAAAAAGACCGGTGCCGCCAGCGGGTCGGCCATGGATCAAACGGTGATTATCGGCGTCGTGAATCTCATCTTTACCTTCGTTGCCATTTGGCTCATCGATAAGATCGGCAGACGCGCGTTACTCATTGGTGGTTCACTGGGCATGGCTATAAGCCTAGGTTGGCTTGGTTACGCTTTTCAACAGCAGGATTTTACCAGCCCGATGATTTTAGTTGCGATCTTGGCTTACATAGCTTGCTTTGCCGCCTCGCTTGGCCCCGTGGTTTGGGTGGTTATCGCCGAAATCTTTCCCACTCGCGTGCGTGGCACGGCCATGTCGGTGGCAACGTTTGCGTTATGGATCGCTTGTTTTGCCGTGTCGCAGGGGTTCCCTATGCTGCTGGAAGGGATAGGCGGCGCCAAGACCTTCTGGTTGTTCATGGTGTTTGCGCTAGCTACGGTTGGCTTCATTGCCAAATTCGTGCCCGAGACCAAAGGCCTATCACTAGAAGAAATTCAGTCTGCGACCACCTGAATAAAGGTTAGCAATTGATATACTTGCTTGTGCGGAGCAGCCTGAGTCGATAATCTTAGGCTGTCTCTTTAGCGCCACCAATTCACTACAGAGGCCTCCTTCCAAAGCCTAGGCAGGGAATCCGATTGCAGTATCGAGTCCTAGCAATCTGCATGATTATGCTGTCGATGATCTCGATACAGTTCGGGGCCACACTGGCGAAGCATCTCTTCCCTATTGTAGGCGTCGCTGGCACTGCCATGGTTCGCAGCGGCTTAGCAGCCTTACTTCTTGTCAGCGTAAGAAGGCCTTGGCGGGACGGACCAGTGACGCGTTTGGCACTGTCTGAACTGATTATGTATGGCGGTTCACTTGGGGCGATGAGCCTATTTTTTTACTTATCACTGGACCGGATTCCCCTCGGTATCGGCGTTGCACTGCAATTCCTTGGTCCTTTGGGCCTGGCTCTTTGCATGTCTCGCAAATCAAGCGATCTGCTTTGGGTAGGACTGGCCGGAGTTGGGATATTGCTATTACTATCAGGCAGCACACCATTGGGGGGTGCTGGCCTAGATCCCAAGGGAGTCATCTTCGCTCTGCTTGCAGCAGTAGCCTGGGCCTTGTACATCGTCTTCGGTCAACGCGCCGGCAAACAACTATCCGACGGTAGGGCCTCGGCACTTGGCATGGTCATAAGCGCCCTAATCATTTTGCCCTTCGGCATCCATCATGGCGGCACGGATTTAAGTAATCGCGAACTGTGGATTTACGCTCCAATAGTAGCGGTGCTGTCCAGCGCCCTACCTTACTCCTTAGAGATGATGGCTTTGACTCGTCTACCAGCCAAAACCTTTGGCGTCCTCATGAGCTTTGAGCCGGCATTCGCCGCGATCTTGGGCTACTTCATGCTTGGTGAGAACCTCTACTGGCAGCAGTGGCTGGCCATAGGTCTCATCATTATTGCGTCGATAGGCAGCATTCTTTTTGCGCATCCCACCAACACAATTAAAGATGAGAGCCCGAAACTCCCTTAAATCAGGCGCTTGCATAGTTTCCGACCCGTTTGCGCCAGATTCCCTGACACCGGGAAATCAGATTTCGACTGATCAGCGGGGCGCTGACTAGGGCCATATCCCGTCTTTTGCCGGCAGCGACAAGTCGCCGTATTCACGGCAATTTAGATCTCACATCAAAAATTACTCTAAAGCTTTTTGGGAAGACACCGAATGTTCCTTTGTGAATAGCGCAGGCAATGGATGCCTGGCACACAAAAGGCGGTTGGACTGAACTCGCAAGAGCTCATAAGACGCCGCGAATATCGGAAACCTACCCCATGCAAGAACGGATGCTAAGTAAGTCAAGATCGACGCAAGGCGCGAAGTGCAACCTAGTGGATATGCTTCTCGCTCGTGGAACTGGCAAGCCGGCATTGTTCTCATGTCCGGATAGACCAACCCCAGTTCCGCAGTAGACAGGTTGCGCGTCGCGTAACCCCAGCACCCGCGTCGGGATTGCACATGGAGACCCCTCTTCGAGGATCCGGTCAATATGTCGCTCCCGACGCCCTCCTTTTTTTCGCCACATAAAAGCTCGCCGAGTTCTGCTTGACCCTACCAGGTCCAGCCCTTAGCTTTAGGGAATGGAACTCAACCTTATTGTATAGAGATGGCATCCCATGGACGTGAGCCTTCTGCAAGTTGTGCTATTAGCAGTCATACAGGGGCTGGCAGAATTGTTGCCCGTATCCAGCTCGGCGCATGTGATCGTTGCCGAAAAACTGATGGGCCTCGACCCGAGCGCCCCCGCAATGACCTTTTTATTGGTCATGCTGCACACTGGGACGATGTTCGCGGTCATTTTGTTTTTTTGGCCGAAGTGGCGAGCTCTGTGGCAGGCCGGAGTAAGTAGCACCTATAACTATTTAAAGCACATAGTCATCGCCACATTCTGGACAGGCGTGATCGGACTCGGGCTCAAGTTCGCGATTGAAAAAATCATCCTTGCTGATTCGCCAAACGCTGAGATCGAACACTTATTTAAAAACCTGCCTCTCATTGGCTGTAGCTTATTTGCAGCAGCCATCCTTATTATCGTTGGCGGTATAGCAAATAACCGACAAGGCGCAACGGCCACCGAGTCGCGTCCGTTATCAAATAAGATCGCCAGTGTGATAGGGATCGTTCAAGGCTTGTGCCTACCTTTCAGGGGCTTTTCTCGCTCGGGTGCTACCATTTCCGCAGCCCTACTACAGAGGCTACCGCGAGATCAGGCTGAGACTTTTAGTTTTGCTCTAGCTGTGGTTTTAACGCCCCCAGTGCTTTTGCTACAAATCCGCCGCCTGCTTAAAGCGACCACAGTCGATGGGCAGACTCATATCGAGTTAAGTATGTTCTTACCCGGTATCGTCGGAATGTTTTTTAGCTTCCTCGCTGGCCTAGCTGCTTTGCGCTGGCTGTCGAGTTGGCTAGAGCATGGACGTTGGCATTATTTTGGATTCTATTGCTTAGCCGCGTCTGCAGGTGTTTGGACAGTCAATGCATTGCTTTAATGGCTTTAATGGCTTTAATGGGGTCAGGCACTGGCTGTAACATGCTGAAAGTGCCTGACCCCTTTCTTAGAACATAAGTCTCACATATTGGTAGAACTGGATTTCACGATTAAATTTATCTGAGCCAGCGGTAACTGGTTCATTTATAAAATTTCGCCTGATGCCAACACCGATTTCGAAGCCGCCAGCTTGCGCCATTTCAGCCAAGCCTTCCTCGAAAAATAGAAATCCGAAGCTGTCTCGAGAAGCGTCCTTGGGAAGGTTCACGGTACCGTAGCCCAACCGGTTGTTTAATTTCCAGTCTTCTAGCTTTACAGAAATCATTGAGAACTTAGAAATCGGCGGCAAAATGAGTCCGATATTCTCGAAGTAAGCCGAATACTCCACTGTGTTTTGCTGAACCTTGGCAGAATCTTCGCGATAACGAAGGCCATGAACTCCATACCTCAGTCCAACTCGAGCGAAGTTGCGCATGCTGCTAGGATCGTTATCTCCAGTCACGTTTCGAGAGATACTGAGTGATCCGCCAACAAGCCCATCTAACCCATCGAGACCAAATCCAAACTGCCAATGACGTGCGACTGCCTCGACTTTAGATGGCTCGACTTTAGATGGCTCGACTTTAGATGGCTCGACTTTAGATGGCTCGACTTTAGATGGC
>Ga0315284_10003070_pt1 | contig 23798 bp, 19 predicted proteins | sample YL17G09_16_MG_FD_203696 | JGI IMG/M metagenome (GOLD analysis project Ga0315284, IMG submission 203696) | Sediment microbial communities from Yellowstone Lake, YNP, Wyoming, USA - YL17G09_16 | ecosystem: Environmental > Aquatic > Freshwater > Lake > Sediment | place: USA: Wyoming | collected...
CGTAGACGTTGGCAGGGTCGAATGCGTTCGCGGTCTCGTACTCTCGCACCGCGCCCGCGGAATCGTTCTTGCGCTCCAGGGCGAGGGCCAGCCAGATGTGCAGGTCGACGTTCTTCGGGTCCATCGCGACGCCGGACCGCAGCTCTCGCAGGGCTTCGCTGAAGTGCCCGCCATCGCGGTAGCCGGCCTTCACGAAGGTATCTCCGATGTTCAGATGAGCGGCGCCGAGCTGAAGGTGCGCGTAGGCCCGCAGGGACACCGGAATCGTCGACACCTCGGCTGCGGGCTGCGGGCTCTCGACGGCAGCTGACGATTTCGACAGGTAGGAGGTGACGGAGTCCCGGATCATCTTGGGCAGCGTGGGCCCGTAGCCGATGAAGCGGTCGCGAGCGATGCCCTTGCGGTCGATCACCCAGAGGTCGGGGACGCCGTTCACGCTGTAGGCTCTCGCCGTCTTACCCTCGTCCAGCAGGATGGGATAGGTGGCGCCGATGCCCTCGACGAACTGGGCCACCTTCTCACGGTCCTCGCGCTCATTGACGCCGAGCACCACGAGGCCCTTCTCCCCGAACTCCTTGGATAGGTCCTGGAGCTGCTTCATCTGCTCCTCGCAGTGCTTACCCCAGGTGGCCCAGAAGGAGATAGCGACAACCTTCCCAGAGAGGCTGGAGAGCGATATCACCTGTCCGTCGGTAGAGGTCAAGGAGAACGCGGGCGCGACCTCGCCCTTCTGAAGCGCCCAGGCGGGAGCGGCCATCGCGAGCAGGCATACCAGAGGAATCACTGCGTAACGGCGCATGGTCATTACTCCCTCCGCCCCGTGATAGCAGGCGCCGCGCCTGCGATTGCGCGACAGGCGCGACGCTAGCGGTCTATCTCACTTGCGCGTTCGCGTCAGCTAACGTCGAGATCTGAGGTGAGCCGGAACCCGTAGTCCAGGCTGTTGGGTACCTGGCGCGCGGCAGGAGCGCCCTGTGCGCCACCCGCGGCGCCACCGCGCCCGCCAGCGCCACCACGACCGCCGCCACCGCGGCCGCCGCCGCGCCCGCCAGCGCCACCACGACCGCCGCCCCGGCCACCGCCGCCACCACGCATACCGCCGCCCCGGCCACCGCCGCCGCGACCGCCACCGCGGCCGCCCCGCATCCCGCCAGTTAGCTCCACGGCCGCGTCGCCCATGGCGCCGACGGCGCTGGCGCGCTGAGTCGTGCCAGCGGCCACGCGGAACTCGATCTTGCCCTGGATGGTATCCTCGAGGTGCATCACTCGACCGGAGTCACGAGTGACGAGGGTGCGGCGCTCACCGGCCAAATCCACCAGCCGGGCGCTGTCGAGGGAGGAAGCTGCCGGCCTGCCGGCTGCGCCGCCGCCGGCCTGACCGCCGCCGCGACCACCGGCGCCACGACCACCGCCACCACGGCCACCGCCGCGGCCGCCACCACCTCGCGCACCACCGCCACGACCGCCGCCGCGGCCGCCAGCGCCACCCCGCATGCCGCCGCCACGACCGCCGCCGCCGCGGCCACCGCCACCGCCTCGCATGCCGCCGCCCCGGCCGCCACCGCGGCCGCCGGCGCCGCCCCGTCTGCCGCCAGTCAGCTGCAGCGCTAGGCCGGCCGCGCTGGCGGTCTGCTGAGGCTGGGGGGTCGTTGCGCGCGAGATCAGCGGCACCTCAGGGATGCTGTAGGTGGAGGTGACGACGGCGCACTCGCGACCGCGGTACCATCGCAGCCCATCGAAGCGGTGCGTCGCCTGCACGTAGTAGGCCTCTCGCTTGTAGAGATCGGTCACGACACCAATCGGCGATTCCCAGGTATCGCCGGGAGAAACCGGGTAGTCGGCAAAGGCAAGCGACATTTCGCCGACGCCGATCCTGGGACGCGCCGTCGCCGATGAAGCGGGAACCGCCAGTCCATTGCGGGACACCTGAACCATCGCATACTGGCCCACCTCCGGCACCGACTGCCGGACGCCCTCGGAGACGAGCGAGGCAGTCCGCAGCCGATTCCGAATCAGCGCCGATACGCCTTCATAGTAGGCATCGAGAACGGTCTGATTGAGGTCCGCTCGGAAATCGCCGGTGAGAACGTCGAATCCTGCGGGCAGCACCTGGTCGGCGCGCAGAGCGGCAAGCTCGCCTCTCCCGACGAGGGCCCGGGTCAGGACATCGCGCTCGTCGTACTTGACGGTCAGGAGCACGCCTCCCTCGGGGGTGGGGATGGCGTTCTCGACGTTGACCTTGATGGAGCTGCTGCCGGTGAAGTTGCCGGAGGTATCATAGGAGTCCACGTGGACGATGTGAGCGCCGTCCGTGGTGGTGCTGGAATCCCAGCGCATCTTGAAGGGGCTGGTCGTGGCATAGGTGAACTCGCCGTCGACCCGAAAGACCACGTAACCCGACGTGGTCGGTGAGGTAGCGGTGATCACTGCTACCCCGCGCAGCTTGGCCTCGGACTCCGGGGAGGTGATCTCGACGCCACCCTCCGGGGCGGCCTCGGGCGCCTTGGGAAGGGGCGCTGGTTTGGCCGGAGCGCTCTTCACGGTCTTGCCGAGCGCTTTCCTTCCGGTGGGCGGCGTAGGCCGCGCTCCACGCTCTGCTCCCCAGAGCAATCCCGCGCCGACCCCTGCGATCAGGATCACTAGCGCGATCGCCGATACCAGTCGCCCGCCGCCGTACCGTCTGCCCATTAGTTGCTCCTCTTGGCTGCTTCTTCCATCCGCGCGAACACGGGAACGGGGGCCATTATAGTCAAAAGCCCCGCCGGGTTCAACCCGGCCACGTGCTCGTGGGTGTGACCCTCTTCTCGTGGTCATCACGTGCCCTTGCCCGTCATCTGTCTGACGCCGCCATCGCTTCCGAAGTTCCAGACAGCGGCTCGGGGCTCGCCGCGGGGCCCGCGGCGGGGTTGACAATGGCGAAGCGCCTCCGGTATCATCGGTCATGGTACCCTCCCAGGGTGCCTTAGCACATGAACCTGACCTGCACGAACGAATCAAAAACCGGTCGCTGCCAGATCGAGCACGTTCTGGTGCGGACCGCCTATTTCTCAACCAAGCCGGCTGGTGGACTTGCCGTATCACGAAGGCCCGTCGGCGCGCTTGGCGTTGGCGGGTCTTTTGCGTCCGGGCGGCCAAGCCCGTAGGGGACTGACGATGGACGGAGTGCTGGTACTCAACGACAATTATCAGCCGTTGAACGTGACCAACGCGCGGCGCGCGCTGGGCATGCTCTGGCTCGGCAAGGCCCACACGGTGGAGAAGGACTCGAAGACCTTCCATGCCGAGTACACGGAGATCGAGATGCCTACCGTGGTGCGGCTGAACCATCACGTGCGCCGGCCCACGCCGGTGCTGCACATTTCGCGGAAGAGCATCTTCGCCCGCGATCACTACTCGTGCCAGTATTGTGGCACGCACAACGTTGCGCTGACCATCGACCACGTGGTGCCCAAAGAGCGGGGCGGGGGCACGGACTGGCTCAACCTGGTCTGTAGCTGCACGGCCTGCAACAACCGGAAGGGCAATCGCACCCCGGACGAGGCCGATATGCACCTGGGGCGCAAGCCGTTCCGCCCGAAGTTCATCCCGTACATCAGCTACACGAAGTTCCTCGCGGCCGCGGCGAATCCGGCCTGGCGCCCTTATCTGGCGCCCTACGCCGACCTGCCGGCGCTCGAAGCTCGCGTTCAGAGCTGACGCCGCCCGGACGGCTCAGGTTCGCTCCGCCAGTTCCAGCGCCAACTCCGCTACGGCCCGCGCCGCTCGGGGCTTTCCCATCAGCCTGCTCGCTTGCGCCATGCGCTGTCGCTTTGCGTCGTCCCAGAGCAGATCCTCAAGCGCTTCCGCCAATCGCTCCGGTGTAAGATCGGCATCGGGGATCACAGTCGCGGCGCCGGCTTTGGCGAATGGCCTCGCATTCAGCACTTGCTCGCCCGTGGTCGCCTGGGACCAGGGGATGAGAATGGAGGGAAGCCCGCGGGCGGCAATCTCGGCGACGGTGCTGGCGCCGGCTCTCGCCACCACCAGGTCGGCGGAGGCGAGCGCGGAGACGTACTCGACGTCGAGATAGGGGAGGGAGCGGTAGAGAGGCGCGATCCGCTGCGCTTCCTCCTCGGTCAGCAGAACGGGGTTTTGCTTCCCGGTGGCGTGCAGGATCTGCAGCTCGCGCAGCCTGCCGCCGACGCCCATCAGTCGCAGCGCGCCGGTGAGCGCCTCGTTTATGCGACGAGATCCCAGGCTACCGCCGAGGGCAACCAACGTCCGCAGGTTGGGGTCGAGCCCCAGGGCCCTCGCGCCTTGCTCGCGGGTCACGTAGGCCAGCTCCGGCCTGACCGGCAGCCCGGTAACCACCACCCGGGCCGGCGGCTTCACGCGCTCCCGGAAGGCCTCCTCTTGCTCGGGCCAGGCTACCGCCATCACATCGACCATCTTCGTGACCAGCTTGGTGGTGAGCCCGGGGGTACGGTTTCCCTCCAGCGCCATGCGCGGGATTCCGAGGAGCTTCGCCGCCAGCAGCACCGGCCCCGACACGTAGCCGCCTGTCCCCACCACGACCTGCGGCCTGAACTTGCGCAGCAGTCGAAGGCTCTGCCCGAGGGGGATGCCCAGGGCCAGCTCCGCCGCGGACCGAGCGCGGCGCGCCAGGCCGGCCAGCCCGCGCCCGGCCAACCCGTGCACGGAGATCGAGCGGAAGCGGAGTCCGGCGGCCGGCACCACCTGCGCCTCCATGCGGTCGCCGCCGACGAACAGCAGCCGCGCCCCCGGGCGCAGCCGCTTCAGCTCGGAGGCTACCGAGAGCGCCGGATAGACGTGGCCGCCGGTGCCGCCGGCGGCGAGCACCACTCTCACTTCGGTTGCGCTACCGCTCGATGCTGCCATTTGCCCGCCGGGTATGACCGTTTCCTCTGGGTCCGCGCCCCATCTGCTCACGAGCTGAATAGCTCCCGCACCCAGGCCACAACACGCCCGAGAATGGGGAGCGTCCGCACTCGTCTTCTCGGTTCGGCGCGCTGGGACTCCACTTCCTTGTGGGCATAGTAGACGAGCCCAACCCCCGTGGCCAGCGACGGCGTCTCCAAGAGTTCGACTGGTCCCGAGGCCACCCGCGGCCGCCCCAGCCTCACGCGGCAGCCGAGCGACCTCTCGGCCAACACCGCGAGGCCGGGCAGCAGGCTGCCTCCGCCGGTAAGGACCACGCCCCCTGGCGGAGGCCAGGTGGTATCGAGCCGACTCATTTCGTTGGCGACGAGGTTGAACGTTTCCCGCGTCCGCGCCTCGATCACCTCGGCGGCGAGGCGGCGGCTCACCGTGCGCTGCTCCTCACCGGGTACTTCGACCTCCGCCTCTTCCGGCACCGAGGCCGGATCGCACACCCCGTGCGCCAGCTTCACCTGCTCCGCCTGCGGGTGAGTGATGCCCAACGCCACTGCCAGATCGTGAGTCACATTGGTCCCGCCAACCGGCACCGCGCCCGTGAAGGCAATGCTGCCTTCCAGGAACAGCGCCAGGTCGGTGGTGCCGCCGCCGATGTCAATCAGGAGCGTCCCCAGTTCTTCTTCGTCGGGGGTGAGCACCGCGTCGGCGGCGGCGAGCGGCTCGGCGACGAGTTCGGCGACCTCGAGGCCGGCCTGCTCGACGGCCTTGACCACGTTCGCGATCAGGTTCCGGGAGGCGGTGATGATGTGGGTCTCGACGGCGAGCCGATTCGCCACCAGGCCGCTGGGGTTGCGCACGCGGGCCTCACCATCCACCTGGAAGCCACGCGAAATGGCATGGATCATCTGGCGGTCGGGGGAGAGCGAGACTCCGTTCACCGCCACCCCCATCACCTTTTCGACGTCATCCCAGGTGATCTGACGATGGGCGCGGGCGATGGGGATCTCGCCTCTGGAGTTCAGGCAGGAGATGTGCTGCCCGGTGACGCCGACCCAGGCGGCCTCGAGTTCGACGCCGGCCATGCGCTGGGCCTTGGCGACGGCCTCGCGAATGGCGCGCGCGGTCTCGGCGACGTCAACCACGGTGCCGCGCCGGAGACCTGCGCAGGGCACGCAGGCCGCCCCAAGCAGTGTCACCTCAGCGCCGCGGCCGGCCAGCACCGCGGCGACCTTGGTGGTGCCGATATCGAGTCCAAGCAGGGTTTCAGGCCCCGCCAACTTCCGCCTCCTGAACAGACTACGAACGCGTCGTGGTTAGGGACGCACGCGCGCGCCCGAGAGGTCCGCGCGGTGTCGAGGCCGCGTTAGCGTGACGGTGTCGCATGCCGGGCGCGATGGGCTTCCATGCGAGATCTCACGAACAGACCGCGAATCCGCCCGAGATTGGTGAAGATGCGGATCCCCAACGCCACCACTACCGCCAGATACAGGTCCACCCCGAGCTTGTCCCCGATGTAGGCGAGGAGAATGGCGAGGGCCATGTTGACGAAGAATCCACTCAGGAATACCGCTTCGTCGAACTGCCCTTCCATGCGCGCCCGCACGGCGCCGATCAGCGCATCGAATCCCGCGAGGATCGCGATCGCGGCGTAATCGGCCCAGGCCGAGGGAATGGAGAAACGGTAGACGAGCAGGAAGCCCATGACCAGGGCCGCCACCGGAAGCAGGATCATGGCGTCTCCTCCGTCACTGGCTTGGCGTACTTGAACTTGGGGGCGATCGAAATCGCGGGGATGGCCACTACGTCCTTCGGGGTCAGTTTCACCTGAAACTTCGCCCAGCGGAGCCGGTCGAGCACGCCCTCGCGCATATTCAGCGCGGAGATCAGATTGTCCTTATTACCGATCGCCCGGAAGACGAACGGGCTCGGGATGGTGGTGTTATTGACCTGAATCAGCGGACCGGAGCACCTGATGGCGCTTCCCGCGACCAGTCGCTGGTTTTCGAGCGAGACCGCCTCGGCCCCGGCCGCCCATAGCTCGTTCGCGACCTCCCGCAGGTCGAAGTCGTGGATGAGATAGATGTCCTGCCCTCCGACTTCGGCGTTGTCTCGACGCATGGTGCTATCGCCCAGCTCCAATTCGACGCCCGGCCCTTTGACGGGGAGCAGCCCGAGGGCCACCCGGCTGGTCTGAAGCTCCTCGTAGACGCGCTTAGTCACGCCCTTATCGCTCATCGCTTCGCTTTCGAACTTGCCCACCTGCGCGCGCAGTTGCGCGATTTCCTTCGCCTGCAACTCCAACTGCCCTTGGCTATTGGTGAGCAGGCCGACGAGCGCACTGCTTCTCCGACCCACCTCTGTCGCGCCGCGCAGTTGCTGAGTGTGCACCTGCACTCCCAGCAGCGCGCCCAACACCAGGCAGACGCCTGCCACTGGCAGCGTCCATGCCTTTCCCGCTTCCCAGAAGGCCCGCATTGCTTCCCTTCACCTCACTTCAACGACGCCCGCTTACGACTTGCTCGCCCGCTGTCTCCAGTAGGCGTTTCGCGGATTGCTCAAGTCGATGTATCTGATTCGCTCCACGCCCAGTTGGTCGAGCGCGGCCGAGAGCAGTTTGATCTTCACATCCATGTTCTCGGTGTCCCCGAAGCGCACTCTCGCCCCGGCCTCCAGGGAGGCCTCGATACGCCCGTCGGAGGCCATCTCCAGCCTCGCCACTCGCAGCCGGGGGTCGGGACCGAGCTGGCGGAGCACGCCCAACAGCACGCCGACCTGCGTCTTCCCAGCCGCGCTGCCGATGTCGGCCTTGGTCAGCTTGGAGCCGACCATCTCCGGAAGGCCCCATCCCCATTCGTCGCGAACCGAGAAAACCACGCCGTTGGGATCCACCAGCATCGCCTCGTCCGCCCGCCTGACCACCGCTACCGGCTCTCGCTTCTCGATGGTCACGACGAGCCGGGCCGGAAAGCTCCTGGCTACCGTCGCCTGCTGAACCGCCGGGATGGACTCGGCAATCCGAGCGAGGCGCCGGGTGGGGGCGCGAAAGAAGTTGGTGTTCTGGGGCAGCGCCAGCCGGTGCGCGACCATCGCCGTCACCCGGGGGTCGCCGCGCAGCACGACCTCTCTCACGGCAAACCGCGGCGACTTGAACGGGATAAGCAGAATCTCGGCCGCGAGCACGGCCGCGACGAGGGCCACGGCCAGCCGCAGCCGCCTCTCGCTGAGGTCGTCTTGCTGCGAGTCCAGTGCGCCTAGCTTCGGCCTATAGACCGCGCTCAGAGCCATCTCTCCCGCGTTCCTCCAGCGCCAGCTCGATCAATCTGTCAACCAATTGCGGGAAGCTGATTCCCGCCGCCTCCGCCGCCCTGGGCAAGAGGCTAGTCTCGGTCAGCCCGGGTATGGTCTGCAATTCGAGCACGTAGACATCGTCCGACCCCACTATCATGTCCACTCGCGACATGCCGCGGCAGCCCAGCGCGAGGTGCGCGGCCAGCGTCAACTCTTTCGCCCGCGCGGCCTGCGCCTCCGTGATCCGCGCCGGGATGATCTCGTCGGTCGCGCCCGGCGTATACTTGGCGTGGTAGTCGTAGAACTCCGCGTTTGGCACGATCTCGACCAACGGCAGCACCTGGGGGTCCTCGTTCCCCAGCACGGGACCGGTGATCTCCACGCCGGGGATGAACTCCTCGACGAGAGCCACCTTCCCATACTGGAACGCCAGGCCCAGCGCAGGCCCGAACTGGTCGCGCTGCTTGACGATGGTTACGCCGATGGACGACCCCTCCGAGGCCGGTTTCACGACGCAGGGCAGACCGATCGCAGCGAGAGTCTCCTCTGACGGGAGGGGCCGTTGCCCGGCCCGCAGCGATATCCACTTCGGCGTCGGGATGCCTTCTCTCTCGAATAGCTTCTTGGCGATCACCTTATCCAGCGCCATTGCGCTCGCCAGCACTCCGGAGCCGACGTAGGGGATGCCGAACAGATCGAGCAGGCCCTGGACAGTGCCGTTCTCCCCGGCCCCGCCGTGGAGGGCGATGAAGACGACATCCGGCTTCAGTGGCGCGCTCTCCAGGTCGCGCCCGGAGGCGGGCGCGAGGGCGGAACCGGCCGGGGCCGCGCCGGACTCCAGCAGGGCCTTCGGCTGGTACTCCGTGGGCGCCATCAGGGCGCCAGCGAGCTGGTCCGCCCGGCCGTTGGTGATCTGCGCCAGGTCGACGGCCACCGCATCGTATCTCGCGGGATCCAGGGCCGCCATCACCTTGGCGCCGCTCTTCAGGCAGATCTCGCGCTCGGCGGAATCTCCCCCGGTAAGGACGACAACCCTCATTCGCGCCATGCCTGCCGCTACTCCCCGACCAGCTCTATCTCAAGCTCAAGATCAATGCCATATCTGCGTGAGGCGAGCGCATGGGCCCGCTCGATCAGCTCTTTCATCTCGTCGGCCTTCGCCCGGCCCCGGTTGATGAGGAAGTTGGCGTGCTTGGCCGATACCTGCGCGTCACCGACCCGCATGCTCTTCGCGCCGGCCCGGTCGAGGATTTTCCCCGCTGCCGTACCGCGGGGATTCCTGAACGCGCTGCCGGCCGACCAGGCGGTGAGAGGCTGGCGGCTCGCCCGCTTCAGCCGCAAGCGTTCCACCTTCGCTCGAATCTCCTCCTTCGGCGCGGGCTTCAGATTCAGGTGGGCGGAGAGGACGATCGCCTTCATCAGGCCGATGGTGCTGTGGCGGTATCGGTAGGCGAGTTGCGCCTCATCCCACTGCTTGACGTCGCCGCCGTTCTCCAGCACGGTGGCGCAGACCACAAGGTCGCCGATGCACCCGGTGTCAGTGCCGGCGTTCATCGCCAGCGCGCCCCCGATGGTGCCCGGAATGCCAACGGTGGACTCGAGGCCGCTCAGTCCGGCCTCGGCCGTGTCCTTCACCAACTTGCCCAGCCGCACCCCTCCGCCCGCGATCACACCGTCTTCCAGCCACTGCACCTCGCTGAAATCCGGGGCGAGACGGATGACGATGCCGCGAACCCCGCGATCCCCCACCAGCAGATTGCTGCCGTTCCCGATCACTTTCCACGGCAGACCCATTTCGCGGGCGAAGCGCATCACCTCCACGAGGTGCTCGAAGCTCTTGGGCTGGACAAAGATGTCGGCGGGGCCGCCGATGCGGAAGGTGGTGTGGCGGGCCATGGGCTCGAAGGCTTTGACAACGGCGTCGGGCAGGCGGCGGGCCAGTTCCGCCGCCGCGAGTTCGATCTGGCGATGCTCCGTTACCAGTACCGGTGCTGCGATCAAGGTCTGCTTCCTGTGGTCTGTTTGCCGGCGGCGGGCGGCCGCGCTCCCTTTGGCTCGATTCCCAGCCGCAGGGCGAACTCCCTTGCCACCTCCCCGATATCACCCGCTCCCATCACCAACACCACGTCCCCCGGCCGCGCCAACGCGGACAACTCCTCCGCCACCTCAGCTTTCGCCATCTCGAAGACGGCGTCCTCTCCCTTGCCGCGCTGCAGTGGTTCGGCGATGAGACGCGAGCTGACACTATCGATGGGGGCCTCGCGAGCCGGGTAGATATCAGCGACGATCACCACATCCGCGGGTTGCAGCGCCTTCACGAACCCTTCGGCGAAGTCTCGCGTGCGGGAGTAGAGGTGGGGCTGGAACACCGCCACCAGCCTCCGGCCGGGGAAGGCTGATCCCGCCGCCGCCATCGTCGCCGCGATCTCCGTGGGATGGTGAGCGTAGTCGTCGACCACGGCAATGCCGTTGGCCTCGCCCAGCACCTCGAATCTGCGGGCCACGCCGGTGAAGGAAGCCAGCCCCCGCAGGCAGGCCTCGGCCGGCGCACCCGCCCTCAGCGCGGCCGCGGTCGCGCCCAAGGCGTTCACGAGGTTGTGCAGGCCCGGCACGCTGACCCGGAGTTCGCCCTTCTCCTCGCCGCCTACGACCAGCGTGCACTTGATCCCCGCGCCGATCAGCTCGGGCGCTACCCCGCGCACCTGGGCTTCTGCGGAAAGGCCGTAGGTCAGCACCTCGCGACCCAACCCCGCCGCCAGCGGCTGCAGCTCTCTGCGCTCGGCGCAGAGAACGGCGCACCCTCCCGGCAAGACGTTGCGCAGGAATCCGGCGAAGCTCTCCCTGAGATGGGCCTCGGTCTTGTGATGGTCGAGGTGGTCGGGCTCGATGTTGGTGATCACCGCGATCTCGGGCGCGAGGTCGAGGAATGAGTCGTAGGCCTCGCAGGCCTCCACCACCATCCAGTCGCCGGCGCCGGCCCTGGCGTTCCCGCCCAGAGCCTCGCACTCGCCGCCCACCACCACGGCCGGGTCCAGGCCGGCCTCGACCAATATCAGGCCGGTCATCGCCGTCACGGTAGTCTTGCCATGGGTGCCGGAGACCGCGATCCCGCGGCGGTCGCGCATGAGTTCGGCGAGCAGCTCCGACCGGCGCTGTACCGGCAAACCGAGTTCTCGCGCTCGCCGCAGTTCGGGGTTGTCGTCGTGAATGGCGTCGGAAATCACGACGCGGGCGGCGCCTTCGACCTGCTCGGCGCGGTGACCCACGCCGATGGTGGCGCCTAGCCGGGCCAGCTCCTCGGTCAGCGCCGAGGCCTGCGCGTCGGAGCCGGAGACCGGAACGCCCTGCGCCAGCAGTAGCTTCGCCAGCGCGCTCATCCCGATCCCGCCGATACCGATCATGTGCACTCTATCGGTCATGGTAACTCAGCGCCCTGCGGCAGTCGGTCCTCTCGGCACGTCTTCGAGACATTGAGCAGCAGCCCCATGGCGATCATCGAGATCAGCAGCGACGATCCACCGTAGCTGACGAATGGAAGCGTAACGCCGGTCGCCGGGATGGAGCCGGTCGCCACTGCGATGTTCAGGATGGCCTGCAGCCCGAGAAGGGCTGTGACTCCCGCTGCCACCAGGCCGGAGAAGCGATCCGGAGCGCTTCCGGCCACCTTCATCCCGCGCCAGACGATCAGGGCGAACATCAGCAGCACGCCCCAAGTAAAGATCATACCCAGCTCCTCGCCGATCACCGCGAGGATGGAGTCGGTCGTCGCCGCCGGCAGGTAGAAGTACTTCTCGACGCTGCCGCAGTAGCCGCAGCCGGTGAGGCCGCCTGACCCGAGGGCGATCAGAGACCGCGCCTTCTGGTAGCCACCGGCCAGCTCCACTTCGCTGCCCTTGAAGAAAGACACCAGCCGGTCAAGCTGGTAGGGATGCTTCCAGATCAGGAAGGCGGCGGGGAGCGCGCCTATCGCGGCGACTGCCCCGAGGTGCCTCAGCTTCGCCCCGGCGATGTTGAAGTACACCATGACCGATAGCGCCGTCACCGCGGCCGTGCCCATGTCCGGCTCGGCGGCTACCAGGCCCACCACCAGGAGCATGAGCAGAAACGGAGGCGCTGCCTGCCGCCAGTTGGAGAGCCCCTGGGAGAAGTGCGAGAAGTAGCGAGCGGTCACGATCACGAGCGCCAGCTTCGCCAACTCGCTGGGCTGGAAGCTGATCGGGGTGTGGGGGATATAGTACCAGGAGTGGGCGCCGTTTCGGGCCGGCATGGCGAAGACGCCCAGGAGCAGCGCCACTGTCACCACCAGCAGCGTCCAAGCCTTCTGCTCCAGCCACTCCATCTTCACCCGCATCGCCGCCACCAGGCCAAGCAGCCCCACCAGCACGAAGGCAGTTTCCTGAGCGAGCTTCGCCAGGACGCTCTCACCGAGCGAGGCTACCGAGGGGATGCCGGCGCTGTAGACCATAGCCACGCCGAGGCTGACCAGCGCCAGGGTCGGCGCCAACAGCCACAAGTCGATGGCGCTTTCCTCTTCCCGCTCCAGCTTCGCCTGCGACAATCGCAGCGCCCGAATGGCCGCCATGCTACACGTTCCCTTTCATCATCAGCTCCGTTACCAGCGCCTTGAAGGTGCGTCCTCGCTCCGCCATGTTGGCGAACATGTCGAAGCTGGCGCAGGCGGGGGACATCAGAACTACCTCCCCGGGCTGCGCCTTGCCGTGCGCCAATCGCATCGCCTCCGCCAGGCTCACAGCCCGCGCCACATCGCCGGCGCCGGCCGCCTGCGCGGCGCTCGCGATCTCGTCTGCGGCCTCGCCCATCACGATCAGAGAGGCGCCCCGGCGCGCCACCGCTTCGCCCAGCGCGGAGAAGTCATGCACCTTCGGGCGGCCCCCTGCGATCAGGACCACGCGCTCGTCGAACGCCTCCAGTCCGGCGACGGCCGAATCGGGCGTGGTCGCCTGGGAGTCGTTGACGTAGAGCACGCCGCCGACAGTCGCCACTTCCTCCAGCCGATGCTCGACGCCCCGGAAGCGGGCCAGCGTTTCCGCCGCCTTCTCCAGCGTTGCCCCGGCCGCTCGCGCGGCCAGTAGGGCCGCCAGCGCGTTGGCGCGGTTGTGCTTCCCGCGCAGCCGCAGCGCGCTCACCTCGCACACTCTTTCACCTGCCACGCGAAGCCAGCCATCTACTATGTCGCCGCCCTCTGGTTCAGGCTGGGCCAGGCCGTAGGCCCACACCCTCGCTTGCGTCCGGCCGCGCAGTTTCCAGGCTCCCGGGTCGTCGCGGTTGATCACCGCGGCGTCCTCGCTGGTCTGATTCGCGAAGAGGCGGGCCTTCGCCTCCTCGTAGGCGTCGAGAGTTCCGTGCCGATCGAGATGATCCGGCGCCAGGTTCAGCAGTACTGCTACGCGAGGCCGGAAGCGATCGATCGCCTGCAACTGGAAGCTGCTCACTTCGGCCACTAGCACATCATCAGTCCCGGCCGCTTCTGCCAGCTCGATCAGGGGCCGACCGATGTTTCCGCCGACGCGCGCGCCCCGGCCCTCTTCCCGCAGCAGTTCGCCAATGAGCGTGGTCGTGGTCGTCTTCCCCTTGGTTCCCGTGACGGCGATGATGGGGCAGGGCGCGATCCAGTAGGCGACCTCGATCTCACTCACGACAGTCGCGCCGTGCTCCCGCGCCCGGAGGATGGGAGGGATGGTCAGCGGCACGCCCGGGCTGGGGATCACCAACTCGGCGTCCTCGATCCCTCGGTAGGCCTTCGGGCCGGTCTGGATGGCGATCCGCATCCCCGACAGCGCTTCGATCTCCCGCGCCAGCTCCGCGGCTGGCTTGACATCGGAAACAGTCACCTCGGCGCCGCGCTTGCACAGCGCCCGCGCCACCGCTCGGCCCGTCCCCCAGGCGCCGAGCCCGATCACATGCACGCGCTTGCCCTCGAAGCGTGCGTCCACCGTCTCTTCTCCAGTTCTGTCAGCTATTGCAGAGTGACTCCCCCTCACAGTCTATCGGCTCCACTGTCAGCCTGTCGTCGGCGCCATCTCTACCGCACCAGCACCACGGTCGCCGCCGCCACCAGCAGGGCGACGGCCCAGAACGTGACCACCACGCGCTGCTCCGGCCATCCTGATAGCTCGAAGTGATGGTGGATCGGGCTCATCTTGAAGATCCGCTTGCCTCTCGTCTTGAATGAGACCACCTGCAAGATCACCGACCCCTCTTCGATGAAGGGAACCAGGCAGAATCCGATCAGCGCCAGCGGTTGGTTCAGCCACGCCGCCATCCCGGCCATGGCCGCCCCCAAGGCCAGGGCCCCCACATCCCCCATGAACACTCTCGCCGGATGCCGATTGAACAGCAGAAACCCGAAACACCCGCCCGCCAGCGCGAGGGCGAAGATGGTCACCTCCGGCCGGCCGGCGTGCACGCCGAGCGCCGCGAACCCAAGCGCGGCAAGAGTGCACAGCCCGGCGGCGAGCCCGTCCAGGCCATCGGCGAGGTTCACCGCGTTCGACGTCGCGACCATCGCCAGCAGCCAAAAGACGCCGGCCGCTGCCGTCAGTGCGCCGCCGCTAGTCTCGCCGGGCGTGGCCGCCGAGAGCGCCCTCTGCCCAGCCAGAGCATACACAAAAGCCGCCCCTGCGAGGAACTGAAGCGCGAGCTTGTCTCGCGCCCTCAAACCCAGAGAGCGCCCCCGCTTGATCTTGCGCCAGTCATCCGCCAGCCCGATGGCGGCGAACGCCCCCGTCACCGCGACCAACACCAGCAGCTCGAGGCCCACTCCGGCAACGGCCCACCAGGAGCCGAGCAGGGCGGCGGCGACGGCAGCGCCGATGATAAGCACGCCGCCCATGGTGGGGGTGCCTTCCTTCTCCAGATGCCGCTGCGGGCCGTCATCCCGCACCCGCTGGCCGACGCCGGCCTGCTTCAGGGCGCGGATCATGGGGCCGCCGAGCATGACAGCTATGTCCAGAGCGCCAAGGGCGATCGCGGCCATCTGGAAGGAGGTCAGATGGTTAGCCATTGCGTTCCCCGACCAAGATCTTCACGACCTCCTCCATCTTCATCGCCCGCGATCCCTTTACCAGCACCACATCTCCCGCTTGGGCTCTCTCCAACACCGCTCCTGCCGCAGCCGAGTTGTCTGTTGCCTCTATCACCTCGATCGCCGCCTTCCTCGCCCCGTAGGCAATGCAGCGCCCAAGCTCCCCAACCGTCACCAGCCCGGCGAGGCCCAGCGAGGCCGTCAGCTCTCCCACTTCCTGGTGCCAGTCCGCGCTCGACGGGCCCAGCTCCTTCATGTCGCCGAGCACCGCCCATTTTCGTTCGCCCGGCAGGTCCATGAGGAGTTCCAGCGCCACCCGCATCGAGTCGGGCGCGGCGTTGTAGCTGTCGTTGATGACCGTGAAGCCACCCGGCGCGACTATGATCTGCCCCCGCATGTCCGCCGGCTCGAACGCGGACAGCCCCGCGGCCACCCACTCCGACTCCGCTCCGGCCGACATCGCGGCGGCGGCCGCGGCGGCCGCGTTGAGCGCGTGGTGGCGACCCGCGGCTTTCAGTTGGATCTCCTGCTCGCCCCACCAGCCGCGCAGTCTGAACCGCACCCTCCCGTCGGCATCCACCGCGGCGTCGGCGGCCTGCACGTCGGCCCGCTGCGTTCCGAACGAGACCACGCGCGAGCGGGTCCGCGCTTTCAGAAGATCGAAGAAGCTGTCGTCGGCATTCAGCACTGCAACGCCGTCGGCCGCCAGCGCCTCCAGCAGTTCCGCCTTCGTCTCGGCAATCGCCTCACGGCTTCCGAGCAGTTCGAGATGGGAGACGCCGACATTGGTGACCACACCCACCTGAGGCTGCGCCATCTGCGCCAGGTAGGCGATCTGCCCCCGCCCGCGCATCGCCAGTTCGATCACCGCCGAGTGATGCGACGCGTCGAGTTCGAGCAGCGCCAGCGGCACGCCGATCTCGTTGTTGTAGTTTCCAGGCGTGCGAGCTGTCGGCCCGCCCTGCGACATGATGGCGGCGATCATCTCTTTGGTCGTGGTCTTGCCCGTGCTCCCGGTGACCGCGATCACCTGCGCCTTCATCATCCGCCGGTGGGTGGAAGCGATCGCGCCCAGCGCCTTGAGCGTGTCCTCCACCAGAATCAGCGGCCCGGTAGCGGCGATCCCGATGGACACCACGGCAGCGCCCGCGCCGCGGGCGAAGGCCTCCTCCACGAAGGCGTGACCATCGTAGTGCTCTCCCTTGAGCGCGATGAAGAGGGAACCCGCGCGCAGCGTGCGGGTGTCGGTGGAGACCCCGCTGAAAGCGGCCGGCGCCGTCCCACGCAGCACCCGGCCCCCGGTCGCGGTCAGGATCAGGTCGAGCTTTAGCTCAGTCACCGCGATTGACCCCGATCTCCTTCAGCACACTCTGCGCCACTTCCCGGTCATCGAAGTGAATGGTGCGGTCGGCGAAAATCTGGTAGTCCTCGTGCCCCTTGCCCGCGATCAGCACCAGGTCCCCCTCCGCCGCCATTTCGATGGCGCGCCTGATCGCCTCCGCCCGATCCGGCTCGATCTCGCAGCGCCCACGCGAGTCGGAGCGAATCCCTCCCAGAATCTCGTCGATAATTGCTTCCGGCCGCTCGCTGCGCGGGTTGTCGGAGGTCACCACGCACCGGTCGGCGAGACGGCTGGCGATTTCGCCCATCACCGGGCGCTTGGTGCGATCGCGGTCGCCGCCGCATCCGAACACCACGATCAGGCGGCCCCGGGTGAGCTGCCGGACCGCATTCAGCGCCTGGGTGAGGCCGTCCGGGGAGTGAGCATAGTCCACCACCACCGTGCGCCCCTGCGCCGGTACCCGCTCCAGGCGTCCTCTAACCGGCTCCATCGCCGCCAGGCCCGATTGGGCCGCTTCCACCGGGATGCCGAGTGCGACCGTCGCGGCCAGCGCCGCCATCGCGTTGTGGACGTTGAACCTTCCCAGCAGGCGCATCTCGAACGGCGTCGTGCCCGCCGGCAGCGCCGCCAGGAAGCGGGTGCCGTCGGCGCGCAACTCCACCTGCTCGGCGCGGCAGTCGGCCGGCGCGTCGATGGCGTAGGTCAGCGTGCGACCGAGCGCATCGCCCGCGATCGCCGCCCCCGCGGGGTCGTCGAGGTTGACGGCGTTCACCCGCTCGCCCCGCCGGGGCAGGTACTGGGGGTCGGTAAACAGCCGCTTCTTCGCCTCCAGGTAGTCCTGCATGTCGGCGTGGAAGTCGAGGTGCTCGGGGGTCAGGTTAGTGAAGACGGCGGCGGCGAACTGGCATCCGTCCACCCGGTGCAGCGCCAGCGCGTGGGAGGACACCTCCATGGCGGCGTGGGTCGCGCCTTCATCGACGAAGTCGGCGAGCAGCGCCTGTAGGTCCACCGCGAAAGGGGTCGTGTGGGAAGCCTTCATCCGGCGCGCGCCGATGCGGTACTCGATGGTGCCGATGAGGCCGCTGGTGTGTCCGGCGGCGCGGAAGATGGCGTCGATCATCTGTGAGGTGGTGGTCTTGCCGTTGGTCCCGGTGACACCGGCGAGGACGAGTTTGGCGGAGGGGAAATCGAAGAACTCGAGCGCCATCGGCGCCATTGCTGCCATGGTGTCGTCGACCGCCACCAGTGCATGGCTCCGCAGCCAGCCGTCGGGTAGGGGAGGAGTCGAGTTCGCCGCGCCGGCGTCGACCACCAGCGCGGAGGCGCCTTTCTCTATGGCCTGCGGGAGGTAGAGGTGACCGTCGGTGTGAAGGCCGCGCACGCAGAAGAAAGCGTCGCCCGGTTGGACGAGCCTGGAGTCATAGACGAGTCCGGTAACCTTGGCCCCGGCGTTGCCGGTTACGTGGGCGCCTGCGACCAGCTTTACCAGAGACGCAACCGTCCGCGCTCGCTCTCGATGCGACGTCCCTCCCACAGCAGCACGCGTCCTTTCCAGCCACGCGCGCACACCGTCCCCTCCGATGTGCCCGTTAGTCCGTGATAGTCACAGCAGCAGAGCGGACCGAGGTCCGCGGGACCTACCACCATTATACGCTCAAGCGCGGGGGTCAGTCCGCCCCGCCCGTCATGCTCGGTTTGACGCCGCTAGCGGAGGCGATGCGCCGGTCGGGAGCGATCGTGTCGGGCGGCACCCGCAGGTAGGAGAGCGCTTTCTCGCAGATATCCCGGAACGCCGGGGCGGCAACCACGCCGCCATAGTGGCTGCCTTTGGGCTCATCTATCACCACCAGGATCGCCACCCGCGGGTTCCCAACCGGGGCGAATCCGACGAACGATCCGATGTACTTTCCGGAGTTATAGCCGGCCTCCGGGGTGGGCTTCTGAGCGGTCCCGGTCTTCCCAGCGACCCGGCGGTTCGGGATTCGCGCGGCAGTGCCAGTTCCCTCTTCCACCACCTTCTCGAGCGCTGATTTCACTCGGTCGGAGGTCTTCGCGGAGAGCACCGGCGTCGGCTCGGCCGCCTTGGGCAACTCCACCTTTCCGCCAGGGTCCATGACCAACTTCACCAGGTGGGGGTGGACGAGTTTGCCGCCGTTGGCTACGGCGCAGTAGGCGGAGAGAAGCTGAAGTGCAGTGACGCTCACCCCCTGCCCGAAGCCGACGTTGGCAAGCTGAATCTGCGACCAGCTTGCGGGCTTTGTGAGCATTCCGCTAGACTCGCTGGCCAGCTCGATGCCTGTGCGCTTGCCGAACCCGAGCCGGGAGGCCCACTTGTACAGGCGGTCCTTCCCCAGGGCCAGGCCCACTGTGCCCATCCCGACATTGCAGGATTTCACGATCATGTGGTCCAGGTCGAGTGAGCCGTGGGCGCGGCTGCCGGCGTGGAGGGCGCAACTGATCGTGCGATTTCCCACGGGCCTGCTGCCGGTGCAGTTGTACTTTTCGCCGTGACTCAAGACGCCTTCCTCGATGGCCGCGCAGGCGGTGACCACCTTGAAGGTCGACCCCGGCTCGTAGGGGCTGACTACGGCATGGCTGACGTAGCTGGTCTCATCATACTGGTCGAAGCTATTGGGATCGAAGCCTGGCTGGGAGGCCAAGGCGAGGATTTCGCCGGTCTGCGGGTCCATCACTATCGCGGTGCCGCCGGCCGCGTTGGCCTTCTCGACGGCGCCCTGCAGCGCGTCCTCGGCCATGGCCTGAATCTCGAGGTCGATGGTGAGGGCGACGCTGCTGCCCGGGATCATGTCCTTCACCACCACCGTTCGCCCTGGCACCTGGCTGCGGGACTGCGGCAATCGGCCATCCAGCACCACCAGCATCTCCCCGTCCAGGCCCGCTAGCCGCTTGTTGAGCGCCGCCTCCGTCCCGCCAAGGCCGCTCAGGTCCTTGCCCACGAAGCCGAGCACCGCGGCGGCGGCTTGCTCGTGGGGGTAAGCGCGCTTCCATTCGGTGCTGACCACAACGCCCTTGTAGTTCAGGCTGTGGATGGCTTTGGCGACTTGCTCGTCAACCGCCTCCCGCAGCCGGACGTAGCGCGTGTTCTTCGCGAGCAACTGCTGAAGTTCGGCCTCGGGCATCTTCAGAAGAGGGGATAGCCGCCTTGCCGCCTTCACCGGGTCTCCGATCATCCCCGGGTCGGCCGCCACCGAGAAGAGCTTGAGGTTGAGGGCGAGGGGATTGCCGTTGCGGTCGTAGATGTTCCCCCGCGGCGCCCGTATGGGCCAGGCGCGACCGCGGGTCTTCTGGGCCTTCCTCACGTAGGCCTGGTGGTAGACCACCTGCACGAAAAACAGCTTGATCGCCAGCGCTGCCATCAGCGCCAGCGCCACTGCCGCCCACCGATCTCCGCGATGCCCGATCTGCTTGCCGCGCCCGTTCTGCATCGAAGACCCTCATCGAAAAGAAAGAGCCACCGCCTAGAGGCGGTGGCCCTGCTCCGTGCTCGCTTCTGCCCGGCCCCTCGCGCTGCCGACGACCTCCGTGGCCAGCTCGGCGAGCGTGGCGGCGAGGCCGGCAGAAGCGCGGGTGGGTCCGGCTGTCGCCAACTGCATCCCTGGGTCCTCGGCGGAGCCGGGGATGACGACGTAATCCACTTCCTGCACCTGAGACGGCCGGAGTTGCATCTGCTGGGCCGCCTGGCGCACGCGCTGGTTCGACTCCGTCAGGTTGATCTGGTAGCGAAGCAGAGCGTTCTGCGCCTTCACGTCCTCGATCTCGCGGCGCAGCGACATGGAGGCATAGGAATTGCGCGCGGTGAGCGCGATTCCCATAGCATAAAGGAGCATGAAAAACAAGCCCAGGGCGGCGAGCAGCGTTGCTGACAAACCGGTCTGCATCCCCACCGGCCTTCTCCACGGCGACCTGTCTGGCTGTTGCTTGGAGGAAATGGACAGATCCCTGGTGCGGCCTTGCCACTTCAGTTGCTGTGACTGCATCTGCTCACCGCCCTGTGTTATGCGACGATCATCATACCAACGGCGCGAACCTTTCGCCCCTGCCCTACAGCTTCTCCGCCACCCGCAGCGTTGCCGAACGGGAGCGCGGATTCGCTCTCATCTCGTCTTCAGAAGGCTTCACGGCCTTCTTTCTCACCATCTTCAACACCGGTTCGGACTCGGTTCCCTCGGACGGGAACGGCGGGCACAAGCTGCTGCTGCGTCCACTTGCTCGGCGGAAAGCCCCCTTGGTTTCCCCGCCTTCAAGACTCTGGTAGGTCAGGACTACGATTCTGCCGTGACGCCTGGTGCGACGAATGGCTGCATTCAGGGCTGTGTGAAGCGCTCCGAGCTCATCGTTGACGGCGATTCTCAACGCCATGAACGACTTCGTGGCTGCGTGAAGACGTCTCGGTCGCGCCCGGGGTGGAATCGCTGCTGTGACTATGGCTGCGAGTTGTGCTGTGGTTGTGATAGGTTGTTGCTGTCGCGTTTCGGCTATTGCTTGTGCGATCTTTCGCGCCCGCCGTTCCCCTCCGTATTCCCAGAGGATCTGTGCGAGTTCCGCCTCTGGCAATCGGTTCACCAAGTCCGCCGCGGTGGTCTGGTCATCCGGGTTCATCCTCATATCAAGCGGCCCGTCGAATCGGAAGCTGAAGCCCCGTCGTCCGGTGGTCAGCTGCTCCATCGAGGCGCCGCAATCGATCAGGATCCCGTCCACCGCGTCGACACCCAGTTGGTCCAGGATCTCCTCCAATCGCGCGTAGTTTTCATTTATCAAGGAGACTCGCTCGTATCCGGCGAGCCGCTGCTTCGCTCTCTCAATCGCCTCGGGGTCCCGATCGATTCCGATCAGCCAGCCCCCGGGCGAGATACACTCCAGAATCGCTTTCGCATGCCCGGCCGACCCCAGCGTCGCGTCGACCACCACCTGCCCCGGCGCGCAGGCCAGGTACTCCAGCACTTCCTTCACCATCACCGGCTGGTGCTCGCCCGGAGCCGGCTCCCACTCCTCAGTCCACACTCGCCCCAACCCCGGCGCGGCGGCGCTCAGATGTCGATGTTGAGCTCGGCCGCCTTCGCCATGATGTTCTCAGGCGTGAAGTGCTGAGACTGGAACGCCTGCCACCGATCCTTCCCCCACAGCTCAATCCGGTTGATCGCCCCCCGGACGACTACTTCGCCGTCTATCCCCGCCCATTCGCGCAAAGCGGCAGGCAGCGAGATCCGGCCTTGACCGTCGAGCCAGATGTCGGAGCCGCCGCTGAAGAAGGCCTTGACGATGTCGCCGTTCATGTTGGTGAGGCTGACCTGGCTCAGCTTCTCGCGGATCTTCAGCCACTGGTCATAGGGGAAGAGGAACAGGCATCCGTACCAGCCGCGCGTGACGAAGCCGCCGTGTTCCAAGCTCTGCCGGAACCCCTTCGGCACTGCCACCCGCCCTCGGTCATCCAGTTGATGCTCGACCTCGCCCGTTAGCATCGCCTGAGTATGTCGCTCCCTCGCCCGGACCGTCGGTCTCACCCATTCGGCTTGCCGACGCTCCCTTCCTCCCCACATTCCACCACGAATCAGGGAGGAAGCTCCGTGATTCTACCACAACTCCCCCGCTTGTCAATGAGCGCCGCGCATTTTCTCGCTGAAGTAGGAGAACGCAAGAGCAGCAAATGCGTGTTTGGAGAGGAAGCTAGCGGTATGCCGGAGTCGAAATGCAGGCGGGGCAGGCCCGTTGGCCTGCCCCGCTGATCAGTCGGATGGGAGAAACACTGCCCGCTGGCGGAGGTCTATTTCAATTCGAACGCTCTGGCGATGAAGACGGCCATCTGATCGCGAGTGACCTTGTAGTCAGGATGGTAGCAGCCGTCAGAGTAGCCGTTGACCACGCCCTCCTTCGCCAGGTACTGGACATACTTGAGGTACCCCTGGTTTTCGAACCAGGTGACATCACTGAACGCGGGCTTCGTGAGTGAGAACGGCACGCGATCATCGCCGCCGGCCAGGGCGCGGGCGATGAAAACCGCCATCTGTCCGCGATCGACGACCCACTCCGGGTGGTAGAGACCGTCGCCATAGCCGCTTACGACGCCGTTGTTCTTAGCATGGCACACATAGTCGTAGGCCCAGTTGTCGGGCTTTACGTCGGGGAAGGCGGCGCCGGAAGCGGCGGGCACGTTCGTATCACCACCGGCCAGCGCCCGGGCGATGTAGGCGGCCATCGCATCTCTGGTCACTTCGAGCCGAGGGCGATAGAGGCCATCATTGCGCTTCACCACATCCGCCCTCACACAGGCCTCGATCTGCGCGAAGGCCCACGACGCCACCGGCACGTCCTCGAAGGTCTGTTGGTCGTAGACAAACACGTCGCTCGTGCCATTTGTGTCGCCGGGCACGAAGTTCGAGGCCTCAGTGTCGAACACCACATAGCGCCCATCGCTGCTGACGTAAGCGTACCCCATGCTGGCGTTCGGCAGATCCCCGGAAGGGGGCGCTATCTGCACCACTGTCCCTTCGCGGCGATCGACCACGAAGATGCGAGTGTTGAAGCTGCCACTTGTCGGGGAGCCCAGTATTAGCACCTGGCAGCCGATGAACCTCCCGTCGCTGCTGATCGACGGAACCGCGAGCCCTAGCTCTCCGCCGAGGCTGGCTTCCCAGGACCCAAGATCTAGGACCTCAGTCGTTCCCGCGCGCAGATCGCGTACATAGACTCTGTCCGGCGACTCGGGCTGCCACCCGACGAAGTCGAACTTCATCGCCTGGAATGCGACCGTACTCCCATCGCCGCTGATGGATGGCCACTGGCACCAGAGGTCCAGCTTGTTGCCCGCGCTATCCACGCTCACGAGGGTGGTGGTGCCGGCGACGCGGTCGCGGAGGTAGACGGCGGGCAGGGTCTCGGCGGTGACCTGGGCCGTCAAAGGAGTGTTGATGAAGACGATGAAGCGACCATCGGCGCTCATCGCCCCAAGCTCTCCACCCATTGGTTTCCCGCGGCCATCGACGCTGACGCATTCGGTCGTTCCCGACACGCGATCGCGTACGAAGACGTTGCCACGACCGTCAGCGGCGAGCGGCGCGAGCAGGTTCGCGGCGCCGGAGGTGAACACGGCATAGCGCCCGTCGAAGCTGATCTGAGTGCCAAGCGTGAGGTATCCGGAGGAGCCGGCGTCGGCCTGCACTCCCGCGGAGGTCACGTTCACTCGCTCGGTCGTACCGGCCTCGAGGTCGCGTACGAAGACGTCGGGCGCGG
>Ga0315284_10003071_pt1 | contig 23797 bp, 22 predicted proteins | sample YL17G09_16_MG_FD_203696 | JGI IMG/M metagenome (GOLD analysis project Ga0315284, IMG submission 203696) | Sediment microbial communities from Yellowstone Lake, YNP, Wyoming, USA - YL17G09_16 | ecosystem: Environmental > Aquatic > Freshwater > Lake > Sediment | place: USA: Wyoming | collected...
TTGTTATGCCAGCCTCGCCTCCTGTATCGCTCTCTCTGCCACAAAAAAAGCGTCCAGCTTTTTCCTGATCTCCCGGGCTGCGCCTGAACTCAAATCGAGGACCGCTTTTCTGCCGCGCCAGTCTTTCAAGTTGAGATGTGCGGAGGCGGGACCGGTCTTCATTGACGACCGAAGATCAACGGAAAACTCGCCAGTGGCAAAGTCGAGAGCCACGTTAAAATCGCTCCGCTCCTTCGGGAGAAACTTGCCGCCTTCGGGGACTGTCCCCTTTCCAAGTGAACTCATAAAAACCTCCTTACCATAAAATTTATTTTGAGTCTCTCGTCGATCATCCTCCCAAGAGGTTTTCGATTGAGGCTCTTTTCTCGTTCTCTCGTCATAGATCGTCCGAAGCATGACGAATCTCGGGCTTGTGTTCGATCAGGCTTTTCTCCCTTTCGATGATAGAGAGGACGCTCTGGGGATGCCAGCGAGTCCCTCCAGACTTTCGCTGATGTCCGGCGGCCTCCAGGTCCCGGCAGATATTCCGGAGAGATTCGCCTTTCTCGCGTCGGTCCAGGATCAACCGGACGGCCTCTTGTTCTTTCGGATCGGCGTACAGCTTCCCGGACCGAGCCCGATATCCGAAAGGAACGTCTCCGCCGGTCTTCTCGCCGTTCTGCCGCTTGTACTGCAAAGCCGCCTTCGTCCTGTCGCTGATTTGATCTCGCTCAAACTCGGACAAGACGGCCAGCAATCGGAAAACCATCTTCCCGGCTGCGCTTGTCGTGTCGATCTTCTCGGACAGGCTCACTAGGTCAACGTCCTTTTTTTGAAGAAGCTCGGAAAGGTTCAGCGTTTCCTTCGTGGAGCGAGATAGCCGACTCAAGGAATAGACGATCAACACGTCACCCGGGGAGACGGCGCCCAGCGCGGCTTGAAGCCCCGGCCGGTTGTCCGACCGACCTCCAGAGATTCCCTCATCCTTGAAGACTAGGACTCCTGTCGCTCCGTTCGCTTCGGCCCAGCTCCGAGCCCGGGCTTCTTGAAGATCCAGGCTGATGCCGTCCGTGACCTGGCCTTGCGTACTCACCCGACAATAGATGATTGCTCGCATGGTAGCCTCCACTAAGAAGATAGGGCCAGGATGTTCACTTGTCAAGATATTTCGAATTAATTCATAATCGAGATTCGACGTTTACCCTTTTGATATTGTCATATTATGACAATGCCTTTTTAAGCCAATAGCATCACAACACAAGGCCGCCTTGGGATGCTCGGGCTCCCTGATCTCCCGGTCGGTCTTGAGGATCATCCGAATCTCGGCGATCGTCGAAACCTTGCTTTCCCTTTCCCTGGAAGGATGAGGAGGCCCATGGAGGCGCGCCCGGCCTGGCGGCCCAGGGGGGGGATGGGACTCCGTGACTCCCCTCCGATGGACGCAACGAATCCCTTCCGTCACCTGCAAGCACACCCCCCCCGTATGTTTTTTACCTCCCCTGACCAATGATCAGGAAACGATCCCTTTCCTCTCCAGGCTACTCCCTTCCCGGACGTTCGCTGATTTGCCCATTCTTCGCGTGAATCCCCGCGCTAAGACGGGCTTTTATCGTGGATCCCTGGTTCCCCTACCTCCTACCCTTGACTTCTCCACGATCAGGGACGATATTTGTATTGGGGTGAGGAAAATGAAAAAAGCTGTTTTTCTATTGAGCGTTATTATTATCTCCGCGAGTTGTTTCTTATTCCCGAGGCTCGACATTAGCGGGGATTGGTCCGGGACCGTCTCTTATAAGCAGGGTGGGACCTATAAATTGACTCTGTCCCTTATCCAAAGCGGGGATACGGTCACCGGGACCTGGTCTTCATCTTCGGGGGCAGGAGGGAGTGCTACCGGGACAATCTCGGGTCATTCGATTCAAGGAACTCTGTCCGGCTCATATGGATACAAGGCTACCATTAACGGAACGATATCGGACTCCGATTCACAGATTACCGGCAGCGGGACGGATACTACAAAGGGGGCATTTAACTTTAGCCTTCTCAAAAAATAGTAGCCTTCGATCTCTCCCCTGGCCGCAATTGTCCGTGATGGCCGTTTTCTTTCTTGTTATTTAATTGCCAGGATGCTCCAGGATCGATTTTGATTGGCGTATGCGTGTACGTGGTCGGGTGAATCATCAGCGATATCGGTTTCCTTCAGGGAGAGATTTCTGTGAAAGAGACGGCAAGAGGCTAAGTAGCACGGGGGAGAGTAAGGGGGATTGCAGGAGAAGGCATTGTCGGAAAAGGGAATGACTGAGAAGGCGGGAATAAATCTATTGCCCGAGTGTTCAGAAATTGAACACTTTCCAGGATGAGAGAAAAGCCCCAAGATGAGCCTTTCCCCCTTATATTGCCGTCGAAAGCCTAAAAATCCGGCCCTTCTCCCCTCGGGGGGAAGACTACTCCTGAACATCGCAGCCCTGGGGGGTTCTTTGACTTGGGCTCCCTTTTGTGTTACATAACCAGGCGGGGACTGGGCAAATTAAAAAGAAGGGAGGAGCCTTGAAAATTAAATTGGGTTTTACTTTGTTTGTTTTGCTATTCCTAGCAAGCTGCAAAAGCCCGGAACAGCCGGGGGTCATTAAATTTGAAATGATGAGTGGGCCGACGTTCAAATACATTCACCCGGATATTAAATGTGAGGGTTCGGTTAAAAACGCAGGAACAGCCCTAGCAAGAAACTGCGTCATTTATATCACGATTAGGAATAAACAGCTTAATACGCTTGCTACCATTTCAGGTTATCTCGATCCCCATAATGTATCGCCAGGACAATGGGCCGGGTTTACCATCGTCCACAATGATCCTCAAGCCACAATTTGGAATCAACTAGACGTAGCCGCGACATTCTGGGAAGTCAGGTATGACAGGTAAACGATCGTCCGGCGCGGCCTGTGGAGTCAAAGTGAGAACGGGAGGCGGATTGAATGAGATATCGGATTCAAAAGAAGCCTGAACCGACGCGTCAACAGTTAGCCTTGCTTGACACGGATGCTCAGGAAGTTATTTCTATTTTGGTAGGTGATGTTCAAAAATGTTGCGATAGGATCAACAAAAATCCCTATGACGAAAGCTCTGCGCGAGCTGCTATAAGAAACTATATTGCGTTGATCGAAGCGATCCTTTATTTCATGAAGCAGTTGACCCTTATTAGAAGTGGATTAAAAGGCTATAAGCTAATCTCGAAAGATGAAGAGTCGCTTACGGGAAAACGTTTCGAAATAAGAAGGGGCGAGAAAAGAGAAATCCCGGTTCAAATGAAATTTCTCGAAGATGTCAAATTTACGCTCAGAATGTTTAGCAAAGTCCTCGGCCTCAATTTTCAAATCAATTTTGAAGATCCGGGCTGGCAAAAACTTAATATTGCAAAAGAAATCAGGCATCGGCTTACACACCCTATAAAAGGGGCCGACCTAAAAGTATCACGCCAAGATTATGATGACGTCTCCTTAGCCGCCAAATGGTTTCTTGAACAACAAAGAATCCTCATGGTAGAGACGAGAAAACATGGTTCCTAGAAAATGTATTTTTGGCATGTGCCGATCCATAAATCCCACAAAATAGACCTCTCCTTTGGTCTCCGCGATTTTCACCGATGACCCGCTTCGTCAAGTAGAAGGAGAGTGCGGCGCTTAATGTCTTCGAAAGTATCGACAAGCGCATTATCGACAACTCCAGCGCCGATGGAGTTACAGTCAACCGCCACGCCAGCGAGCCACACCAAGACCGCAAGAAGCGTCTTGAGGTTTTCCCGCAAGACGGCCGTCTTATGCACCTGAATAGGACGGAGACGTCCGGATTTGAAATCGACTAGATGCCTCATGGCTTCGGGACTCAATGAGAGGTGGGAAGCATACTTGTTCAAGTATTCCCGGAGGTCTTTGCACTTTCCCTCGATCTTTTTTGCGATCTCACCGGCTATTGGCAGCCGATCCTCAAGGGCTTTATTGATCCGTGAAGGTTCCGACCTAAAGTAAATCAGGAGCTCCAGGCACTCTATCAGCGGCCTGAAAAGCGCGCCAGCTTCCTGCGCCAAAGCGTCAAGGGAGAGGCTGAAGCAGCCGAGCCCAAGATTCCGTGCCTTGATGAGGACGAGGCCGCAGACGCGGCCAAACGGATCATCCAAAAGCTCTAGGCGGGCGATGATATTATCAATGGAATTGAATGTCTCGCTTAGGAGATCCGCAAAAGGCTTCAATTCTGCAATCAAAGAGTCCTCTGCTTGGCGCCGTGTTTTCCATAATTCTTGAGTCTCCATTTTCCCTTCCTCCCACATAGCCTTTTTATCAGACTTATCCCCTGGATATCAAGGCAAAAATATAGATAAATTCCGCGTGCCAAATCGGTGCCAAAAAATGCTGTATTGCGTCGTCGTTAGTCGTCTAAAGTAGCAAGACAAAAAGGGGTCTTAGGGTCTCATAAGTGACAGGAAACACAGGGAAATAAGGCGTGCCGGAGGAGGGAATCGAACCCACACGGGCCTTTCGGTCCACTGGATTTTGAGTCCAGCGCGTCTGCCAGTTCCGCCACTCCGGCCAGCGGTGTATTTATATGCGATTTCGCCATTTTTTTCAACTAGGGCTCCGCCCAAAAAAATTGCTTCAAGTATCCTTATGGATCTCTTTTATTCAAGCAAAGAACCGGGGGGAACCGACGGGACTGGTTCCCCGGGGCCCGGGGGCTGCGGGCGGCCTAAGCGCCGCCCGAACGGGGATGTCATTTTAATTATTACGTTGATATTAGTAAGGGACTTTGTCGGGTTTTTGTTCCCAGGCCGCAAAAAGCTTCAGGCAGCCTTCCCTTTCCATGGAAATCATCCTGAGTTTTCGCGCAGATAGTTTCCCTTTTATTGCGGCATCGATGGACTCGTCCGCAAACCCGATTCTCGCGGCATCTTCCTTTGTGCATCCATAATAAATCCTGCTGATTCTCGCCCAATAAATGGCCGCCAGGCACATCGGGCAGGGCTCGCAGGTGGAATAGATTTGACAATCCGACAGGTCAAAACGCCCCAGCTTTTTTGAAGCCCCCCGAAGGGCGACGATCTCCGCATGGGCCGTCGGGTCTTTGGTTTTCACGACTCGATTATGACCCCGGGCGATCGCCCGGCCGTCTTTTACGATCACGGCCCCGAACGGCCCCCCTTCGTTGTCCGTCATCCCTTTAAGAGCTTCATTGACTGCCATTCCCATAAAACCTTTTACCGTTGCTTTTCTTGACATAAGTGTACCTGCTATCCAAAGAAATAGTAAAACGTTGGGGGCTGCACTGCAACAATTATTTGATGTCAATCCAAAGAAGCCCTCGTTCTATTTTCTAGAAACTAAAGCATCTCGATTTCCGGATGAAAACTCTTGGATGAGCGGCACGGCATGCTCCCTGTCCATTCTAAGCTCCTGAGTGGTGGCTGGGCGGGTCCTGAGCGAGAATGGACAAGGAGCATGCCGTGTCAGGACCCATCAAACCTTCTGCGGAAATCGAGATGCTGACCCTCGGATTTGACGTTTTCCTCTATTTCTGATAAAAATTCCAATCGAAAGCCATAAAAAAGCCAATCATGAACGAAGACGCGAAAAAGCTGTTTACTCTCATCGATAAGTTTCCCTTGGTCAAAATCGCCGTCTGGGGCGATTTCATCCTCGACGAATATCTTTACGGGAACACGCGGAGGATCTCTCGCGAAGCCCCGGTCATCATCCTTTCCTACCAGAAAAAGGAATTCGCCCTGGGCGGCGCCGGCAATTCGCTGCTCAACCTGAAATCGTTGGGAGCGCAACCCGTTCCGATCGGCGTCATCGGGCCGGATGAATCGGGAAGGGCCATCCAAAGCATCTTAAGAAAGCGCGGCATCTCAACGGAACATCTTCTCGTAGAGAAAGACTACGCCACCCCTTTGAAAACCCGTATCCTGGCCGGCGAAGAGAACACCAAAAAGCAGCAGATCCTGAGGATCGACCGGGAAGGCCATGTTCCTGAAATGGCCGGGCTGAAACAAAAAATCCTGAGATCGCTCCAAAAAGCCAGGAAAGCCTATGATGCCCTGCTTGTCTCCGACTATCATTACCACACCGTCAAAGAAGATCTTTTCCAAAAAGCGCTGCCATGGTTCAAAGGATCCGGGATACCCGTGACGCTGGATTCCCGCTTCCGTCTTCTCCAGTTCCCGGGAGCGACCGTCGCCACTCCGAACGAGCCTGAAGTCGAGGAGGCTCTGAAGACCCGAATCGACGACGATCCTGCAGCGCTCCGCAGGGCCGGCCGGGACCTCCTCAAAAAACTACGCTCCCCTGCCCTTCTGATCACCAGGGGATCCCGCGGGATGGCCCTTTTCGAAAAAGGAAAACCGCCGTTCCATCTTCCCATCTTCGGCACGGCCGACATCGTCGATGTCACGGGCGCCGGCGATACAGTCATCAGCGTTTTGACAGCGGCCCTGGCCTGCGGCGCGACCTTCCAGCAGGCCGCCCGCCTTGCCAATTACGCCGGCGGCATCGTGGTCATGAAAAAAGGGACCGCCACCGTCACTCCTCTCGAGCTCAAGCAGGCCATCGTTTCAGAAAATTGAACAAATTCAAGACCCTGTCCCAGCTTCAAAAGATAGTCAGGAGCCAAAGGAACAAAGGAAAAAAGATCGTCCTGGCTAACGGCTGTTTTGACTTGATCCATGCCGGCCACATCCGCTATCTGAGAGAGGCAAAAAAACGCCGGGATATCCTGGTCGTGGCGCTCAACAGCGATTCCTCGGTCCAAAAGCTCAAAGGCAGAGGCCGGCCGATCCTTCCGGAGCGCGAGCGGGCGGAAATCTTGGCGGCCTTTTCCGACGTGGATTATCTCATCATCTTCGACGAGCCGAACGTGGAAAAAATCCTGCTCGCCCTGAAACCGGATGTTCACGCCAAAGGCTCGGATTACACAATAAAGTCCGTCCCCGAAAGAGAGACCGTCCTGGGATACGGCGGAAAAATCTCCATTGCCGGCGGGCCAAAAATCCGATCCACCTCCGAGGTCATTCCGCGGATCCTCCTAAAAATGAAAAAACAAAGCAAGACGGCCGGCCGGGTAGCCCATGGATAATTTCCTCATCATCCGGCTCAGCTCTCTGGGCGATATCATTCAGACCCTTCCCGCGTTCGCCGCCCTGCGCAGAAATTTTCCCGGGGCAAAAATTGCCTGGGCCGTCGAGCCGAAAGGAAAAGACATCCTCGATTTTGTACCGGGCTTGAACGAGATCATCGTTGTCGGAAGCGACGGGTGGCGGAAAAAGCTTAAAAACAAGGACCAGACCGCTCTTGATTTCCAGGGATTGATCAAATCCGGGCTCATCGCCTTTCGCAGCCGGGCGCGAAAAAGGATTGGGTTCGACCGCAAGAACCTGAAAGAGCCTCTGGCTTCGCTATTTTACACGGACAGGATCGGCGAATTCCCTGAAACGGACCATGTCATCCGCAAGAACTTGGCCCTTTTGACGCTCCTCGGCATCCGGGAAGACCAAATCGATTTTCCCCTCGTCGTGCCCGAGGAGCTTCGAAGCTCGATCAGGGAGATCATCATCCGGTCCAGCTATCGCAGCGATAAAAAACTGGCGCTCTTCAATGTCGGGGCGGCCTGGGAAACCAAACGTTGGAATCCGGAGAAGTGGATCGAGGTCCTCAAAGACTTGAAAAACGAGCCTATCTTTCCAATGCTCCTCTGGGGCACGAAGCCGGAGAAAGAGCTGGCCCTGACCGTGAGCGAGCAAACCGGCGTTCCCCTCGTCCCCTTCCTCAAGGCCAAAGAGATTCTGGCATTGATCAAAGAGGCCGCGCTTCTCGTCAGCGGCGACACATTTGCCCTGCACGCGGCCTGTGCCTTCAACGTGTCGGTGGTCGGAATTTTCGGCCCGACGAATCCGGCGAGAAACGGGCCTTTCCGCGCCCGGGACAAAGTCGCCTATCATGAGTTGTCGTGCAGCCTGTGCTATCAAAGGACCTGCCGCTCGATGGAATGCTTGGAAAAAATCACTCCCGAGGAAGTGGCCTTTTTGGTCAGACAATCTCTGAGATCTAATGCCTGAAACCCTATTAAGCCGGACGATTTACCGCTGGCGGGTCCGGTCCAGCCTTTTTCTGGTCCTGCTCATTATTGTCCTGGCTAAGCCGACATGGAGTTCCATCCTGATCGGGTTGGGCGTTTGCGCCTTGGGTATCCTGATCAGGGCCTGGGCGTCGGGTCATATCAAAAAAGAAAAGGAACTGGCCATCACCGGACCGTACCGATATACCCGGAATCCTCTCTATCTGGGGAACTTTATTCTCGGCCTGAGCGTGGCCATCGGCACCGATTCCTGGTGGTGCGCGCTCATCTTCGCCGCTTATTTTCTTGTTTTTTATCCGCCCGTGATCAAGGAAGAAAGAGAGCGAATGAAACGCCTTTTCCCGGACAAATACGAAGAATACAAGAAAAAAGTCCCCCCTTTTTTCCCGAAACTGAAGCCCCTATTCTCGGCCGGCCCCATCAAGTTCAGCTGGTCGCTCTACAGGAAAAACAGAGAATACCGAGCCCTGCTCGGATCGTTCATTTTCTGGGCTATCCTCGTCGGCAAGATGATGATTCTTCCTTAAAAAGACAGCGGAAGCATCCAACTACGTGATTTTAAAGCGGTGTTGGAGTCGCCCCTGAAGCCCCATAGCGGAGGGGGGCCCCGGACACTCTTGGAGGAGGACCCTTTCAATGGTTCCCCCTCCAACGGGCGGCGGGAATACCCGCCCGCCCTGCCACCCCTCCAAGGAGCATCCTCCCATGAATTCATCGCCAAATGCTCCATGGAAAGGAGGCAGAGAGCGAAGTGAGCGTTGGAGAGAAACCCGGAATAAGAGTTTCCCTCCGAGAGTATCCGACGGGACTGGTTCCCCAGGGGCGAGGGGCGATTCCAATACCGATAGAAAATCACGTATATGAAGGCGGAGCATTTGAATCCTCGCTTGGAGTCTGTTATATTTTTGATATGCCGACCAAGGAACGCATCGCCAGGGTGACCCGGGTCCTCTCGCTCCGCCAGCCCGACCTCAGGGTCGTCCTCGAAGAGGTCACGAATACCCATAACGCCAACGCCGTGCTCCGGACGTGCGATGCGGCTGGGATCCTTCACATCGATGTCATCGGCTCGAGCGAAGACCCCTTGCCGATCAACAAAGCCATCACGACGCGCGCCGACAAATGGGTCCAAATCCATTTTTATCCGACCACCCGGGATTGCCTGATCCAGCTCAAGAAACAAAAATTCAAGATCGCCGCGACCCACCTGGGAGAGGACTCCATTCTCTATACCGAGCTGGATTACACGCAGCCGCTGGCTTTGGTCTTCGGCAACGAATCCGAAGGCATCTCCGAGCAGGCCCTGGACCTGGCGGATTACAGGATCAAAATCCCGATGTTCGGGATGGTTCAGAGCTTGAACCTCTCCGTCTCGGTGGGGATTATTCTCTACGAGGCTTTGAGGCAGCGGTTCGACAAAGGCTTTTATGAGAGCCGGAGAATGTCGCCGGAAGAATTTGAGGAATATCTGAACAAATGGCTTGATCTATAAAAAAAGGGGACCGACTCCGGAAACCATCCGGGATCGATCCCCCGACGATTAGATCTTGTAGATAATCCCCGAGGTTTTGTAGATTTTCTGAAACCGTTTGGCCAACTCCTGGTCTTTTTCCGTCTGCTGCTGGACTCTTTTTTCGATATCCTCGAACAGCTTTTTCGCGCTTTCATCCGATTTCTTGTTGAATTCCTGGATCTCCTTCTGGTAGACCTCGTTGGATTTTCTCGTCTGCTCTTGAAGGAGCCGGGCATTGTTCTCAAAATCCCCAAAAAAACCCTCGAAGCCCCTTTCATCTTCGCCGATCTCGACCTCCAGGCTCATCGTCTTTTTGTCGCGCACCAATTCGATCTTGATCTTGTCGCCTTTCTTCTTATCCTGAATCATCTCGCTCAACTCGGCGACGGTTTCCACGCGCTTTCCGTCAGCCTTGACAATCACGTCTCCGATCTTCACTCCGCCTTTTTGGGCCGGGCTGTCCTCTGGAAATTCCCTGACCAGAAGTCCGACGCCTTCCTTGATCCCGAAATAGGCGGCAAGGTCCTTATTCAACGGGTCTAGGGAAACACCGATATATTTTCTCTTCTCCAGGGTGAAAAAACGGTCGCTTTTCAGCTTCGGGAGCGTCTTAGGGGCGAGCTTGGGAGCTTGAGGAGCTTTTTCCGGTTTAGCGCTGCGCGGTTCGGCAGGAGTGGTCAATGGCCTGGGCGCAAAGAACTGGGGAAACAACAGTTCGAGCTCTCTTTTAGCCTCATCCTCGGTGAACTCACCCAGCTTGACCTTGGCATCCATCGACTTTCCGTCACGCTCAACCCGGACCGTGACATCCTGGCCGGGCTTCCGACTTCGGATCTCCGAGGACAGCGCCTGCCCCGAGGTGATATCTTTTCCGTCGATCTTGAGAATGATATCGCCGTCTTTGAGCTTGGCCAGCTCGGCCGGGCTTTTCGACTCAATATCCACGATTTCCACTTTTCCGTCCTGTTCTCGGACCGAAACACCAATCCAGCCTCTCGCGACTTTGCCGCTTTTCTTCAGCTCGGATGAAATGGAGCTGACGATATCGATCGGGGTCGCTTTGGCCAAGCCCGAGGCCGGCGCTTCGCCCCGGCTGAGCGCATATCCGGATGCGACGGTCACCTGGTCGCGGAATTCGAAGAACAGCGGCTGGTCCTCGGTATAGGCGCCGCGCAGAAGGCCGATCATCTGCCCTTCCTTATTGACGACGGGGCTTCCGCTCGAGCCGGGGACGACCCAGACATTCAAGCGGAGGCTGTCCTGGGCGATCGAGCTGACGATCCCCTGGGTGATGGCCGGCGTGTTTTCCGGAGAGAGCCCGACTACGCCGATCCAAGCGCCAGGGCTCAGGTCGCTGGACTTGCCCATGGCGATCGGGATCAAGCCCTTATCTTTAGCCTGGATGAGGGCGATCTGAGTCTGCGTATCAAGGCCTTTGAACTCCGCCTTGATTCTCTTTCCGTCGGCCGTGATGACGTTGATCTCTTCCTCGCGGGGTGAAATCAGGGCGGTCGTCACGATAAAGCCGTCTTTGTCGATAACAACGCCCGTAGCGATTTTTCTCATCCCGTTGCGGGCTTCCACCTTGACGACACTGGGAGCCACGATTTTGATGATATCTTCGATTTTCTTCTCATCGATCCCCGGCGTTACGGTCGCGGGCGCGGCCTTAACGCTCAAGACCGCCGCCGCCAGAAGGATCGCGATGGTCGCGATCGATTTTATTCTAGGAATCATGGTTCAAAACCTCCTTAGTATTTGATGAGGACATTGGATGCGTCGGACACTTGTTCCAGGATATAAGCCGTCTTGGGCTCGTACGACGCTCGGCGGATCTCGGGCGAATATTTCACGGGCTCCGAGATGGGCATGAAGTCTCTGGAACCCAAGGCTCCCTGGGCGGTCTGCCCGGCAGACTCGGAGAGCGGCCCTTTTTGAAGGACAAACATATTCACCATGACAAAACAGACGAGGAGCGCAGCGGCGGCGCCGGCCAGAGAATACCGGAACGCGAGAGCTCTTCGCATTTGAGGCAGCGCCTTCCGCCTGGCGGAGAGCTGGGACATCATTTTCCGCTCGAAATCCGGCGGAGCAGCGACTCGATCAAGCTTGCTCAAAAGGCTAAAATCTTCCATCGAAGATCTCCTTTTTTTGGAAGGCAACATTCCCGGTCCTCGCCTTCTCCAGTTGCTTCTTGAGAATATTCCGGCCCCGGCTGATCCTGGCCTTGACGGTCCCGATGGGCCTCTTGATGATCTGGGCGATTTCCTCCTGCGAATACCCCTCCATATCTTTAAGGACGACGGGGATTCTGTAGCGGGGGCTGAGCGCATCGAGGGCCTGCCGAAGATTCTTGACGAGGCCGGAGTCAGAGGCTTCCTTGCTCGGCGTACTGATCTCGACGGCCGGGGGCACGTCTTCGAGCGAGACAAGGCCCATTCTCCACCTTTTCTTCAGTTCCGTCTTGGCCAGGTTCGAAGCGATGGCATAGACCCAGGAGGAAAAAGGAGCGATAGGCCTGTATTTGTTTGCCTTAAAAAACACCCGCAGGAATGTCTCCTGGGAGAGGTCCACGGCTTTTTGATAATCGCCGGTCACCTGGTACAAGTAATTCACGATCTTATCCTTGTAAATATGGACAATTTTGGCAAAAGCATCCTCGTCGCCCGCCTGAATCTGGAGGACCAGAGCTTGTTCATCCATATTCATTGTTTTTAAACTCTTGCGCTTCCTCAAACGTTGCATTTTTCTAAAGGATAACAGAAAAAAAAGCATAAATTCAAGGGGATGGATGGGCAAAAAATGGGTGGGAAACGATCCGGAGACGGCTTCGCTCCCCATTTGGGGTCCTGTCACCGACCAGCCCATCTGCCCTCGCTCTTCACCCTGACGAGGGTCCCATTCGCTTCGGGCATCTGGGCGCCCTGGTCGGCGCCACCCCAATCTATATTAATCGCTTGTCCCTCGCCGAGCGCTAACCAGGTGGCCCCCTACTAAGGACACCTCGAAGGAGGACTCGGGAAGGCTAAACCCTCCATGGTCGTTTCAGCCGTCTCCGGATCGCTTTCCATCCCTGCCGGTGCGAAATGGAAGAGATCCAACATAAATCGCTTAAATTTCTTTAATAGATAGCTGTTTTTCGCTACAATAATCCATTATTCTAAAAGAACGAAAAAAATCCAAATTATTGGATTTTAAGAGGATTCAGGAATGAGCGAAAATCTAGAAAATTCCATCCTTTTTTCTCCGATAAAAATCGGGGCTATCCAAACTCCGAACAGGTTTGTCCGTTCCGCAACCCATGATTTCATGGCCGAAGAGGACGGGACGGCCACCGAGCGCCAAGTGCAACTTTTCAGGCAGCTCTCCGAGGGCGACGTGGGATTAATCATCACCGGCCATGTCTATATCAATCCTAACGGCAAGGCCAGCCCTCGGCAGGCGGGAATCAGTGAAGACCGTTTCATCGAGGGCTTGCGCCGCATCCCCGAGGCCGTCCATGCCTTCCCGTCGAAGATCTTCATCCAGCTGGCCCACGCCGGCCGTCAGACAAAAGAAAAATATTGCGGCTGCACTCCGCTGGCCCCGTCGGCTGTCTATGAGCCGACACTCAAGATCACTCCCAAAGAAATGACGCAACAAGAGATCCTGGGAATCATTAAGGATTTCATCCTGGCCGGGCGGAGGGCCAAAGAAGCCGGCTTTGACGGAGCCCAGCTGCATGTCGCCCACGGCTACCTGCTTAGCAGCTTTATCTCGCCTTACACAAACAGGCGGACCGACGAGTGGGGCGTGTCCACCGCGAACAGGCTTCGCATCGTCGTCGAGATCGTCCGCGGAATCAGAGGGATGCTCGGAAAAGAATTCCCGCTGATCGCCAAGCTCAATTCGACGGACTTTCTCCCGACGGGCCTGCGGCTTGAAGAGAGCATCGAAATGGCCAAAATTTTGGAGGGCGAAGGGATTGACGGGATCGAAGTCAGCGGCGGAATGTCCGAGGCCCGAAAAGGCTCGATGTGGCAAGGGCTGCGGTCAGAAGAGGAAGAGGGATATTTTGTCGAGAGCGCTTCGAAATTCAAGCAGGCGCTCCATGTCCCGATTTTTGGGCTCGGCGGAAATCGCACCTTCGCTGCGATGGAAAGAATCGTCAGGGATGGAAAAGCCAACCTCGTTTCATTGAGCCGCCCATTAATCCGGGAGCCCTATCTCGTCCAGAAATTCCGGACGGGCCAGATCGACAAGTCCGCGTGCATCTCTTGCAATAAATGCTTGAATCCCCGGGGCATTGCCTGCGCCGAGCTGAGAAAAAAGAACGGAAGTCCCGACAGCCGCTAATTATCCCGGCAGATTGATCAGGTCAGACAAAATTCCCGTCTGCCGGGCGCACGATGTCGCGGCGGGCTATTTCTTCGGCCGGAATCATTCCGCCGTTGTTGACTGCGACCATGGGGCCTTTCGGAATGTCCCCTATTCTCAGGTCCATATTTGAAGCCCATATCCGTCACGAAAAGATCGTTTTCAGCGGTCTGAACCGGAATCTTCATCCCGATAAAAGATTCGATGTCGTCGAGATGCGTCCGAAATTTCTCACACGCCAAGGAAATGGCTTTCCCGGAATTCCCGGCCCTGGCCGTCCGGCCGATCCGGTGAACATAATTCTCGATGTCCTGGGGGAGGTCGTAGTTGATGACCATTTCCAGCTTGTCGATATGAAGCCCGCGCGCCGCCACATCGGTAGCGACCAGGTAAGGAAATTTGCCGGCCGTAAAATCATCGATGACCCTCAGCCTTTGACTCTGGGGAAGATCTCCTGTCAGGTAGCGACAGCGGAGTCCGTTGGATTCGAGCTTCTTGGCCAGACGAGCAGCGCTGTGCCGCATGTTCGTGAAAATCAACGCATTGCGCGGCTTTCGCTTTTGAAGGATCCCCAACAGAAGGTTGGGCTTGATGTGGCTCTTGACATAGTAGAGCTCCTGGGAAATCGTGTCGACGGTCAGCTGTTCGGGGGTCAATTCGATCATGGCCGGGCGATTCAGATACTCAGCCGCGATTTTCCGCGAGAGCCGGTTCAGCGTCGCGCCGAACAGCATGCTCTGGCGGTTGGAGCGGGGAGGCATTTTTTGGAATAATTTCCTGAGGTCCGGCATAAAACCCATATCAAAAAGGCGGTCCGCCTCGTCGATCACCAGGAATCCGATCTCATGAAGGTTGAGCTCGCCTCTTTCGCTGAAGTCCAGCAGCCTTCCCGGCGTGCCGATGATGATGTCCACGCCCTTTTTCAAAAGGGCCTGCTGGTGGGTATAGTTCACTCCTCCATAAAAAGCGCCTACGGACAGGCCCATATGGCGGTTCAGAAGCTTTGCTTCGCCTTCGATCTGGACGGCCAACTCCCTGGTCGGCAGGATGATCAACGCTTTTCTTTTTTTGGACGACCTGTCCAGAGGCATGCGCTCGAAAAGCGTAATGAGAAACGCGGCTGTTTTGCCGGTTCCGGTCTGGGATTGGACGGCCACGTCCAGCCCCTGAAGCGTCTGGGCCAGGGTTTGTTCCTGGACCGGTGTCATTTCGGTATAGCCCCTCTCCGCGATTCCGCGCTGTAGACTGGGGCTCAGTGCTAATTCCTTAAAAAACATAGTTTTTCCTTTGATTTGAATTCTAACATGAGGGGATGATCATCAAACGAAACAATCGTTCGGAAGAGAATGACGATTCGGTATGACTATTTCCTACCAGATGTCTAGGCGCAGAGTATACGCTAAGCTAAGACCAATAGCAAGGACTATTTGTAAGCCATATTTTGTACGATTTCAAAGAGGCGTTGGCATCGCCCCCCGCCCCCTGGGGAACCAGTCCCGTCGGATACTCTTGGAGGGAAACCCTTATTCAGGGTTTCCCTCCAACGATCGCTTCGCTCTCTGCCTCCTTTCCAAGGAGCATTTGGCGATGAATTCATGGGAGGATGCTCCTTGGAGGGGTGGCAGGGCCGGCGGGTATTCCCGCCGCCCGTTGGAGGGGGAACCTCGAAAAGGGTCCTCCTCCAAGAGTGTCCGGGGCCCCCCTCCGCTAGGAGGGCCTTAGGGGCGATGCCAATGCCTCTTTGAAATCGCATGCTTGAAGTTGCTTTAAGACTATTTTTGCCCGCTTGTCTGGAGATGGCGCGTTTCGTATAATCAATCAGGGTCGCCTGGATTGCAGAAACGTCCTCTCTTTTATGTCGTTTTTTCCGCGGTCCTCTTCGGGATCAGCACCCCCCTGTCCAAGTTGCTCATCCGGGATATCTCACCGGTCGGCTTGGCCGGGCTCCTTTACCTAGGAGCCTTTCTTGGGCTGACCGTTTATTCCATCGGAAAAAAAGTTTTCGGCAAAAAGAACGACGCTCAGGATCCGCCTCTCAACAAGCGCGACATCGGGTGGCTGGCCGGGGCCATCATCGCCGGCGGCATTCTGGCGCCGATTTGCCTGCTCTTGGGACTGAGTAAGATCTCCGGATATTCGGCTTCGCTGCTTTTGAACCTGGAAGGTGTGGCGACCGCCATGATCGCAGTCCTCATCTTCAAGGAAAACGCGGGCCGGATTATCTGGCTGGCCCTGGCCTCGATGACCCTCGCCGGAGTCTTATTGTCATGGCAACCGGGACAGGGCAGGTTCGCCCTTTCAGGATCGCTGTTGATCTTGGCTTCAATAATCTGCTGGGGAATCGACAACAACTTGACCCGGAACATTTCCGACAAAAATCCCATCCAGATAGCTAAAATTAAGGGGATTGTCGCCGGATCATTCTCAATCCTATTAGCATTGGCTCTGCGGATGAAGGTCCCGGTGGACATGACCCTTTTTTGGGGCCTGCTTCTTGGCGCTTTGAGCTATGGGCTGAGCTTGGTCCTTTACATTAAAGCGCTGGGAGGGCTAGGAGCGTTCCGGGCCGGAGCGTTCTTCAGTTTTGCGCCCTTTATCGGGGCCCTGGCCTCGCTTCTTATCCTCCGGGAGTCGGTCGGATGGGTCCTTATCCCCGGTACGATTTTCATGATCCTCGGCGTCGTCCTTGTCATCAACGAAAAGCATGAACATCACCACCGGCACGAAAAATCGACCCACACCCATGCTCACGAGCACAGCGACGGCCACCATGGGCATGAGCATGCGGGGGATATCCGCGAACCCCACTCCCACGAGCATCCACACGAGGAGACGCGACATATCCACGGCCACTGGCCCGACAGCCACCATCGGCATAGTCATTGAATTCAAAAGGAGAAAAACTATGAAAAAACATACTTTCATCATACCCGCCTTGATATGTTTCCTCTTCGGGGCAATGATCATCCGCGATGCACTCGGCTCCGAGACCGGCCTGGCGATCTTCAACGTCAAGGATTATGGCGCGACCGGAAAAAAAGCGGCGAGCGCCCAGGCCGCCATCCAAAAAGCCATTGATGCCTGCGCGGCCGCCGGAGGCGGCATGGTCTATGTCCCCCCGGGAGAATATTCGACGGGAACCCTTTATCTCCGCAGCCACGTCCGTTTTCATGTCGAATCCGGCGCGACAATCTACTCCATCAAGGACAAAAATGCCTTTAGCAAAGACGCCCTTTTTTATGGCGAAAATCTGGTGAACATCAGCCTGGAAGGCCGGGGCACAATCAACGGCGAGGCGGCCTACGAATGGCGGCCCAAGGGAGATCATCAAGACGACTTCATCTACCCGAATCAAGTCGAGATGGAGAAAATCGGAAAACCCCTCGTCAGGTCTTTCCCCAAGACGAACCAGTTCGGCAAGCTGGTCCTGCTATTGAAATGCAAAGACGTCCGGATTACCGGCCTTTCGTTCATCGATTCACCATCCTGGACCATCCATCCCTACGGTTGCGAACGGATGGTGATCGACGGCGTTTACATTCGCTCGAGCCTGAAAGAAGCGGTCTGGGCGGACGGCATCGACCCCGACGGATGCAAAGACCTGCGCATCTCGAACTGCACCATCGAGACGGGAGACGACGCCCTCGTCTTTTACTCCATGAACTGGTTCGGCCCCGCCCTCCCCTGCGAGAACATCACGGTCACCAACTGCCGGCTGTCCTCAGCCTCGAGCGCCATCAAGTTCTGCGACGGCAACATGAACTGCATCCGGAACGTGACCATCGACAACTGCGTCATCACCAACTCCAACCGCGGCATCGCCTTCATGGACTTTGACGGCGGCACCGTGAGCGATGTCGTGCTCTCCAACCTGACCATCGAATGCGTGCGCCATGACTGGTTCTGGTGGGGCGACGGCGAGCCGTTCCATTTCAACGTCAAGAAGCGGAGCGAGGTGCACAAAAACTGGAAAAAGGAGGACGACCGGCCCGCCGGCTCTATCCGGAACATCCTGATCCAAAACGTCATCGCCCACGGCCAGGGCTCCAGTATCTGCAACGGCCATCCCGACAGCTGGCTGGACGGGATCACCATGGACAATGTCAAGCTCTTTATCGCCCACGACCCGGCGGCGCCGTATGACAAATCCGTCCATGCCCTCAAGTTCCAATATGCCAAAAACCTCAAGCTCAGAAACATTGAGGTGACCTGGGAACCGCCGGAGTACGGTCCATGGAAAAGCGCCCTTTATCTTGAGAACATCCGGGGCCTGGAATTAGACGGATTTCAAGGGAAGCAGGCGGCGACAGAAATGCAAAAAGCCGCGGCGGCCGTCGTCTTGGATGGAGTCGAAGGCGGCCTGATTCGAAACTGCGAGGCTTTGCCCGGGACGGGCCTCTTTCTGGATATCCGGGGAGAAAAAACGAAGGCCATCGCCATTCATAACAATGATTTTCGGGCCGCCCAGTTTCCTCTTCTGCTCGACCTCAAGATGAAGCCGGGCTCCGTTGAAGAGCAGAATAACCTCAACCCTCCAAAGCTCTTGATCAAAGAATAGGGCGGGCTAAATTCTCGGCTTGTATTTAAGCTCTTCGAAGACGATCTTGAAGGTCGTACCCTCTTCCCTCTCCAGCTCGATCGTCCCGTCCAATTGCTGGACGAGCATGGTTACGATCTGCATGCCGAGCGTCTCGGACTTGCGGAAATCCAGGTTTTCCGGGAATCCGATGCCGTCGTCTTGGACGACCAGCATGAACTTGTTGCCGTCGGCCCGCACCAGGACGATCCGCACCTCGCCCTTCCGTCCGACAGGAAAGGCATGTTTCAGAATGTTGGAAACCAGCTCATTCACGATCAACCCGCAGGGGATGGCCGTATTGATGTCGAAGTAGGCTTCTTCCAGATCCAGGTGGAGACGAATGGTCTCCGAATCGATCATAAAGAATTGCCAGAGATAGGTGATGAGGGACCGGATGTATTCGGCAAAATCGATCATGGACAGGTTCTTGGATTGATAAAGCTTCTCGTGGACGAGGGCCAGCGACCGAATGCGGTTCTGCGTTTCCTTGAAAAGGAAGAGATCTTTCTTGTCCTTGAGCTGCGCGGCTTGAAGATTGAGCAGGCTGGAGATGATCTGCATGTTGTTCTTGACGCGATGATGGATTTCCCGCAGGAGCACTTCTTTTTCCTTCAGAGCCGCCCGGATCTGTTCGACCGTCCGGACGCGCTCCGTTATATCGATCAAGCAGCCTTGGATGGCCGGTCTTCCTTCGTGGATGATGCGGCCGCCCAAGACGCCGACATCGATGACGGTGCCGTCTCTCTTGAGGCCCTTGAACTGGTACTGGACTCTTTCGACCTGGCCCGACTCTCGAAGCTTGACTTGCTGCTCGACGATCGGCCAGCTTTCCGGCAGGACCAGCTTGCTGATATGGATTCCTAGAAGCTCTTCGGGCTTGTCGTATCCGAAGATCTCGGCCAGCCGCTGGTTGCAGAACTTGAGGATATGATTCTGGGTGATATAAATCCCCATCAGAGAGACATCGACAAGCTCCCGGTATTTCTTCTCGGCCTCCTGGAAAGCGGCTGCGGCGCACTTCCGCTCAGTGATGTCGTGCATAATGGTCATCATCCCCGTCGGATGGCCGCGCCTATCCTTGATCAGCTCGCCATTGAATTCGGCCGGAAAGACGCTGCCGTCTCTGCGGACGACTTTGAATTCCATGTTTCTGACTGCGCCTTCATGGTTCTGAAACTTTACAAACTCGGACCGGGCCCGGGCCCGGTCTTCCGGAGCGATCAACATGAATTCATCGATGCCGGTCAATTCTTCGGGACTCGGATACCCCAGCATGAGAGCTTTCTGTCTGTTACAAAAGCTCATTTTTCCCTGAAGGTCGGCAAAGGCAATCCCGTTCGAAGAGGCCTCGATGAGGCTGCGGTAGAGTGATTCTCTCTCCTGGAGGGCGGTTTCGACCTTTGCCTGCTTGGCCTTCATGGCCTCCAGCTTAGCGACCTTTTTGCGCAGGCGGTCCAATTCCTTCAGCAACTCCTCTTTCGTCGGCTTTCGATTTTTCACGGCCATCCTTTTCTCTCAGCTATCGTTTGATGAACGTCCCGTCGTGGAATTCCCTGAAGGCCCGGTCGAGCTCATCTTCCGTGTTCATGACGATCGGCCCCCGCCAGGCAATGGGCTCTTCAATGGGGTTTCCGGAGATTAACAGGAATCTGACGCCGACGTGGACGGTTTCCACGGCCACTTTTTCCCCGTCTCCATACAGCATCAGAAAACCGTCGAGGGCCTTTTTCTTATCTGCGTCAAAATATCCCTCCCCGGCGATGGCATAGGCAAAGACCGTGTGGCCTTTTGGCACGGCGTGTTCGAATTTCTCATGGGCCGGGATATAGATGTCCAAATATTCGGGATCGCCGATGATCTCCTTGACCGGGCCGGCGATGCCGTGGTAGCGGCCGGCGATGATCTTCACCTTGATCCCGTTTTCCGACGTGTCTTCAGGAATGTCTGTGGCCTTGATATCCTGGTAGCGAGGGGGCATCATCTTATGGCTCGAAGGAAGGTTTACCCAGAGCTGGAATCCTCGCAGATAGTCCTTTTGCTTGACGGGCATTTCCTGATGGATGATGCCGGAGCCGGCGGTCATCCACTGGACCTGGCCGTCGCTGATCTCCCCCTTGTTGCCCATGCTGTCGCCGTGCTTGACCGTGCCGTGAAGCATATAGGTGACGGTCTCGATGCCCCGGTGGGGGTGCCAGGGAAAGCCGGCGATGTAGTCCTCGGGGTTCTTGGAGCCGAAATCGTCCAGCATCAAAAACGGATCGAAGCGAGGGACCTCACGATAGCCGAAAACCCGGTCGAGGCGCACGCCGGCGCCTTCGATCGTCTCCCGGCCCTTGTATATTTGTTTGATTTGTCTTGTCGCAGTCATGGCCCAATCCTTTCAAAATGTCTCTATTCCTACTATATACATAGTCAATTTGGAGGGGAAGACCCCTTCCAACGGCCGTCGAACTTCGTCCGACGCCCTGCCTCCCCTTCTCGGGCGGGGTATGAAACCCCCGCCCTCCGACCAAGGGGGCGGCTCCCCCTTGGAACCCTCTACGAGCGGCTCCCCGTGGCTTGCCACGGGGAGCCGCTCGTAATACTAAGCTACCAAAGAGTCAATATCGACCCTTCCCCGAATTTGATAGAAACAATCCCTGACGGAAAGGGCCTCTTCCCTTTTTTGCCGAGGGACGGGGGATGCGGACAATGAACAAGCGATGAAACGTTGGAGAAAACTTCATTTTTGTCTTAAGCTATTTTTTTGTTTCGAGCTCGATCAGCGGCTTCTCGGAGTCGACAAGCTCTCCGACAGAGACGAAGATTTTTTTGACAAAGCCCTCGACCGAGGACTTGATATCGTTCTCCATTTTCATGGCCTCGACGATGGCCAGGGTCTGGTTCTTCCGGACTTCCTGCTGCTCGACGACATGGATCTTGATGACTTTCCCGGGCATCGGCGCCGTGATCAGCAGCGTTCCCTCCTGGGCTTTCTCTTCTCCGGCGTGAAAGCTTTTTGTCTCTCGGCCGGGCTCCTGGACGATGAACTGTTGGCCGTCGATAAAGATATATTTTTTCTCTTTGTCCCGGGCGATATAGACAAGATATGAGCGGCCGTCGATCATCAAAGAAAGCACGTGGGGGGAAATGGACTGGATATCGGCTGTCACCTGATTCTCGCCGTAGGCAATACAATAGCCGCCTTCTTTTTTCTCCAGGACGATCTTTCGGAGCTCCTTGTCGACTAAAAATTCAAACTCCATGTTTCCGCCTCTCCCCTATCTTCCTTCTCCAAGCCGCCAGTGGCCGAGTGTCTGCCATGGCGAGACCGTCGCTTTTTGGGTTCCGCCCACGACTTTTTTTCCAGACGGACCTGAATTTATCGAATCGAAGGCCGCGGCCGCTAAGGCCAGCCTCAGCTTATCTTCGCTCTTTTCCTTTTCGCCCCAATTCTCAAAATGATTTTTGATGAAGCCCGTGTTTGTCCGCCCGGCCCTGAACTCCGGATGGTTGATAATGTCCTTCAAAAAGCTGATGGAGGTGCTGATGCCCAGGATGGCATAATCGTTCAATGCCGCGAGCATCCTGTCGCAGGCCGCATCCCTGTCCTCCGCCCAGACGATCAGCTTGGCCAGGATCGGGTCATAATAGATCGGGACCTCCCAGCCGCTGTAGACCCCGCAGTCATGGCGGACGCCGGGTCCTTTTGGCTCTTTGAGGAAGAGGATCTTCCCGCTGGAAGGCAGGAAATTCTTCGTCGCGTCCTCGGCGTAAATCCGGCATTCAAGGGCATGGCCGCGCTGCTCAAGATCCTTCTGGCTAAAAGACAATTTTTCCCCTGCTGCGATACGGATCTGCTGGCGAACGAGGTCGACGCCCGTGCAGAATTCGGTGACCGGATGTTCGACCTGGAGACGGGCGTTCACTTCGAGGAAAAAGAAATTTTTATTTTTATCGAGGAGGAACTCGACCGTGCCGGCATTGTTATACCCGGCCGCGCGCACGACCTTTTTGGCCGTCTCGCCCATCTTCGTCCGCAGCGTCGGATCGAGCGCCTGGGATGGGCTTTCTTCGACGATCTTCTGGTGCCGCCGCTGGATGGAGCACTCCCGCTCGAAGAGATGAACCGTGTTTCCGTAATTGTCGGCCAGGACCTGGAACTCGACGTGCCGCGGCTCTTCGATGTATTTTTCGAGATAGACCGACTCGTCGCCGAAGGCGGACTTGGCCTCGCGCCTGCCGGCTTCGAGCCCGGGCCGAAGCTCCTGCTCGCTGCAGACGATACGCATGCCCTTGCCGCCGCCGCCCGCCGAAGCCTTGATCATGACCGGATAGCCAAGCTTTTTTGCGGCGGCTTCGTATTCGGAAATATCCTTGGGAATGCTGTTCATGCCGGGGATGATCGGAACGCCGGCCTTGTCCATGGTCTGGCGGGCCCGGACCTTGTCCCCGACGAGCTCCAAAGCCTTGGAATTCGGCCCGATGAAAACGACTTTTTCCTTTTCCAAGCGGCGGGCAAAATCGGAATTTTCCGCAAGAAAGCCGTAGCCCGGATGGATGGCCTCGGCCCCGGTCGCCCGGGCGGCCGCGATAATGCGGTCCATGTTGAGGTAGCTCTCGATGGCCGGAGCGGGGCCGATAGGAACGGCTTCGTCGGCCATCTGGACATGGAGGCTCTTGCGGTCAACGTCCGAATAGACGGCAACCGTGGAAATTCCCATTTCCCGGCAGGCTTTGATAACCCGGACGGCGATCTCGCCGCGATTGGCGATCAGGATTTTTTTGAACATTTATTCCTTAACCCAATTCGGTTTCCGCTTTTCTAAAAAAGCCGCCATGCCTTCCTGCCCTTCGGCGCTGATCCGGAGCTGGGCGATCATCCGGGCCGTGTATTGCTTGGCCTCATCAAAAGTCATCCGGGCCGCATTTTGGATCAGCTCTTTCGAGCTGGCCAGCGCTTGAGGGCCCGAGGACAGAAGCGAGGAGATGATCGCGTTCACGGCCTCATCCAGTTTTTCGGCAGGGACAACGCGGTTGGCCAGCCCGATTTCATAGGCCCTTTGGGCCGAAATCCTTTCCCCCGTCAGAAAATATTCCCGGGCTCGCCCTTCGCCTATCCTCAGGATGACATAAGGCGAAATCGCCGCCGGCACGAGCCCAAGCTTGACTTCGCTCAAGCCGAATATGGCCTCCTCTGAAGCCACGACGATATCGCAGGCCGAGAGAAAGCCGTTGCCGCCGCCGATGGCGGCGCCGTTGACGCGGGCGAT